>VFQN01002005.1_pt1 | contig 32552 bp, 22 predicted proteins | sample 3512371 | NCBI WGS metagenome assembly VFQN01 (sample SAMN10412370, study PRJNA504923) | tailings metagenome | isolation source: Replicate 2 from Balatoc abandoned mine | place: Philippines: Itogon, Benguet | collected 2017-08-28 | reverse complement strand
CCACCACCATCTCCTTCACGCCCGACACGCTGGCCCAGCTCAGCCCGGGCTGCCGGCACCTGTTCGACGAGGGCTTCATCCGCGTGCTGGTGCGGCGGCTGCATGCCGCGCACGAGGCGCTGGCCCACCCGCGCCGCATCCTCTGATACGAATATGTGGGCGTCGCGCGGTCAACTGCCCGCGCACGTGTCGGCCGCGCCACGCCCCGGTGCGTTGCTTCCTTTGCCGCGGGGAGGGCTCGGTGCTTCAATCCGCAGCGGCAATCATGCCCACGTCAGGAGAAGGAGACCCCATGAAGAAGATCGTCACCGTCGCGGCCCTCGTGCTGTCCGCGTTCACCACCTCGGCCTTCGCCGCCAATGCGGCCTGCGAAGCCAAGGCAGCCGAGAAGAAGCTGGCCGGCGCCGCCAAGTCCAGCTTCATCAAGAAGTGCGAGAAGGACAGCGGCGGCGGCGCCAATGCCGCCTGCGAGATGAAGGCCAAGGAGAAGAAGCTCGCCGGCGCGGCGAAGAACAGCTTCGTCAAGAAGTGCGTCAGCGACAGCGCGGCGGCGCCCGCGGCGGCGGCCAGCAAGTAGGCCGAGCCTCACGAGCGGCAAGGCCGGGCTCGCGCCCGGCCTTTGCCTTTCAGGCGCCCGGCTGCTCCTGGCGCCAGTAGGCGGCGTCGCCGTAGGTGTGCTTGAGGAAATCGATCCACAGGCGCACCCGCAGCGGCAGGTGCTTGGCGTGCGGGAAGACCGCGTAGATGCCGTTGGGCGGCGCGGCGTAGTCGTCGAGCACGGTCACGAGCTGGCCGCTGCGCACCTCGTGCTCCACCTCCCAGGTGGAGCGCCAGGCGATGCCCAGCCCGGCCACGCACCAGTCGTGCAGCACCTGGCCGTCGCTGCAGTCCAGCCGGCCGCTCGGGCGCAGGTGGGTGACGGCACCGTCGACCATGAAGGCCCAGCCGCGCGTCTGGCTGGCATCGGAGCTCAGCGTCAGGCACTGGTGGCGCAGCAACTCGTTGGGGTGCTTGGGCGTGCCGGCGCGCTTCAGGTAGGCCGGCGTGGCCACGCACAGCCGCCGGTTGTCGGCCATGCGCACGCTGATCAGGCTGGAGTCGGGCAGGTCGCCCACGCGCACCGCGCAGTCGTAGCTCTCGTTGACGATGTCGACCACGCGGTCGCTGAGGTTCAGCGAGACGTTGACGTCGGGGTGCTGCTCGAGGAAGCGCGGGACCAGCGGCGCCACGTGACGGCGCCCGAAGCCGGCCGGCGCGGTGACACGTAAGTATCCGCTCGCTTTCACGCCGCCGGCACTGACGCTGGCTTCGGCGCTGGCCAGATCGGCCAGCAAGCGCTGGCAGTCCTCCAGAAAGGCGCTGCCTTCGTGGGTCAGCGTGATCCTGCGCGTGGTGCGCACCAGCAGCTTCACGCCCAGGCGCTCCTCCAGTGCGTCGATCCGCCGGCCGATCACCGCCGGCGCGACGCCTTCGGCGTTGGCGGCCGCCGTCAGGCTGCCGCGAGCGGCCACGGCGACGAAGGATTCGATCTGCTTGAGCCGGTCCATGGCCGCCAATTATGCGCGGGCCTCCGTCGATTCCGCCGCTGGCGTCACAAATCCAAGACTTTTCGCGCTATTAATGTTGCTGCCGGCATGAAATAGATTTCCGTCATGGAATCCCGGCCCGGAAGCCTTTCGCACGCGCCTCGCGCGGTGCTGTTCGATGCCTACGGCACGCTGTTCGACGTGTACAGCGTCGGGCTGCTGGCCGAGCAGCTGTTTCCCGGCCAGGGCGAGAAGCTCGGCGTGCTGTGGCGCGACAAGCAGATCGAGTACACCCGCCTCGTCTCGATGAGCGGCCAGTACCGCCCGTTCTGGGACCTGACCCGCGCCGGACTGCGCTTCGCCGCGCAGCGCCTCGGCCTGACGCTGGACCACGCCGCCGAGGAGCGGCTGATGAACCAGTACCGCCACCTCAGCGCCTTCCCCGAGAACCTGGAGGTGCTGCGCGCGCTGCAGTCGCGCGGCATCAAGGCCGGCATCCTGTCCAACGGCGACCCGGAGATGCTGGGCGTGGCGGTCAGAAGCGCCGGCTTCAGCGGCCTGCTCGACCCCGTGCTGAGCGTGCACGGCATCCGCAAGTACAAGACCGACCCGGCTGCCTATGCGCTCGGGCCGCAGGCGCTGGGACTGCCCGCGCGCGACATCCTGTTCGTCTCCAGCAACGGCTGGGACGCCATCGGCGCCACCTGGTACGGCTACACCACGCTGTGGGTGAACCGCGCCGGCTTGCCGCTCGAACAGCTCGACACCGCGCCTTCGCGCATCGGCACCAGCCTGCGCGACGTGCTCGACTTCTTTCCGACTCCCTGACGATCCGAGGATTGCCATGACCGACCGCACCACCTGCCACCGCCTGCACGTGGCCACCCCGCTCTTCCGCTTCATCGAGGACCGCGTGCTGCCCGGCACCGGCGTCAGCAGCGAGGCCTTCTGGGCCGGCTTCGACGCCATCGTCGCCGACCTGGCGCCGAAGAATGCCGCGCTGCTGGCCGAGCGCGACCGGTTGCAGGCCGAGCTCGATGCCTGGCACCGTGCCAACCCCGGCCCGATCAGCAAGCCCAAGGCGTACCGCAAGTTCCTCGAGCAGATCGGCTACCTGGTGCCCGAGCCGAAGAAGGTGCGCGCGACGACGAAGAACGTCGACGCGGAGCTGGCGCTGCAGGCCGGCCCACAGCTGGTGGTGCCGATCACCAATGCGCGCTATGCGCTGAACGCCGCCAACGCGCGCTGGGGTTCGCTGTACGACGCGCTGTACGGCACCGACGTGATCGCCGAGGCCGACGGCTGCGAGAAGGGCAGCGGCTACAACCCGAAGCGCGGCGCCAAGGTGATCGAGTACGCGCGCTACGTGCTGGACCGCTGCGTGCCGCTGAAGAAGGGCTCGCACATCGACTCCACCGCCTACCGCGTGGTCGACAACAACCTGGCCGTGACGCTGAAGAACGGCACGACGGTGGGCCTGAAGAACCCGGCGCAGTTCGTCGGCTTCCAGGGCGAGATGGATGCACCGAAGTCGGTGCTGCTGTCGCACCACGGCCTGCACCTGGACATCCGCATCGACAAGGCGCACGCCATCGGCGCCACCGACCCGGCCGGCGTGGCCGACCTGGTGCTGGAGTCGGCGCTGTCGACCATCCTCGACCTCGAGGACTCGGTGGCGGTGGTCGACGCCGAGGACAAGGTGCTCGCCTACGGCAACTGGCTGGGCATCATCGAGGGCACGCTGACCGAAGAGGTCAGCAAGGGCGGCAAGACCTTCACCCGCGGCCTCAACCCCGACCGCCGCTACACCGGCCCGCGCGGCGAGGACGTGCTGCTGCACGGCCGCTCGCTGCTGTTCGTGCGCAACGTCGGCCACCTGATGACCAACCCGGCCATCCTGTGGGGTGACGACCAGCAGGAGATCCCGGAAGGGATCATGGACGCGGTGATCACCACCACGATCGCGCTGCACGACCTGCAGCGCCATGGCCGCAACGGCATCACCAACTCGCGCACCGGTTCGGTCTACATCGTCAAGCCGAAGATGCACGGCCCGGCCGAGGTGGCCTTCGCCAGCGAACTGTTCGGCCGCGTCGAGCAGATGCTCGGCCTGCCCGACAGCACCGTGAAGCTGGGCATCATGGACGAGGAGCGCCGCACCAGCGTCAACCTGAAGGCCTGCATCGCCGCGGCGGCTTCGCGCGTGGCCTTCATCAACACCGGCTTCCTCGACCGCACCGGCGACGAAATGCACACCGCGATGCTGGCCGGCCCGATGCTGCGCAAGGGCGACATGAAGACCAGCGCCTGGATCCAGGCCTACGAGCGCAACAACGTGCTGGTGGGCCTCTCGTGCGGGCTGCGCGGCAAGGCGCAGATCGGCAAGGGCATGTGGGCCATGCCCGACCTGATGAAGGCCATGCTCGAGCAGAAGATCGCCCACCCGAAGGCGGGCGCCAACACCGCCTGGGTGCCGAGCCCGACGGCGGCGACGCTGCACGCGCTGCACTACCACCAGGTCGACGTCTTCAAGGTGCAGAAGGAACTGGAGAAGATCGACGCCGATGCCGAGCGCGAGACGCTGCTGGCCGGCCTGCTGACCGTGCCGGTGGTGAAGAAGCCGAACTGGACCGACGAGCAGAAGCAGCAGGAGCTGGACAACAACGCCCAGGGCATCCTCGGCTACGTGGTGCGCTGGGTCGACCAGGGCGTGGGATGCTCCAAGGTGCCGGACATCCACAACGTCGGCCTGATGGAAGACCGCGCCACGCTGCGCATCAGCAGCCAGCACATCGCCAACTGGCTGCACCACGGCGTGGTCACCAAGGCGCAGGTCAACGCCACCTTCCGCCGCATGGCCAAGGTGGTCGACAAGCAGAACGCCGGTGACGCGCTGTACCAGCCGATGGCCGGAAACTGGGATTCGAGCCGCGCCTACCGGGCCGCGATCGACCTCGTCTTCAAGGGCAAGGAGCAGCCCAGCGGCTACACCGAGCCGCTGCTGCATGCGGCCCGGCTGGAGGTGAAGTCGGCCACGCCGCAGGCGACCGCGGCCGTGGCCTGAAGCCGGTCAGGTCGGCGTCGGCGTGCCGGCCATCCGGTCGTACTTGAGGAAGTACTTGCGGGCCAGCGCCACCAGCTGCGCCTCGCTCGGGTGGTCGACCGTCTCGTAGCCGACGATCTGCTTCGCCGCCTCGGCGCGGTGCTTCTCGGCGTAGTGCCTGAAGTCGGTGGTGGCGGTGCGCGAGCCCGTCACCAGCACTTCGGTGATGCCCTTGAGCGCGTCGCACACCTCGCCGAAGAACTCGTGCTCGGTGCGCACGCCGCTGCCGTGGTACGCGGTGTGATGGGTGTGCGCCTTCACCTTCTGCGCCTGCACGTGCTCGGCGTCGAACTGGAGAACTTGCGCGGTCTTGTGGTCGAGCCAGACCACGGCATGGAAGTACGTCACGGGGATCCTTTCTCTTCTCGTCGGAGGCGGCGGACGCCGCCTCGACCGCATCGTCGCAGCGCCCGGCGCACGAGCGCTTGACGGCCCTCAACGCAGTGCCTTCCGGCGCACAATGCGGCGGCATGAGCGCCCCCGGCCACGCCCTGTTCGACACGCCGATCGGCCCGTGCGGCGTGGCCTGGAGCGAAGCCGGCATCACCGACCTGCTGCTGCCCGGCGCCGATGCATCGAGAACGCGCGCGGCACTGCGCAGGCGTGCGCCGCGGTCGGCCGAGTTGCCGCCACCGCCGGCGGTGCGCGCGGCGCTCGACGCGGTGTGCGCACTGCTCTCGGGGCAGGCGCGCGACCTGGCCGACATCGGGCTCGACCTGCGCGGCGTGCCCGCCTTCCATCGGCGCGTCTTCGAGGCGGCACGCCGGCTCGGCCCCGGGCAGACCTGCACCTACGGAGACCTTGCCGAGGCGCTCGGCGAGCCGGGCGCGGCGCGCGCGGTGGGCCAGGCGCTCGGCGCCAACCCTTGCGCGGTGATCGTGCCCTGCCACCGCGTGCTCGCCGCGCGCGGCGCGAGCGGTGGCTTCTCGGCGCCGGGCGGGGTGGCCACCAAGCTGCGCCTGCTGGAGATCGAGCGGGCGCGCTTCGGCGATCAGCCGTCGCTGTTCGACGCCGCGTGATCAGCGCAGCGGGGCCGCAGGCTGCATGGTGAGAGGCAGCCGGCGCCACGAGCCGGCGGCACCTGCGCGCGGTGCACCGGAGGCCGAGACGCCGTCTGGCAGCGGCACGGCCGCGATGCCGCGCGGGCCGAGCACGAAGGCACTGCCGCCATCCGCGCTCACCGTGATCATGGCGCGGTGCTCGCAGGCCTCGCCGGGCGCCGGCGTGCCCGACGTACAGCCCACGGCGTCGGGCAGGGCCACGTCGCCGATCACGCGGATGCCCGGCGCGATGTCGGTCAGCGACACCAGCCAGAGGCGTGGGTCGCGCGCGCGCGGCACGCCGCCCTCCACGTCCTGCCGGTAGCCGTAGATCAGCGCGATGCCTCCGGATGGGCTGAGCGCGTAGCCGCCGGCCATGTGCGTGGCCGGCAGCTGGCGCTTCAGGTCGACCAGCGTGCCCATGGCCAGCCTGGCCAGGCCATCGGCCCACACGAGCGTGCGCGCATCGTCGGAAATCGCGGCCAGCGGCGCGATGTGCTGCAGGCCCTGCAGTTCCTGCGGTGCGCGCGCAGAGGCCTGGTAGACCATCCAGCGACCGACACCCAGCTCGTAGCCGAGCGCCTGGCCGTCGGCACTGCGCACGATGCCCGAGTGCGCCGTGGACCACAGCGAGGTGCCGGGATCCGACCAGACCGGCGCGTCGAGCAGGTCGAGCGAGCGTGTCGAGCCGGCCAGCCAGGCGACGCCGTAGCGCTCCAATGCAGGGTCCAGCCCCTTCTTGCTGCCGAAGGCGCGCAGGTCGGCGGCAAAGGCCAGCGCATGCGTGCCCTCCGGAGCCTGCGCATCGAAGGCCGAATCGGCGGCGCTGAACGGCGCAAGGCTGCTTCGGCCCAGCTCCGCCATGCTGGCGGGATCGAGGGCGACGACGGTGTCGCGGCCGGTCAGCGCGATCCAGCGTGCCTCGTTCGGCTCCGCAGCGATGTCGATCAGGCCTGGCAGCGCGGCGCCGGACAGCGTCCAGCCGGCGGCGTCGTGACGCCACGCATGCACGCGGTCGCGCCCGGCAAAGAGCACCATGCGGCGACCCGGCAGATGCGAGGCCGGGCGATAGCTGTCCAGCGGCAGCGCGGCATAGCCCACCGGCACCTTCACCGGCGGCTCGACGCGAACCACCGCCTGCGTGGGCATCAGCGGCGAGTCGATGCGCAAGGTGATGTCGGTGCCGGGCGCGGCCTGGTCCACGTCCACCTGCAGCACGGCCAGGGTCCCCACGTAGCGCGGATCCGCCGCGAGCGAAGCCTGCACGAGACGTGCGCCCTCGACGCGCAGCCGTGCGCTCGTGGCCAGGTCTCCGTACAGCGGCGGCACCATGCCCTGCAGGTAGATGCGGCCGCGCGTGCCGCCCAGCACGCTGCGCGATGCGGCATCGATGCGCGGGATGTAGTTGGCCAGCGGAATCTCCACGGTCATGGGCTGCGTGCCTGCGCGGTCCAGGCGCAGCTCCAGCGTGGCACTCTGGACGAACGGCAGGCGCGGCAACGCGCTCGCATCGATCTCGATCTGCAGCGCATCCACGCCGGTGATGCCAGTCGGCGTCAGCACCCGCATCCAGTCGGTGCGCGATGCGGCGAACCACGGCACCGCTGCGCCGTCCGGCGTCAGCACCGGCGTGCTCAGCCTCAGGTCTGCCGCGGTGCTGGAGGCATCGAGCAGCCACTGCAGGGGCGAGTTCAGGCGCAACGGCGCGTCGACCTGCGCGCGCAGAGCCGTGGCCACCACGTTGCCGGTCGGGCCAGCGCTGAACACCACGCTGCTGTACCAGGTGTCGCGCGGCACGTTGCGCGCGTCGAAGCTGACCTCGAACTCGTCGTTGCCCAGATCGCGCACCGTCGCGATCGAGTCGCTGGTGATGACCGGCGGATCGAGCGCGTCCGTCCATGTCGCGCGCGTGACGGTGATGCGCCGGGTCTGCACCTCGCCCTGGTTCAGCTGGACCTCGATCACCGTGGGCGACACCGTCATCGGCTGTTCGCCGCCGGGCGGTGCCAGCACGGTGTAGTCGATCGGGATGGCCAGGAAGTAGCGCGGGTCGCTGCGGCTGCGCAGGCGCAGCACGCCGTCATATCGGCCCGCCTGCTCCTGCCTCGTCTGCACGTCCAGCGTGGAGCCCGACAGCGTCGCCGCGAAGCGTGATGGATGGGCGCTCTCCACGCTCAGCTCCACCTCGCCCGCCTCTGCGGGAATGGTCAGAGGAACGCTCGCGCTCGGCGCCGGCTCGCGTCCGCTGCGCTGAAGCTGGATGGCCGCCGGGCCGGCGAGATTGGGCAGCATCTGCACGCGGATCGGCAGTCGCCCTGGCGGGCCGGCCTCGCGCGTACAGGCCTCGTCGAGGCAGGCATGCAGAAGCAGCTCGTCGGTGTGCAGGCCCTCGGGCAATGCGTTGAAGGTGATCGCCAGCTCGATGCTGTCGCCGCCGGAGGGCGTGCCCTGCACATCGGCGATCAGTCCGCCTTCAGCCTCGACGGCGAGGTACAGCAGGGAGCCCGGGGTGTAGCGGATCGTGGCCAGGGCCGTGCCCGCCAGCGGATTGCGCACCACGCCGGTGAGGTTGACGGCCGCCGGCGAGAAGGTGATCGCCAAGGGTGTCTGTCCGCCGCCTTCGCCGCCTCCGCCTCCGCCGCCGCAGCCCCCCAGCACCAAGGCGCACAGCGCCGCCAGCCCCGCCATCCAAGCCCTTGCCATCTTCTGTCTCCCTGCCCGTGGCCGCAGTCTAGTGGTCGCGCCCGGTGGTGGCGCTCCCTTTCCTCGGGGGCGCTGCCTAGAATGCGACGCTCCTCGCTGCCGGCTATGAACCTCGCCTTCGACCACCTGCCCGACCGCTGCGACGTGCTGATCGTCGGCGCCGGGCCAGCCGGCAGCGCGGCGGCCACGCTGCTCGCGCGTGCCGGCATCGACGTGGTGCTGGTCGACCAGCACGCCTTCCCGCGCGACAAGGTCTGCGGCGACGGCCTCATCCCCGACGCGCACCGCGCGCTGCGCCGGCTCGGCGTGCTCGACGAGGTGATGGCGCAGGCGCAGCCGGTCACCCACGCCGGGCTGATCTCGCCGCGCGGCATCCGCGTCGACGTGCCCGGCACGCTGGCCGTGCTGCCCCGGCGCGAGCTCGATCACATCGTCTGCCGGGGCGCGGTTCGTGCCGGCGCGCGCATGGCCGCGCCGGTGCGCTTCGTGGCGCCGATCGAGGACAGCGGCGCGGTGGTCGGCGCCCGCGTGGCCTACGGCGACGCGCAGCGCGAGATCCGCTGCCGCTGGCTGGTGCTGGCCAGCGGCGCGGTGCCCCAGGCGCTGATCGCCGCCGGCATGGCGCTGCGCCAGACGCCCAGCGGCGTGGCGCTGCGCGGCCACCTGAAGAACGACGCGATGCGCGGCCGCATCGACAAGCTCGAGGTGGTGTGGCATCGCGCGGTCGCGCCCGGCTACGGCTGGATCTTCCCCTGCCGCGACGGTGTGTTCAACGTCGGCGTCGGCGTCTTCGAGCGCCGCGCCGGCGGCGAGGGCAACCTGCGCGGCCTGTTCGACGCCTTCACCCGCATCTATGCGCCGGCGCGCGAGCTGGTGGCCGGCGGCCACTGGCTCGCGCCCTTGCGCGGCGCGCCGCTGCGCACCTCGCTGCAGGGTGCGCGCTTCTCGCGGCCGGGCCTGCTGGTCACCGGCGAGGCCGCCGGCAGCACCTACGCCTTCACCGGCGAGGGCATCGGCAAGGCGATGGAGACCGGCATGCTGGCCGCCGAATCGCTGCTGGGCGGCCTCGTGCGCAGCGCCGGCGACGCGGCGGTGCGCCAGGACTACGAGGCGAAGCTCGCTGCGCTGCAGCCGCGCTTCGCGCTGTACGAACGCGCCAACTGGGTCAACCGCCACCCGTGGCTGGCCGACCTGGTGCTGTGGCGTGGCCAGCGCAGCGAGCGTGTGCTGCGCCGCATGAGCGGCGTGCTCGACGAGAGCAGCAACCCGGGCCAGCTGCTCACGGCCAAGGGCTTCTACCGCCTGTTCACCGAGTAGCCCGCACCATGTGCCAGTTGCTCGGCCTGAACGCCAACACGCCGACCGACGTGGTGTTCAGCTTCACCGGCTTCTCCACCCGGGCCGAGGAGCACAAGGACGGCTTTGGCATCGCCTTCTTCGAGGGGCCCGGCGCGCGAGTTTTCGTCGATGCGCAGAGCGCGCGGCACTCGCCGGTGGCCGAGATGGTGCGGCGCTACCCGATCAAGAGCTGCCATGTCATCGCGCACATCCGCAAGGCCACGCAGGGCCGGGTGGCGCTGGAGAACACCCATCCCTTCCAGCGCGAGCTGTGGGGCCGCTACTGGGTGTTCGCCCACAACGGCGACCTCAAGGCCTACGCGCCGCGCCTGCACGCCGGCTTCCGCCCGGTGGGCGACACCGACAGCGAGCGCGCCTTCTGCTGGCTGATGCAGGAGCTGGCCAAGGCGCATGCCAGCGTGCCCAGCGTGGCGGAGCTGAGCGCCACGCTGCGCGAGATGGTGCCGGCCATCGCCGCGCACGGCACCTTCAATTTCATGCTCAGCAACGGCCAGGCGCTGTGGGTGCACTGTTCGACAAAGCTGCACTGGCTGGTGCGCGAGCACCCGTTCCGCGCCGCGCGCCTGGCCGACGAGGACCTCAGCGTCGACTTCTCCGCCGTGACCACGCCGCACGACCGCGTGGCCGTCATCGTCACCGAGCCGCTGACCACCGACGAACGCTGGACGCCGCTGGCGCCGGGCGAGCTGGCGGTGTTCCAGGACGGCGCGCGCATCCATTGATCCTCCTTCGACTTCATCGTCCATGACCCTGCCCGCCACGCCCACGCCGCGCTTCGACACCTTCTACAAGTACGACGCCCTCACCCGGCTGCTGTTCGACTATGCCGACGCCCACCCCGGCCTGGTGGCCGTGGAGTCGATCGGCAAGAGCCACGAGGGCCGCGACATCTGGGTGGTGACGCTCACCAACACCGCCACCGGCGCGGCGATCGACAAGCCCGCCTTCTGGTGCGACGGCAACATCCACGCCGCCGAGCTGACCGCCAGCACCGCGGTGCTGTACTACCTGCACCAGCTGGTCGCGGCCTACGGCAGCGACCCGAAGATCACCCAGCTGCTCGATACCCGCGCGCTGTACCTGTGCCCGCGCCTGAACCCCGACGGCGCCGAGCTCGCGCTGGCCGACCGCCCGCGGCACATCCGCTCGTCGACGCGGCCCTATCTTTTCGACGAGCCGCCGGTCGAGGGCCTGACGATGGAAGACGTCGACGGCGACGGCCGCATGCTCACGATGCGCATTCCCGATCCGCACGGCGCCTACAAGAAGTGCGCGCAGGACCCGCGGCTGATGGTGCCGCGCGAGCCCGGCGAATTCGGCGGCGAGTACTACCGTCTGATCCCCGAGGGCACGCTGAAGAACTGGGACGGCCTGACCGTCAAGGTCAACAAGGACATCGAAGGCCTGGACCTGAACCGCAACTTCCCGGCCTTCTGGCGCCAGGAGTTCGAGCAGGTCGGCGCCGGCCCCTACCCGACCAGCGAGCCCGAGGTGCGCGCGATGGTCGACTTCGTCGTGAAGCATCCGAACATCGGCGCCGGCATCAGCTACCACACGCACAGCGGCGTGATCCTGCGGCCCATGGGCACCTGCAGCGACGACGACATGATCCCGGAAGACCTGTGGAGCTACCAGCGCTTCAGCAAGCTCGGCACCGAGCTCACCGGCTACCCGGCGGTGAGCATCTGGCACGAGTTCAAGTACCACCCGAAGGAGACCATCGGCGGCACGCAGGACTGGCTCTACGAACACCTCGGCGCGCTGTTCTGGGTGGTCGAGATCTGGTCTCCCAACCAGGCCGCCGACATCAGCGGCTACAAGTGGATCGACTGGTTCCGCGAGCACCCGGTGGACGACGAGCTCAAGCTGCTGAAGTGGAGCGACGAGCAGTGCGGCGGCCAGGCCCATGTCGACTGGAAGCCCTTCATGCACCCGCAGCTCGGCGCGGTGGAGATCGGCGGCTGGGACAAGATGAACTTCTGGCGCAACCCGCCGCCGCACCTGCGCGAGCGCGAGGCGGCGCGCTTCCCGGCCTGGATGACGCAGCTGGCGCTGAGCCTGCCCAAGCTCGAACTGCTGCGCACCGAGGTGCGCGCACTCGGCCCCGACACCTGGCGCGTGCGCATGGCGGTGGCCAACAGCGGCTGGCTGCCGGCCTACGTGAGCCAGCGGGCGCTGCAGCGCAAGGTGGTGCGTGGCGTGATGTTCGAGATCGTGCTGCCGCAGGGCGACCCGGCCATCTCGCTGGTCTCCGGCAAGGAGCGCATGGAGGGCCCGCAGCTCGAGGGCCATGCGCCCAAGCAATCGCAGATCGCCTTCCTGCCCTCGCGCGAGGTCACGGCCGACCGCGCCGTGGCCGAGTGGGTGGTGCGCGCGCCGCAGGGCACGCGCCTGGCGCTGGTCGCGCGGGCCGATCGGGCCGGGACCGTGCGCACCGAAGTCAGCCTTGACTGACCACCAAATGGGCAAAACTCCCGGGAGCGAAGTGGTCGCTCTCCGGTGAGCGCGAATTTGTTCCCACACGTCTCACTTCTTGCTCCCTAGGATGACGTCCAAGAAACAGATGGATACGCGCTGTATCCGCTGAAGGACGTCAACCAGGGGCAGGCCAAAGCAGCCTGCGGGAGCCGAAGATGGGCCATCTGCTGCCATTCATCGTCATCATCGAGCGCCGCGTGCGCAGTGTGCGCGGCGCCTTGACGATGCTGGCCATCGCGCTGCTGGCGGCGCTGCTGGCGCTGCCGGCCCAGGCCCAGCCTTTCGGCGAGAAGCTGCGCGCCAAGGTGGCGCGCGACATGGACGACGAGCTGCGCACCGATCGCAAGCCTCGCCAGCGCTGGGCGCGCGACGTGCGCGGCGTGCGCCACGTGCAGGTGATCGTGGTGGCCGAGTCCGACGATCCGGACCTGCGCGAACTGCGCGGCGCCGTGCTGCGCCTGGGTGGCTCGGTGCATGCCTTCCACCGTTCGATGAATGCGCTGACGGTGCAGATCCCGGCGCAGAGGGTCCACGCGCTGGCGCAGCGCGACGACGTCGCCAGCGTCACCCCCAACCGCACCGTGCAGCGCACGCTGAGCACGCTGGAGTACGTCTCCGGTACGCTGACCTCGCGCGGGCGCAGCTACTCGAGCCCGACCTGGTACAGCGGCGTGGACGGCAGCGGCGTCGGCATCGCCGTGCTCGACTCGGGCGTGATGACCTCGCACCGCGCCTTCGACGGCGTGATGGGCAAGCGCGTGAAGCGCAACGTCAGCATGCTCAACAGCAGCCTGGCGAACTGGACCGCCGGCGTCGATGCTTCGTCGTCGCTGCAGCCGGGCACCGCGGCGCAGGCCAGCTACGAGAACAGCGTCGCCAACGACAACGCCGCCACGCACGACGGTTTCGGCCACGGCAGCCACGTGGCTTCGGTGGCCGCCGGCCGCGGCTTCGGCTTCGTCGCCGCGCCCGACCACACCGGCGTTGCGCCGGGGGCCGACATCTACGACGTCAAGGTGCTCAACGATTCCGGCCTGGGCACGCTGAGCGACACCATCGAGGGCATCAACTGGGTCATCTACCACGCCAGGGCCTACAACATCCGCGTGATGAACCTGAGCCTGGCGGCGCAGTCGACGCAGAGCTGGCTGCACGACCCGCTGTGCATCGCGGTGCGCAGCGCCACCGCTGCCGGCATCACCGTGGTGGTCGCGGTCGGCAACTTCGGCCTGTCGGCCGGAGGCAAGGAGGTCTTCGGCGCCATCGGCTCGCCGGGCAATGACCCCTCGGTGATCACCGTCGGCGCCGTCAACTTCAAGGGCACGCATGCACGCAGCGACGACAGCGTGACGATGTTCAGCTCGCGCGGCCCGACGCGCGGCGGCGTCGTCGAGTCGAACGGCGTGCGCCGCCCCGACAACCTGGTCAAGCCCGACCTGGTGGCGCCGGGCAACCGGGTGCTCGGCGCGGCCTCGACGACCGGCGCGGGCGCCTGGAACTACCTGGCCAGCAACTTCTACAGCGCGCTGGTCGCCCCGGCCAACACCGCGCAGTACTACAACGAGACGGTGATGGTGATGAGCGGCACCTCGATCGCCGCACCTGCCGTGGCCGGTGCCGCCGCGCTGCTGCTGCAGGCCAACCCCGGCCTGACGCCGCCGCTGGTCAAGGCGATCCTGCAGTACACCGCTCAGCCGCTGCCGGGCTTCAGCCTGGTGCACCAGGGTGCCGGCCAGCTCAACATCGACGGCGCGCTGGCGCTGGCGCGGGCGCTGCGCACCGACATCGCCACCGCCGTCAACAACGGCAGCATCGCCACGGGCGCCAGCCTGCTCGCCTCGGGCCAGGTGCTGCCGGCGCGCAGCTCGACGGTCAATGGCCAGAGCTTCAACTGGTCGCGCATCGTGTTCGCCGGCGGCAACCGCGTGCTCAGCGGCGACGCGCTGTTCACGAAGTACCAGCCGATCTGGGACCCGCGCATCACCTGGGCCGGCCGGCAGGTGCGGCTGCGCAAGCCGACCTACTGGGGGTCGACCTCGACCACGGCGGGCAACACCTACGTCCGCTCGTTCAGCGACACGTCGGCGCCGAACCAGACCCTGGTCACCTCCGGCGTGGTCAACGCCACGGCGCTGGCCGGCTCCAGCTCCTTCACCGGCAAGACCGGCCTGTTCATTCCGACGCCGACGCTGGCCGGCTGGCTGACCAGCGGCAGCGGCATCGTGATCAGCGAAGGCATCGTGATCAGCGAGGGCATCGTGATCAGCGAAGGCATCGTGATCAGCGAGGGCCTGGTGATCAGCGAGGGCCTGGTGATCAGCGAGGGCCTGGTGATCAGCGAAGGCATCGTGATCAGCGAGACCGGCGTGCCGGTCATCCAGTACGACACCCGCTCGGCCACCACGGGCGAGAACTGACACCATGGACAGCCTCGTCGCGGCGCGACCGACAGCCTGGGGGCGCCTGCACGGGGCGCTGATGCCCGACTACAACCGCAAGGCCACCACGTACTGGTGGACGATGGTGTCGATCGGCCTGCTGGTCCTGGGGTACTGCCTGGGCGAGGTGGCGCGGCTGCCGCGCGAGGCGCTGCTGCAGATCGTTGCCGGCGCGGCCATCGCCACGCTGGCGGGCTTTTTCCCGGTGCGCATCCCGCGCTCGACCAACTCGTTCGCTGCCGGCGAGATCTTCATCTTCCTGGTGCTGCTGCTGCACGGGGCGCCCGCGGCCTCGCTGGCCGCCGCCGGCGAGGCGCTGGTCGGCTCGTGGCGCACCTCGAAGCGCTGGACCAGCCGCATCGCCAGCCCGGCGATGGCGATCGTCTCGATGTTCGTGGCCGGCTCGCTGCTCGACCTCGTGCTGGAGGCGACGCGCACCCGCGGCATCTACAGCGACGGTCTGCTGATGATGGCGGCGATGGCCTTCTCGATCGTCTACTTCGTGCTCAACACGGTGCTGGCGACGATGGTCATCCACCTCAAGCGCAACCAGCCGATGGTGCTGAGCGAGATGCTGGCCAACTTCGGCTGGGTGGCGATGGCCTACGCCGGCAGCGCATCGATCGCCGGGCTGCTGTTCCTCACCGTGGGCCAGTCGGGCCCGGGCGTGCTGATGGCGGTGGTGCCCATCGTCGGCATGCTGCTGGCCACGCTGCACTTCTTCTTCCGCCAGCAGGAGGCCGACGAGGCGGTGCGGCGCAGCCGTGTCGAGGCCGCCGAGCGCGAGGCGGCCCAGGCCGCGCTGCACGTGCAGGCGCTGGCGCTGAGCGAGCAGCGCTTCCACAGCGCCTTCACCCACGCCGCCATCGGCATGGCGCTGGTGTCCACCGATGGCGAGGTGCGCCAGGTCAACCGCGCGCTGACGGCGTTGCTGGGCGAAACCGAGGAGGCGCTGGTCGGCCGCCGGCTCGACGAGCTGCTCCACGACGACGACGCGCCGGCACTGTCCGAGCAGCTCGCCCGCGTGCACCGCCGCCAGACCGACGCCTTCGCCAGCGAGCTGCGCTGCCGCCACCACGACGGCAGCGACGTCTGGGTGGCGCTGGATGCCAGCTTCTTCGACGATCCGGGCAGCGAAGCCTCCAGCCTGATCGTGCAGATGCAGGACATCACGGCGCGGCGCAGCGCCGAGGCGCGGCTGCAGCACATCGCCTTCCACGACAGCCTGACCGGCCTGCCCAACCGTGCGCGCTTCCACGAGCACCTGGCGCAGGCGATCGAGGCCACGCGGCTCGACCCGGAGCGCCGCTTCGGCGTGATGTTCCTCGACTTCGACCGCTTCAAGCTGATCAACGACAGCATGGGCCACAGCGCCGGAGACGCCTTCCTCGTGCAGGTGGCACGGCGCATCCGCGAGCACGTGCGCCCCGGCGACGTGGTGGCGCGGCTCGGCGGCGACGAGTTCGCCGTGCTGTGCAGCAACCTCGAGCGCGAGGCCCATGCCGTGACGCTGGCCGAGCGGCTGCAGCTGGTGCTCGGCGAGCCGCTGCAGATCGGCGGCACCGAGATCGCCACCAGCGCGAGCATCGGCATCACCTTCAGCACCTTCGGCTACACGCTGCCGGAGGAGGTGCTGCGCGACGCCGACATCGCGATGTACCGCGCCAAGGCTGCCGGCAAGGCGCGCCACGCGCTGTTCGACGCCGGGCTGCACCAGCAGGTGACCGACCGCGTGCGCCTGGAAGGCGACCTGCGCCGCGCCATCGAGCAGGGCCAGCTGACCGTGGCCTACCAGCCGCTGTTCAACCTCGCCACCGGCCGGCTCACCGGCTTCGAGGCGCTGGCGCGCTGGCAGCACCCGGTGCAGGGGCTGATCAGCCCGGCCACCTTCATCCCGATCGCCGAGGAGTCGGCGCTGATCGGGCCGCTGACCGACTTCGTGCTCGACACCGCCTGCCGCCAGCTCAAGCTGTGGCAGGCGCGCAGCGAGACCTTCGCCAACCTGAGCATGCAGGTCAACGTCTCGGGCAACGACATCGCGCACAGCGGCTTCGCGCAGCGCGTGACGCGCGCCATCGTCGCGGCGCGCTTGAGCCCCAGCCAGCTGACGCTGGAGCTGACCGAGAACGTGCTGATGGACCGCGTCGACGGCGCGATCGAGACGCTGTCGCGCCTGCGCGAACTCGGCGTGGGCCTGTCGATCGACGACTTCGGCACCGGCTACTCGTCGCTGAGCTACCTGTCCTCGCTGCCGATCGACAGCCTGAAGATCGACGCCTCGTTCGTGCGCGGCATGCGCAGCGGGTCGAAGGAGGCCGAGGTGGTGCGCGCCATCGTCACGCTCGGCGCCTCGCTGGGCAAGTCGGTGATCGCCGAGGGCATCGAGACCGAGTCGCAGTACGACCAGCTGCGCGGCATGGGCTGCGAGTCCGGCCAGGGCTTCCATCTCTCGCGCCCGCTGGTGGCCGAGAACGTCGAGCTGCTGCTCGACCGGCTGGAAGTGGAGCGCTGGAGCGGCCAGCACGGGCAGATCACCCGCCCCATGCTGCATCACTGACTCCCCCCAGTAGCGCCTGCGGCGCTCCCCCCCAGGGGGGCGTCGCCGGCGGACCGGCAGAGCCGGATCCGCGGCGACTGCTTGACAGAGTGGTGGTCTTCAGCCGTCGAGATCTTTGCTCGACGCCGCCGTCGCCTGGACGGGCGCGGCCTCGAAGGCGGCGCGCCAGGTGCGCTGGGGCAGGAAGGTGCGCAGCTGGTCGATGGCGCGCTCGATCAGGCGCGGGTCGAGTTCATGGCCCACCTGCGGGAGCACGTCGGCGGTGACGTCGGCACCGAGCGCCACCAGCCGGCGCGCGGCGGCCACCGCGGGTGCGTGCGGCACCACGGTGTCGTCCAGGCCGTGCAGCAGGTGCACGCAGGTGTCGCGCGGCGCGTGGTCGGGTAGCGTGGCGTAGCGGCCCGAGAAGGCGATCACGCGGCCGGCGAGCTCCGGCTCGGCCTGTGCCGCCTCCAGCGCCATGATCGCGCCCTGCGAGAAGCCGAACAGCGCGGTGCGCGGCCACTCCATCGCGAAGCGCATCTGCAGCGCGCGCACCGTCGCGACGAAGCGCGGCAGCGCCGCGGCCACGCGCGCCGGGCGGTTGTCGTCGTCGATGCCCTGGATCGAGAACCACTGCCTGCCGCCGCGACCGGGCGCGGCGTCGAACTCGTCGGGCGCGTCGACGCACAGCACCGCGGCTTGCGGGTACTCCTGCGCGAGGCGCCGCGCCAGCACTGCCATCGAGTCGGCGCTCGCGCCCACGCCGTGGAAGAGCAGGAACAGCAGGTCGGGTTCGCCCTGCTCGGGCAGGCGGGCCAGCACATGGGTCATGCCTGCCAGTGTGCCGCAAGGCGGGGCTCCTAGAATGCGCCTCCCTCGCCGCCAGAGCCTCGCTTGGAAGCCTTTCTCGTCTCGACCGGAATCGTCGCCCTCGGTGAAATGGGTGACAAGACGCAGCTGCTCGCGCTGCTGCTGGCGGCGAAGTTCCGCCGCCCCGTGCCCATCGTGCTCGGCATCCTGGTGGCCACGCTGGCCAACCATGCGCTGGCCGGCGTGGTGGGCGACTGGATCGCGCGCGCCCTCGGCCCCGACGTGCTGCGCTGGGTGATCGGCCTGTCGTTCCTGGCCATGGCCGCCTGGATGCTGGTGCCCGACCAGATCGACGACGAGGCCGAAGGCGGCACGCAGCGCTTCGGCGTATTCGGCACCACGGTGCTGGCCTTCTTCCTCGCCGAGATGGGCGACAAGACGCAGATCGCCACCGTGGCGCTGGCCGCGCGCTACAGCGACCTCGTCGCCGTGGTCACCGGCACCACGCTGGGCATGATGATCGCCAACGTGCCGGCCGTGCTGCTCGGCGACGTGGTGGCGAAGAAGGTGCCGATGCGCCTGGTGCACGGCATCGCGGCGGCGATCTTCGCGGTGCTGGGCGTGCTGACGCTGCTGAACGTCGGGCGCCTGTTCTGAGCCGGCGCGCGGGCCCACAATGGGCCCGACCTCCTTCACCGGCCCGCAAGCGATGAAGCTCTCCATCAACGGCAGCGTGCGCGAACTGCCCGACGACGCGATCGACCCCGAGATGCCGCTGCTGTGGGCGCTGCGTGACGTGCTGCAGCTCACCGGCACCAAGTTCGGCTGCGGCGTGGCCGCCTGCGGCGCCTGCACGGTGCACGTCGACGGCCAGGCGCAGCGTTCGTGCGTGACGCCACTGGCCGCCGTGGCCGGCCGCTCGATCCGCACCATCGAGGGCCTGGCCGACGGAGGCCGGCCGCATGCGCTGCAGGCCGCCTGGCTCGCCCACCAGGTGCCGCAGTGCGGCTATTGCCAGAGCGGCATGCTGATGGCCGCGGCGGCGCTGCTGGCGCGCAACGCAAGGCCCAGCGACGCCGACATCGACGAGGCGATCACCAACCTGTGCCGCTGCGGCACCTATCCGCGCATCCGGGCGGCCATCCAGGCCGCAGCCGCCGACATGCGCCGCGCCCGGGCAGCGGGATGAGGCGGCGCAGCCTGCTGCTGTCGGCCGCCGGCGCGGGCGGTGCGCTGCTGGTCGGCTGGGTCGTGCTGCCGCCGCGCAGCCGCCTCGGCCGAGCCTGGGCCGAGCCCGATGCGCACGGGCGCGTCGCGCTCAATGGCTGGATCCGCATCGCGGCCGACGGCACCGTGGTGCTGGCCATGAACCGCAGCGAGATGGGCCAGGGCGTACACACCGCGCTGGCGATGCTGGTGGCCGAGGAGCTGGACGTCTCGCTGGCGAAGATCGCGCTCGTCGATGCGGGCGCCGACGCGATCTACGGCAACGTCGCCGCCACGCTCGCCGCACTCCCCGAGCACCCGCGCGACGCCGAGCCGGGTGCGCAGACGCGCAGCGTTCGACTCGGCCGCTGGATCGTCGCCAAGCTCGCGCGCGAGCTGGGCCTGTCGCTGACCGGCGGCTCGGCCAGCGTGGCCGATGCCTGGGAGCCGCTGCGCCTGGCCGCGGCCACCGCGCGGGCGCAGTTGCTCGGCGCCGCGTCGCTCGGCTGGAAGCTGCCGGTCGACGAGCTGAGGGTGGAGAACGGCGTGGTCTCGCACGCCGGCGGCGGCCAGCGCGCGCACTACGGCGAGCTGGCCCGCGTGGCGGCGGCCACGCCGCCGGGCACGGTGAGACCCAAGGCACGCGAGCAGTGGACGCTGATCGGCCGCGCCGCACCGCGCATCGACCTGCCGGCGAAGGTCGACGGCAGAGCGCGCTTCGGCCTCGACGTGCGCCTGCCCGGCATGGTCTACGCCGTGGTGCGCCACGCGCCGGCGCTGGGCGGCAGCCCGGGCCGCGTCGACGTCGCGCCGGCGATGCGCCTGCCCGGCGTCGAGCGTGTCGTGCGGCTCGCCTCCTTCGCCGGCTCGACGCTGGCGCTGGCGGTGGTCGGCCGCAGCACCTGGCATGCGAAGCGCGGTGCGCAGGCGCTGGTGGTGGACTGGCAGCCGCCGCCGGCGCTTGTGCCCGACAGCGCGCGCATCCTCGACGTGCTGGCCGAGACCGCGCGCGACGCGGCCGGCCGCAACGACGGCGTCGCCTTCACGCAGCAGGGCGAGCCCGACGCCGCGCTGGCCGCCGCGCCGGTGCGCGTGGAAGCGCTGTACCGCGTGCCCTACCTCGCCCATGCGGCGATGGAACCGATCAACTGCACCGCGCGCGTGGCCGACGGCCGCGTCACGCTGTGGGCGGCGACACAGTCGCCGAGCTTTGCCCGCGCCATCGCCGCGCGCGTGGCCGGCGTCGCCGAGGAGGACGTCGAGCTGCACGTCACCTACCTCGGCGGCGGCTTCGGCCGGCGCCTGGAGGTCGACATGATCGGCCAGGCGGTGCGCGTCGCACTCGAGACCGGCGGCCGGCCGGTGCAGCTGGTCTGGCCGCGCGAGGAAGACATCACGCACGATTTCTACCGACCGGCCGGCGCGGCCTTCCTGCAGGCGGGCTTCGAGGACGGCGGCCGCCTGGCGGCGCTGAAGGTCACGAGTGCGGGCGATGCGATCGTGCCGCGCTTCATCGAGCGCAACGCGCCGGCACTCGCCGGCCCGATCGAGTTGCCCGACAAGACCAGCATCGAGGGCCTGTTCGACCATCCCTACCTCGTGCCGCACCAGCGCATTGCGCACGTGGCCACGAAGAGTGGCGTGCCGGTGGGCAACTGGCGCTCCGTGGGGCACTCGCACAATGCCTTCTTCATCGAGAGCTTCGTCGACGAGCTGGCCCATGCCGCGGGCCGCGATCCGCTGGCCTTCCGCCTCGCGCTGCTCGACGGCCTGCCGCGCCATGCCGCCGTGCTGCGCCTGGCGGCCGACCGCGCCGGCTGGGGCACGCCGGCGCCGGCCGGCACGGCGCGCGGCGTGGCGCTGCACGAGAGCTTCGGCAGCATCGTGGCGCAGGTGGTGGAGCTGCGCCTGGCCGACGGCAAGCCGGCGGTGCAGCGCGTGGTCTGCGCGGCCGACGTGGGCACGGTGGTCAACCCCGGCATCGTGGCGCAGCAGATGGAAAGTGCGATCGTCTTCGGGCTGAGCGCGGCGCTGTTCGGTCGCATCGACATCGTGGGCGGCGTGGTGCAGCAGACGAACTTCCCCAACCACCCGCTGCTGACGCTGGCGCAGACGCCGCGCATCGAGACGCACCTGGTGGTCAGCAACCGCGAGCCCGGCGGCGTCGGCGAGCCGGGCACGCCGCCGGTGGCGCCGGCGCTGGCCAATGCCTGGTTCGCGCTGACCGGGCAGCGCGTGCGGGAGTTGCCCTTGACGGCCTGATCGGGCCGGACCGGCGCGGCCTTGCGCCTCAAGTCATCGGTGAGCCGGCCGATACCCCCCGAAGTCACTGATTCCGGGTAGGTCACCATGAAGTTCAACACGCGTCTGCTCCTGTGCGCCGTCCTGCCGGCGGCGCTCTTCGTGGCCGCGCTGGCCGCCAGCCTGTGGGGGCTGGTGCGCACCCAGCACGAGTTCGACCGCTACATCTCGACGGAGCAGGCGGTGGCCAACGGCTTCTCGGAGATGTACGCCCAAGGCCTGCAGATGGGGCAGGCGCTGCGCAACATCGTGCTCGACCCGGCCAACCGCAAGGCCTACGACAACTTCGAGGCGGCCGACGCTGCCTTCAACGCGGCGCACGCGCGGACCGTCGAGAAGGCCCGCGGCGGGCCGTTCGCGGCCGCGCTGCAGGAGCTCGCCGCCTTGCGCGAGGCGCAGTCGGTGCAGCAGAAGCGCGTGCTGGCCCTGGTGGGCACCGATGTCCCCGGCGCCGTGCAGCTCCTGAACAGCAGCGAGACGCCCGCGTGGCGCCAGCTGCGCGGCAAGCTGCTCGAGCAGATCGAGGCGGGCCGCAGGGCCGCCACGGCGGAGAACGAGCAGACCCAGGCGCGCGCCCGGCAGGTGACCATGCTCTCGCTGGTGCTGGCGGCGCTGGCACTGGCCGCGGCGACGTCGCTGGTGTGGCTGATGCGGCGCACGGTGGCGCTCGAGCTCGGCGGTGAGCCGGCCGACGCACGCGACGCGCTGCGCCGCATCGCCGACGGCGATCTCGCCGCACCGCGCGGGGAGCCCGCCGGCCAGGGCCTGATGGGCGAGCTGCAGCGCACGCGCGAGCGCCTGCGCGAACTGGTGGCCCAGGTGCAGCGCAGCACCGACAGCATCAACACCGCCAGCAGCGAGATCGCCACCGGCAACCACGACCTGTCGGTGCGCACCGAGCAGACGGCGAGCAACCTGCAGGAGACCGCCAGCGCGATGGAGCAGCTGACCGGCACGGTGTCCCAGAGCGCCGACTCGGCACGCCAGGCCAACCAGCTCGCGGCCTCCGCCGCCGAGGTCGCCCAGCGCGGCGGCAGCGTCGTCGAACAAGTGGTCTCGACCATGGGCGAGATCAACCAGAGCTCGAAGCAGATCGCCGACATCATCGGCGTGATCGACGGCATCGCCTTCCAGACCAACATCCTCGCGCTCAACGCCGCGGTCGAAGCCGCCCGCGCCGGCGAGCAGGGCCGCGGCTTCGCGGTGGTGGCCGCCGAAGTGCGCACGCTGGCCCAGCGCAGCGCAGCCGCCGCGCGCGAGATCAAGGCGCTGATCGGCGCCAGCACGCAGCGCGTCGAGACCGGTGCCCGCCTGGTGGGCGATGCCGGCAGCACGATGCGCGAGATCGTCGATTCGGTGCAGAAGGTGGCCGACATGATCGGCGAGATCACCGCGGCGGCCAGCGAGCAGCGCGACGGCATCGGCCAGGTCAATACCGCCGTCACGCAGCTCGACCAGATGACGCAGCAGAACGCGGCGCTGGTCGAGGAATCGGCCGCGGCGGCGGAGTCCCTGCGCGAACAGGCCGGCCGGCTGGCGCAGATGGTGGCGACCTTCCGCCTCGGCGCCGCCTGAGCGGCGCGCAGGATCAGGCCGCGGCCGTGCGCCGCAGGTAGCGCGCCAGCGTCTCGCGCAGCCGCGCCACGTCGATCGGCTTGGTGAGGAAATCGTTCATGCCGGCGGCGATGGCCTCGTCGCGCTCGGAGGTCAGCGCCGCGGCGGTCAGCGCCACCACCGGCAGCGACTGCGCATCGTGCTTCTCGCGCAGCGTGCGCACCGCGGCGTGGCCGCTCATCACCGGCATGTGCACGTCCATCAGCACCACGTCGAAGGGCCGGCCGGCGGCCACCGCCTGCTCGACCGCCTCGATCGCGCTGGCGCCGTCGCTGGCCTGCGTGACATCCAGGCCCCACTGCTCGAGCATGGCCACGGCGATCAGCATGTTCACCGGGTTGTCCTCGGCGATCAGCACCCGCCCGCCCTGCAGCGGCTCGAGCGCGTCGCCGGGCGCCGCGGGCGGCGGCGCCTTGGCCGCGGGCAGCGGCAGGTCGGCCCAGAAGGCGCTGCCGTAGCCGGGCGCGCTGTTCACGCCCACGCTGCCGCCCATCAAGGAGGCCAGTTCGCGGCAGATCGACAGGCCCAGGCCGGTGCCGCCGTAGCGCCGGGTGATCGAGTCGTCGGCCTGCGAGAAGGGCGTGAACAGGCGCTGCTGGGTGTCGGCGTCGATGCCCGGGCCGGTGTCGTGCACCGCCAGGCGCAGCAACGCGCCGCGCTGGCCGACCTCGATGCGCACGCTGCCGCGCTCGGTGAACTTGATGGCGTTGGCGACGTAGTTGGTGAGGATCTGCCGCACGCGCAGCGGATCGCCGCGCACGGTGGCCGGCACCTCGTCGGCGATCGACAGCACCAGCGCCAGGCCCTTGGCCTCGGCCAGCGGCAGGTAGGCGTGGTGCACCGCGGCCACGGTGTCGCGCAGGCCGAAGGGCACGTCTTCCAGCGTGATGCGGCCGGCCTCGACCTTCGACAGATCGAGGATGTCGGAGATGATGCCGGTCAGGCTCTGCGTGCTGTCGATCATCTGCGCCAGGTACTGCTGGCGGCGCGCCTCGCTCAGCCCCGGCTGCATCGCCAGCCGGGCCAGGCCGAGCAGGCCGTTGAGCGGCGTGCGGATCTCGTGGCTGGTATTGGCCAGGAAGGCGCTCTTGGCGCGGCTGGCCGCCTCGGCGGCGTCGCGCGCATCGGCCAGTGCCTGATCGGTGCGGCGGCGCTCGGTGATGTCTTCCGCGCTCCAGATCGTGCCGCCGCCGATCGGGTTGCTCGGGTCGACCGACTGCGCCTGCAGGCGCACCCAGAACAGGCTGCCGTCTCGCCGCTTGAGCTGCGTCTCGCACTCGTAGCCGTGCTTGTGGCGCAGCCGGGTGACGGCCTGGCGGCGCATGCGCTGGAACTCCGCCGGGTCGGGCCACAGCACGCTGAGGGTGGCCTGGCGCAGCTCGTCCTCGCCCCAGCCGAACATCTCGCGGTGGCGTGCGTTGATGCGCACGATGCGCTGCTGGCGCACGAAGGCGATCGCCAGCGACACGGTGTTGAGGATGGCCTCCACCTCCAGCCGCGTCTGCTCGCTGGCGCTGACGTCGCGCGAGGCCAGCACGAGGAAGCGCTGGCCGTCGAAGTCGAAGCGTGCGCCGGACACCAGCATCGGGATGCGGTGGCCGTCGCGGTGGCGGAAGGTGATGGGCAGCGCCTGCACGCTGCCGTGGCGGCGGATCGCCGCGACCAGCGTGTCGCGTTCCTCCGGCCGCTGCCAGAGGCCGAGTTCGGTGGAGGTGCGGCCGATCACCTCCTCCCGCGTGAAGCCGCTGATCTGCAGGAAGCTGTCGTTGACCAGCGCGTAGCGACCGGTCTCCAGCTCGGTCAGCGTCAGGCAGTCGGGGCTGGTGGCGAACAGGTGCGACAGCAGCGCCTCGGAGCGGCGCAGCGCCGCCTCGGCCGCCTTGCGCGCGGTGATGTCGAGGTAGATCGTCAGCAGCGCCGGGCCGGTCACGCTGTCCACACACACCGCGGTGGCCTCGACCTCGACCGGCCGGCCGTCGAGCGCCTGCATGCGGTAGTCCATCACCGGCAGTGCCTCGCCGACCTGCAGCCGCTCCGACAGCGCGGCGCGCTCGCGCACCGTCTGGCGCTGCTCGGGCGAGCTGAAGTGGTCGAGCAGGTTGCTGCCCTTCATCGCCTCGGCGTCGCGGTAGCCGAACAGCCGCGCGGCCGCCTCGTTGGCGTCGAGCACCGTGCCGCGGCGGTGCAGCACCAGCGGCGAGGGCGAGCGGGTGAACAGCGAGCGGTAGCGTGTCTCGCTGGCGGCCACCGCCTGCTGCGCGCGCACCTGGGCGGTGACGTCTCGGCCCACGCCCCAGTAGCCCTGGAAGATGCCGGCGGCGTCGAACTGCGGCTCGCCGGACAGCGCGAGGTGCCGCAGCCGGCCGTGGGCGTCGACGGTGGTGGTCAGCAGGTTGCTGAAGGGGCGGTGCGCCTCGAGGTCGGCGCGGTGGGCGTCGAGCGTCTCGTCGTCCAGGCCCAGGCCGGCGTGCTCCCAGGGCGTGCGGCCGAGCGCGCGCTGAGGCGACAGCGCCACCGCGCCGGCGCGGCTCTCGGTCACGCGCGTGAAGCGGAACTCCTCGTCCTGCTCCCAGTACCAGTCGACCGCGATGCCCAGCAGCTCGCGGAAGCGCCGCTCGCGTGCGGCGCTCTGCGCGAGGTAGTGGTCGATCACCCGGGCGATCAGCGCGCCGCCGGCCACGCCGCAGCCGATCTGCAGCCAGTGCAGCGCCACCAGCATCGGCACCGGGGTCGTGCCGGGCAGGGTGCTGACCTGCCCGCCGGCCTGCAGCGCGGCCAGGCCAAGCACGCCGAGGGCGGCCGCCGCGGCCGCCGCCAGCCCGTAGCGCAGGCCGGCCACGGCGCCGAGCATGCACACCACCAGGCTGAGGAAGCCCATGCCGGCATGGCGCAGGCCGTCGTCGAACAGGATGCTGGCCGCCACCACCAGGGCGATCGAGCCCAGCGAGACCACGAGCAGGCCGGGGTTCATGGCCGTGAAGGCGTCGCGGCGGCTGAGCTGCCACAGCCGCGCGCACAAGGCGGCATAGGCGAGGAAGGCGGCCACGGCGGCCCAGCGCGTGCTGGCCGACACCGCCGAGGGCAGCAGCGCGAACAGCGCGCTCGCGCCCAGCGCGGTGATCGTGGCCGTGCCGAAGAACAGGCTGCCGATCAGCCGGCGGACGGCGTCGGGCGCTTCGATCGACGGCAGGCGGGGGCGTGGGCTCATCCGGTCTCGCCCAGCGGGGGGGCGCGTCTGCGGTCCTGGGCGGGCGCAGCCGGACGAGCCGCCTCCCGGGTCGGGGTCAGGCGCGGATGTTACGCCGAGCGCGCCAGCGCGGCCACCAGGGCGTCGTGCAGTCTTTGCGTATCGATCGGCTTGGTGAGGAATCCGTCCATGCCGGCCGCCAGGGCCTGCTCGCGCTCGGAGGTGAGCGCCGCGGCGGTCAGCGCGATGATCGGCAGGGTGCGGCCGGCGTCCGTCGCGCGCAGGGCGCGCGTGGCCTCGTAGCCGCTCATCACCGGCATCTGCACGTCCATCAGCACCGCCTGCAGCGGCCGCCCCTGGCGCGCGGCCGCTTCCACCGCGGCGATCGCCTGCGCGCCGTCGGCAGCCTGCTCGACCTGCACGCCCCAGTGCTCCAGCATGGCCACGGCGATGGTCATGTTGACGGGGTTGTCCTCCACCATCAGCACCCGCGCGCCGGCCAGCGGCGAAGGCTCCAGCGCGCCGAAGCCGGAGTCGCGATCCGGCGCGTCGGTGGTGGGCAGGCGCAGCTCGGCCCAGAAGCAGCTGCCACGACCGGGCTCGCTGTCGACGCCGACATCGCCGTCCATCAGCGCGGCCAGCTCGCGGCAGATCGACAGGCCCAGGCCGCTGCCGCCGTAACGGCGCGTGGTCGACTGGTCGGCCTGGGTGAAGGGGCGGAACAGCCGCGAGCGTGTCGCGGCATCGATGCCCGGACCGGTGTCGCGCACCTCGAAGCGCAGCCGCTCGCCACCCAGCGCGCGCGCGTGCAGTGCCACCGTGCCGCGCGCGGTGAACTTCAGCGCGTTGTTGAGGTAGTTGGCGAGTACCTGGCGCACGCGCACCGGATCGCCCCACACCCACTGCGGCACGCCGGGTTCGAGGTGCATCGAGAAGCCGAGGCCGCGCGCGTCGGCCAGCGTGCCGTAGACCCGCCGCAGCGACTCCAGCAGCGCATGCAGGTCGAAGGCGACGTGCTCGACGTCGAGCTTGCCGGCCTCGATCTTGGACAGGTCGAGCACGTCGGAGATCACCGCCGAGAGCGTCTCGGCACTCTCCACGATCTGCTCGAGGTACTGTGCGCGGCGCGCCTCGTCGAGATCCGGCCGGCGCGCCAGCCGCGCCAGGCCCACCAGCCCGTTGAGCGGCGTGCGGATCTCGTGGCTGGTGTTGGCGAGGAAGGCGCTCTTGGCGCGGTTGGCGGCCTCGGCGTCGTCGCGCGCCTTGGCCAGCGCCTGTTCGGTGCGGCGCCGCTCCGTGATGTCCTCGACGATCCAGATCGTGCCGCCGCGCATCGGGTGCGTCGGGTCGACCGCCTTGGCCAGCATGCGGCACCAGAACGAGCTGCCGTCGCGGCGGAACAGCTCGCGCACGAACTCCACCGGCTCGCCCACCGACAGCGGCGGGCCGATCAGCGCGCCGATCTCGGCGTATTGCTCGTCGCTGGCCCAGACCACGCGGCCGGGCTGGCCGGTCAGCGTGCCACGATCCCAGCCGAGCATCTTCTCCAGCGCCGGGTTGGCCTGCACGAAGCGGCCCTCGCGGGTGAAGGCGATGCCCAGCGACGCGTTCTCGAGCACGGCCTCGTGGGCCAGCCGCGCGCGCTCGCTCTCGGTGACGTCGCGGCCGTTGAGCACGAGGTACTTGCAGCCCTCGAGCTCGAACACCGTGGCCGCCAGCAGCAGCGTGAACGGGCGGCCCCACTTGTCGACGAAGTCGCAGGGCAGGTCCTGCACGCGGCCCTCGGCCTCAATGCGGCGGATGAACTCGTCGCGGCTGGCCTTCGAGCCCCACACGCCCAGCTCGAGCGAGGTCCGCCCGATCGCTTCCTCGCGCGTATAGCCCGAGACACGCGTGAAGGTGTCGTTGACCATCACGTAGCGCGCCGTGGCCATGTCGGTCAGCGTGATCATGTCCGGGCTGGTGGCCACCAGCGTCGCCAGCGTGGTCTCCGAGCGGCGCAGCGCGTCCTGCGCGGCCACCAGCTCGTCGATGTTGCGCGTCACCCCCCAGTAGCCGCGGAAACTCCCCTCGGCGTCGAAGCGCGGCTCGCCGCTGACCAGCAGGTGGTTGATGCCGCCGTCGGCGCGACGCCAGCGCACGCGCAGGTCGCGGAACGGGCGATGGGCGCGCAGGTCGGCGTAGTGCTCCTGCGCCTTGCCCGGTTCGTAATCCCATTCGTCGTGGTCCCAGGGCGCCTTCAGGCTGCGCGAGCTGGGCTGGAAGCGGTTGTCCCGCGAGCGGTACCAGATGCGTGTCTGGGTGAAGTGCTGGTCGAGTTCCCAGTAGGTGTCGACCGCGATGCCGAGCAGGCCCTGGAAGCGCGCCTCACGCTCGCGGCTGGCGCCGAGGTAGTGGTCGAACACGCGCCGCACCATCAGCCCGCTGCTCAGGCCGACGCCGACCAGCAGCAGCAGGTTGATCAGCCGGCGCTGCAGCGACATGTCCGGCAGCGCCGTCACGCCGCGGATCCAGCCGGCGTGTTCCGCGCCGGCCAGCCCGATCAGCATCAGCGCGCCGACCGCGCCGAGCGAGATGCCGAGCGCGGCGCTGACCGTCGCCGCGGTCAGGAAGCTCAGGATCGCGATGAAGCCGATCACCGGCCCGTTCAGGCCCCAGCCATGGATGACCGCGGCGGCCGCGATCATCGCCATGCCGCCGGCACAGACGCCGACCAGCCCCGCTTCGGTGCGAAACCGGGGCGATCGCCATGCCGCGGCGCTGTAAAGCCCGAGCAGCAGTGACGCGGCCAGCAGCCAGGCCCTGCCGGCCGGGGGCAGCACCGAGTTGGTGGCCAGCAGCGAGGCGTTGATCCCGAACACCACCGCGAAGGTGCCGAACAGGTTGCGGCGCACGAGCTCGCGCGCGTCGAGCAGCGGGTCGGGGAGGACGGTCGGGTTCAAGGCAGCGGCTGCTCCGCGAGGGGCTGCAGCTAGTCTGCCGCGAACCGTCGATACGCGGGGAGGTTTAACCCGCAGCGCTGCGGCCGGCCGCCAAGGATGCACGGGTGGATTGCGCAGCCGCGCGCGCCGCGGCGGCGAATTCGTTGCCGCGGCTGGCATAGAGGATGGCGCGCGAGGAGTTCACCACCACCGGCCCGCTGGTGCGGCCGCCCTGCTGCCGCCAGCCGGCGCGGACCGTGGCGACTGCGTCGCCGCCCTGCGCGCCCACGCCGGGAATCAGCAGCGGCAGCGTCGGCGCCAGTTCGCGCACCCGCTCGATCTCGGCCGGGAAGGTGGCGCCAACCACCAGGCCGAGCTGGCCGGTGCGGTTCCACGGGCCCTGTGCGAGGCGCGCGATGTGTTCGTAGAGCAGGTCGCCGGTGACCAGCCGCTGCGCCTGCAGGTCGGAGCCGCCGGGGTTGGAGGTGCGGCACAGCAGGAACAGGCCCTTGTCCTCGTACTTGAGCCAGGGCTCGACCGAGTCGAAGCCCATGAAGGGCGACAGCGTCACCGCGTCGGCCTGGTAGCGCTCGAAGGCCTCCAGCGCGTACTGCTCGGCGGTGCTGCCGATGTCGCCGCGCTTGGCATCCAGGATCACCGGCACACCCGGCGCCACCTTGCGGATGTGCGCCATCAGCCGCTCGAGCTGGTCTTCGGCGCGCTGCGCGGCGAAGTAGGCCACCTGCGGCTTGTAGGCCAGCACCAGGTCCTTCGTGGCGTCGACGATGGTGGCGCAGAAATCGAAGATGCGCGAGGCGTCGTGCTGCCAGGCGCCGGGAAACTTCGAGGGCTCGGGGTCGAGCCCGACGCACAGCAGCGAGTCGTTGGCGCGTTCGGCAGCGGCGAGCTTGTCGGTGAACTTCATCGCGCGGCTCCTGCGTTCAGCCGCCCAGCCGCTTCGCCAGCGCCGCCGCGGCGCCGGTGTAGCTGCCCGGCGTCATCGCCTTCAGCCGCGCACGCTCGGCCTCGGGCAGCTCCAGCGTGTCGATGAAGGCGGCGATCGCCTCGCGCGTGATCGCCTTGCCGCGCGTCAATTCCTTCAGCCGCTCGTAGGGGTTGGGCAGGCCGTAGCGGCGCATCACCGTCTGGATGGGCTCGGCCAGCACCTCCCAGGCGGCATCGAGGTCGGCGGCGAGCGCCTCGCGGTTGACCTCCAGCTTGTCCAGCCCGCGAAGCAGCGAGTCGTAGCCGAGCACGGCGTAGCCCAGCGCCACGCCCATGTTGCGCAGCACCGTGCTGTCGGTCAGGTCGCGCTGCCAGCGGCTGATCGGCAGCTTCTGCGAGAGGTGCGCGAGCAGCGCATTGGCCAGGCCGAAGTTGCCCTCGGCGTTCTCGAAGTCGATCGGGTTGACCTTGTGCGGCATGGTCGACGAACCGATCTCGCCTTCCTTGGTGCGCTGCTTGAAGTAGCCGAGGCTGACGTAGCCCCAGACATCGCGCGACCAGTCGATCAGGATGGTGTTGGTGCGCGTGACGGCGTCGAACAGCTCGGCCATCCAGTCGTGCGGCTCGATCTGGATCGTGTACGGGTTGAACGTCAGGCCGAGCTGCTGCTCGACCACCTTGCGGCTGAAGCCTTCCCAGTCGAAAGCGGGCCAGGCCGCGAGATGGGCGTTGTAGTTGCCCACCGCGCCATTCATCTTGGCCAGCAGCTTCACCTCGGCGATGCGGCTGCGCGCGTGCGCGAGGCGCGCCACCACGTTGGCGATTTCCTTGCCGACGGTCGTGGGGCTGGCGGTCTGGCCATGCGTGCGGCTGAGCATGGGCACGTCGGCGAGGTCGTGCGCCATCGCGGTCAGCTTGCCGACGATCCTGTCGAGCGCCGGCAGCAGCACCTCGGCGCGTGCCGCCTTGAGCATCAGCGCGTGGCTGGTGTTGTTGATGTCCTCGCTGGTGCAGGCGAAGTGCACGAACTCGCTGGCGGACTTCAACTCGGCGCTGTTCTCGAAGCGGCTCTTCAGCCAGTACTCCACCGCCTTCACGTCGTGGTTGGTGGTGCGCTCGATGTCCTTGATGGCCTGCGCGTCGGCCTCGGAGAAGCGCGCCACCAGGCCGCGCAGCAGGCCGCGCGACGCTTCGGTCAGCGGCTTGAACTCGGCGAAGCCGGCATCCGACAGCGCGATGAACCACTCCACCTCGACCTGCACGCGGCGGTGCATCAGGCCGTATTCGGAGAGCAGCGGGCGCAGCGGTGCGACCTTGGCGGCGTAGCGGCCGTCGAGCGGGGACAGGGCGGTGAGGGCGGACAGGTTCATGGCGTCCTGATTCTAGGTGGCGCCCCTGACGCGCCTGTGACGCTACCAGCGCAGCTCGAAGCGGCAGGCGTCGTCGCCGCGCGCCTCGCAGTGCGTCTCGGTGGCCTTCGTCGCCGGATGCACCAGCACGCGGAACAGGTGCTCGAAGGTGGCGGCGTAGTAGTCGCACACCGGGTGATCGCTGGACTGGCCGCGGCACAGCGGGTTGTCGCGGATCGTCAGCTGCACGGGCCGGCCGGCCACGGCCTCGAAGCGGCCGCTGCCGGCGAAGGTCCAGGCATGGCGGGTGATGGCCCTGAGCAGCACGCGGCTGGCCAGCGGCGCCGGCAGCAGGCGCAGCAGCGCCTGCCCCGGCTTCGGGATGCGGTGCGCGAGCAGGTAGTCGGCGGTGGCGATGCCGGCCTCGCGCGAGACCTCGGCGGCGAGCCGGTCGCCGAGCGCGCTGCGCAGCTGCACGTGCAGCCGGCGCGCCTCGGCCTCGTCGACCATCGCGCTCGGCGGGTCGGCGAAGTACCGCGCGAGCCCCGCCGCGGCATACAGCCGCGCGGCGGTGGCCGCGCCGAGCCGGCGCTGCAGCACGTCGCCGACGCGGATGATCGCGTTCGGCCCGATGCGTGCTGACGACCCCTCGGCCGACGGGTACGTCGGCCGATCCCCCGAGGGGATGCGGGCCGGCTTGGGAGCGGCCCGGCGCTCGTCCCGCAATGCTGCCGTCACACCCGCGCCGCCTGTTCGTCGCTGAGCTGCTCGGTGCCGCCGCCGCAGGCCATGGCCGCCTTGGCGATCTCGATGTTCTCCTCGCCCTTGCGCCGGCGCATGTCGATCTTCGGCCCGTGCATGGTCACCCAGCCGTCGTCGACGCGGCTGAGCGCATCGGCGGTGTCGGCCTCGATGCGCCGGCTCGCGTCGAAACCGAACTGCACCGTCTTCTTGGTCTGCGGCCCCCAGTAGCCGACCCGGCCGAGGTCGTAGAACTTGCGCTCGAAGCCGCTCTTGGCGAAGGCCTTCAGGC
>VFQN01002004.1_pt1 | contig 32572 bp, 46 predicted proteins | sample 3512371 | NCBI WGS metagenome assembly VFQN01 (sample SAMN10412370, study PRJNA504923) | tailings metagenome | isolation source: Replicate 2 from Balatoc abandoned mine | place: Philippines: Itogon, Benguet | collected 2017-08-28 | reverse complement strand
CTCCGTGTCTTTGGACTGTGTGGTTAAGACGTGTGGGTGAGCAGGCAGATGAGTGTGGGTTAGCATGCCATGCCGCAGTGACGGTACACCAGCAGCTCCGTGTCCTTGGACTGCGTGGGTTGAGACGTGTGGGTCAGATGTTGGGTATGTGGGTTAGGGGTTGCGTGGGCTAGCAGGTGGATGTCCCGGTAGCCGTACACAGCAGCTCCGTATCCTGCGTGGCATTACATTGTCATGGCCGCAGACCACCACCACTCCGTGTCCTAACACTATGTTGATGCAATGCTAAGGTTGCGTTGGGTAGTGTCACACCTGTACGGGTCAATACAACTTTGAGAGACGACTGGCCGTGGCGGCGCAAAACGGGTGTCGTGCGCACCCTTTGATTGGGAGCAGTAGGCAGACAGTTCCCCAAGCAGCTCACCGAGAAGAACATCTTCTTGTTGATGGCCCGGAACTTGATGTGCACGATGGTGCCGTCCTTGTAGAAGGGGAAGGCGATGTAGTCGGTGTTCGTGTCGGGGCGGCGCACGCAGTAGATGCGGTTGTCCTTGAGCACCTTGTCCGGTATGCGGCGCTCCTCGAAGAAGTCCCGCGCGTCGCGCGTCAGGGAGGTGAACCAGGGGTCCTGAGGCAGATGGAGGTGTGTGCGTTTGCGGGAGTGGAAGCGCTTTGTTGTTGAACCCGTGCACTGCAGGGGCGGAAATATTGTACCAGGCCAAGCAAGTGCGTAGTGTGCGCAGGCCTCTGCAGAGGTTATGCAACGGCTGCTGAACACGTGGACGCAACGGAGCTTCATGTGGGCCGTAGCGATCGCTACTGACGAAGAGCCACAGGGCGCGCCCGCCGCCGCAAAGCAAGCAGCTGCCGACCCCACGGACTAAACCTAATGACCACGGTTTGAGGGGCGCACCCACCGTGGGATCCCAGCCCGGGCCCCTGAGCGGCATGATCTCCCATGGCTTCGGAAGCGAGTAGCGCCGCTTCCCGTCTTGGGCCGCCTGCAGCACAAAGCATGCGGCAAGCTCAGCGTCTCACGCCACACCTTTTGCAACGTCACACAACGCTACTGATCGGTATGGCATGCGAAGGATCATTAAGACAAAGGAATCTGGCGCGTGGCTGCTCAGCGGACCCCTCACCATGCGCGCCTCCAGGGCCTTCCTGTACCCAGGATCCAGCGGCTGCGCCTCCCGCTCCCCCGCCTCCTCATCAATGACCGGTGGTTCCTCCCAATCGAGAGGCTGTGTAGTTGCATTCCCTGGTGCACGAATAGGGGCACCAACAGGACGGCGGGCTGCGGAACCAACGGGAGGGCGGGCAGCAGCAGCAGCAGCAGTTGCGCGCCCCCCAGCTGCCCCCGCGCCTCCGCCTCCGAACGCAGGCCCTCTCTGCCCCTGCCCTTGCCCCTGGCCTTGCCACGCACGCGGCCCTGCCACCGGGGCACCCTGCACCCGAGGGTCCGGCCCTGGCCCGTGCATGGCGCCCGCAGGTCCCTGCGCCCAGCCTGGACCTTGGCCCGCCCCTGGACCGGGGGTGCCTTGCGGCCGCCATTGTCCGGGGGGCAGTGGGAAGGCGCTGGGCGGGCCGCCGTTGCTGGGGTACGGGGGTTGCTGTTGCTGCTGGTGAGGGAAGTATGGCTGCTGCTGCTGTTGCTGGGGGCCGTGATGCGGCGCTTGTTGATAAGGGTATGGCTGCTGTTGCGGTTGTGGGCTGTGCTGCGGTTGCATGTGCTGTGGCTGTTGTAGTTGCTGAGCTTGCATGTTGAAAGACTGCTGGACTCCCGATCGGTTGTAGAACGCGTTAAGCGGAGGGCCGGGCTGGCCGTTGCTTCCTACGTGGGTCCCGGGGTAGCCCACCGGGGGCCCACCAGGCGACGTTTGGTACCCCCTTGGCGCAGGAGGAGCGGCTCCCATGCTGTGCCCGTTCCCTCCAGCCACGCCGTTGCCGCCAGCCGCGCCGGGCACCTGACCATGGTTCGCACCCGGGGCTCCGTTGTGACCACCCGCGTGTAGTGGTTGCTGCTGCTGCACGCCGTACGGCACCCCCTGCCGGCCCGCTGGCCCCGCCATGCCGCCAGTGCCATTGGAAATACTGCTCGGGGCGCCGTTGCCTCCGATCTCTCCGCCGGCCCCACCTTGCCACGCGTCGCGTTGGTGCCCAGGCATAGCGGTGTGCATGCTGCCAGGGGGCCCCGGTGCAGCACCGTTGGGCCCCGGGCCCTGCGCATAGGCAGTATCTACCTGTAACGGCGGGGGCGGCGACAGCTGACCGCTGGCGGTGGCAGCGGCGGCGTCGCTAGGCGTCACCCGCGGCTTGACCAGCCAGTCCTCCACTGCCGGCGCCACCTCTGCTCCCGGCCCTCCCACACCGTCAGCCTCACTAGTTGAAGCCCCACCTGCAAGCCCTGCCTCCCCGGCGTCCTGGTGGCCGTTGGTGGCAGCGGTGGGCGAGGCAACGGCGGCAGTGGGGCCGGCAGCGGTCCGGCTAACCTTGCCGTGCGGCATGCTGGCCTGGGCCAGTCGGTAGCGGCTGCCTTCTGCCTGGCGCATGGAGTCTTGCCCCGGCCCCAGCCCCCGCCCCTGCTCCGGCCCCTGCTCCGGCCCCTGCCCCTGCCCTTCCCCCATTCCCTGCGGCGGCGGCGAAGCCCGAGCAGTCGGCTGCGGTCCCCGTTCCCTCCTCCTCTGCAGCAGCGGCAGGTCACTGTCCGGGTCCAGCTCTGTATCCGCATCAGCATCACCCTCATCGACGTAGAGGGCTCGCGTGCCCCTGCCGCCCCCGCGTCGCGGGCCTCCCCTGGCCAGACCCCGCAGTTCCTGCACCCTGTGCTGCCGTGCCGCCTCCGACAGCCCCCTGGCTGCACTGCACGCCTTGAGGTGCCCCTCCTCCTGGCCCACCGTCACCTTGGCCCGGCAGTGGGGGCACTCCACTTTGGGCTTGAAGGACCGGTCTGCGCCTCCGCCTGTGTCGTCATCTCCCGAGGCAGCGCACGATATAACGCGCGACCTGCTACCGGCTGTGAAGCTGAGGCCCCCGGTGGTGTGACGGCACGCACCGTGCGCTGGTGGGCCCAGCAGCAAACGCTGGAGCAGGGAGCTCCGCATTCCGAGGGGCGTGCCAGAGCCATCCCAAGCTGACGATCCCCGAGCAGGAGGTGCTGACCCTGTGGAAGATGTGCTGTATGGCATGCTAGAGGAGGCGGCAGAGACTGCGACGGATGTGGGTCTTCTGGAGTCGTGGTATTGCGCACGCGACGGTGCCGCCAGGCCCCGACACGACATACCAGCACACGCCCCACCTGGTGCACAGGCTATGGCGGTGCTCCGGCTGCTGCTGGTGCTGCTGCAGGTCGAAACGGCGCACGAGCATGATGCGGGTCCAGGGTAGCTGCGCATGCATGGCATCAACGTTGTCGCGTGACCGCTAGCTGCTGCTGCAGCGCATGGCGTTGCACGGCGTGGAGGGGCTGCTGCTGCCGCCGAGGCCGCTGCTGAAACTGTGTGATGCATAGAACCAGGTACATGCTGCCGTGTGATTGGCCCGGTAATGCTTATATCCACAGGCGTGCTGGCCCCTCGACGGTAGACGCGCGGTGCGACGTCATGGCCAGCCCGCATCGGTGCGGACAAAGTCGCGCAGTGCCCTGTCCTGCTTGTGTCGCGACTTTTGTTGCAAGTAGTATGTGACCGATTGGTCTAGGCTTGTGCTGGTCCACCTGACAAGACGTGTTGACGGCGCACCGTCACTAACGCCGCCCTGGCAAAGGCCTCGGGGCGCAAACGTCGAAAGAGATGGAAAACAGGCAGATAGGAGCAGTTGTGGTGCCTCGAGGCTTCTCTGTCACTTTGCAAAAGCGATAGAAGACGTGAATGGAAGTCTCGTCAAGGCGTAGGAATTCTCTAGTGAGTAAGAACACCAGCCCTACTAATATATCAAATGAAGGCGGTGTGTTTGGTTGAGGTCTAATATGAAAACGCAGCGAACTGTTGTCGTTGCGACGAGCCCTGCATGAGGCACACGAGCAGTCGCGAGGCCTTTGAAGGCTTGCGCGCGCAAATACAAAAGACCCGCATGCTCCTATGTGCCATCTCCAGCGTCTTTACAAAAGTAGATAGGCGTGATCGAGAGCTTAGTAAGTTACCGCCTGCAAGCCTTCGGCGAGAGGTTCGGCAAACCCCAGCCCAACAGAGCCCATGTCGTAAGCGCTAGGAAGCCACAATAAAGCCTATAAATCAAAATAGTGCATATGTGTTATATAAGGCGCGAGCTTGCCTTGTATACGGGACCCGGAGGGCTTTGAGGCAGGGGCCCTCCCCTGCATACACACGTGCCCAACCGGACCGCAGGAAAAGGGAGAAGCCGCTTGCCTGCATGCGCCTGCGGCAGCCACACGTACTGAATTTTCAAAGAGACCCGTCGCCGGGCACGGTGCGCCCTTGAATCCTAGCGTGGTGGTGCTTTGGGTGCCACGATCTGTGCGTCTTGGGTTCATCGAGGATGCGTGCCCGCCTCCTTGTGTCCTTTGCCTCCCCTGTTTGCCTCCTTCTCCTCCCATTGCTTTCGGTGGTTTCTTCCTTGTTCGATCTTTTGGCCTGTTCCCTCGGTCCTGCCCTGTGGCGTTTAATTGAAGGCCTTCTCCTTCCCTAGGTGTGCCCTTTTTGCGGTTGGGGTGTGGTGTGTTTGGGCGTTCGATGGTGCTGGTGCTTGCCTGTGCCGGTTGGGCTTGGTTGCCCGCTGGCCTGTCCCTTCCCGCCTCCTTGTGGAAAAAGTTGTGTTGTCTCGAGCGACACCCGTGCTGAAACCAAGGGAGATCCCTTTCCTGGAACGACCTGGTGCTTTTTGACAATCACGGTCCATCGACAACGCCCAACCAGATTCATATCAACATTTCCGCCTCCTATTAGACCGTATGCAGCATATCGCCTATCAAGCAGAGCATATCGCCTATCAAGCAGAGCACGGTGGGGGTGTACACCTACCTACACCTCCTGCATACCTCCCAAGCCTAAACGCTGGTACGCACGCACGCACGCCAACCCTAGCCAATCGAAAAACCGCAGCCACCTTCTCGCCCGTTCCTCCAAATTGTACCGGCATGTGCTACAGCGGCGACGGTGCGGCGTGCGTGCCATGGGTGCCGGGCCGTCATCACCTGCAGCAGGTGCCATGCGTGCCGTACATTCGTACATTCCAGGTAACAAACTGCGTGCACCCCGACATAGAAACGGGCCCTTGACACACAGCCACAATCATTTACGGATCCCTGAAATAGAGGCAGGTCGGCATGCCACGCGGGGTTGCGCTGGGCCAATTCAGTACAACGTGGGCAGCACACCACAACAGGCTTTGCGGGGCCGTTACGTGGAAAATCGCAGCTTGTCCTATACGCTCACAGCACCTCTACACCAGTCCTAACATGCATGCATGGCAATGTGCTACGGTGTGCGGAACCCTTAAGTAACCGATGACCAGGAGAGAGACGAGGGGCCAGCGTCACCACTCGCCGCACCAGTGTGCAGTCTTGACGGGCCGCTAAAGCACAGGTATCTCCCCCTGATGAGCAACTGTAGGGCTAGTCTAGTAAGGCCCGCGCCAGCCCCTAAGGTCTATTTCTTCTTCTTGTCCCCATCGGCCTTCTTCTTGGCGGCCTTTGGCTTTGGTAGCAGGTGCTCAGGGATGGGCAGCCCCGCCTCCTTGCAGCGGATGACCTCCTCCACCTTCTTCCTGAAGCACCGGTACAGGCAAGGGACGAACACCAAAAGATTTTAATTTTTTAAAGCTACAAACGCGTCAATACACAGTCTAGGACAACAATACCCTTCAGTTCTTGCAAGAGCTCCTTTGCCAGGCATAGTTCGCAGCCCTGCCTGCCTTGGCCGCTTGCGTCCCTCCCCAGTCCCCACAACCACGTGCTTCACACCCTGATCGGTGCGCCAAGCCCTGGCAAGGCCGGCACCCCCGTGCACCCACCTCTCCTCGTCCAGCTTCTTCTGCTCCTCCATGTGCTCCGAGCAGTCCCGCCGGATGTGGTCCGCCTCCGAGCACTTGCGGTAGCCCAGCGAGGTCATGAAGCCCGCGCCCAGCTTGGGCTCCAGCGGCGCCTCGTGCCCGTTCTCGTACCTGGGCGTGTGCAAAGAGCAGTGCATGGGCTGAAGCCAGTGTTCGTGGTGGTAGGGAGCCGCACTATGCCTCAAAAAGGAAGAGGTGAGATGTCTTCGCTCTCTCCTCCGTCGCTTCTGGCAAACAGGGGTTCCGGTACGGTTGCCCGCCAGGTACGGCAGAGGTGCAACGATGCGGTGCGTAACGCAACTAGCCCGGATGTGTGGGTGACATGTACAGCGGTCACGAGCCGTTGTACAACGGGTATGACGCGCATATTGGCAACTCCTGAAGACTTGAGGATCCATGCAAAAGGCCAGGGGCTGCAAGGGGCAGCCGCTGAGAGCCAGGTGCACAGACAGGTGCAGCACCTGCGTGGGCTCCAGTCCGGTCGAAGAGCACTCACTTGACCCACACTCTCCCAGTCTCCTTGTTTTCTGGGTCCTCATACCTGTACAGACATCAAACGTTACCGTCAGGACAAAGATGAATCTGGTATGATTCGGAGGTCGAGGCAGTGCCAGAGACACGTGTCACGCACTGCACGGGGCCAGGTCATGGTGTACCACCAAAAAGGGATTATGCTTCCTGTGCTGCAGAGCTGCATACCGTACAAGCAGATGGATCATCGCCGCTGGCCATCCAACAAAGAGTGAAGCGGAAATACCTACTTCACTCCTATGACGGTGCCGGTGATGCCCAGGGGAGTGCGGACTATATCGCTCAACTTGAAGCCGAAGGGCGCAAGATCTTCCTCTTTCGTTATCAAGGGAGGCCCCTTTTTCCCCTGCAGTTTCAGGCGCGCGGGGCTGCTTATGGCCACCTGTGCGCAGCTGATTTGCATGCTCGAAATGGGTATGGGGAGCAGGGGTGCTCCTGACTCGCCTTCTTCACCATCTTGTTAAAGCACTACAAAGTGCGCTGCGTAGTGGTCTAGTTACACGCAAATCTCTTATAAAGTGGCCAATAGCAAATGGCACGACCTAGCGAGCACGAGTCGACTCGTTTCCTACTGTTCAACTACTAGCAACGATTCGCACTAATGTTGAACGATAAGCGGTAGGTCGGACTGTGATCACCGCGGTGTTGCGCCGTTTACGGTCGAACTTATAGAGCGGTGCAGCTACTTCTTGCGCGTGTGACTTTGCCGATGGCCTTGTTGGGTTAAGTGCACGATACGTTCAATGCGTCCGGAGGAAATGGAGTACGCACCGTCAACCGACAACCGTCTGTGTTCACAGCAGCCCAGCCCAGGCCATATGCTGCCTTCCAGGTCCTGCCTGCTCCTCCGCTTGTAACGAATGCGGAAGGAAATTACCACCAACAGATTGACTAGTCGCCAGCACAGGCTCGCCATTAACACCACTCCACCTGCTCCACCGCGAAGGCAAAAGCGACTGCAGCTCAACGCTGTCGACCCCACCTGCCACGCCATCCGTAGGACATGGCTAGCATTGACACAACAGCTTCGCAAACAGGTAGACCTACGCAAGCTGTTACTTGAAAGGGCGGAACGCCAGTCCATGCCATGCATAGCTAGTGCCCCGCTGCCCCCTGCGGCCTACCTGCAGTGGCAGGCGCGCCGCAGCCTTGCCTCGAAACCCAATACCAGACTTCATTCAGCCCCCAACATCGTTTCAGCGACCTCGTCCCTCACACGACTTGATGTCCTTCAGCTAGCCGCCAACTTAGCGTGTTGCTGCGGGCATCTCATTGCCAGCCGTACAGTGGGCCGAGCATAATTCATGCCCTTTGCCCCTGGCCACAGACCGCCCGGTGCCCTTGCGTCTCCTGAGCGGCACAACCATCCATCCCGGACACCGCTAACCTCAACATAAACTCCTATGCCGCTAACGACGTGCGCGCCTTCCCGCCCTGCGCCTTGCAAGCTGCAACGGGCCGCCCTGAGCCCGTTCCCCGCCGTCCCGTCGCAACAGCCCACACGGAAGCGGGCCCCACACACCACCCTGCTCCCGACCCGTCCGACAAACCCTGAACCACACACCCACACCCACACGCTGCCACCCATCCTCCCGCTCTCGGCCCATTCCCCCTCCGGCCCCGCTCAGAACTTGAACGTGTCCCCTCCCTTCGCCTTCTTCGCGCCCTTTGCCTCCTGCTGCGCCGCCATCTTGCGCTTCTGCTGCGCCGCCTTGGCCGCCACCATGTCGGAGAAGTCCTCCCGCCGGTTGGCGGACCGCAGCTCCGACAGCTTGGCGTCGTACAGCGCCTTCACCTGGGCCTGGGGGAGGGAGGGGAAACGGGAGGGAAGCAAAACCAGGTTGAAACTGGGGCAGCAGCACTGGCTCACGAGACATCGCATGGCATGGGATGTCACAAAGGCGGACAGGCTTAACTGGGTGAGCCTCATCTGCACCGTTTGTCAGCACCATGGGGCTCAGCAGTGTTGGCAGCGCGCCCTTCCCCGTCTGCCTGTACTGCCTACTTCCACGCCCTGCAGTTGCCCTCGATCCCCATCTCGTTGCCTCACCTCGTCCAGCCCCTCCAGCTCCTCCGGGCTGATGGTCACCTCCACGTCCGCGTCGATGTGCTTCAGGAAGTCCGGTCTGCGTGGGATGAAGGGAGAGTGAACAGGCCAATGTGAGCTATTAGCTCAGCTGCCATTGATAACTGGGTGCAAATTAGGCACCAGCGCTCAGGAGTCCTCACGTGTCCCTTCCTCGGCCAGCGGGGTCCCAACCCCTAACAGCTGGTCCCGCCTCCTGGGAGCCCGACCATATCATGCCACAAGCATCACATCTACCCTGCCCGTTTTGTTAGTTTCGCACCGCTTTACCCGACACAATCATCCCATCCAATTCTTCTCCGCATCCCTACTTCTCCAACCCCCTCCACCCCTCCGGCCACACTCACTTCTTCTTGGCCTTGTCGGCGCCTCCCGCCCCCGGGATGACGTACACGTGGTCTGTGCCCATGATGCCCGCCGTGCCCACCGACACCTGCTTCTGCTCCAGCACCGTGTACAGCTGCCGCGGCCCACCGTCCGCGTCCTTGCGCAGGTTGATGGTGTCGGGCGTCTCGATGCCGCTGGGCAGCGAGGAGGCGATGCCGGAAGCCAGGCCCGACACCATGCCCGAGGCAAGGCCGGAGGCGATGCCCTCGTTCACGGCGTCCTCTGCATCAGACCGAGTGAAAGGGGGTATCGCGTTGTTAAGGAGTGCACGCGGAAGATTTGGGTAGCGAAACGGTATGAGCTGACATCGTGGATAGGAGGGTGCGCCATGGACACGAGATGCAATTTTCCTACCCAACGGCCACCGGGCCTCGCTCTTCCCAGGCTTTCTGGCTTTTGCCTGGCTGCCGAACAGCCCTCTTTACGCCGCCCATGCCCTTCCCCTTACCCCCCAATGTTATTGCCCTCCGCTACACACCGCACCCGTGCACCACACCCACTCCCAAACCCTGCACCCACCGTCCAGGTCCTGCCCCTCCTGCTCCTCCTCCTCTTCCTCCTCGCTGCTCTCCTCCTCCACCTCCTCGATCGCGCCCCACACCGTCTCCTTGTCCACCTCGTCGTCGCTCTCCCCGCCCGCGCCCCACTGCCCGAACACGTCCCCGTACAGCGGGTTGCCCTCCTCGTCCACCGGCGGCTTGCCCCAGCCCCCGGGGTGGTACCCGAACGAGCACCCGGGCGGAATGGGCGCGTTGAGCCCGGGTACGCGCAGGTTGGGGTAGGAGGGCGGCGGGCCGTAGCGCTGCATGTTGATGAGCCAGGGGGGCGGCGCGTTGTCGCCCATGCCGAGCGCGGTGCGCAGGGACTCTGAGAGCTCCCCCGGCCGGCAGTGCGTGATGCGCGCCTCAAACTCCTTGCCCTCGTAGTACAGCTCGCCCACGCCGGTGAGGGGCGGCGGCTTCTGGTGCTTGAAGAAGGCGTCGTGGAGCACCTGGGGTCGGTTAGGGGTTTGGGAAGGAGAGGCGGAACAGGGACGGAGGGGTTGGAGGACAGTAGGGAGTGATAGAGGGAATGCCGGAGTGGAGTGGGGCATTTGAGGCAGTGGGGGCGACGGTTAGGTGATGGCGGGCTTACGGGTCGCGGGCAAGGCTGCTGCTCCAGGTTCAGCCTGGGACCTGTTTTCAAGGCATGCCAAGGCCGCTGGGCGCCCAGGTCGACCTCCATCCCTGCCCCCCGGTGTTGCCGCTAACCCCACCTGGTAGTCGATGTCCATGCGGCCCATCTTGGGCGCCATGCGCTCGCGCTGCTTCTGCTTCAGCTTTTTGGCGTCCTCCTTGGCCTGGGGGCGGCAGGGGAGGACACCGTAATGGGGAACAGGTCAGGGTGAGGCAAGGAGGCAGCACGTCACGGAGAGAATCTAGAACTAGAGCTGTAGCTAGCGATGCTTATGTCGTCCCTGCTTGCCGCACCTGGTACGCCGAGCGCATCTCCGCGATGCCCGTGGCCTCGATGAAGTCCGGCAGCTGGAAGGGCGGCTTCTCCAGACCGCGCTTACCCTGCAGGTACTTGCGCTTCTGGGACCAGTGCCGCGGCACAGGCACCGTGTTGCGGTACGCCTGCGCGGCAACACACGACGGCAGCGCGGGGCAGGACGGGGTGGGGTCACGCGTCAGCATGGCCAGGCGGCCAGGCACCCCTGCGACCGGCGGCCTAAGCGGCGAAGAGGTATGTGACGTGATATATGGTGACTCCACAGCACATGGGAGCGCACATAGGCTCTCGGTCCCATGCAGTTGCTGCATTCTTGGCCTTCCACCCCCTCCCGCGTCCGCCGCCTGCCGCCCTGCTGGCCTGCTTGTCCAGAGTACCGGTACCGTCCAATGGCGTAACCCCCACCCGTCGGTTGGCACACCCGCCGCAACCCCACGCCCGCAGCCCACTCCTACCTTGAGGAACACCAGCAGCGGCGGGTCCGGCCCCGTGACGTCCCACACCTCCACCACCTCCGGCCGCGCGCACACCGCCTTGAGCTCCGCCACCTTGAGGCGGTTCAGCAGCTTGAGCTTCTTCTTGCTCAGCTTGCCTTCCACGCCCTCGCCCTCTGTGGAGGGGCCGAATGCAGGTCAACACGGCGACACGATGGTTTGAATGGCGTGTCCCTTAGGATGTAACGCCTCCGTCGCGCGGCAACACCCGTCGTGCAAAGCGCAGCCATGCAGTGCACGTTGTTGGGGTACAGTGCGCGTGGTTCGCGGCCCAGCACCCTCGTACCCCAAGGCGCAGAGCCAGTACAACTGCCGCCACTGCCCCTGGTCGTGCTCACCTCCCTCCTCTTCATCTGACCCGGGTTCCGAGGCGGCGGCTTTGCGCTCGTCCTTAACGCGCGTGTCGTCGTCCTGGCGATAGGGAGGCAATTTGGGATTCAGGAGTTCGGGTGCAAGGGTGCAGTACCCAGGTCAAAGAGCGCACACGCGTAACGCACAGGTCGAAACACTGTTAAGACACGTTGGGCGAGCTTTCCGTTCCGCTGCCACTCCACTCGCCCTCCTCCATTTCCATGCCGTTCCGCTGCCATTCCACTCGCCCTCCTCCATTTCCATGCCATGGGTCACGCGTCAGAACTCCCGTCCTGCGTTCCGGTGGCCCTTCCCCCCACCCCGGCTGCCCAGTGCGCACCTCGTCCTCGCTCTTGACCTCCACCGCCCCCGTCACCTCCTCCGCGGAGGCGAAGCGCTGGAACACGCGCTTGAAGTCCGCCAGCACGTCCTCGGCGGCGGGGGCGGCGGGCTTGGCAGCGGGCTCCTGCGGGTGTGCGGGCACGGGCAGGTGTAGGTGCAGGTGCGCTGCGTGAACAGCACATCGTCGGCCCACCGCCGGGCATGCTGCCGCTCCTTGCTGCCCCTGCTTCCGCGCTCATCTAGCTGCACCTGACCGTACTGTCGGCCGCGGGGGCAGCGGGCTTGGCCGAGGGCCCCCCGAACGTGCAACGGGCGGCACGTGCGAGGGTACGGTGTGGTCCGCGTGAAACGCGAAGGAACCGGTGCGGTGTGGTGTAGGTGCGCTGGACTGGTGGGCCGCTTTCATCGCTTTTGGAATCCGTCCCGCCGCATACCGACCCGTACAGCTGCACAGTGCCACAGCAGCTTTCGCTTTCCACCCCGTATGACCATCGTCCAGCCATCTGCCCATTCGCTCGTGAGCCCACATACTGCAACCTGCCACGCCTAGGTGCAAGCTGGGGGTAAGGCTCGGTCCCGCTGCACGGTCCCGCTGCGGCTTTTCAGTGTAGCAACCGATTGCCCGCATGTCCGCTCCCTCTGATGCAAACACATACCAGGCCCTTCCAAGTCCTGAACCTCATAACGGCGACGGACCCCACATTTTGCCGCCGTAGGCGAGGAGAAACACCCTCCGCCCATACGCCTACATCAACCAAAACGCTCCACCCACTACCCCACCGCCCGCCATGCGTGTCCTACCCCCAGCCCCCCACCCCACGCACCCCCGCCCCACCTCAGCGCGCGTGAAGCCCAGCCCTCCAAAGCCCAGCCCCAGGCCCATGGGTCGGTCCGGGTCCTCCTCCTCGTCCGCTGCTGGCCCTGCCCCCAGCCCCCGTGTCGCTGCGCCCTCCCCGTCCGCCTCGCCCTCCCCGCCCGCCGCGCCGCTAGCCACCAGTGCCTCCAGGTCCACAGGCGCGGACACGTACTCGGTGATGATTTCCTCATCATCGCCATCCTCCGTGTCCTGGGGCCCGGGGACAGGCAGGCAGGCAGGCGGCAAGCAGCGGAGCAGTGCACTCGTGTTGTGGTGGGAAGATCATAGTGCGTGGGGAGGTGTGGGTGGGGTGTGTACCGCGGTTGCCGAGGACTTGTGCGTGCGTGCGGGAGGTGACACGTAGACAGGCAGGCATGCGCCTGGCATGTGGGTGGCTTCAAGCGACGATTGCATGAGTTCGGGCGCATTCAAGTTGGCGCAGCGGCTGTCACCATGCCCCACGGTTGGGACGAGCGCAGCAGCCCTCGCCCTGTTGGACATGCCCCAGCACTGCCTTGGGCCCATGAGACGCAGATAGCCGACGAACGGTGCAGTAATTTGGCTTCTTACAGTACCACAGCTAGCCGTTCGAAAGGCCCGTTGTGGGCCCGTGGCCCACGCCCATGACGCCCAGGGGTGGGGTGGTGGGTGGAGCTACCCATGAGCTACCCACCCTACCATAGCCACACTGTTGTGCTGGCAGAGCGGCACGGATCAGGTGTCGCCCGTGCAACGGCTGATGATGCACTGCAGCATGGTGCAATACGATAGCTCGCCGAGAGTCCGTCCGCCGCAACCCGTCATCAACCCGCCACACTCGCCGACACAGCGGCAACCTACCGGTTTGCTGGGTGCTCCTGCCCCTGTCACCTTGGCCTGTTCGCTTTGTTGCCTGCAAATTAAGAGGTGCACCATGTATTTGGTGTTGGTGCGCAAGAGGTCCGCAACGTGCAGTGGGCGCACGAGGCCTTCCATGCAGGCAAAGCGGTGGCCCCTTCATGTTGCACGCCCCCCTCCTTCCTGCCTCACCGCCGCAGCTGCTTGTTCTGCTTCTTCTTCTGACGCCGCTCCTTCTCCTTATCGGCTTTAGATTTCTTCGCACTCCCATTTGCTATGCCGTTGGCCTGCCCGTTGGGTTGCGCCTGCGCCTGCTGCTGCTCCTCCGCCATCCTGGTCACTAGTGTTTGGCCCTGCCCTGCCGACTGGGCTCCTCCGCGCCGCAGCGCACACCCAGCCGGTAGCTAAAACCAAGATTAAGCCTGCTCGGTCAGCCCTCCTCTGCTTGCCAAGCAGGCAGTGTGTTTGCGGATCGAAAAGCCTGCTTATGGCCCCCTCAACCCTGAAGCCCTGGTACTGAGGAGGTGCTTGACTGTATGGCGATCTTAAATCCAGCAAAGGCGTGTCAAGGCCCCTCCCCTAGTCAATTAGCACGCACGCCATTCGGCGCGAAGAGAAAGCTCCAACCAGTGTTCCTTGTTCTATAACTGCTAGACTGGGGCCTAGTTTGTCCTATCAAGTTGTCACTTTGTCCCAAGGGCGTGGCACTGCGGACATTGCCCGGGTTGGTTGCATGGGTCCAGGGGTGCTAACCGTTTTTCCACCGACTCTACTCCCTCCATACTCCCCTCCTACTCCCTCTTTTGCCCACGCACATTGGAGTCTGCAAAGATGGCTGACCAGGCAAGCTTTTCTCGCCGCCGGGCACACCAGATTGCGCCGCTAGTGTTTTCCTTAGTCGACTGTGATAGTTAACGCTGCTTACTCTATCATGTGTTACAGACCGAGAGGGCTTTCCAGAAGCAGTTCGGCGTGACCGGCTGCTTCAAGAGCAAGGAGAAGAAGGCCCCGGGCAAGAGCGGCCACCGCTACTACAAGCAGATTGGCCTGGGCTTCAAGACGCCCAAGGAGGCCATTGAGGGTGTGTACAGAACTGTTACAAATGCAGCCAATACGCGGCCCTTGCGGGGACTGGTCGGCGCTCCCGGTCGGCGCGCAGCGGCGGGAGCAGCAGTTGAAGTTTAGCGTCACTCTCCGTTGTGCAGGTCACTACATTGACAAGAAGTGCCCCTTCACCGGCAATGTGTCCATCCGTGGCCGTATCCTGTCGGGTAAGCATTTACCATCGGCGGCGGCTGGTCGGCGAGCACAGGGCGCTGCTCCGCTCAGCAGTGCGGGACACGATGTGCCGCAATGGTGGCCAGCTCACTTGGGTGTTGCGTTCCTACGCAGGCGTCGTGAAGTCCACGAAGATGAACCGCACCATCATCGTGCGCAGGGACTACCTGCACTTCGTGAAGAAGTACGGCAGGTGCGCAAATCTGCTGCCCCTGACGGCCTGGAGCGCTCCCCTGCAGGCGTGGGTGTGCTCTTAGCCCGGAGGCTGCCTGCGAAGGGCCGGGGGGAGGCGGGGGGGAAGGGAGACGGGGTAGCGCAGCTCAGAGAAGCACCATCCTGGTCGCTCGGGCTTGCAACTCATTCGGGGAGTCTGGGAACTGCAAGTAACTCTAAAGCCGGGGGCATAGCAGGACCAGCCGCTGCAGCGGTAGCGGTAATGGCGGCAGCAGCGGCAGTAGCAAAGGCGGTGGCTTGCCAGCAGGAGCTGTTTGCAGCACATGGCGGTGCTCCGGGGCCGTCGGTTCTTCCGGCCGGACCGCCGTGCCAGATGCGTACTTGGGGCTTCGGCAATTGGGCAGCAGCAGCGTCACGTAGGGTGGAGAGGCGGCAGCCCGTCGAGCTGTGGGAACAGGTCCTGCTCATGGGCCTGCGGCGGGGTACGATGTCACGCAGCGGGGGCCTGGGGATGCTGTTCGTCCCACGCGCTCCACCAAGCACCCTTGTTGCTTGGGTGGGCCCCGGCGATCGCAGTTTCGCGGCTTGTGGCAGAGCTGTGGGACTCCAGCAGCGGCTGTGGCGGATAGCAGGCGTACGGGTGCGGCGTGCGGCCTTCCGCGCTGGGAGCCTGGGACGGAGGCCATGGGTTCACAGCTGTGCCGCTGCAGGCGCTGCTGAAACGCCACTGGTCGTACATGGGTTGGCGTTGGGCGGAGCTGCAGCCAGCGGATGGGGTTGGGGAGGGGCGAGCCAGGGGCTCGGGGTCCTCCTCTCGGCTGCCTTCCAGGGAGTTGTCCGGCGCTGACGGAGCAGCCTTGCCTGCTCACCAGCAGCAGCTTCGGCCGGCGGGGGCGGAGCTGCATGAGCACCAGCAGCAACACTAGCAGCAGCGGCAGCAGCAGCTGGATATCCGATGACAGCAGTAATTTCGGAGTTCCGGGGCTTGGCGTCACGCCTGCTGCCTGGAGGCTGCAGCTGGGCTGGGCTGGACTGAACGGGGCCGCGGCAGCGCTTTGGCCGCCCAGCAAGCAGGGACTGTACGAAAGGCAGTTGGGATATTGAATGAGTGCATCGCTGTGGCCGGTTGTTCACCCGGCTGCGCGCCGCCCCTGCCGTTGGCTGACCCCAGGTACGAGAAGCGCCACCGCAACATCTCGGCCCACGTGTCCCCCTGCTTCCGCGTGAGGGAGGGCGACTCCGTCGTCATCGGCCAGTGCAGGTGGGCGGCGGGAGGCGCGGGGTGGCGGTGCGGGGAACGGGATGGCGAGTCCAGGTCCGGGGTTGCCAGCGGACTTCGGGTGAAGTCTCGGGCCGGGGATGGGGTTGCTCGGCGTTATTACAGAGCGGCAAGGGTGGCAGGAGGTGATACACTGCCCGTTGGACCACGGGAGTAGGTGGAAAGCGTGGTGCAAGTTAGGGAAAGGTCGTGGCGATGGAAGATTAGTGGTTGGTGTGCGTCCGACACCACTCGCGAGTGGAGCCTATGCGAAGAGTATGGAAAGCCGAACAACTGGCGAGGGGAAGGGTGCGGCACGTTTGCAGGACAGGCTATGCGCAGGCGGGGGCCGGCGCAGGGGGAGGCATGGACGAGGTTCGGACTGGCAGGCCTTGGGGATGTTCGCTTATAACAGGTGGTGCTACTTAATTGAATGGCCAGGTTGCGGTTCAGGGTGTCGCACTCTTGCTCATGCGCACATTGCTGTTTACCAGGGCAGGGCGCTGCGGAAGCAAGCCTGAAGACCACACATGGCCAACGTCGCTGGCCTAACTGCGTCGTTGCCTCTGCTTCGCCCCTCTCCGCAGGCCCCTGTCGAAGACCGTCCGCTTCAACGTGCTGCGTGTCGTTCCTCAGGGCTCCGCCGCCAAGAAGGGCTTCTCGTCCTTCTAAGCGCTAGGCGTGTGTAAGCCACTTGAGGATCAAACATTGTCCCGTACCCCTCCCCATTTGGCACCTCAGCGTGCCTCATTCGCCGCAGCGCCCAGCGAGCGTAGGTGCCAGTGTGCACAGATGCGTCATGTACGGAAATACATTCCCGTTACTGGGAGCGGTGGGATGGAACAGTCGAGGGTCAGAACGGTCAAGGGCATCGTTTCTCTCGGAGCCTGACAGCTGTCAGTTTCAGGCTCTCCGCTGGTAGTCCGGTCAATCTTCAACTTGCTGGTTTCTCGTGGTCTGCATGCATGGGAGCCTTGCAGTGACTGTGTGGTCGACAGCTAGACAGGCAGGTGGGCTCGGCCTGACCCCACTGGGCTTCGCTGCGCCCTGTAGACCCCACGCATCAGTCACACGTGTCCGGGCTGGGTGCGTGAGCTCAAGAGGCCACATACGCTACAGTCCTGAACGGGGGTGTTTTGACCCTCATACTTGCAAGGCGTCGGCCTTACTGAGCAATGGTACAGTGAAGGGCGTAGATGCCTATAAGTCGTACTTGTTCGGAAGGACGAACAGCAGAGCTACCTCAGCAACACACAGCGTATTGTACACCGTGCTGGCGTTTCAACCGCAGCTCGGGCAGCGGACCTGGTCACAGCAATACCGCTAACCTACCCAGTCTGGGGAATCGACCTTCACAACTCCGTCCGCAAGCACTCACACGGCGTGCCGACACTGGCACTGCACCTTCAGGCATAATCCGGAGACGGAGGTTCTCCCCTGGACAAACCTAAAAGCCACCATAGGGCTTGTCCAAGGAAATCATCCACGCCACCTAACACAAGACTCTTACGACAACCTCTCTCCTAACTCGCACTCCTCCAGACCGTTTCAGGTGTCATCTCAGCCAGGGACAGGCCCTCACACTCTCTGCACTCGCTACTCGCTTATCTTCTCACAGCACAGCACTGCGCACACGCTTCTTCTGCCGCGGGCGGAACAGGTAGCCCATCCACCCTTGCCGCTGCGGAGGCGACTGCACCGCATCCGCGGGGTCGTCCAGGGACATGAGCGGCGGCCGCCGGACGGAGGTGGGCGCGGAGCGCGTGGGAGTGGCGGCCGCGTCCGCGAACACGTGTGCATTGTTGATGGCCGGTCCGGCGCTGTGCGACTGCTGTTGCTGCTGCTGTTGCATGGACCCGTGCGACTTGCCCAGGCCCTGCTGCCCAGATGGCGTGGCGACGTCACCTGCTGCGTCTAGGTTGAAGGTGCTGGCACTGGCGGGGGCACCCGGCTCGAGGCCATGGCTGACAGGTGTCTGTAGGTGGTAGGGATACAGGGTGGGGTGTGAAGATTGGGAGGGCCGTCACATGGACAGCTGCAGGATGTGTTCACACTTTGCAGTTGGACATGGTGCAACCGCAAGTCTTCAACGTGTTCAATTGTACCCAGTACCCTGCAGGCACCCAGTACCCTGCAGGCACAAGTGCATGCCACGCTCGATGTGTTGCGTCGGAAACGCAGTGCAAGCTCTTACGTGGTGCAGGGAGACGGCAAGCTTGCTGCCCTGCAGCTCCAGCTCTAGGCGCTGTGTTTGCAGCTCCAGCTTGTGCCGCAGGTCGCTGTTCTCAGCCGACAGCGACACAATGCGCGCCTGGACAGGGCGGCACGGGGACAGCGGGACACGGGGTCGAGGTGACATACGTGAGCACACATGCTGGCACCAGCTGCTTCACGGCTCAGTGAGGTCGCCACGGACAGGCACGCAACGGAGGCCGCGGTGGCTTAGCTCCCACCCCCAGCCCCTGTTGCGCGGCGTGTTTCCCACCTCGAGCCGCTCGATCTCCGCGTGCGCCTCCGCCTGCGCCTGCTCGAAGTTGCCCAGCATGTCGTGGATGGACTCGATCAGCCGCACCTCCTCCTCGGCGATCAGCGCTACCGGGTTGCTGCCGCCCACTGGCCCCGCCGGCAGCCACCGCGACAGCGCCGCAGCCACAGCGTCCACCCCTTCTGGCAGCGCCCCTGCGCCCGCCGACGCCGCCCCCGCCCTCCGCAGCGCCCGCGTGTCGATGGACGACATGGCCTGCTCCGCCAGCACCGCGCTCGGCGGGTCACGCAGCGGCCGCTGTGGCCCCGCCCACTCCACCAGCTGCAGCGACTCGCCCTCGCCGCTGCCGCTGGGCCGGGCGCCCTCGCTGAACGCCCGCGGCGGCAACCCCGCTGCTGCTGCCTCCACCGCCGCCTCCGCCGCCGCCTCCCGCGCTGCCTCCGCTGCCACCTCCGCCGCCAGGCGCTCCATCTCCGCCGCGGCCGCGGCCGCTGCTGCCGCCTCAGCTGCAAGCTCGTCCCCTAGGGTGCACTGCACCTCCAGTTCCGCCGTCTCCACCTTCGGAGCGGCGGCGGCGGCGTGGCGGCCCCGGCCCAGGAAGCCGCGGGCAGGGGGTGCACCTGGCCCCGCGGCAGCGGCGTGCTCCTCCAGCTTCTCCTCGGCTTCCCGCAGCTTCGACTCCGTCTGTTTGAGTTTGACCACCAGGTTGCGCCCCTTGAGCTGCGTCTGCTGCAGCTCATTGGCGCGTTCGGCGGCTTCCGCGCTCAGCGTGGCGACCTGCCACAGTGGACACAAGCGTTTCCATGGATTACCACGTAACTAAGCCGACGGCATCATACTCACACATTGTGTATATCGACCAGTCCCAGGAGCAGCGAAGCGGCCCACGCAGGTTGCAAGAGTCCAATGTATCCCTGCGCCCGTCCGTGGCAGGTCATCCCGCCAAGCTCCTCCACTCGCGCACCTGCTTCTCCAGTTTGGCCGCCCGCTTCTGCGCCTCCTCCGCCGCCCGCTCCGCTTTAAGCACCGCGCTTTTGAGCTGCAGCACCTGCGCCTCCAGGCCCACAACCTCTGCGGCCAGCGCCTGCGCGCGCGAGGTGGCCTCCTGGTAGCTGCTCATGGCGGCCTGGCGGTCGGAGGAGAAGCCCTCCAGCGACAGCGCCTGCGCCTCCAGCTCCTGCTCGTACTGCTTGATCTGTGCGAAGGGGCGAAGGGGCAGCGTTCAGCCGCGTTCAACATGTTTTGGGGGCAATGGCATTGGGAATGGGAGGTGAGACAGCAACACCCGCAGAACGTGTGTGGGTGCAAGATGGATGAACTAACCCTCTAAAGCCTGCTTGGACCCATCACCGGTGCGTACATTAACCCGACGAAAGGGTGAACCAGCTATGGTCAACGGCGAGCCCCGGCACCACCTTCCACCCCGAAGCACACCTTCCGCTGCAGCTCCTCCACCATGGTGCCCCTCGCGTTGTACTGCCGCATGAGCTCCCCGTTCTCCTCGCTGAGCTGCTCGTTGATGCGCGTCTGCTGCTGCAGCCCGCGCGCCAGCTGCAGCTTCTCCTCCGTCAGCTCGTCGATATGCTGCTGCAGCGCCGTGAACTGCGCGCGGCCGGCCGTGGAATGGGCGCCGCCCGGCATGGCGCTGTGCACCGTGCCGCTGCAGAGGGCAAGAGGTTTTGAGGTAGTGAGAGAGAATGAAAACGGCATGATGGGCATGCGACGTGATCAGCAGCTCAGGGTGTAGACACGTCGCAGCGGTGCTGCAGGGCGGCAAGGCCTTCAGTTGTAGCACAGCCTACCGGTAGCCAACGGTTCAGTAACTCAGCCCGTCCCCTGCACGCTGCCAACCAACAGCAAGCCCCTCGCCGCATAAGGACAACCTACGTTGCGTGCGACAGCACCGAGGCGTCCATGGAGTCCACCGACTGCTGCCTCGAGTGGTGCGGAAGGTGCAGGGAGCTGTCCACATGGGGAACGCCCCCCACCCCATGGCCCCCGTGGTGGCTCGTGGGATGGCTGCGCACGCCCCCCACCGCTGCATGCTCCCCTCCGACTGCCCCCGCGCTCTGCTTGTGTCCGTGGTGAGCGGTAGACCCAGCACCCGCACCCAGGTCTGCGTCCCCAGCTGCAGACGGCGCGGGGTGCTCGCTGTCGCCATCCCCAGTGTGGGAGGTGCGCCGAGAGGCGCTGCCGCTGACCCCCATGGTCCCATGCATGCTATTCTCCGCCGTGACAGGGCCGCCGTGGGGTTGCTTAGCGCCGTCGGTTGCGGGGCCGTGGGAGTCCTTTGCATTGGACATGGTTGACAACAGGTTGTCGAGGTAGGACTCGAGGAAGGATGAGGTGGAGGCGGGTGCCCCTGCGCCTGCGGCGGAGGGCAGCGTGCTGGTGCCTAGGGTGGAGGTCGTACCGGTGGCGCCGGACAGCGGCGGCGGTGGTGCGTAGGTGCTTGTGGGGGGCGGGAGCGTGAGGGCTGAGCTGGAGGTGGGCGGTGTGGAGGAGGCGGAGTAGGCGGACAGGTAGCTGGCGGCTGCGAGGAATCTGGGAGTGGTGGCGGATGCGGCGGCGGAGGTTGGAGGGAGAGGCGGAAGGCCGGTGGGCTGCGGCGCTGAGGAGAGGGGCTCGTGAGGGTACCGCGTTGCCGCGCTGGAGGCATCAACCCTAGGTGGCTCGGTGGAGGCCGATGCCACGTCAGGAACCATGCCGCCAAAGGAGGGCATGCCCGAGGTCACTGGGCCCGTGGATGCCGGCTCGGTCCGGTCCCGCTCCCAGGGCAGGGGCGCCAAGGCACCGGTGGCGGGTAGAGGTGCAGGAACAGTGTTGCCCACCGCGGCAGCTTCCCCTCGCAAGTAGGACGGCATGTACCCCGACGAGCTGCCGAAGTCCTGGCGATTAGCGCTCGCACTGACGCCTGCAGCAGCCACGCCGACGGCGCTGCCGCCGTTTGACGACGCCCCCAGCCCCGACGACCAGAGCGGTGCGCTGCCCGTATGCCCACTCTCAGGCACAGTACCTGCAGCGGAGTGCGCGGCGGACACCGCGTCCGCAGGGCCTGATCCGGCCGGACCCCACACCCCTAAGGACATGTGCGTGGGCAAGCTGTCCGGTGGCTGGCTGGCCGCAGGCGCCTCCTCCGCCAGCTGCTGCTGGTGCGTGCCGAGCAGTAGCGTGCCGTCGCTGTCAGCAAAGAGCCCATCTGCCCCACGGCTGCTCGGCACCGGCGTTTCGCTGGCAGGAACACTCCCCTCGGCCCCATACCCAACGCCCCCAACGCCTGGACCGTCCGATGCCACGACCACCTGGGGCATGGCGCCCCAACTCCTGGCATCGACGGCCGTTGCAACCTGCTGAGGCGGCTCCTGTGGCCCAGCTGCTGCCAGCTGCTGGTCCAAGCTCCTTGGACGGGATGGCGGCCCATTAGGGGGCTGAGCTGCCTGCTGCGCCGGTTTGTCCTTCGACGGCGTTTTCCCGCCTCCAAACAGCCACGAGAACCGGGAGGGAGCAGGAGAGGGTGCTGCGGGGGAAGCTGGGGCGGCTGGAGGGGGTGAAGGCGGCCGTGCAGGCTCAGCCGGCGGCTGCCAAGACGTTTCAGTAGCGGGTCCCGTAGGTACCGGCGGGCCTGTTTGCGACAGTACGGCAAGGGACAGGAAGGTGAGTGCAAAATCAAACATTGACGTAGCTTAATTTCCGCTTTTGTGGCAAGCCGGTCCAAGAGAAAACGCTGGCGAACAACACCGTGACGAACAGGCAGGGGGGACGCACGCTTACCTTCCAGCGCACCGCCAAACGACACTGGCAGCGCGTTACTGGGTGCTCCCCCGCTGGAGGTCTCGCGGCCTGGCCCATCATCCGTAGGTGGTCCCGAGGAGCCCCCGCCAACACCGCCGCCACTGCTGCTGCTAACAGCAGGCCCCATGGGCGAAGCACTTGGCGCAGCAGCGGTCGCGGTGCTGGGGTTCGCCGCTGGCGCTGCCGCAGCGCCGGGCGCGAGGTACATGTCAGCCAGCAGCCCGTAGCCGCACATGTCATCCTGGCTAGCAGCGCCAGCCGCAATTGCAGGTGCATTGTCGGCCTCCGAAGCCCCCCGCCCGGTCGCAGGTAACCCAAGACCAGCTCCGGCGCCCTGGCTGCTGCTTGCGGCATGATCCCCACCCAACTGCTCGCCCTGCCAGCGCTGCCCAGCTGCGTATGGCGCATGCCCATGTGCATTAGGCAGCTGCACCGCTGCAGCCGGGCCTTGGGGCAAGCCGTAGCTTGCGCTGTAGCCACCTGGTGCTCCCGACCCCGACCCCATAGACTGCTCAGAAGCCGCCTGGAGCTCCGCACCTGCCTCGTTATGCCCGTGCCCACCAACCTTCCCTGCACCACTTGACTGCACTGCTACGTTGTCATGTTGGCCTGGTGCATTGGCCTCGGCAGCATTTGGTACCGCCTCCGTCTGGGCCGACCGGCCGTCAGTGAAGGGCGCCGGCTGGGGCAGCCACGGGATGTTGGGTTGGGATGCCGGCGGAGGCACAGCCTCTGTGCCCCCGCCGTGCCCCCACGACCAGAAGGAAGCCTTTGGCGACGAGCTGGGAGGCGCGCTGGCATCCTGCACCTCAGTGGCGGCGTGCAAACCCACGGCGGCGTAGTAGGGGTGAGCGGTGGTAAGTGGTGGGTGCAGGACGCTTGACCCAGCCCCGAAACTCTCCGCACCAGGCACGGACGGCATGACAGGCGGGGGGGAGGGCGCTGCGGGTGCAGGCTCCGGCCTCCATGGAGCAGGTGCAGCTGGCTGGGCCTCAGCAGCACCTGTAACACCCCAAGGCGCCGGAGTGTTGAGCTCCGTTGTTGCTGCTGTGCTTGTGTGGCTAGATGCTGCTCCGCCGGCCGCCCCTGTTTCGGAGCCCGACCGCGACTGCCTTCCCAAGGCCCAAGGCGCATCCGCATTGCCAGCACTGCCAATGGCAGTCACTGCTGATGTCGATGGCTGCGCGTTGGCGAAGACAGGGACCACGTGTGTACCAGATCCCTGCGCAGGAGCCAGGGGGCTTAGGCCCAGGGCTGCGTCGAACTCCGCACTCGCGTCTGGGGCACCACCGGTGCTAGGCCCGCCAAATGGGATGGCAGGCGCCGTGACCGTGGCAGAGCCACCCGTGCTGTATGCGCTGTTGCCAAACTGAGCACCCTGGTGGTCTGGCTGAGGTGCTGGCGGTGGGTTGGCCAGGGGCTCCGGGGGCTGGGGCTGCCAGAAGGTCGACACCGGCGGGCCACTGACGGGAGGAGCCGGAGGAGGCGCAGCAACTTCCAACGGGAAGGGCGTGGGCTTGGCTGGCAGCCACGGGATGCCCCCGCCAGTGCCGCGCATGCTATCCTCGGCCTGAGGTGCCGCTGCTGCGCCCCCAACGGCCGCTGACCCTGGCTGCGACGGTGGCTTGTAGCCAGGCGAGCCGAACGGAATTGGGGCATGCTCCAGTACCACAAATGATGTGGGGCTGACTTTGCTGGGACTGGGATCCCCGTTTGGTGCCGTGGGGCCTTGCGCCCCCGCCGTGTGCGGAGCACTCGGCGGCCATGAGGTCGGAGCTTGCCCCGCTGGCACAGCTGGCTCGCGGGCCGGATGGTAGCCATTGGCTTCCGGGACTGCGGGTGCTGGTTGCTTCTGCTGTGGGTAAGGCGCAGAGTATCCTGTGACCGAGATGCCTGCGTTGGCAGGCACTGCTGCACTGCCCCCAGTCGAGTAGGTCGCGCCTACCTGTCCCCAGGCAGGTGTGGGGGCAGGCGTGGGGACCGATGACGCCCATGGCGCATGCCCGTTGCCATTTGCCGAGGTGCCGTTGGGCGCGATGCCGTTGGCAGTGCTGCTGCTGCCTGCAGTGGCCCACAATAGGCAGCAGAGTTAGTGGGAAGGGCCGAGGGGACGGGGGAATGGACGGGCTGTTGCGGCAACCGCACCTGACAAAGGCGCCGGCGGCTGACCTTGGGAATATGAACCATTCGCTCCGAGGGGAGAGCCCTGTGCAGGCGCTGCCGGCTGCTCGTCGGCAGAAGCTGCGAGGACGGCAGTCGCACAGCCGATCAGCTGCGCTCAAAGGGTTGCCTTGCCTCGCGAGTGCCGCACGCACCTGTCTTGCTTGTTGCAGGCGCTGCTTTACCAGCTGCCTTGGCTTTTCGAAACTCCTCAAGCTGCGACGAGGAAGTTGGGCGTTGGTCGCGTCTTGGGCCACGCGCGAACGACTTTGAATTGTCTCAAGTGCTTTCCGTTACTGACCTTCCGGCGTCCCGCCTCGGCTAAATCCTTTTTACTCTGCATCCCGCCCTGGAGGCAACCGGTGTATGTGGACCGGCCTCAGGGCGGGGCGGTAACTGCAGTGCTCGCCCCTATGATCGCACCAGCCTCGGTGTACATTTATTGTGGTGCATAATTAGTCATCTACAAATAATTACAAGGTCTACACAAAGGTTGAGGTGTTACTGAGAGTTGGATGCCGAGTGATGCGCAGAACGGCATAACAGCCGCTTTCTAGTAGTGTTAGGAGCAAGTGTGTGCAATTGGGGACAGGGCCAAAGTGCCCACCTCGGCAGGCAGCAGCAGCATCAGGCCGAAGCTCCAGAACCAGAAGCATGGCGACCTTACCCGAACGGAGCCGAGCGTGACGCACAGCTTGGGCCTCTTTATTGTAATATTGCGCTTATTACAAACTATCAGCCGTTGAACACAGACCATGCTCGTAGCGAGAAACAGTCTTGCTCAACGGAAGGCCAATTTTTTGCACCCGGATACCCCTCTACTGCCACGGCATGTTGTAACATGCACAAGCAAAAGCTTTGTCGATGGCCACCCGGCAACACCGGCCCCAGATGCCGTGGTTTCGGGCAGTCAGGGTTCTGCTGTGCCTCAGAGAGCAGACGGGTTCCCCGTCACGGCGGTCACCACGCCCTTGCCAACATCCGTGGGCGCAAACGCCCCCTACGAATCACTAGATGACATGGCAGCATACGTTGAGGCCCGGAGGAGAGAGGAGGACGACATCCGGCGCAAGCGTGAGGAGGTGGAGCTGCAGCTGCTGCGCATGCGGCAGCAGGAGGCTGTGCGCAGGCAGCAGGCAATCAAGCTGCGCTTAGCCACGGAGAGGGCCAACGCTGCAGGTGCGAAGTCCGTGTTTCGCACAACGCCCGCCCTAAAAGCAGCTTACCCGACTGCAAAGTCAGAACACCTTGATGACACTTATCTGCCGTTGGCACAAATACCCCCAGTACTCGCATCCGCCGGCACGGCTTCGCAACAGCCCTCTGGCGACGCGGAGGGCGGCAGCAGCGGCAGCCCCGGCGCCGTTGGCACAGATGGACCTTCGCCCCTGGGCGGCCCCCCTGGTGCGCCTGTGTCCAGCGGCGTTCCCAAGAAGAAGCTGATGCTCAAGAAGAGCAAGCGCATGACGGCCGTGGCGGCAGCTGCCGGCCTTCACAGGGTGGGGCAGGCGCAAGTGCACGTGGCAACCAGCCAAACGGGCCAGTCCTTGATAAGCGTATATAGTGCTTACAGCAAACCGGCAGACGGCAGCTTGCTGCCAGCTGCAAGGCCTGCATGCTCAAGCACCACGGCCCGCATCGCTGTGTGCACCTTACGGAAACTGCTTTCACTATGTGCACGTGGCTGATACCTGCAACACTCTGCGCAAGCCTTGACGCGTTCAACACCCAACGCCCCACGCCCCCCCTTGTCAGGTGGGCAGCGGTCCTGGCGGCTCAGCCATAAGCAGCTCCCCGCCTCTCGGAAGCGCCACGTCCTCCAGGGAGCCCCTGGGCTCCACGGCCCCCAGGCTCACGGGGGCAGGGGCCGGCGCGGCCCCGGGGGCAGGGTCCAAGCCCGGCAAGGCCCCGGCGCTGCTGAGCCGGGAGGACCTGATTGCGGCCGGCGCGGCTGCGGGCACCACCGGCAGCGACTCGGAGTGCGAGCTGGACCCCGTGGTGGTGCCCAAGCCGGTCTTCATAGTGTCAGACTGCACGGGTGGGTGCGGGTGCACGCCGTGCACCACACCGGTTGTGCTCTCCGGCTAGTTCGGCCCCACACACTGCTGATGCACTGTCGGCGGTACGAGCGGAGAACGAGTATACTTCGTCGGGGTGGGAGTTGGGTGCAGGCGACCTGCCAGGGCTGGCACACGCGCCGGTGCACGCACCCAGCTTTGCTGACGTTGCATGCCACTGACGCGGGGCGTGACATGCGCAGGTGAGAGCGCTGCGCGCACGGTGCGTGCCGCGCTGAACCAGTTCGAGACGCGGTGCCGTACGCAGGCGCCCGCGCAGATCATGGTGTTCCGCTTCGTGGACAACGTGGAGCGGGTGGGGCTGGTGGCCGGGGGTCGGGGGTCGGGAGGCTGGGTTGGGCGTCAGGGGGCACGTGGGGCTGTGCCCAGGTTGGGTGGACGGGCGTTACTACCGTGAGGGAGCAAGAGGAGCCCCAGAGGCAGTCGATGGATGACTCCAGCGCAAGACCTGGGATGAGCTCTGCTGAGATGGCTTGCTCAGCTTCGCGTGTGAAGCAGCGCTGACATGGAGTAGCGGCTGAGGTAGCCGTTGCTCGACAGCTAAAAGGTTATTCCCATCCCGGCTTGCACCCTGGAGCCTGCTCTTCGCCTGCTGCTACCGTTACACTGACGGAAAAACGTGTGTGTGCTACTTGCGCTGCAGATGGTGGGGATCATCAAGGAGGCGGCCAAGGTGCGGCCATGCGTCCGCAGCAGCGAGGGGGCCAACTGTGGTGTGCTGTGTGCACGCCTTGGCATGCGGCTTGCATGCATGGCAAACGCTCGGCCCTCGTAATCCCGCGATGCACCCATGTGCGCCTCCTGCCCACCACCGCGCAGTAGTAATGCAGCTCATGTCCAGCGTGGACCCGGCCATGGCTGCCTTGCCGTCCAGCGCCCAGTTCTGACCAGCAACCCCAACGTTATCACTTTCACTCCAACAGCCAACCTCTTGCCCTGCAATGTGCGCCTGTTGCACTGTGTTTCCAACCGCATGCCCTTGCACCGGTCGCATGCACCAACACGCTGTGCATGCCGATGTACGGTGGTGCCTGTGTGTGTGTTCAGGAGGACGCGCTGGTGGTGTACACGCTGGTGGACCCCAAGATGGTCAAGGCGGTGCAGACGGCGTGCCAGCTGCAGGCGGTGCGCTACGTGGACCTGTGGAGCGCGCTGCTGGACAACATGGAGGTGCACCTCAACGCAGTGCGCCTGTGAGCAGGGGCGGGGGGCGCGGGGGTGAGGGTGAGGGGTGGGGTGAATGGTGAGGGAGCTCAAGCCCGGGGCGGCTTGGGGCGGCGGGGAGCTGCTGTTGCGTGGTAACCCCGCCTAGGGTTCCGGCAATGGCCCCTGCTAAGCCCCTTGGCGGTGGGAGGCACTTGGAGCTGCATCATGGGCCTCATGTACCTTGTGTGCTGCCGGTGTCGCCGGAGGCCAGCGGTAGGGAGTACGTGCTTTAATGCCCCCTGCGACTCATGTGACTGACCACGTTCCGCTCTACAACTCCACGGCTTTGTGTTTAGCCAGGTTAATATGTGACTGACAAGAATGTATCATTGCTGGTCAATCAAGGTGAGGAGTGGAGATCCGCCTGACCTGACGAAATCTGCATTCAATTGTTGCCCTCCCGCCGCGCTGCCCTGCGCAGGGGCGTGCCTCCATCCTTGGCGGAGTCGCGCAAGCCCACCGCGAGCCTCAACCCCGAGTACTTCAAGATGATAGAGGCAGTGGTGGGTGGGGGGTGGGGGGTGGGGGGGTGCTAGCGCGGCGTGACAGCGACCATCACCTATATAGTTACGTCAGCTGTTGGCCGATGACTCCTGACCTCAGGCCCGCCCCAAGCCCAACCCCTCCCCGCTGTGGGTCCAGCGTGTTTGCACTGGCTCGCCCCTAGTCTCATAACTCTGCACTGCGTACGCAACATCCACGCCCCAAAGGACTAAGGCTGATAACCACCCACACGCTCCAACCCGCACCGAACCTCGTGCCGCCGGGTGGCCGTGCTGCGCTCCGCCGGACATGCAGGAGTATACCCGCAAGGCTTACACAACCACCCCCACAACCCACACCTCATCAAATCCCAAACCCAACCATCTGCCATGCTGCCCTCCGCCTCACACAAGACACAGCAGTTCACCCGCAAGATCAACGCAACCACCCGCACGCGCCGCACACCGTAGCAAATGACGAATTGACGGCTTTGCCGTGCCGCCCCCTGCCGCACATGCAGGAGTACACCCGCAAGATGGACGACGGCGCGCACCCCCAGAACTGGAAGGAGGCGGACCTGCTCATCCTGGGCGTGTCGCGCTGCGGCAAGACGCCGCTGTCCATCTACCTGGGGCAGCGGGGGTACAAGGTGGGGCGCTCCTGCCATGCACGCATGCCTGGCAAGCCCTCAGCCCACCCATGGGTGCCTGGCCCATGCCTCCTTCCTGCGCAGCAACCATGAGCCACGCATATGCGTTTCCATTCCAAGGGAGCGCAGCGGGCGCGTACTCATCGGCATCATGCGCCCGAGCACTCCGACGCTCTCCTTTGCGTACAGTACTTGCAATGCTTGCCGTACCTAACCGTAGCTTCTCCTCTCCTCCCCAGGTGGCCAACCTGCCGCTCATCCCCAACTGCCCGGTGCCCAAGGAGCTGTACGAGATAGACCAGACGCGCATCGTGGGACTCATCATCGACCCGGTGCGCGCACGTCCGGCACAAATGCACTTGACGTTGCACATGTTCGACATCTGGTTGGCAGCTCCCGTTCCAGGGGTCCCCGACCGGAGGCCTTGGACTGCATGTATGCCGGTTCCAGCTCCACGGGTCACGGTCCCTGGTCCACCATCCTCCATTGCTAATCGAACCGCTACCTCACCGTTCCCCTTGTCTTACGCTGATCATCCGCAGCACCCGCGTCACACTTGCCCTGTTCATCTGCCGCTTACGTCCCGCAGCACGTGCTGGCCAGCATCCGGCGCAACCGCGTGACCATGATGGGCGTGGCGCGGGCGCAAGGCATCGACTACGCGGAGGTGCAGGTGGGTGCGCTGCATGCGACCCTGCACTGAGTCCTAAGGCAAGGTGCCAAACTTGGGCAGAGGGAGCTCTAGGTGTTTGGAGCCCTCTGCATGGGCACCTACGCTCGATGCGCATGGGTGCACGTGGCAGAAGCACAGTCCTCAAGCGGCCTGATGTGGTTCTCAAGGGGAGTGACACATGGCCGCTCAGCGGTGTGGCGCGTAGAGGGCATATAGTCGTCCGCTTATGATGTTGATTGCGATGGTGCGAATTGAACGATGAGGAGGCACTGATTAGTTGTGCTCGTACTTCTCATCGCCCTTTCATCCGGTGCATACCTTTCTCGCCGCTTCCCGATGTGCTTTGCCGCTACCGCAGAAAATCAATTCCGAGCTAGAATGGTGAGCACTGCGCGCCGGCTCATAAGGCTGAGCGAACAGGGGGCCGCCCCCTTGACATCCCAGGTTGAAGTCATGTATGGCCTACGGTGTGTTTGGAGCCAGTGGTTGCGCTGAGTGCCCAATGCACAACGCGTGGCGATGCCAACGCGCAGGAGCGCAGAGCCTATGCCGTCTTTGCGAAAGTCTCCGGAGCTATGGGTGGAACGCTGACACCACCCTGTCGTGGTGGCGCACGCGCGGTCCAGCTCATGCCCTCCGGCACTTCTTCATGTGCCCCATGCGCGACCGCACGACCCAGCTCCACCTCATGCGCCTACTACCCCCAGGGCCCGCAAGTTGTACAACGCCAACCCCGACTGGCCGGTGCTGGACGTGACGCTGCGGGGCATCGAGGAGACGGCGGCGCGCATCCTGCGCCTGCTCACGGACCGCAGGGGGGACGCCGTGCCACAGGTACGTAGTGCTTGGAGCAGACCGGACGGGAAGCCGAGAAGCTGTAGATTTGCGTAGCAGAATGTGGTCCTGAGAACAAAAACCGTCAGGCTAGTGTGGGGACGTAATGCACAGTGCAGGCCGCCTGGGGAGGCCTGTAATAATGAGTGAGGGGTTCGACCTGCTGCTGAGCAGACGGCCTGGCCATGTCTGTTGTTCGCTTGGCGAGAGCCGCTGGCAGTCACTCGCACGGCGGCGATATACTTGCTGATGTACAGGCATGTGCTTTAGCAAGAGACATGAACCGGCTAGTTGGCAGCTGGGCAGGCGCAGGAGTCCGGGCACAGGCGAACTGCCTGCCCCCCTCCGTATTAGGGCAATCATGGCTTTGGTATATTTCTTGTGATGCTCTTATTTGCTCTACCTGCTGTTTTACGCTGTGCAGTGGGTGGAGGCGTACCACATGAAGCAGGCGGCGGCCGCGGCGTCGGCGGTGGCGGCGCGGGAGGCGGCGGAGGCAGTGGGGGCGGCGGAGGCGGCGGCGGCGCTGGGCGCGGGCGTGGACGGCGCCACCGTGGAGCAGCCGCCGCAGCGCGTGGTGCCCACCTACACCATTCCGGAGCTCATCTACGGGGCCAACGAGAGCAGCTTCCTCATGCAGGGCCTGTACTGAGGGCCACGGGGTGCGAGGGTTTGCAGCTGCTTGTGTAGCGTGATCACAGAGCAAAGTAGTGCTGTATTTGTGGGTTTGAGGCGGCCAGGTGACAAGCTGTGCCAGAAGTATACAGGTGTGTGCCTGCACTGAGGCGTCATGGTGGTGTGGTGGCGTTGAGGCGGGCAGGAGGGAGCCTGGGTCGCAAGGCATTGCCCATGCAGGAGCTGTGCTCAGGACGCACTTCAACAGGAGTACTTTTGTAGTTTAGTTGGATGTGGTGCAGGGTGGTGGAGAGCACGCAAAGCGCGATTGGGACTGGTGGGATTATGCCTATGGCTTGAAGAATACCTTCAGCACGCTGGGATGCTCCAGGGCGTTGGTGCATGGCTACAAGCGACCGAGTCCCATGCACGCGTGTGCTACGTATCATGTACAGTACTTCATGGGCGCCGATGGTTTGCCGTGGGGCTACAGGAGGGCCAAGTAAGGCTGCGGCGGCATGGTTCAGGGAGGACAGCGGCGCGTGCGGGCGACATGGTTCAGGGAGGACAGCGGCGCGTGCGGGCGGCATGGTACAGTTTTCATGTGGTTCGGGCGACAGGACTAAGCACGGATATATATAGGGGCTGGTCATACTGGGGCCCGTGTAAGACTGGTGCTATGGGTGCCAAGCAAAATGCTGCAAGGGAGTACGCACATGCCGACATAAGCCATACAGCTTGCGCAATTGTCGACATGCGTCGCGATCGAGGTGTCCTGTGCGGTTCTGTGTAGTGTTATCAGTTCTATGGTGGCGGCACGGACCAGCAAGGGTGAGCCCTAGGTCAAGGGCACGATGGTCCTTTGAGGACAGGAGAGTGATGGCAACTTGGCAAGGCATCACCCGGTGGCACTTTAGTGTTGGGAAGTCGTGAACTGTGTGACAAATGACAGCAGGGCCCCAACCCCCAAAGGCATCTGCAGGGGCATGCCATGTATGGGGAGCAGTCGTCCTAGCAGGGGAGCTCCCCTGCGTCCTAGTATGGTTGTTATTGAGTTCAATGTGTTCAGAAGGGAAGCTCCGTACGTGATCAGGCTGCGTAGGACCAGGTAAGACAGGGGAGCGGACATGGTTTGCACAGACAATGCCTTTTGCGGCAGGCGCGCCGCGAGCTGCACGTCCTTGTACCGTATGTAAGCACGTCGTTGCCATACCGTACACATCGAGTGCCATCGCGGTCTAGTCCTCCTCACCTTGCTCTGGATCATGCGTTGTAACCCATCATGCTACACATCCCTTGCCATCATGGTGGCCGCGTGCCACGTGTATGTATGAATTTACAGTTTTGGTCCCCTTCCAGAGCCCAGCCCAGTTCCGCTCGGGAAACAGAGCTGGTCCCGGCAATCAAGACTCGCTGTACGGAAAGGAGCAACCAGCTCCGTCAAAGGCTAGGCCACGACGAGCGGGCCTTCAGTTCTCCCTACCACAGCCTGGTCCCACCCCT
>VFQN01002003.1_pt1 | contig 32577 bp, 25 predicted proteins | sample 3512371 | NCBI WGS metagenome assembly VFQN01 (sample SAMN10412370, study PRJNA504923) | tailings metagenome | isolation source: Replicate 2 from Balatoc abandoned mine | place: Philippines: Itogon, Benguet | collected 2017-08-28 | reverse complement strand
CGTCACCACCGGCAAGAGCTACCTGGACGTGCTGCAGGCGCTGGAATACCTGGGCATCGACCGCAAGGTGGCCGAGGACATCGGCATCCGCGTCTACAAGGTCGGCATGACCTGGCCGCTGGAGCCGCTGGGCATCCGCGAGTTCGCCCGTGGCCTGGAGGACATCATCGTCGTCGAGGAGAAACGCAGCTTCGTCGAGCGGCAGATGAAGGAGTACATGTACAACTGGGAGCACGGCGCCCGCCCGTCCATCGTCGGCAAGTACGACGAGCTGGAGAACTGGGTGCTGCCGAGCACCAACGAGCTGACCCCGGCGCGCATCGCCCGCGTGATCGCCTCGCGCGTGCAGCGTTTCTTCCGCAGCGAGCAGATGGACAGCCGCCTGCAGTGGATCGCCGCCAAGGAGAAGGAGCTGGCCGCGCCGCGCGCCAACTTCCCGCGCGTGCCGCACTACTGCTCGGGCTGCCCGCACAACACCTCGACCGTGGTGCCGGAAGGCTCGCGCGCGCTGGGCGGCATCGGCTGCCACTACATGGTGACGTGGATGGATCGGAAGACCGATACGTTCACGCACATGGGCGGCGAGGGCGTCACCTGGAGCGGCCAGGCGCCGTTCACCGAGGAAAAGCACGTCTTCCAGAACCTGGGCGACGGCACCTACTTCCACTCCGGCTCGCTGGCCATCCGCCAGTCGATCGCCGCCAAGGTGAACATCACCTACAAGATCCTCTACAACGACGCGGTGGCCATGACCGGCGGCCAGCCGGTGGACGGCACGCTGACCGTGCCCGACATCGCCCACCAGGTGCGCAGCGAGGGCGTGCAGACCATCGTCGTGCTGAGCGACGACATCGGGAAGTGGAGCGACAAGTCGATCTTCCCGTCGGGCGTGGAGTTCTACGACCGCAGCGAGCTCGACGCGCAGCAGAAGCGCCTGCGCGAGGTGCCGGGCACCACGGTCATCATCTACGACCAGACCTGCGCGGCCGAGAAGCGCCGCCGCCGCAAGCGCGGCAAGATGCCGGACCCGGCCAAGCGCGTGGCGATCAACTCGCTGGTCTGCGAAGGCTGCGGCGACTGCGGCGTGAAGTCGAACTGCGTGTCCGTGCTGCCCAAGGAAACCGAGTACGGCCGCAAGCGCGAGATCGACCAGTCCAACTGCAACAAGGACTTCAGCTGCGTGAAGGGCTTCTGCCCCAGCTTCGTCACCATCAAGGGCGGCGGGCTGCGCAAGCGCAAGGGCGTGGGCAACACCGACAAGCTGGCGAACCTGCCGATGCCGCAGTTCCGCAGCAGCCTCGACCAGCCCTGGAACATCCTGATCACCGGCGTCGGCGGCACCGGCGTGGTGACCATCGGCGCCCTGCTGGGCATGGCCGCGCACCTGGAGCACAAGGGCGCCAGCGTGCTCGACCAGACCGGCCTGGCCCAGAAGGGCGGCGCCGTGACCACGCACGTGCGCATCGCGAAGAACCCGGCCGACATCCACGCCGTTCGCATCGCCGCCGGCGAAGCCGACCTGGTGCTGGGCTGCGACATGGTGGTCGTCAATGACTACTGGGCGCTGTCGAAGATCCGCGCCGACCGCACCGAGGTCGTGATCAACGACTACCAGGCGATGCCGGGCCCGTTCACCCGCCAGCCGGACATGCAGTTCCCGGCCGCCGGCATCATCGAGGCCATCCGCACCGCGCTGGGCGGCCGCGAGCCGCTGCAGGTCGCCGCCACCGAGATCGCCACCGCGCTGATGGGCGACGCCATCGCCACCAACCTGTTCATGCTGGGCGTGGCCTGGCAGCGTGGCCTGGTGCCGGTCAGCTACGACGCGCTGGTGCGCGCCATCGAGCTCAACGGCGCCGCGGTCGAGATGAACAAGACCGCCTTCGCCTGGGGCCGCCTGGCCGCGATCGACCCGCAGGCGGTGCTGGGCGCCGCCGGCCTGGTCGAGCAGCCGACCGCCGACGTGCTGGCCCTGCCGCTGGACGACGAGCGCATCAGCGTCTCGCTGGACGAAACCATCGAGCGCCGCGTGAAGTTCCTCACCGCCTACCAGGACAAGGCCTACGCCGGCCGCTACGTCGCCCTGGTGGACGCAGTGCGCCAGGCCGAGCAGCGCAAGGCCCCGGGCTCCACCAAGCTCACCGAGGCGGTCGCGCGCTATTACTTCAAGCTCATGGCCTACAAGGACGAGTACGAGGTGGCGCGCCTGTACACCTCGGGCGAGTTCAAGCGCCGCATCGAGCAGCAGTTCGACGGCGACTACAAGATCCACTTCAACCTGGCCCCGCCGCTGCTCGCCAAGCGCGACGCCGACGGCCACCTGGTGAAGCAGGAATACGGCCCCTGGATCTTCACGGCGTTCAAGCTGCTGGCCAAGCTCAAGGGCCTGCGCGGCACCGCGCTCGACGTGTTCGGCTACACCGCCGAGCGCAAGATGGAGCGCCAGCTGATCGCCGACTACGCGAAGACGGTGGAAGAGCTGGTCGCGAAGCTGGATGCCGGCAACGTCGAGCTGGCCGCGCAGATCGCCGCCGTGCCCGAGCACATCCGCGGCTTCGGCCACGTCAAGGAAGCGCACCTGGCCAAGGCCAAGGCGCGCGAGGCCGAGCTGCTGGCGCAGTGGCGCGGCCCGGCGGCGAAGGGCGCGGCGGCGGCCTGAGCGGCCGCCGCGACCGGGACGCCGTGTACGCCCCGGTGACCTGAGTGCGACATCGAACCCCGGCCCCGGCCGGGGTTTTCTTTTCCCGCCTGCGGAACTTTCGCCTTGACGCCCGCGGGCCGCTCCGGTCTGCTCGGCCCACGCCCCGTGACGCCGAGGTCCGCATGCGCTTCGTCCCCGTGCTGCTCCTGCTGGCCCTGGCCGGCGCATCATTGGCGCAGGACACGGACCGGCCGCCGCGCATCACCAGCGCAACGGTCACGCGCGACGACATCACCCTGGTTTTCGACCAGGCCATGGTGACCTGGAGCGCCACGCCGTCGGTATCGGCCCTCCGCGTGACGCCGGCCAAACCCTGCCTCTGGAACTGGGAGGACGCGACGACGCTGCAGTGCAGCCTCGCCCTGGACCGCGAGCGGGGCGATGATTTTCCCGCCGCAACGCCCTTCCACATCGACATCGGCGAGGGCCTGTGGTCCCAATCGGGGCAGGCGGTGCCGCGGCAGTCGCTCACGCTGGAGAGCGGGCGCCCGCAGGCCAGTCTGAGCGCCCGCGCCTGGGAGGGCGGACGGCCCGCTTTGCGCATCGACAGCGGCTCACGGCTGCGCGAGGAGGATCTGCGCGCAGTGCTGCGCGTCCGCGTGGATGGCCGCGAGGTCGGGTTCCGGTTCGAAGACGAAACATCGGACTGGGACACCGGCATCGAATGGACCCTGCACCCGGACTGGCCGGCCGACGCGAAGGCGCTTGAGGTCGAGCTGTTGCCCGGCCTGCGTTCGCCCGAGGGCCCGCTGCCCGGCACCAAGGGCTGGACGAAGCGGTACCAGCTCAACGAGCCCTTCGCCTTCGCCGGCTACGCCTGCTCGCTCTGGGATGTCCCGGCGAAGGACGAGGGCGCCGGCGCCTGTCCGCCTGGATCGCCGGGCTACCTGCTGTTCACGGCGAGGCCCGACGCCGCATCGATGACCGGCCTGGGCGAGGCCCTGCCCGAAGGCCTTTCGCTGGCGGACACCGAAGAGGAGTACTGCGGTCGCTGCGAGCGCCCGGGACTGCCGCCGCTGGTGGCCATCGCCCTGCGCTCGGACGTCGGTGGCCGCGCATTCCATTGGCAACCCCCGGCGGGCCTCAGGGATACGCGCGGGCGGACGATGGCTCCCGCGGCCCCGGTACGGTTCGAGCTGGGCGATTTCCCCGCGTCGCTTGCGTTCGAGCCGGAATCGCTGGTGCAGCGGCCGGGAACCGGCACCGTTCCGCGGGTGAGCGCACGCAACCTCGAGGTGGACGGACCCTGGGTGGATTTCTCCATCGGCCGGCAAGTTCGCCGCACGACCCGACGCGTCGATTTCGAGGGTGAACCCAACGTCGGATATTCGCCGGAACTGCCGGCGCCATCGCGGGAGCTCATGCGCAACGGCGGCCTGCTGGTGTCCGGTGCCACGGGTTTGCCCTGGCAGACGCGCACGATGGGCGTCGCGCCCTTCCACGCGCTCGTGCGTCGTGCGCCCGGCACACCGGATGCCCCTGGCGCGCTGCTGGCCTGGGCCACCGAGTGGGACGACGCGGCACCGGTGGCGGGCGTGCAGGCCGAGTGGCTCGTGGTGTCGGCCGATGGTCGCGCCGAGAGCCTTGCCCGTGGCAGCGGCGGACCGGACGGCGTGGTCACGCTTGCCACGGGCATGCTGCCCGAGGCGCAGCGGGACCGGCTGCAGGTGCTTCGCCTGCGGTCCGGGCGACGGACGGTGGTCGTTCCGCTGAACGGCGTGGCCGACTACGACGCCGTCGAGAACCATCGGGCACCGGAGCGCGGCCCAGTCTGGCGTGGCGTCTCCATGGACCTGCGTTTCGGTCTCACCGACCGCCTGCTCTATCGACCGGGCGAGACCGTGAGGTATCGCGTCTGGTTGCGATCGCGCGATGACGCCACCCTGCGCACGCCGGACGCCGGTAGCGAGTTGCCGATGGTGCTGAACGGCGCCTACTGGAGCGACAGCGTGATCTCGGACTGGACGGACCGCGTCGACGACTGGGGCAGCGTCGCCGGCGCGCGCCGCCTGCCGGCGAGCCTCGAGGACGGCACCTATTGCATCGTTCCGGGCGATCAGGACGGCAGACGCTACGGACGCCCGGAGGGCGCGTGCTTCGAGGTCGCGCGCTTCGACGCGCAGGCGCTCTGGGCGAGCCTCTCGACGCCGCGTCTGGTGCTGCGCGCCGGCGAGACCGTGGTGATGAATGCCGAAGCCGGCTTCTACTCCGGCGGCGCCGCAGCGGGCCTGCCGATGGGCTGGATGGGCCTGGGCCAGCCGGCGGATTTCACCGAGGCGTATCCCGCCTTCTCGGACTTCAGCTTCGTCGCCGGGGACACGCGGGCCGAGAGCGACCCGCTGCGCGGCGTCGCGGTTCCCAGGGTCCTGGATGCGCAGGGCCGCGCCGTCCTGCGCTGGGACGTGGAAGCGCAGCGCGACCTGGACCGGGAAACGGAGGCGCCGATGCCCTTCGCCCGGGTGCAGGTCAACGCCACGGTCGGGCTGTTGGGGCAGGCGCAGGCAAGCAGCCCGACCGCCACGGTCTTCGTCGCCGCGCACGCGCGCTACGTCGGCCTGCGCATCACGCGCGACTGGAATGTGGGCGATGCAGGTCCCGTGCTCGAAGCCGTCGTCGTCGGCCACGACGGCGTGGCGGCGCCGGGCGTGCCGGTCGAGGTGTCCATTCGCCGCGGCGACGAGGAGGCCGTGCTCGCGCGCTGCCGCCTGGCCGCCGGCCAGCCCGGCGACTGTGCGTTCCGGGCAGCGCGTCCAGGCCTGTACCACCTCGATGCCAGCGCCGGGGATGCGGCCGGGACATCGCTGTCCGTCTTCGTCTGGGGAGACGGCGGCGAGGAGGCCGGCGACGCCCCGCTCGTCCGGCTGGAGGCGGTGCCCGGCGAGCCCGGGCAGGTACGCCTTCGCCAGCCGCATGCGCGCGCTCGCGTCTTGCTGATGGTCGAACGCGAAGCCCTGCGCGCCCACCGCGTGCTGGAGGTCGGGCCCGAATCGGTGATCGCGCTGCCCGCCGAACCGCGGGCCGATGGCGCCCCGGTGGTCGCGGTGCGCGCGCTCATCCGGCCGATCGGCAACCCCATCCCGGGCGGGGGCCTGCCCGCCACGCTCGATGCCACCCTGCGGCTGCCGCGCGACGTGGCGCCGCCTGCGCCGCCCGAGCTTCTCATTGCGCAGGAAACGATGGCGCCTGGCGGGACCCTCGTCGTCGGGCTCAGGAACAACGCCACGCAGGCGCGGGCCTTCACCCTGGCGGTCGTGGACGAAGGAATGCACCAGCAGGCCGCCGGCCTGCACGCGCGCCAGGATCCCGCCGGCGGGCATTTCCTCGGCGGGCTGGCGGAATGGCGCAGCGCATCCTGGTTCGCCACGGAGGGCTGGCGCGGATCCATCCACGGCACGCTCATCGGCCTGGTGGATCCCGAGGCTTCGTTCCGACGGTCCGGCGTGCCCCGGGTGGTCTCCGCAGCCCAGGTGGACGGCGATTCGACCACCCTCGATTCGATCGAAGTGACCGGCAGCCGCATCCGGCGCTCGGACATCTTCGAAGCCCAGCTCGGCCGGGGTCCGCGGGCGATCGCCGGCTTCGGGGCTGCAGCGCCGCGGGCACGCGTGCGCACCCGCTTCGCCGACACCGCGTACTGGAACGACGGGCTGGTGCTGGCGCCGGGCGAAACGCGCACGCTCGAGATAACGCTGCCCGACAACCTCACGCGCTGGCGCGTGCAGGCTTGGGCGACGGGCCAGGGCGGTGACTTCGCCCGGGCCGAACGCACCGTCACCGCGACATTGCCGGTGGAAGTCCGGCTGGGCCTGCCTGCGCACCTGTATCCGGGCGACCGAAGCCATGGCGCGATCAACGCCCGGCTGGCCGACGGCGAGGCGCGCGCATTGGAAGTGGCCGGGCAGGCGAGAGGCGCGGGCGTGGCCAGCGACGCCCGGCGTGAGGCTCGCGTGGCCGCGAACGCCAGCCTGGCGGCCTCGCTGCCACTGGCGCCTGGCGACCACGGCGCCATCGATGTCCTGGGCGAGGGCCGCGCCGGCGACGACCAGGACGCCGTGGCCGGCGAGGTACCCGTCCTGTCGCGCTGGGCGACCTCACGGGTCTCGCAGCTGGCCTGGCTCACCGGCGAAGCGCTTGACCTGCGCTCTCCGGGCCTGCCTGCCGGTGCACGGGATGCGCAGCTGGCGGTCACGGTCGGCGATGGCCTGGCGACGCTGCGACGCGAGTGGCTCGACGGCCTGCGCGACTATCCGCACCGCTGCTGGGAGCAGACGCTCAGCCGATCGCTGGGCGCGGCACTGGCCCTGGCCGATGCGCAGGATGCCGCGCGCTGGCCCGAGGCCGCGCAGGTCATCGAGGATGCGTACGCGGCGGCACCGCGGTTCATCGACTGGAACGGCGAATACCGCTTCTTCGACGGCCCGGGCAGCGGCCAGGGCGAGCTGATGCTCACGGCGCACACGGTGCGTGGACTCCTGCAGTTGGCGGCGCTGGGCCACGAGCCTCCGCCGGAACTGCTGGAAGAAGCCGTCGCGACGCTGGACAGCGGGCTGGACGAACTCGTCGGGCGCGTGGGCCCCACCGCCGGCGGCCGCCTGCGCGGCAGCGATCGCGAGGTCTTCGTGCTGGTGCTGGCGGCGCTGGCGGCGGCCGGCGAAGACGTGGACGAAGACCATGTCCGGGCGGCATGGCGCGATTGGGATGCGCTGAGCTGGCAGGCCCGCGCGGAACTGGCCGGCCTGCTGTCGCGCCAGCCGGCGATGGCGGGCGCCGCCGCCGAGGCCCTGGCCCGCCTGCGCGCTGCCGGCACGCCGCGCGGCGCCCGCCGCGTCATCGAAGAGATCCGCGATTTCAGCGCGGTGATGGGGTCAAGCCTTCGCGACCAGTGCGCGGTCGTCGCGACGCTTCTGCGCCTGGACCCCATCGCCCGGCGCGACGGCAGCACGGACGCACTGCTGCGCGGCATCGTCGACCAGTACGCCGGCGGCTCGCCCATGCTCGACACGCAGGCAGCGCTGCACTGCCTGCTGGCGCTGCGCGAGGCGCGCGCCGCAGCGCCGGAACCGGCGGTGGCGTTCAGCGGGCTCGTGCTGCGTGCCGGCGAGGATGCGCTTGCGCTGGCACCACTGCCTGATGGCGAGGGCCAAGGTTGGTCCGGTGCGCTTCCGGCCGGATCCCTCCGTGTCGACGCCGCCACCGGACTGCCGGCGCTGGCGATGCTACGCGCCGACGCCAGTTACCAGGAGGACCAGGCGAACACGCAGGCCGCCGGCACCGGCATGGTGCTTGGCCGCCGCTACGCGGTGCTGCGCGACGGCCGCTGGCAAACGGGCGTCGCGCCGCGCGAGGGCGAGTGGGTGAAGGTAACGCTGCAGCTTCAGGTGCCCGCGTGGCGCAACTTCATCGCCATCACCGACCCGGTACCCGGCGGCTGGACGCCGCGCGACACCTCGCTGGCGGGCGTGGGCGCCGCCGCACTCTCGGCCGGCGGCAACGACGACAGCTTCTGGTTCGATTCACGCCAGACCGGCACCACGCACGTGCGGCTGTACGCGCGCCGGCTGCCGCCCGGCGTGCACGCGGTGAGCTACCTGGCCCAGGCCACGCACGCCGGCGAGTTCCTGGCGCCGCCGGCCGTGGCCGAGTTGATGTACGGTGCCGGCAGCCGCGCGAACACCGCGGCTGATCGGGTGCGGGTGCTTCCGGCGCGCTGACGCGGCGGCACCCGCGCGGGATCAGTCGACGCGCGCCACCGCGAAGCGGTCCAGCGCGCGTTCGGCCTGGCCGCGCTCGTAGTCCGACAGGCGGCGGGCCGAGGCGCGGTAGCGCTCGATCAGGGCGGCATCTGCCGGCATCACCTCGGCCAGGGCCTGCAGCACCTGGCCGGCCTCGTAGCCCGAACCGATGCCGTCGACGTGGTCGAGCACGAGGCGCGCGGTGGCGACATCCACGTCCTCGGTGACCAGGGCCATCAGTACCTGGCGCTGTTCGTAGTCCGAACCGATACGCGCCAGGGCCTGGCCGAAGGCGGCGTGAAGCGCCGGCCGGGCGGCGACCCGCGGCGCCACCGCCTCCAGCACCTGGCGGGCTTCGTAGTCGCTGTCGAACTTCGCGCTGGCGGCGATCGCCAGGGCGATCGCGTCCTCGCGCGCCGGCGAATGCTCCAGCACGGATTCGATGGCGAGGCGACGCTCGTAGTCGCTGCCCAGGCTGTCGACCGCGGTGCGCCAGGCCGCCACCGCCTCGCCTTCGGGCAGGTGGCGCGCGACCAGGGCCTGCAGCACCAGGCGCTTCTCGTAGTCCGAGGGCATGCCCGGCAGCGCCGAGAGCAGGCGCGCCTGCCCGGCGACGCCCAGCGCCTGGTGCTCGATGGCGGCGGCATAGGCCAGGCGGCGTTCGTAGTCGGAGTCGAGGCGGTCGACGCGGTCGAACAGGCGGTCGAGCTGGCCATCGTCGAGCGTGGCGTTGGCGAGCAGCACCTGGGCGTAGACGCGGGTGGCGTAATCGCCGCGCAGGCCGTCGATGGCCGCGAGCAGGGCCGGCACGCCACCCTCGGCGAGGATGCGCTTGCCGCGCGCCTCGGCATTGATGCCGGTCTCGGACAGCAGCACCGGCAGCTCCTTGGCCAGCCAGGCGCGGCCGGCGGCGTCCAGCGGCTGTTCGCGGCCGTCGACGCGGTAGGTGCGCACGAGCGTGCCGTCCTTGAGCTCGACGCGGTAATCGCGCTCGACGCCATCGCGGTCGACGACCAGTGAGAAGCGCGCGCCTTCGCCCAGCGCCTCGACGTCGGTTTCGCCGGCGTTGAAGCGCACGTCGCCGCGCAGGCGCAGGTCGACGCGGCCATCAATGCCGTTGGAGCGGTACTGGTGTTCGTCGCCGTCGCTGCTGATGAACCGGCCGATGCCGGAGAAGGCGCTGTCGGCGAAGGCATTGCCGGCGAAGGTGCCGATGGCCAGGCCGGGCACGGCGACCAGGGCGGCCAGGCCGATCGCGAGGGCGGTGCGGCGCAGGATCGGGGAAATCGGTCGGGAAGACATGTCGGTGTTCTCCAGGAGGTTGCGGACGCGGCGCACCACGAGGCCGGGTTCACCGGCCATGGCGACCGCAAGCGCGGGGTGGCCGGCGCGCGGGCCGGCGTGTTCGAGGCAGGCGGCGAGGCATTCGGCCAGCGCGCGGCCATCGCCCAGCCATTCGGCGGCGCGGGCGTCGCAGGCGTCCTCGGCCAGGGCCTCGAGCCGGCGCACTGCGTGGCGGGCGAGCGGATGCCAGGCCAAGGGCAGCAGGGCGGCGCGCTGCAGCAGGCGCCAGGCCGGATCGCGGCGCTGCAGGTGCGCCAGTTCGTGCGCCAGCAGGGCGCGCTGCTGCGCGGGCGTCAGGGCGGCGGCCCAGTCGGGCAGCAGCAGGGTGCCGCCGGGCAGCAGCATCGGGCTGGCGAGGCCGGGCAGTTCGGCGAGCGCGGGCGTGGGCAGGCCGGCGTGCGTGGCCAGGTCGCGGACCTGGCGCGCCAGCGGCGCCGGGCCCGGCCGGGCGAGCTCGGGCAGGCGGCGCGCGACCCGGCGCAGGCCCCAGGCCTGGCGGGCCAGGCGCACGCCGGCGACGGCCAGGACGAGCAGCCACAGCGCCAGCAGGGCGGCGGCCGCCACGTCCGGCAGCACGAAGCGCGGCGATGGCGCGGTGACGGCCGCGGCCGCCGGGGCGGTCATGGCGTCCGGGGCGATCGCAGCGTCCGGCGCGATCGCGGCGTCCGCGCCGCGGCGCGGGGCGACGGGGGCCCGCGGGGCGACGGGCGGCGTGGGGACCGGCGTCGCGCCGCTGCCCGGGCGCTGGACGGCGTCGGCGTACGCGGCGAGGCCGGCGTGCGGCGCGGGGTCGGCGTGCGGCGCGGACGTGGGCATCGCCGTGCGTGCGGCGGCCGGCGTCGTGCCGGGAGCGACATCGTCGAGCCAGCGCAGCCCCGACAGCGTCGTCGACAGCAGGGCCCCGAACAGGGCGGCGCGCCAGGCCAGCTCGGCCCAGCCCGGATGGCGGAGCGCGCGCAGGCGTTCGAGCAGCCACACCGCGCCCAGTGCCACGGTGGCGTGCAGGGCCAGGGTGGCGAGCAGGGAGATGGCGAAATCGAGCGGGCTCATCGGCGCGGCTCCTTTTTCTTCGCGGCGCCGGCGCGCGTCGCGGCGTCGGCGTCGAGCAGGTCGCGGATGCGGGCCAGGTCGCCGGCGGCGACCTCCTTCTCGCTGACCAGGTGGGCCAGCAGGGCCTTGCTGTCGCCGCCGAACAGCGACTGCACCAGGCCACTGACCATGGTGCGGCGCACCTGCGGTTCGCTGACGAGCGGGCGGTAAAGCAGCTGCCGGCCGTCGCGGCGGGCCTCGACGACGCCGCGCCGGGCCAGGCGCGCCAGCAGGGTGGCGACGGTGGTGTGGGCCAGCGGGCGGGCCGGTTCGAGCGCGGCGGCGACATCGGCCACCGAGGCTTCGCCGTCGCGCCAGAGCACGCGCATCAGGTCCAGCTGCAGGTCGCTCAGGGCGACGTCGTCGGTTTCTTCGGCCACGGGGATTCTCTACACCTGTCGTTGTAACTACAGTTGTAGAACGAAGCCCGGGGCCCGCGCAACCACCCGAAAGTCATGCCCCCCCGAAACGGCGCCGCCGAAACGGGGTCAGGTTCACTTAAGTCCTCGATGAGACAGGCCGCTTGGCCAGGCACGGGTACGGCTCAGGCAGGTTCGTCCAGGGACACACCGCAGTACGGGCAGTGGTTCACCCGCTTGCGGACACTGCCGTGGTGCAGGTGCCAGGGCCGGACCACGGTCCCGATGGCATTGCCGCAACGTGTGCAGGCGATGCGCGACATGGCATAGGCGTAGGACGCCGGAAAGACCAGCACGCCCCAGAACAGCAGGCCGCTGTCCGAATCCAGGGGGACCAGCCCGTGCAAGCCCAGGATGGCCGCCAGCGCGCCGGCCAGGATCCACCACCCCTGTCGCGCGCGGCGGCGCAGCCAGTCGCGCAGGCTCACGACACATCACCCTTGGATGCGAGGTCCAGGCCGCAATGCGGGCAGTAACGGAAGCGTTGCCGGTCCGTAGACGCCAGCATGGCGCTGTACTGGATGGCATCCCTGAACCGGTAGCCGCAGGCCGGGCAGCCTGGCCGCAGGCGCGGCTCAAGCAGGAACACGGCGATCAACGCCAGCAGCGGCAGGAACGCCAGCGCCACGGGCACCCCGGGGCGGGCCAGGACGAGGGCGCTGGCCGCGCCCACGAACACGCACAGCACCAGCACCAGGGAGACGCCCAATCCGCGGCGAACGATGCGACCCCGCGGCGAGCGTTCGCGCAGGCGGGCGATCACGCCAGCGCGGAGTGGTTGTCGAGCACGAGTTGGGCCAGCCAGGGCTCGCCCTTCTCGGTCAGTTCGAGCGGCGTCATCTGCCAGCCGGTCAGCACCATGGCTTCGGCGATGGTGAATTCGAGCTGGGCCTTGGTGAAGCTGCGCTCGCCGGCGATCACCGCCTCGAGCACGGCGCGGCCCGGCATCGGCGCGTCCATTTCGGCGGCCTTGGCGGCCTCGGCGGCGCCGGCGTCGACGCCACCGTGGCTGAGCAGCCAGTCGATGCGGCGCTGGGCATCGCTCTGCGCGTCCTGGGTGGCGGGCACGTCGGGCACCGCGGCGGCGAGCGACTTCTGCAGGGTGTTGAGCTGGCCCAGCACCTTCATGCGCGCGAGGTTGGCGGCGTCGCGGGCGTGCTCGGCGTCCTCGACGTCCTGCTGCAGGCGTTCGCGGCTGGCAAACAGCGCGGCGACGTCCTTCTCCAGGGCGTCGAGCAGGACCAGGCACTGCGCGGCCTGGGCGGGCGAGCCGGCGAGGAGGGCCTCGCGGAGGGCCTGGATGCGGGCGCGGGGGTCGCTCATCGGGGCCCGATTATAGGCGCCCGGCGGGCCGGCGCCAGCGGCCGGCTCAGCGGCCCGGGCCGACGTCGATGAAGCGCAGGAACTCGGCGCGGGTGCGCGCGTCCTCGCGGAAGGTGCCCAGCATCTTCGAGGTGACCATGCTGACGCCGCGCTTGTGGATGCCGCGCGTGGTCATGCATTCGTGCGCGCCCTCGACCACGACGCCGACGCCGCGCGGGGCCAGCACGTCCTGGATGCAGCGGGCGATCTGCGCGGTCATCTTCTCCTGCACCTGGAAGCGGCGGGCGTAGGCCTCGACCACGCGCGCGAGCTTGCTGATGCCCACCACCTTGCCGGCCGGCAGGTAGCCGATGTGCGCCTTGCCGATGATCGGCGCCATGTGGTGTTCGCAGTGCGATTCGAACTCGATGTCGCGCAGCACGATCATCTCGTCGTAGCCGGCGACCTCCTCGAAGGTGCGTTCGAGGAACTCGCGCGGGTCCTCGGCATAGCCGCGGAACCAGTCGCCGTAGGCCTCGACGACGCGGCGGGGCGTGTCGAGCAGGCCTTCGCGGGCGGGGTCCTCGCCGGCCCAGCGCAGCAGCGTGCGCACGGCCTCTTCGGCGTCCTTCTGGCTGGGCTTTCCCATGGCGTCCTCCTCCCGATGCCCCATGCTAGCCCCGAAAACGGGGTCAGACGGAATTAACGTTTCAATCGTTAATAACGTCTGACCCCATTTTGCGGGTGGTGTGCCAGGCGAGGAGGCCGGCGAGGCCGACGAGGGTCGCGGCGATCAGGAAGGGCGCGCCGGCCAGCGGGCCGTCGACCTTGCGCGCGGCGACGAAGGCCAGGGCCTGCGTGAACACGGTCGGGCCGACGATGCCGGCGATCGAGTTCAGGCCCGCGATCGCGCCCTGCAGCCGGCCCTGCTCCTGCGGCGACACCCGGCGCGTCATCAGCGCCTGGGTCGCCGGCCCGGCCACCGCCCACAGCGCCGCCACCGGCAGCACCGCCCAGAACCAGTAGCCGGTCGGCGCCAGCGCATACAGGCCGAAGCCGAGGAAACCCATCGCCGCGCCGAACAGCACCGTGCGCCGCTCGCCCAGCCACTTCACCGTCCGGCCGACCAGCACGCCCTGCACGATCACGCTGAGCACGCCGACGATCAGCAGCGTCCAGCCGACCATCTCCAGGCCCCAGCCGAAGCGGAAGTCGGCGTAGAGCACGAAGGTCGTCGGGTACACCAGGTGCGCCAGGCCCATCATGAAGCTCACCAGCGCCAGCCCGAACAGCTCCGGATGCCCGCGCAGCAGCTTCAGCGAACCCAGCGGATTGGCCCGACCCCACGAAAACGCCGCGCGCCGCTCGGCCGGCAGCGACTCGGGCAGGATGAAATAGCCGTACAGGAAATTGCCGCCGCACAGCGCCGCCGCCGCCCAGAACGGCAGGTGCAGGTCGATCGCGCCCAGCCAGGCGCCCATCACCGGCGCCAGCGTGAAGCCCAGGCCGAAGGCCATGCCCAGCCGGCCGAAGGCCGCCGCGCGCTTCTCCGGCGCGGTCACGTCGGCGATGTAGGCGTTGGCCGTGCTGAAGCTGGCCGAGGTGGCGCCCGAGAGCAGGCGCGCGATGAACAGCAGCGGCAGCGTCTCGGCCAGGGCCATGATCACGAAGTCGATCGCCAGGCCCAGGTTCGACACCAGGATCACCGGCCGGCGCCCGAAGCGGTCCGACAGCGCGCCCTGCAGCGGCGAGGCGAAGAACTGCATCACCATGAAGCCGGTCGCGAACAGGCCGTGCCAGATCGTCGCCTGGGCGATCTCGCCACCGGCGATCTTCTTCAGCAGCTGCGGCAGCACCGGGATGATCAGGCCGAAGGCCAGTACGTCCACCAGCACCGTGACGAAGATGAAGGCGAGCGCGGCGCGGCGGACCGGGGTCGGCGCGGGGGTGGGGGCGTCCAAGCGGGTGTTCCGGTATCGCGGGGGCGGCAGTCTAGCCGATGCCGCGCGGGCTCACGGCGCCCGCCAGTCGCCCTGCCAGCCGCCGGCCGTGCGGAGGAAGGCCGCGCGGCGATGGCCGGCCGAGGCCAGCGACAGCCAGTCCAGCGCCTCCACCCGGACCCGTGCGAGCACGAAGTTCGCGCGCGCCGCGGCCAGCATGGCCTCGTCCACCGGCGCCTGCAGCCCGGGCAGGCCGGCCTCCTCGGGCGTGGCCACCGGCGTGCCCGGCGCCCGCGGCACCGCATACGTGCGCCGCGACAGCCGGCGCAGCGCCGCCCAGGCCGCGTCCGCCGCCCCATCGTCGGCATGCAGCGCCACCGTGCCGGCCAGGCGCAGCTGTTCGCCGTGGCCGAAGAAGGTCCAGGCGATGCGCGGGTCGGCGCGCAGCTCGGCGACCTTGGGGCTGCGCGCATCGGTGTGGAAGGCGACACGGCCCTCGTCGGGCGACACGGCCCGCAGCACCACGTAGCGCGCCTGCGGGCCGGTGGCCGAGATCGACGCAAGCACGCCCTGGTGGAAGGGATCGGCGCGGCCGCGCGCGCCCGCGAGCAGGCGCGCCCAGGCATGGGTCCAGACGGCGTCGAGGGTGTCGGGCATGGCGCGATCAGGCCACGCCGCGCGTGTGGCCGGCGCGAAGCCGGCTCAGAACACCCGGCAGAACACCGCCTTGAGGTAGCGGCTTTCCTGCACGTGCGCCAGGAAGGGATGGTCGCCGCCGGCGCCCGCCACCTTGAGGATCTGCACCGTGCGCCCGGCGAACCAGGCCGCGCGGCGGATCATGTCCAGGAACTGCTCTTCGCTCACCAGGCCGGTGCAGGAGCAGGTGAGCAGGATGCCGCCCGGCTTCACCACCGACATGGCCAGCTTGTTCATGTCGTTGTACTTCTTCAGCGCCGGGATCACCTGCTCGCGGTCGCGCGTGAGCTTGGCCGGGTCGAGCACGACCACGTCCCACTGGTCGCCGCGCGCATGGGCGTCGCGCAGGTAGGGGAACAGGTCGGCCTGCACGAACCTGACCTTCGCGTTGTTCAGGCGCGCGTTCTTCTCGGCGACCTCGAGGATCTCCTCGTCCAGGTCGATGCCGGTGACCTCCTCGGCGCCGCCGCGGGCCTTGGCATAGATCGCGAAGCCACCGGAATTGCAGCAGATGTCGAGCACGCGCTTGCCTTGGCAGAAGCGCGCCAGGAACTCGCGGTTGTCGCGCTGGTCGGCGAAGAAACCGGTCTTGTGGCCGCTGCCGGGCGTGGCGCGGAACTTCAGGCCGTGCTCGGTGACGATGCTCGGCTCGGGCGCCGGCGGCGCGCGGAAATCGAAGCTCTCCTGCTTCTGCACGTGCTCCTCGGCGAAGCTGTAGAAGCGGCAGCCGGGGAATTCGTCGCGCAGCGCGGCGTAGATCCATTCGCGGTGGCGGAAGGCGCCGGCGGAGAAGAACTCGACCACCAGCAGGTCGCCGTAGCGGTCCACCACCAGGCCCGACAGGCCATCGCCCTCGGAATGCACCACGCGCCAGGCGTCGGTGGTCTCGTCCAGGCGAAGCATGTCGCGGCGCAGGGCCACGGCTTCGCGGATCTTCCGGCGGAAGAAGCCCTCGTCCACCGCCTCGTCGGCATCCTCGGTGAGGATGCGCAGCGAGATGCGCGAGTGGCCGTTGTAGAAACCGCGGCCGACCCAGACGCCGGTGGCGTCCACCACGTCCACGATGCTGCCCGGCTTGGGCTTGGCCACGGGCTTCTCGACCATCTTCTGGAAGACCCAGGGATGGGTGGACTTGCGCTCGATCTTGAGCGTGACGACGGGCAGGGCGGGCGTTTGCATCGCGGCATTCTACCGGCGCGGGGCCGGCCGCGCCGCTCAGGCCGGGTCCGGGGCCTGGTGCACGCGGTCGCCGCCGGCGCGCTTGGCGGCGTACATGGCCTCGTCGGCGCGCTTGACCAGGGCCTGCACGTCGAGCTCGCCGCGCGCCGCCGCGGCCACGCCGATCGACAGCGGCACCGGCAGTTCGCTGCCGCGGAAAACCAGCAGGTCCTCGCCCAGGGCCTGGCGCAGGCGATCGGCCACCACCCGGGCGCCGGCGACCTCGGTATTGGGCAGCAGGGCCACGAATTCGTCGCCGCCCAGGCGGCAGAACAGGTCCTCGCCGCGCAGCACGCGCCGGGCGCGCTCGGCCACGTGGCGCAGCATGCGGTCGCCGGCCTCGTGGCCCAGGCTGTCGTTGACCGGCTTGAAGTGGTCCAGGTCCAGCAGCAGGGCCGAGACCGGTCGGCCGTGCCGGCGCGCCTCCGAGAGCATGCGGTTGCCGGCCTCGGCCAGCACGCCGCGCGCCATCACGCCGGTCAGCGGGTCCACCGAGGCCAGGTGGTAGAGCGCGTGGTAGGCGCGCTCGGTGTGCATCAGCACGAAGCCCAGGCTGAGGAAGGTGACGCCGACGCAGGCATAGACGAACACCGCCAGGTCGCTGGGCCCGGCCTCGAACAGGCTGCCGTCGGCGCGCGGCGCCAGCGCGTGCTGGCCGAAGCGCCAGGCCGCGACGCCCACGCCCAGCAGCGCGAACAGGCCGACCAGGCGCGCCGCCGAGAAGCCGCCGCGGCGGAACGCGGGCCGCAGCACCCAGGCGATGCCGCCGATGATCAGGGCCGCGCAGGTCGAATTGACCAGCACGCGGGCGCTGTAGTGCGGCCAGACGGCGGAGAACAGCGCCAGCCCCAGCATGGCCGCCAGCACGCCGCCCCAGACCAGGCCGGCGCGCTCGGGCCGGCCCTGGAAACCGCGCACGGCGCGCAGCATCTCGCCGAAGCCCAGCAGCAGCAGGCCATTGCCCAGCACGATCGAGGCCGCGTCCGGCAGCCAGCCGCGGGCGGCCAGCAGGCCCCAGGCCAGCGGCTGCATGAGCAGGCCGACCGTCCACAGCCGCAGGTGCCGCTTGCGCTCGGCGGGGAAGGCGCGGCCCACCTGGGTGAACAGCAGCACGGTGAGCGCGCTCAGCAGCACGCCCACGAGCATCACGGACCGGACATCCAGGTTCATCCCCGCAGGTTAGCGCAGGAAGGCCCCCCGGAACGGGCGCCTGTTCACGCCCCGGAAACCGGCTGTGGCACACTCTGCGCGCCAGAAGGGGAGTAGCTCCCGCCGCCGAGATCGTCATCACGGGCCTTGGATCCGTCCCAGGCCCCGGTCCGGCGGGCAGGCCGTCCAGCCTGCGAGCGAGACCTTCGCCCGCGCTCCGTCCGCCGTCCCCGCCCGGGGAAGGCCGGTCGGGCGCGGTCGACCGTCCCGCTCCCGGAGAACAGCTTGGAAACCATCGGTACCCCGCTCATGTGGGTCGTGTTCACGACCCTGGTCCTCGTCGCCCTGGCCGTCGACCTGCTCGTCCTGCGCCAGAACGGCCCGCACAAGGTCAGCACCCGCGAAGCCCTCACCTGGTCCGTCGCCTGGATCGCCCTGGCCATGGCCTTCAACGCCGGCCTGTGGTGGTACCTCAAGGGCCGCATGCCCGAACCCGAGGCCGACCGCATCGCGCTCGAATTCCTCACCGGCTACCTGGTCGAGAAGGCGCTGGCGGTCGACAACATCTTCGTGTTCCTGATGCTGTTCACCTATTTCGCGGTGCCGGCGCCCTCGCAGCAGCGCGTGCTGATCCTGGGCGTGCTGGGTGCGATCGTGCTGCGCGCGATCATGATCTTCGTGGGCGCGGCGCTGATCGCCCAGTTCCACTGGATCCTCTACCTGTTCGGCGTGTTCCTGCTCGTCACCGGCATCAAGATGCTGTGGGCCGCCGGCCAGGAACCGGACATGGAGCAGAACCCGGTGCTGCGCTGGATCACCGGCCACCTGCCGCTGATCCGCCGCTACCGCGGCGAGGCGCTGTGGATCGGCCAGGGCAAGCGCCGCAAGTACACGCCGCTGTTCATCGTGCTGGTGATGATCGCGGTCACCGACGTGATCTTCGCGGTCGACTCGATCCCGGCCATCTTCGCCATCACCACCGACCCGTTCATCGTGCTGACCTCGAACGTGTTCGCGGTGCTGGGCCTGCGCGCGCTGTACTTCCTGCTGGCCGGCGCGGCCGAGAAATTCCACCTGCTGGCCTACGGCCTGGCCCTGGTGCTGGTCTTCATCGGCACCAAGATGCTGATCGTGGACGTGTACAAGATCCCGGTCGCGGTCTCGCTGGGCGTGGTGGCGGCGACCATCGGCACGGCCATGGTGCTGAGCCTGTGGATCAAGCCGCGCGCGCCCAAGGACGTGCTGCCCGGCGGCCGCTGAGGCCTTGCGGGGCCGGACGCCGGCCCCCATCTCGGCGCCATGGACCTGGAATCACAGCGGCACGCCGAGGCCGTGCGCGCGCGCTTCCGCGCCGCCCTGCTGGCCTGGATGGCGGTGGTGGCGGCCCTGGGCGCGATCTATTTCACCGGCCCCTGGCCCGGCGGCCTGGTGCCGCAGACCGCGGCCGGCCTGGCCGGCGTGCTGTTCGCGCCCCTGCTGCACGGCTCCGGCGGGCACTGGCTGGGCAATGCCGCGGCCCTGCTGGTGCTGGGCCCGCTGGTCTTCACGGTGTATCCGAAGGCGGCGGCGCGCGCGCTGCCGGTGATCTGGATCGGCTCGGGCCTGTTCACCTGGTTCATCGCCGCCGGCGACACGCCGCACATCGGCGCCAGCGGCGTCACCCACGGCCTGGGCTTCCTGCTGTTCGGGCTGGGCGTGCTGCGCCGCGACAAGGCCGCGATCGCCGCCGGCCTGATCGCCTTCTTCCTCTACGGCGGCATGGTGCTGACGATCCTGCCGCGCGAGGCCGGCGTGTCCTGGGAGTACCACCTGGGCGGCGCGCTGATGGGCCTGCTGTCGGCCGTGCTGTGGCGCCGGCTCGACCCGGCCCCGCCCCGCCGCCGCTACAGCTGGGAGCTGGAGGAGGAAGACGCGGCCGGCGCCGGCGACGAGGCGCTCGAGCCGCCGCGCCCGCAGGAGGTGCCGGTGCTGTGGCAGCGGCCCGAGGAACCGCGCGGCCAGGTGATCCCGTTCCGGCCGCGGCCGCCGCGCGAGGACGCGTGAAGACGCCGCTGGCCGGCGTCGCGCGGGCCCAACGTTAGCCCGGCCATGGGTCCCGGCTGGTCCTTCGACATTCGTTCCGCGCTGCTGGTCGGCTCGCTGCTGACCCTGCTGATCGGCGCCGTGCTGTTGCTGGTCGCGCGCGCCTTCCCGGCCGCCTACCGGCCTGCCGTGCGCTGGTGGGTGGCGGCGACCCTGCTGCAGCCGGCCGGCTTCGTGCTGCTGACCCTGCGCGACGTCGCCTCGCCCTGGCTGACCATCGTGCTGTCGAACGCGCTGATCGCCGGCGCCTTCGCCGCCTATTCCGTGGCGCTGCAGCGCTTCTTCGACCATCCGCCGCGCTGGGCCCGGCTGGGCCTGATGATGGCCCTGGCCATCGGCGTCTCGGCCTGGTGGGGCGTGCTGTGGCCGGACCTCACCACCCGCCTGATCACGATTTCGCTTGTGCTGGCCTGGATGCTCGGCGACAGCGCCTACACGGTGTACCGGCGCGTGCGCCGGCGCGGCGTGCTGCACCACGTCGCCGGCCTGGCCTTCGGGCTGGCGGCCGCGATCATGGCCTACCGCGCCGGCGCGCTGGTGGTGGACCCGGGCCAGGTCACCGGCGTGTTCCAGCTCACCCACGTGCAGCTGCTCACCTACGCCCTGGGCAGCATCCTGCCGGTGGTGGCGACGGTCGGCTTCCTGCTGCTGTGCACCGAGCGCAGCGAACGCGAGCTCGAGCGGGCGGCACGCGTGGACTACCTCACCGACTGCTACAACCGCCGCGCCATCGAGGAGCTGGGCACGCGCGCCATGGCCGGCGCCCGCCGCCACGGCACGCCGCTGGCGGTGCTGGTGGTGGACATCGACCACTTCAAGCGCATCAACGACGAACTCGGCCACGCCGCCGGCGACGAGGCCCTGGTGCGCGCGGTCGAGCGCATCCGCGACGAACTGCGCGCCGAGGACATGCTGGGCCGGCTGGGCGGCGAGGAGTTCATCGTGCTGATGCCCAGCACCGACCACACCGCGGCGATGGCCGCCGCCGAACGCATCCGCGCCTCCTTCGCCGACCTGCCGCTGCCGCTGGGCGGCCAGCTGCGCCAGGTCACGCTGTCGATCGGCGCGGCGGTGCTGGCGCCGGCCGACCGGGTGTTCTCGCAGCTGCTGCGCCGCGCCGACCGGGCGATGTACGCGGCCAAGCACGCCGGCCGCAATTTGGTGATGGCCGATGCGATGAGCGGCTGGGGCGACCGCCCGGAGCGCTAGCGCAGGCCCAGCTGGCGGTCGTGCACGCGCGACAGCAGGGCGAGCGAAACCATCGCGCCCACCATCGCCAGGAACATGTCCCACTGCGTGTCCCAGACATCGCCCTGGGTGGCCAGGAAGGCGTCGGCCGCGCCGCCCCAGGCCAGGGCGGCCCACCATTCGAGCATCTCGAAGAAGGCGCTGAAGCTCAGCGCCGCGGCCACGCACAGGTAGGCCAGCCATTTGCCCGGCCGCAGCGGCGAGGTGCGCAGCAGCAGCTCGCGCGCCAGGATCGCCGGCACGAAGCCCTGCATGAAGTGGCCAAGCCGGTCGTAGTGGTTGCGGGCGAAGTCGAAGGTCTCCTGGGTCCACAGGCCCAGGGGCGTGAGCGAATAGGTGTGCTTGCCGCCATAGACCAGCACCAGCGCATGCAGGGCCAGCAGCCAGCACAGCAGCCGCGTCAGCGGGAAGCGGCCCCAGGCGGCGGCGACCAGCGGCAGGCCGAGCATCACCCACACCACCTCGAGCAGCCAGGTCAGTCGGTCGTGCGGGTCGATGCCGGAGGCCACGAGGGCGGCGAGCACGCCGGCGACGAGCAGGCGGCGTTCGAGCGGGCCGGGCGGGGTCGGGACGGGCGCGGGTTCCATGCGGGGCTCCGATGTGAACGCGGCCATCATTCCACGCCGGCCGGGGCGGTGATAGCGTCGCGCGGTCCCGAACCCGGAGTGCCCGATGAAGCGAACCCTCGTGCTGGCCGCGCCGATCGCGCTGGCCCTGCTGGCCGGCTGCCGCCCCGGGGGCGGCGATGTTCCCGCCGACGCGTCGCCCGCCGGCGCCTCCGCGCCGACCGCGGTGGCCGGCGATCGCGCCGACGCGGCGCGCCGCATCGAGGCCGACGTGCGCTTCCTCGCCGACGACCTGCTCGAAGGCCGCGCCGCCGGCACCCGTGGCTACGACCTGGCCGCGCACTACGTCGCCCAACGCTTCCGCGCACTGGGGCTGCAGCCGGCCGGCGACGACGGCACGTATTTCCAGGCGGTGCCGCTGATCGAGGCGCACCGCGAGCGCGAGGGCGCCGAGCTGGTGCTGCGCCGCGACGGCGGCGAGCGCGCCTTCGCCTTCGAGACCGAGTTCCTGCCGGGCATCAACTTCAACGCCACCGAGCACGCCGTCGAGGCGCCGCTGGTCTTCGTCGGCCAGGCCATCCATGCGCCGGACCTGGGCCGCGACGATTTCGCCGGCGTGGACCTGGCCGGCAAGGTGGCGGTGTACCTGTCGGGCGCGCCGGAGTCGTTCTCCAACACGCAGCGCGCCTACCACGCCTCGGGCCGGCAGAAGCTGGCGATGCTGGCCGAACGCGGCGCGATCGGCGCGATCCAGATCGGCAATCCGAAGGACGAGGCCAAGTACCCGTGGGCGCGCGGCGCGCGCAACTGGGGCATGCCGGGCATGCGCCTGCTGGACGCCGGGGGCAGGCCGGTGGACAGCTGGCCGCAGCTGCAGGCCACCGCCAGCCTCAGCGTCGACGCCGCGCGCGTGCTGCTCGAGGGCGCGCCGATGGGCGCCGACGAGATCTTCGAACGCCGCGAGGCCGGCACCCTGCAGTCCTTCGACCTGCCCGGCACCGTGCGCCTGGCCGGCCGCAGCCGCCACCGCATGCTCGAGAGCCCGAACGTGGTGGCGAAGCTGCCGGGCAGCGACCCGGCGCTGGCGGCCGAGCACATCGTCTACACCGCGCACCTGGACCACGTCGGCCACGGCGCCGAGGTGGACGGCGACGGCATCTACAACGGCGCCTTCGACAACGCGCTGGGCACGGCGGTGATGCTGGAGGCGGCCGGCGAGCTGGTCGCGTCGGGGCAGGCGCCGCGCCGCTCGCTGCTGTTCATCGCGCTCACCGCCGAGGAGCGCGGCCTGCTCGGCGCCGAATACTTCGCGCGCAACCCGACGGTGCCGCGCGAATCGCTGGTCGCCAACATCAACATGGACATGCCGGTGTTCCTGGCCGAGGTGACCGACGTGGTGCCGATCGGCATCGAGCACAGCACCCTGGAAGCCGACGTGCAGGCCGCCGCGGGCGAGCTGGGCATCGGGCTGACGCCGGACCCGAAGCCGGAGGAGGTCGTGTTCGTGCGCTCGGACCAGTACGCCTTCGTGCGCCAGGGCATCCCGGCCGTGTACCTCGACGCCGGCATCAAGGCGAAGAACCCGGACGTGGACGCGCTGGCCCTGTACGAGGACTTCCTCACCGGCCACTACCACCAGCCCAGCGACGAGGTGGACCTGCCGATCCACTACCCCAGCGCGGCCGGCCTGGCGCGCCTGAACGCCGCGATCGGCCGCCGCGTCGGCGACGCCGCGGGCCGGCCGATGTGGAAGAAGGACGACTTCTTCGGCCGCACCTTCGGCGGCCCGATGGCGCCGTAAACCAAAAACGGGGTCAGGTTCACTTATGGGCGCGGGACGACCGGCGCAGGAGATTTCAAACGCCCATAAGTGAACCTGACCCCGTTATTGCAGATGCCCCAAGGGCAGGCCGTGCGACTGCTTGACGGTGCGCAGCACGAAGCTGGAGTTGATGTCGGCCACGCCGCTGGCGTTGAGCAGGTGGTCGAGCAGGAAGCGCGAGAAATGAGCCAGGTCCTGCACGACCACGTGCAGCAGGTAGTCCATCTCGCCGGTGAGGGCGTGGCAGGCGACGACCTCGTCCCAGCCCTGGATGCGCCGGGTGAAGGTGTCGATGGCCTCGGCGTCGTGCCGGGCCAGCTGCACGCGCACGAAGGCCTGCAGGCCCAGGCCCACCTTCCCCGGGTCCAGCACCGCCGCGTAGCCGGCCAGCACGCCCGCCTGCTCGAGCCGCTGCACGCGGCGCAGGCAGGCCGAGGGCGAGAGCTTCACCCGCTCGGCCAGGTCGGCGTTGGAGATGCGGCCGTCGCGCTGGAGCTCGGCCAGCAGGGCCAGGTCGGTGCGATCGAGGCGTAGCGTGTCCATTTCCTGCGGCCTTCCGGCGGATGAGCGCAATGATGTTGCGCTCGTTCAGCCACCGCCTGCAACTTTGCAAGCCGATTCACCGGGTCGGGCGATAGACTGGTGCAACCTGTACGGAGTCGCCCCATGGCCCAGACCGAACCGCGCCGCGTCGAACACCAGCTCACCGACAAGGGCTACGTGCCCGTGTACACGACGGCGGTGGTCGAGCAGCCCTGGTCGAGCTACAGCGAGGTGGACCACGCCGTCTGGCGCACCCTGTTCGCGCGCCAGCAGGAGCTGCTGGTCGGCCGCGCGAGCGCCGAGTTCCTGCGCCAGCAGCGCGCCATGGGCATGTCGCCCGACCGCATCCCGAAGTTCGACGAGCTCAACCCGGTGCTGCGCCAGGCCACCGGCTGGGAACTGATCGGCGTCGAGGGCCTGCTGCCCGAGCTCACCTTCTTCGAGCACCTGGCCAACCGCCGGTTCCCCGTGACCTGGTGGATCCGCACCCCCGAGCAGCTCGACTACCTCAGCGAGCCCGACCTCTTCCACGACCTGTTCGGCCACGTGCCGCTGCTGATGAACCCGGTGTTCGCCGACTACATGGCCGCCTACGGCCGCGGCGGCGTCAAGGCGCACGCCATCGGCCCCGAGGCCCTGGTGAACCTGACGCGCCTGTACTGGTACACGGTGGAGTTCGGCCTGATCCGCGAGGCCGGCGGCCTGCGCATCTACGGCAGCGGCATCGTCAGCTCCAAGGGCGAATCCATTTACTGCCTCGACAGCGCCGCGCCCAACCGCATCGGCTTCGACCTCGAGCGCATCATGCGCACGCGCTACCGCATCGACACCTACCAGAAGACCTATTTCGTCATCGACAGCTACGAGCAGCTGATGGAGGCGACGCGGCCGGACTTCACGCCGATCTACTCGAAGCTGGCGGCGCTGGAGAGCTTCCCGGCCGGGTCGGTGCAGCCCGGCGACCACGTGTTCAACCGCGGCACCGGCGAAGGCTGGCTGGAAGACGGCGACGTCTGAGCCCGGCCGGCCGCGCTAGCCCGCGGCCGGTTCGCGCACCGCCGGCGCGGCGCGCCGGGGCAGGTACTTGCGCACCAGCCAGGCACCGGCGACGGCGGCCACGACCAGCGGTCCCAGCCAGGCCAGGTTGGCCAGCGCCGGGCCGGCCAGCATCGGCAACAGCTTGGGCAGGCCGATGGACAGGAAGGCGATGTGCGTGGCGACGCCGTTGCCGAGCATCGCCGTCAGGTGCTCGCGCAGCCACCAGCGCGGGTCCGCCGGCGGCTGGCGGCGGAAGCGCCACATCTGCACGAAGCCGATCACGCCGATCAGCGAGAACGAGACGATCACCAGCTGCATCTGCTGCGCGAGGAACACCCCGACCGCGGCGATGCCCAGGCCGCCGGCCAGGTTCAGCCACATCAGCGCGCGGTGCACCGGGCCGGTGTAGCGCGCCCAGTCGCGCTTGTCCCGGATGGCGCGCCAGCTGCCCCAGACCGAGGTGGTCGTGATCAGCAGCAGGTAAAGCAGGAAAGCGCCGGCGACCTCGCGGCCCGAGGCCAGGATGATCAGGCTCATCGGCAGCGCCAGCGCCAGCAGCGCGGCCATGGCCAGGAGGTAGAGCTTGCCGGCGGCGCGGTGCACGGGGCTGCCCTTGCGCGCCAGGCCGGCCGTCCAGAACGTGGCCAGCGCGACGGTGCCGAGGCCGGCGTGCAGCAGGGTCAGGGTGGAATAGAGGCTCATGGCGGGCTCCGGTCGGGGTGGCGCCAGTCTCGGCATGCACCCGGCGTCGCTCAGGTGCCGGCGGTCATCGCGACGTGGTGCCGGAAGTCACTTTCTTCGCCCCGCGGCTTGAGCGCGCCCGCGGCCGGGGCGATGCTGTGGCCATGCCCAAGGGTCTCGCCGCCGCGCTCTCGCCGCTGAACTTCGCCGCCTACCTGGCCTGGGCCGCGATCGGCTGGGAGCTGGTGTTCGCCGCCGTGCCCGCCGGCACCGGCCTGGTGGCCGCACCCTCGCCGGCGATGCTGGCGGCGATGCACCTGGGCTTCCTCGCGCTGTTCATCGCCGTCACCACCGCGCCGGACGGCGCGACGCCGCTGCAGCGCCTGCTGCTGCTGGGCCAGCTGGCGCTGGCCTTCGCGCTGATGGCGCTGGTGCGCAACCACTCGCTGCCGGTGCTGCTGATCCTGGTGGCGGTGCAGGTGGTGCACCTGTGGTCGCCGCGGTCGGCGCTGGCGATCATCCTGGGCACCAATGCCGTGGTGTACCTGGTCTATGCCCAGCTGTGGAACGTGCAGTCGCCGCTGGTCTCGACCCTGATGTACCTGAGCTTCCAGGGCTTCGCCGCGCTGACGGCCTGGTTCGCGCACCGCGCCGAGGCCGCGCGCGACGCGCTGGCCGTGTCGCACGCCGACCTGCTCGCCACGCGCTCGCTGCTGGCCGAGACCACCCGCGACTCCGAGCGCCTGCGCCTGTCGCGCGAGCTGCACGACGTGGCCGGGCACAAGCTCACCGCGCTCAAGCTCAACCTGGCGGCGATGGCGCGCGACCCGCGCCACGCCGGCGACGAGACCGTCGCCACCTGCGCGCGCCTGGCCGACGAGCTGCTGGCCGACATCCGCGGCGTGGTGCAGCAGATGCGCGCCGACGAGGGCCTGGAGCTGGCCGGCACGCTCGAGGCGCTGGCGTCCTCGTTCCCACGCCCGCGCCTGCAGCTGCAGATCGACCCGGCCGCGCGCGTGGGCTCGCTGGCCCAGGCCGAGGCGGTGCTGCGCGCGGTGCAGGAAGGCCTGACCAATGCCGCGCGCCATTCGCAGGCGCAGACGCTGTGGGTGGTGCTGCAGCGGGACGCCGGCGGCCTGCGCCTGGACATCCGCGACGATGGCCGCGGCCGCGGCGAGCTGGTGCCCGGCAACGGCCTGCACGGCATGCGCGAGCGCTTCGAGGGCGTCGGCGGCCGGCTCAGCGTCGGCCGCACCGACACCGGCGGCGTGCACCTGCAGGCCTGGCTGCCGGTGGCGGCGTGAGCGAGGCGCCCATCCGCCTGGCGCTGGCCGACGACCAGGCCCTGGTGCGCGGCGGCCTGAAGGCGCTGCTGTCGGGCTTCCCGCGCCTGCAGGTGGTGCTCGAGGCCGGCGACGGCGAGTCGATGCTGGCCGCGCTGGCGGGCACGCCGGTGGACGTGGTGCTGTCGGACATCCGCATGCCCGGCCTCGACGGCTTCGGCCTGGTGCGCGCTTTGCGCGAACGCGGCGACGCCACGCCGGTGGTGCTGCTGACCACCTTCGACGACCCCGCCCTGCCGCTGCGCGCGGCCGAGGCCGGCGCCCAGGGCTTCCTGCTCAAGGACGCCTCGCCCGAGGACCTGCACGAGGCCATCGTGCGCGTGGCGCGCGGCGAAACGCTGCTCGCGCCCGTGCCCACCGACCCGGTGCGCGCGCGCTACGCCTACCGCGACCAGGCCGCGCCCACCGACACCTTCAGCGAGCGCGAGGTGTCGATCCTGCGCCTGATCGCCGGCGGCTACTCGAACAAGGAGATCGCCCGCGCGGTGTTCCTCTCCGAGGGCACAGTGAAGAACTACGTCAGCGAGATCCTCGACAAGCTCGGCACCCGCGACCGCACCCGCGCGGTGCTCAAGGCGATCACGCTGCGCATCATCTGAGCGCGCGGCCGCGCGGCTCCATCGGCGGCGGCGTGGCCTGCGGGTCGTAGTACCAGTCGTTGATGTCCAGGCCTTCGCGCACCTCGCCCGCCGCCACCACGACCTCGCGCAGCGCGTGGTCGTCGCAGCCGGTGCCGCCGCTGCCCAGGCAGTCGCTGGCGGCGCTGAGCAGGCCCGGATCGCCGGCGGCGCCGGTGTCGCGCGGCCAGGCCAGCAGCCACCAGGCACCGGGCGGCACCTCGATGGCGTAGTGCGGCTGGTTGACCGCGGTGTCGGTGCAGTAGCCGGTGCCCGGATCCATCGGCGCGATGGCGCAGACGCGCATCGCCGGCAGTTCCTCGCTGGGATAGGCGACGCGGCCGGCCAGGCGGGCGGCGCCGGCGCGTGGCATCGGCGCGGCCTCGGGCACGGTCTCCGGCGGCGGCATCGCCGGGGCCGCATCGGCGGCGCGCGTCTCGCCCTCTCCGGTGGAAGGCACCGCGGCATCCGCCGCCGCCGCGTCCCCGGGCCCGGCCGTCGCGGCCTGCGGATCGGCCGCCACCGACGCCTGCGGATCGGGCGGCGCCGGCTGGCAGGCCACCAGCGCGAGGCCGAGGAGGAGCACGGAAGCACGCCGCATGGAAGCGATCATGTCGGGATTCCTTGCGTCAGCAGGATCGCGGCGACCACCGCCGCCACCATCGCGAACAGGCCCGCGCCCACGCGCAGGCCGTAGCCGCGCCCGCCCGAGGCCCAGGCGACGACGGTCTTGGCCACGGCGCTGGCGCCGAGCAGGCCGGCCAGGCCCCAGCGCGCCTGCTCGGCATCGAAGACGCCGGTGGCGGCCAGCTTGCCGACCGTGGCCACCGCCGCATGCACTTCCGCGAGCGCGGCGATGGTCGCGCCGAGCATCGCGCCGCGCGGGCCCAGCCAGGCATTGAGCGCGGCCGAGACGAACATCACCGCGGTGATGATGAGCGCGAAGGCCAGCGCATGCCGGAACCGGAACATGCGCTGCTGCGCCGTCGGCGGCGGCCCGCCGCCATCGCCGCGGCGCAGGCCGGCCAGGCCGCCGAGCAGCAGCACCGCCGCGGCCGCGGCCAGTTCCGGCCACAGCACCGGCACCACGCCGGGCGAAACCGCCAGCAGCACCGGCACGAACAGGCTGAGCGAGGCGAGGTTGGCCAGCATCGCCGCGCCGACCGCCTGCGAACGCAGCGCCGGCGTGTCCCGCGCACGCTGGCCGAAGCCGGCCACCGCCGCGGTCGAGGACACGTAGCCGGCGAAGAAACCGGCGATGGCCAGGCCCCAGCGCTCGCCGACCGCGCGCAGGGCGACGTGGCCGAGCGCGCTGATCGCCATCACCAGCACCACCAGCTTCCACAGCACGGCCGGGTTGAACACATCCCAGGGCCCGAGCGCGCGGTCGGGCACCAGGGGCAGGACCACCAGGGCCGAGGCGAGCAGGATGAGTCCGTCCTGCAGCTCGCGTTCGCTCATCAGGTCGCGGGCCAGGCGGTGCAGCGGCGCCTTTGCGTACAGCAGCACCGCGACCACCACGCCCAGGCCGCCGGCCAGGGCCGGCGCCGGCAGGGCCAGGCCGCCGACGAGGGTGGTGAGCAGCAGGGCGATCTCGCCGGTCAGGCCCGGGTCTTCCTCGCGGCTGCGCCGATAGCTCATGGCCGCGAACAGGCCGACCAGCACCAGCACCGCGACGAAGGCGAGGGGATCGAGCCACAGCGCCACCGTCGCCGAAACGGCGGCCAGGGCGTGGGTGCGCAGGCCGGCGATGATGGCCGGCTCGGGCTTGCGCCGCTCGCGCACCGCGCCCACCAGCAGGCCCACGCCCAGCGCGGTGGCCAGGGGCAGCAGGGGCAGGTCGGCGGGGACGGCGGGCGGCATGGCGGTCCGGTCGGGCGGGCGGGCGTGGTGCCAGCCTAAGCCGGCGCGCGGATGGAAGGAACCGCCGGGGCGTCGCGCCGGGCCGCGGGACCGGGCGCAACGGCGGCCGGCCGCCGCCGGGCCCGGGCCCCGGGGGCGCATCGGGCGGCGGATTCGCGGACAATGGCGCCGCCTTCCCCGACCGCAGGATCGCCATGACCCCGATTTCGCTCACCCGCCACCTGATCGAGGAACAGCACGCCGGCCGCATCAACGCCGACCTGCGCCTGCTGATCGAGGTCGTCGCCCGCGCCTGCAAGTCGATCTCGATCGCGGTCGGCAAGGGTGCGCTCGGCGGCGTGCTCGGCGACGCCGGCACCGGCAACGTGCAGGGCGAGGCGCAGAAGAAGCTGGACGTGCTGAGCAACGAGATCCTGCTCGAGGCCAACGCCTGGGGCGGCCACCTCGCCGGCCTGGCGTCCGAGGAAATGGACCACTCGCAGGCCATCCCCGACGCAGCGCGGCGCGGCAACTACCTGCTGCTGTTCGATCCGCTGGACGGCAGCAGCAACATCGACGTGAACGTCTCGGTCGGCACCATCTTCTCGGTGCTGCGCTGCCCGGACGGCGTCACGTCGCCGTCGGACGAACACTTCCTGCAGCCCGGCACCACCCAGGTGGCCGCCGGCTACACCATCTACGGCCCGAGCACGCTGCTGGTGCTGACCACCGGCGCGGGCACGCACGTGTTCACGCTCGACCGCGAGATCGGCAGCTTCGTGATGACGCGCCGCGACGTGCGCATCCCGGCCGACACCCAGGAGTTCGCGGTCAACATGTCCAACCAGCGCCACTGGGAGCCGGAGATGCAGCGCTACGTCGCCGACCTGCTGGCCGGCAAGGGCGGTCCGCGCGGCAAGGACTTCAACATGCGCTGGGTGGCAAGCATGGTGGCCGACGTGCACCGCATCCTGACCCGCGGCGGCATCTTCATGTACCCGATCGACGCCAAGTGCCGCGACAAGGGCGGCCGCCTGCGCCTGATGTACGAGGCCAACCCGATGGCGATGATCGTCGAGCAGGCCGGCGGCGCCGCCAGCACCGGCCGCCAGCGCATGCTCGAGGTGCAGCCGTCGGCCCTGCACCAACGCGTGCCGGTGTTCATCGGCTCCAAGCACGAAGTTGAAGCCGCCGTCTCCTACCACGCCACCTGAATTTCCCCCTCTCCCCCCGGGAGAGGGCCGGGGAGAGGGCCCGCATGTCCACCGCCGACTTCATCGAAGTCTACGAAAACGCCCTCACCCGCGAGCAGTGCGCCGCGCTGGTGCAGGCCTTCGAAGCCAGCGGCCAGGCCGTGCCCGGCCGCGTCGGCGGCGGCGTGCTGCCCGAGCTCAAGGACAGCCGCGACATCCAGATCAGCGGCAAGCCGGAGTGGCGCGAGGCCGAGGCCGCGCTCAACACCGCCGTGTTCGGCGGCCTGCTGAAGTACCTGCGCACCTACCGCTACGCCCTGATCGCGCCGCTGATGCTGCAGGTGCAGGGCGCCGACGGCCGGCCGCGCCGCATCGCCGCGGAAGATTTCGACGCGATGGACGACAACGCGCTGGCCAACCTGGTGCGCGCGGTGCTGCGCCCGGGCGCGATCAACCTGCAGCGCTACACCGCCGGCCAGGGCGGCTATCCCTACTGGCACTGCGAGCTGTACCCGCGCGACGCCAGCTGCGAGACCCTGCACCGGCACGTGCTGTGGACGATCTACCTCAACGACGGCTTCGGCGCCGGCGAAACCGAGTTCGTCTACCAGGGCCGCAAGATCGCGCCCAAGGCCGGCAGCCTGCTGATCGCCCCCGCCGCGTTCACCCACACCCACCGCGGCAACCGGCCCGAGGGCGGCGACAAGTACATCGCCACCAGCTGGATCCTGTTCCAGCGGGCAGAGCAGATCTTTGGTGGAAATGCGGGAAACCGCGCGGGTTGAGTTGCGGGCGGCATGCACCGAGGTCGTGCGTTGGGGCCTCGCCGGGTTAAGTACCCACACGCACCGGCCTAGTCGCCGAAAGTTAACGCATGGAAAAGTCTAGAGAACCGGGGACTATTCAAGTCTCTCCGCATCAGCGGCCTCGCCAGCTGGGTGGCTATCGGGCAATAACCGCGCAATGGGAAACGCCCCCCGCAAGGCAGGGCGTTGGCAGGCAATCGAGTCAGCGATTGAAGCGGGGATCTATTCTGGCCCGTTCTTCGTTTCCAGTAGATCGTCAAACTCCGGTTCAAAGGGAAATCCTGTTTGCTTCGCTCTCTGAAGCCACTCCTGGGCGCATCTCGTGTCCTGGCCTACCAAGTCTCCGTACGCATAGCACCTTGCAAGTGCAAGCATTGCCTTTGGATAGCCTAGTTCAGCTGACCTCTTGAGCATCTCAAAGCTGCGGCGCTCAAATTCCTCAGCAGACTCAGATCCCGCTACAGAGAATGTAGACACAAGAAAAAGTGCCTCCGGCTCATCAACTTCAACGAGTGGCCTCAGGACGCGTTCTGCTGCCTTGTAGTCACCTCGCTCCATGTGAGCTTTCGCGCTCTGCAAAGCAAGACTCGATTCTTTTTCGCTAACCATGTGGGATTATCCTGTCGCCAGTAGGGCCTACACATCGACACTGAACGTGATGAGTGGACTTGGCCCCGAGTTTTTCCTTAGCTGCACGCTCGGCATTCAACTTGGCTTCCGCTAAAGTTGAACCTGCGCCTTCGCCGAACGCAAATTGTTGGTTGTTATTGGAGCAATTGTCCGCGCTTCTGCCATCTCTATTCGCTCGGCAAACGCATGCATATTTGCCTCGTTTCCTGATGGGCCAAGGAACTGAGAATGAAACGGTTACGCCGGAATCGTCGGAATGTGTTGCATTGTAGATTGCAACACCGATTGAGTCGCCTGTGATGGCCTCGAAGCCGTGATTGATTGCTAACCCAATCCCAGTGCCTACTACTCCGGCCACAAGCAATGGCGGGGGACCCGGAACGCGAATGCCACCGCCGGCTCCTATGGCAACTACCGACAATCCATCAGGGTCGTAGTTGGTAAAGCTGTCTGCTACCGCATATCCGTAGGTGTTAAGCCCACCAAGCAACCCAATAGGGTCACTCTCGATGTACCGCCCGGTCCCCGGCTCGTAATCCCGGAAGTAGTTGTAGTGCAGCCCGCTCTCGGCATCGA
>VFQN01002002.1_pt1 | contig 32588 bp, 41 predicted proteins | sample 3512371 | NCBI WGS metagenome assembly VFQN01 (sample SAMN10412370, study PRJNA504923) | tailings metagenome | isolation source: Replicate 2 from Balatoc abandoned mine | place: Philippines: Itogon, Benguet | collected 2017-08-28 | reverse complement strand
GGCTGATGCTGAGCTAAGCTGCTGATGCTACCATACCGACTGTGTCGGTTCGCCCTCCACTTGTGTGTTACACTCCAGGTGGTGTGGCAACAGTACAGCTGTCCCGGACCCAGGAGAGCGACACTGCCTGGTCCCATCTCCCTGGAAGCGCAGCTCACTGTCAAGCCAAGCTCACACCTCCATGGCACGTACGGTACTTAGATGTCCAAGTTGTCCAGCGACCACACCAACACGTGCAACCGGCTGACAGGGTGTTGGCAGCAGCGTCACAGCGCACAAACCGCAGGGTTCAGGCAACCACCCACCGGGCCCAAGAAGCGCCTCACCAAGACGGCGGCAATGAATCACCAACAAGGACTGGCGCCCGCTGGTGGCTAAAGTACGAGGTGGCTGAAGCACGAATCCAGGGATGCAGCTACGTCATCAGGTAAACCACATATCCCTTTGCCGAACACCGGTACGGTGCGCAACACACTTTGAACGAGGCAGCTCACAACCTCACAATGCCATTTACCAACTCCCACGCCCAACTGCCGTTAGCTCGCCGTGTACCCCAGCCCTGTCGTCTAGGGGTGGCTTACTGTCGGGGGACATGACTACAGCTCGGCTAAACAGGTGCAGCGGATGTCGGGACAGGGAGGCGCAGTGCAGCCTGAGCACCTTCCCTTTTTGGAGAACCACGATAGCAGGTCATCGCCCGTCAGCGCCACTCGGCTCAGTGCTCAACCCCTTCCCTTATTACGTCCCGCTTACAACGCCCCATCATCTGGCTGCCTTCAGCTCAGCCGGCAGTGGCGCACCGCTGTGATGGTCAACACTCCAACACCTCCTCGGGCCGGGATACTGCAATGAGATCATGCCCAGCGTGCCTTGGCCACGGGTCCTGCTTGCCAGCACCACCTGGGCTGCCCCGCACGCCGCAAGCCCACAGCTCCGGACGCCGGGAAACGTGTCGTCCCCAAGTCGTCAAGCTATGTACCCTGGCTTTACCCTGCGGCATACTGCCTCCAGTGTTGCCGACCGCAACGACCCCAGTCCTGCCATTCACACGCCCGCTGCTGCTCCCAGCAAGCAGCCCAGGCCCGCTACGCTTTGGCCTCTCCGCCGCCCGCAGCCGCAGCGCCGGCTGCAGGCTCCGCCGCCGCCGCCGCCGCCAGCGCCTTGCACGCCACCTTGTGGGTGCCCCAATGGGACCGCTGGCACTCGCGGGAACAGTACCGCGCCTGCGTACCCCAGGATCGCAGGCAGACAACCGTACATGGAGGTTAGTAAGTAGAGGCATAACAAATACGGGTTTATGGCAGATCACAGCGTACACTGCGCCCCAAAGTGACCCATCCACCAAACGTCGCAATGCCCTCACTCACGTACACCACCCTGCCAGGCACCAGCACGCCGATGTGCGATTAAGCCCCCTTTAACCCCCTGAGATCCTACCTGGCTGCAGCTGCCGCACTTGCTCATCTTGGTGGAGGGCAGGTTGCAGTTGAAGCACACGCGGCCCTTGAGGTAGTCGGTCAGCATCACCTCGGCCGCTGCCGTCACCGCCTCCTCCTGGGGGTGCTCACCGCCCTCGGTCCGGGGCAGCTCGTTGTCGGCCTTGCCCGTGCAGTCCAGCCTGGATACGCAAGCAGGGCAGCACCATAGGCAAGAGGAAAAGCTGTGGGTATTTGCTGAGAGATATGCCGTATGGACTTGCCAAATGCAGCAGATGTCGTGCCCGTGTGGTATGACTGCAGCCTTGCCGCCGCACGTGCCATGAGCCGCCCCGAGGCGACCCAGCCGCAGCCATGCTCCGTGTCAACGAGGGTATGGAGTGCGTCTTCCCGAAGGGGCTTGCTCAGCAGCTGGCGACAAGCTTGTCTGCACGTGGTGCAGGTCTTGCAGTGTCCAGAGCCTGGCACCCACAGACCCACCACATCCGGATGGCGGACTCCCGTCGCTGCTCTGTCGCCGGAGGCAGAGTGGCGGGCGTCACGTAGTTGGTGGCCCAGTCCTTGGGTATCAAATCGTCTAGCTCGTTGTGTGGCCTGCTCCGCATTTGGCACGGCGACTGCCCACACGCGCAACGCACGATGCGCGGCTGTTGCTTCCCGACGTCGCCAAAGCAGGTGACCCAGGCCGTTGACTTCGGGTGTCGCCACTTCTTATCAGAACCTTCTGGTTGGTGCATGTGGTCGAGCGACACAACCATGGTCGCCGAGCAGGGCACCTCCTCGGTGTCACATGGGGTTAAAACAAGGAAGTCCGGCCGGTGCGGACAATACCATAGCTGTGACGGATCCATAGTGATGTTGTCAGTAAAGGTCGACGCAGCTTTGTTGGAAGCAGCTTTAACGTTCTGGAACGTCGGTGGCCGCGTCGGCGGGGCGGCGGCTAGGGCCTGTGGTATATGCGTAGCAGCTATAAGTATATGAGTATGACATATGTCATAGAGCTCACCCTCACACCTTTGCGCAACCCTGGTCATGCCGTACATAGGCTGTTATTCGAGGCCCTTCAAGACCTGAAATCGCCCTGACTACTTGACGGCGTAACGCACAGCTCACAACTTCTTCAGACAGCATGACCAAACAGGGAACCCTGCGAATGTCGTCTTGAACTTTGCGGAAGAGACGAGGACACTGTACGATATTACACCTGGTAGTCGTGCCTGGCAGTTGCAGGGTACCCTGGGGCTCGCCTGACTCGCAGCCGACTCGGAGCTCGGTCTTACTTACAGGTTACTTACCTGGCCTTGCTCACATCCTGCTGAGACATACACAGTGTTGCAGAACAGAATACCTGCGCACATCTGCTTCTCGTGAACACGTGGGTTCACCAATCTCATTTTCAGGTGCCGTACAGTTGGCGTTTTTTTTTTTTTTTTTTTCAGGAGAAGGGTTATGGGATTATCGGAGACCTATTTTTTGCGGGTAGGCGTTGCAGTTTACGGCTGAGATCAGGACGACAAGATACTCCTAACGGTACCCTTGGCACCAGGGGGCCCTGCTTACCACCATCGCACCATGACTTCATGCGCATCAACCTGTAGGCCTGCCCTGGCCTGGCTGCTGGGTGCAAGTGTCGAGGCAGGTCGTTAGGCAAGCCAGCACTACTAGGCGTGGGAGCAGGTCGCATGGCAGCACCGTATGTACACGCTGCAGGATCTGTACACGTACACCACCACACCATGGCTCCACCGATTGGCGCCGTCCTGCTTGGCAGGGACCGCTGGTACCGAACGGCAACCAAGTTCCCGAAAGAAACCGCCACACCAGCGTTACGGCAGTAGAGCTGCACGCCAAGGCAGCCAGGAGCCTTACTCCGCGCTGTTACGCATGCAAGCACATCCGTCCGCTATGTTGTACCTTACACACGACCCTGACATGCCTACACCGCCACCTTGAGCTCTTACAACCATGCAGGACCCACGGCTACAATCTAATTATGTAAGCACTGGGCCCGTTGGGTTCTCAGAGCCACGGCGTCACTGAAAGCATCAGCGCCGCATCCCTGCAGCACCCTCGCCTCAGGGTCCTGCGGCACTGCCAAGCCATGTGAAGGTGCAGCAGTCCTTGCAAAGGTCACTGATAGACTCAGGCCAAGCCCATACATGTGGCAGTGTCCCGGGCTGTCCTTACTGTGCCCTTGCAAAGCACTGTCCACTGTCCTCACCCGCAAGACAACAGCTCACACTTCGGTGCGCCGTGTCGGCGTAATGCTGCACAATGGGTGCGCGACATGTACGCATGCGGCTCACTTCCACTGCGCAAACAAAGCAATGCCTCTGCAACACGCACCACATGGCCCATAGCTACCGTACAAATGAAAAAGGAGGGAATGGAGAAGAGCTACGCCGCGAGAGCAGGACGGCCCCGCACATTGTACACACAAGCCATGCACGTGCCTACGCAGCATCGTCGCCTCGGAAAGCCTTCGTCTTCCGCGATATGGCAGTGAGTAACACGTTCCTATGTGTCTGCTTGTCAGGGTTTCTATATATCCCATTCCCGCACCGCATCCGCAGCACAAGCCATGCATGTAGATCCATACCCGTTACCTGCCTGTGGCCACGGAACACCCACGAGCACGCTCCACAGAGCAAATGCAAATGCATGCTCCCTGTGCATCCCACGTCCCTACCGGCCCTCTCTCCCCCTCGACCCTACTCCTCTGTACACCGTGTCATTTCCCCAGTCGGTGGGCTATGTGCAATAGCCCCCACCTCTAGCCCGCAAATAGCATCCTGCAGCTGGCAACTGCGTCGCCCGGCGGGCGTGTCTCGCAAAAATCTCGGTCGAAAATGCAAGCGGATGCCCACAGCATAGGATACAAACGCACGTCACGGCACAGTGAAGACACACCCTTCAGTTCAAGTCAAGCTACCCTGGAAGCCCGCACACCTGTCTGCGTATCCCGCAGCCATACCCAGGCACCCTCCCCCCGATTCCCCTTCACAATGATACCGCAGAACGAAGGACGCATACAAAAACCAGCGCTACGGCACCTGGGGCTAACATGCAACTCGGCCCGCAAAACCCCCGTAGCACGCCCTCAGTCGGCTGCGCGCGATGGCGCGCCGCCTTTGCGGCGGCTCTTGGTCTGCGTCGGCAGCGCAGCCGGAGCGCTTCCCGCTTGTCCGCCGCTGCGCCCGTTCGCCTGCGTGCCCCCCGCCCCCCGCCCTGCCCCCAACCCAGCGGGAGCCGGGCTCGGCTGCCTACTTCCCGCCCGTCCCCCGCCGCCCCTCCCACCAGCCGCCGCTGCCTGTCCGGGCCGGCTCAGCCCCACGCCACCTGCCGCCGACACATCGGCTCCACCCCGTGCGCCAGCCGCTGCCGCCGCCGCCAAAGCTGCGGCCAGCCGCTGAGTGTTGATAAGAGGACTAGGCCCTTCCTGGCCGTCGGCCCTGACGGCCCCCGCCGCCAGCCCCACGCCCGCGCCCGCCAGCGCGTTCTGCAGCGCCAGGCGCAGCGGCGAGCCGGCCGCGCCCTGCAGCGCCCGCTGCAGCGTCTCGAGGTCCAAGCCGGCCAGCCCCGCCAGCGGCGCCTCGCGGCTGGGTACAGCGGGACTCCGCTGCACGCCTGCGACGCCCACGGGAGCGACGCCACGTGCCGCCGCCGCCGCTGCGGCTGCTGCCATGGCCGCCTCCCAGGCTGGGCGCGCCGGGGAGCCGTCGGGGAGGATGGCGGCAGGGTGGGGTCGCAAACGCGGCGTGCCAACGGGGCGCGGCTTCGGCGGCGCCGTGCCGTCGTCGTCCTCGCCGTCCTCGGCGCCGTCGCCGTCGCCGGGCTGGCCCTTGCGCGGCGGCGGGTACACCACGTCGCGCATGATGTTGCGGAGCCTCATGGGCCCCGTGGCGCGCGCAGTGCGGCGACTCCTGTGGCACACGCATGGGCAAACGCCGGTCCATGACGCAAAGCATAGAACAAGACTGGATTGAAAATTCTGAAAGCGTTGTGACCAGATGGTGCAAGGGGTGCATGGGGACTGAACCGGAGTCAGCACAACGGGTGGTCCCAGTCGGGGACGCCTATACTCCGCACTGTACATGACAAGTGCGACGGAGGGAGAGGTTTGGCTTGCAGGATGCACCGACGGCACCTGCCGACCAGCTTGCACAAGCCTTGATGCACCCTTCCAGGTTACAACCACGCACCTCTTCCGCTTGGGAACCGGCACGCCAAGCGCCACTGTCAGCGGGCCAACCCGCTTGAGCCCCGTCAGGAGCGCGTCCGTGATGGGCAGGTCGCGGAGCATCGCCAGGGCCTGCGGGGGTGCACCGCCCGCCCCGGCGGCTCCTCCCAGCGCCGCCAGAGCTCCCGCCCCGCCTCCCATGCCCACAGCTGTGCCGCCAGCAAGGCCCAGAGCAGCGGCGGGCAGGCCCGCAGCGCCGTGCTGTGCCAGCAACTCAGCGATGCTGCCTGCGAGGGTGCCCCCGCTGCCGGCTGCGCCAGCGCCGCCGCGGCGGGCTGCCAGCGCTGCCGTCAGAGCGTTCAGCGGTGTGCCGCTAACGCCCAGCGGCCCTGCGGCATCCAAGATCGCGGAGATGGCAGAGGGCGACGACTGCATCGCCAACCTGTACAGCGCATTGCCCATGCCATTGCCGCCGCCAATCGCGCCCACGCCACCCGCGCCCGGCAGGCCCCCCAACCCGCCCGCCGCCACGCCGCCAGCGCCACCCAGCAGCAGTCCAGACGCACCTGCCTGCCCGAGGCTCGCCAGGATGGAGCCGCCTGCAACCCCACCGCTGCCCCCACCACTCCCACTACCTGCGATCGCGGCCGCCTGCTCCTCCTGAAGCCTCTGCCGCTTCAGGATCTGCGTCGCTAAGCTGCCATTTTCTGGTCGCTTGTTGGGCTTCCGAGGTGGCTGAGCCGCCTGCTGCGGTGATACCTGCTCGCGCGCGGGCGGCTCTCGCCCACCCAGCGTGTCCCCTACGGCGATCCCAGCTGTCAGGCGGGATCTGGCAGCCCCACCTGCAGGTGGCCCGTAGCCGCTGCCGCTGCCGACGCCACCAGCACCGACTGCAACGGGGCCCCCGCGTCCGCCAGCGTCGCCGGCAGGCGGGCCTGTAGCCGCCGGTGCGCCCCCTCCCCCGGCTCCACCCCCGGCCCCGCCTTTCTTGATCACCCCGAAGGCCTGCAGGTCCTCCAGGAGCTGGTCACACGCCCCGCCGGTCAGCCCCGCCAGGTTCAGGGCGGTGGCGCCGCCGTTCAGCAGCCCTGCGACGCCCACCCCTGCCGTGCCCGACGAGACAAGGCTGCGCAGAAGCTGCAGGCCCGTGGGCCCCTTCGAGCCCCACGTCCCTGCGCCTGCGCCGCCGTCCGCAGGCCCGGCGGCTGGTCCAGCGCCGCTGCTGCTGATGTGCTGCTGCCTTGCAGGGCGGCTGTTACCGCGTGGCTGCCCGCCTGCAAGCTCCCTGGCGCCTCTTTCCCGGTCCCGCTCGCGCTCGACTGCAAGCCCGTCCGGTTCACGGTCCCGGTCCCGGTCGGCCTCCCGAACGGACCCCAAGCCCCCTTCCCGATCTCTCAGCGTCTGGTCGGTCTTAGTAGGCACGTTGAGCGTCCACTCCTGCCCCCCCAGCACCCACTCCGTCGCCGTTGGCTTCGGCGGTCCCGGTGCGTTCTTGGTAGCTTGCACTAGGGCTAGTAGCTGGTCAGTCTGCCGCTGCAACTGCTCCTCTACGTGTGCTTTCTTCGCCTTTTTGTCCTGCGCCACCTCGGGTGGCATTTTAACAGGCTGCGGGCAGGACGCGTGGGGACAACGTTGCGCACGGGAAAGGAAGCACACGTGAATGTGGAAGGGAACACTTAGGGGTGCCAAGCGGCTCAAGCGTGCAGCCCGCTGTACGGGCGCGCAGTGGCCTACCGCCTTCACCGCACCCGCTCTTCTATGGCCCCAGCAAGCCAAGCAGCTGGCGCATGGCCACGCAAACGCCTTGAGGCTGCCTTATATCTGGCTCCGCAGCGCAAACCTGGTGCCCCTTACCAGTTGCAAGATGAACTCCGCTTCTGGTGCCTCGTCCAGGTCCATCCTGCGGCCCGAAGCGAGGCCTGTCCGGCTGCCCTCCATGCCGCCACCGCCGTCCACCCCAACCCTGCCTGCTACGGGGGCGGACGGGCCGGCAAGGGGCGGCGTGGTTGCGGGCAGCCCACCGGCCAACTTGCCGGCCAACGCTAGCTCGGCCATCTGCCGCTGGCGCACACCCTCAGACGGGATCGGCCTCTGCTGGGGACCGAGAACCAGCCAGGAGATATCACCGTGCTGCTGCAGCTTCCGGATCAGCTCCGAGTCCCAGTCCCAACGGACAATCCCCAAGGAGTTGCCGCCCGACTCATTGCGGGCTCGTTCGTTCGGGTTGCTCGCGTCCCCGCCCGCCCTGCCTCCCATTGCCGCCCCCGCCGCACCAGCCCCACTGTCGCCCGCCACCTTTTCGCCTGGGCCCTGGGTGGCCAATCCCAGTGGCTCGCCCCGGGCCGCGTTGACCTGCCGCAGCAGCCTGTCGAGCACGTCAGCGCTGTTGGGGCCGTTTGGCTGCAGCAGGTGCTGCAGCACTCCGTGCAGCGGCAGCCTGTCCAGCAGCCCGCTTGGCCCCCGGTCCGGCTGCGCGGCAGGCCTGCTGCTGCTCGCCGCCGCTGCCGCCGCCGCGCCACTGGCTGCCAAAGCACGTATAGTTGCCTCCAGCGCCGAGCCCCCGCCACGCCCCGCAGTGGTACCGTCAGAGCCCCCAACGCCTCCACCGCCGCCGCCAGCCTCGCGTGCACCCAAGTCATTCCCAGCAGCAGCGCCACGGGATGGGGACGATGTGGGGCCGCCCTGCCCACCAGCGAGGCCAAGCCGTACAAGCCCCTGGCTGGTCGGCCCCGGCTTGGCCGCTGCCGAGGTTGCATCCCGGCCCTGATCTGCCGAGCCTTGCACACCAGGCCCGGTGTCGCCCACCAACCGCAGCAGGTTGACGCCCCCAAGGGCCTCTGGCCGACCAGCGCCCCATGCTGCCCGTGCCTGCTGAATGCTGGACGCCAGGGCCATGCCGAGCGCGGGGCCTGCTTCGTTGTGGCGGCGAGCGCCGTTGAGGGCGTCCTCCGCCCCACCTTGGCCTGACCCAGCCGCACCGACTGACCGGGCAGCGCGCCCCTCCTCTGCTGCCATGACACTGTCGTCTGCAGTCCGACCATGCGAGGAACGGTGCGCCGCAGGCAATGCCCCTGCGTGCGCGTCTAGTGGGAGCCCCCCACGGCCGGCTTCCCTGCTCTCCGGCGGCGCTGTCCCTCCTGTGGGGCCGTTGCCTCCTTGCGAGCCGTTTCGCGCCTCAGCCTTCGCTGCGCGGCTTTCTGCTTCCGCTTTAAGCACTTGTACATAGGCTTTGTTGACTGCATCCTCAGTTGTGTCCCGAAATTGAGGCGCTGCGGATACTCCCAGCACGGCGTCTGACTGGTCCTTCGTGATATTTGTGCCGCTTTGCAGGGGGCGCTCTGTCAAGAGCCCAGCAGCTGGAGGGGCTTGGGCATTGGAGCCCAGCGCATGCCGCTGTCTTTCCACCAATCGACGCAGCTCCCAGTCTAGGCTTCCCTCCGGCATGGTAGCTAGGCGCCTCGGATCTTGCAGGTTCCCCAGCGATCCACTGTGATTGGAAGCGCCACCTCCAGTCGTCAACTGGGCGGAGGGCTGTTCCCCCGCTCTAGGACCCATTCCTTGGGCGGTGCCTACTGCTGAGCCATTTGGGACCCCCCAGCCAGGGTAACCCCTCATCGGTGGTTCCGGCACGGCCCTCCCTGCGCCCATGCTCGCAAGGCTGCTGGTAGATGCCTCCAGTTCGGACCCATTTGCCCTGGGGTCCATTGCGGAGGAGCTGACAAGCCCTGCGATAGCATGGGTGGACACAGCGAAGGGCAGTTGGTCGACCATGGCCTTATCTTAAACGTTGTGCGATGTCTCTGATGTATCTATACTAACTTTTGCTGTCGACCAATCATCTAGTCATTCTTGTCGGCACCAGAAAAGGCCTCGTCACACCCCTGACATGGCAGTCGTGCGGGCCTCGTAGCAGGCCAAGCCACGATGTAGTTTTAATGATCCACTGAAGTAAGCAATATAAGCTTAGATAGGGATGACCCATTGTTGCTAAGCCGCTCTGGAGACAGGCAACGATTGGGGCAACGATAGGGGCAGCAGCAGGCTTTGTACACCCGTTGCAGGAACCTGTATGCCACAGGCACGCTCGCCTGAATGATATAACGCTTGAAGCAATTTGTACCCTTGCAAACCTGTTTTACGGGCACAACCCCGGCGCCGCTCAAGTCAAGATTCATGCTCCGTGGCTTTTTCGGTCAGCAGGCATACATGTGTGTGGTTTCTAACGTTTTGCATTGGGGTAAGGTCAGGGAGGCCGGCCGCGCCAACAGTCCTGAGTAATAGCTATAGGTGGACTTCCTTACAGCAATTGCCAACCCAGACACAACAGCGTCTACGGCGCATCAACGGAACTAGCTCCTGCAGTAAGATCGCAGGATGTGAGAGGGATAGCCTCACCACACCGACGAAGATGGTTCTGCCCTGGCTGTTAGGCTATATGTACCTGTAACACAGGCGATTACTTGCTTTTTGACACATCCTATAATAATGTTAACCTCGTTGCTATGACACCGCAACCGCTTTAGGAGTCGCCCTCACCAACCCCTACACTAATTGACGACCGTTCGACCACAAAGGAGTACCCGTGCCACCTTGGCAGTTTCTGTCAGCAGAAAATGTGTGCTCTCACCCTCGCTGCGAGAAAGTCCTGGCCTCGCTCACGTCGACGAGATAGGGCCAAGCGCTCACGTCCCCGCCCCCGCCTGAAGCTCCGCGTTGGCAACCAAAGCAGCCACCAAAGAGAACGATGGGAAGTGTGCCTAGATGACGGCTTGCTCCATCGCGCAGAAGCTCTGAAGCGTCCGGCTTGACTGCGGCTTACTTCGAGACGAAATAGCTATGTGTCAGTTTGTGGCGACTGCAAGGCGGGTACTTTACATGTATCCTGCACATCCAGTCGGGAGGTCGGTGCACTGTCGGTGCGCTCCCTGGAAACAGTTGGGGGTCGTACGGCGTTACGGCGTCCGGAGGTTGCAACATGGCCAGCGATGCCTCGCAGCTGTGCGCTGTGCAAACAGTACGGTATAGGACATGATATACAACCCATGGCACCTTTACCGAAAGCAGCCTTGGCTGCTGTAGTTGCGTGCGTGCGAGGGGCTGGCGTCCCCAGCCTCAATATTCACTAACATTAATCTATAGTCTCGCGCCCTTGTCCTGTGGCCAGCCACATGCCCTCCAGAACGGCAGAAGTTCTGTCCTGTCGCTGGTAGTCGTCATGTGAGAAGATTCTCCACCGGTATTTGAAACCCTTTTGAGCTTGCCAACCACCGGTGATCGTGCCCTGCTCTGTGACCCCAAGGAGCAGCTTGCGTTGGCAGCAGCGATAGGACCGACTGACTGAAGCCATGAGCCGCTTGCGTGCTCCAAAAATTAGAACATCTTGACTGGTGGTCCTGAGCAGGCCAGGGAAGCCCCGGTCGTGGCACAGGGCCCAGGGCGCATCAGAGCGGCAGTGGTTGCAACAGGATTGCCTGGGACTGCCGCACTGGGTGTAACAACACCTTCTGAACAACACAGCGCACACCCGCCCCCATCCTGTCCCGACTCGACCTGTTGTGTTCTACGTGGACGTATATGCGGAAATGTGGAGTGTTGTACCCCTCTGCGTCCAGTGGCCACCGTTCAGGGCTTGTGTTTGAGCGAGCGGCACACGCACATGCAGCAGCGTTGCATAAGGACCACGGCAGCTACTGGATGGCGTCTGAAAGCACGCAAGGCTGCCTGTGCCTAGGCTGAGCCCCTTTCGCCTGCTTGCTTGCTCTAATCTTACTTTGATGCATTGCCGGCGCGTTCTCTTAAGATGCACCAACATGGCAGTTTGGGTGGGGACCAGAAGGGAAGAGGGAAACGGCAAGCCAACGGTGCTGTACCAGGTTGCAACGCCGGGCGGGTGAATGCCATCGTACCAGGGCCTCGATTTGGCTAGCGCTGGTTTTAGCGCCGGAACCGGCCCCATGCAGCCCCGTTTCCCCTCCCCTGGTGGGGACCGGAGGACGAGCACGCCGTCTCGCGAAACCCAAGATTTCATATAATGCATGCCTGCACACAGTAGGCAACCCCACCCTAGGGAAGGCGCCCCTGGGGCAGCCAGCGTGGCGGCGGCAGGGGTCTTCCCCTGTGGACATGGCCCCCACTGGGCGGTAGCCGGGGCATTATTTGCCAAGGGTCTGCAGCGGCCATCGATGGCCTATCAACATGAGATGTTCTGCGCACTGTCACTTGGAGAACATGGCAAACTCACAAACACCCCTGTCTCCCCTGTCCAACCCTGAAGAAGGCCCCACAGGCAACCCCACTCTCCCCAAGCCTGCGTGCTCCTGAGGTACGTACAGTAGGCAACGAGCGGAGCGGCACCTGTATGACAGCTGGTGTGACACACACGCTGCCTCACGCTGACGTGCGTTGCTGCATGCCTGCATCAGGCCGACGACGGTACACCCAGGCACACGTACGGTTGATTGTGTTAAGGCCTATAACCGCTACCATTAGATCCTGCTGTTGGATTAAATGGACAAATGTAAGATGGTTTCACACAGGGGATCTGGCTGCCTAGCTGTGTGCCAGTATGGATTACATTGGAACGACACGTGTCGCATAGTGGCGCTGGAGGCGAAGCACCTCCGCGTGGGTTCAGGTGGTGCGTGGTGTGTGACTGTGTGTTGCACCCGGGACGCGCCCAGCAGGTGGCACCCATCCACTGTACGGGGTTGGAGTCATGTGCTTCGCCTGATAGCCCACCCCAGCTGACCCCAGGGTCCTGGCATACTCGATGAGTCAGTCAGTAATGTTACACGGAGAGGGTTTTCCCCCTCCGCAAGTAGTGCAACGACCCATCCTGGCATACTCGTTCAGCTGCCCCAGCTAGAGGGGCTCGCATGGGGCTGCCTTATTGCACTTCTGGTGCCCTGGATGGTGGCAACTGCCATGGTGTGCGTCGCACGGTCTCGCCCAGGTTGTCTCACCGGTCCACAAACACAAGCAGACGCCAAAGCTTCCTTGCTTGACATACAGCTGTTCTCATGTAGCGCTGGACAACCTTTGCGCAGTTCCACCCCTTTACAAGCTGTCAACTTAGCATAGTTGTGTAGCGAGGCGCAGGGATTGTGGCATGGTGAAGGATGGTAACTGACGGTTTCCGATTGTAGTGTAGCGGAAAAGCGGAAACCTAGGCTCCTGCGTTCGGCTTGGTATGGTAGCAGGTCTCCCCCGGTGGGGGGAGGTATGTGCGGTTGGCCGGGCACAGTCCTAGCTAGTAGCGGTTTTTTTTTTTTTTTTTTTTTCAGGAGCGGTGCAACCTGGCGCCACTTGGCACCAGTTACTTCGCGGGTTCTCGTCAGACCTGACACCACCACTGACCGTGCTCCATGTACGGCGCGGTTACACGGCTGGAACCCGGTTGGGCGCGCCTCCCATGTCCCATCCCCCTGTGGAACCCAGACTTCGTTCAGCTTCGTTGCCCCCCATCCCGCGGCTAAGGCCAGTTTACTGGTTGCAGGTACCCTTCCGTAGCAGTTGCTTGCCACCCTTCTAGAGGCTCAAGACGCAATGCTGGAAATTTCGGTAACAAGATGAGGCAGAGGGAGCAGGGAGGGATGCCTGGGCACAGAGGACCCCTGCCTGGGCACGAAGCAGCCACGGCAACACGCCCGTGCGGCAGCAGCGCGGCAACGGCATCGGTGGCCCACTGCGTTCACGCGCCTTGTGGCATGTATGAGGCACTTAGTTCCCAGTCACGGAATGGCACGCATGCGCAACGGCCTACGCCTGATTGGTGTGCGGGGAGGTTAGGTGGTACACGATAGGTACGTAGATTTGCTTGGTCCGGACCCACGGGGCGACCTGGGGCACACTTCCCCTGGGGCTGACGTGGCTGAGCAACGCCGTTTCTGGCACTCCTGCTATTAAGGCGCAGGACACACGAATCCAAGCAGCCATGGCAGTACAATCAGGACCTGCCCTTGGCGCAGTACCGGGGCCCGCCTGTCGGGCTGCACCATTCACTCTTCTTGAGGGCAAGGCGCCCGTGCTCCCATTCCCGAGTGTACGGGAGAGCAGTAACCTGCTTTGACAGCCGTTTCAGATGCAATTCATGTTTATATTACTGTGCTGCATACATACATGAGGCATCAGACGTAGCAGAGTTCCGGGTGCTAAAGGCGGAGGAACATGGGGCCGCGCTTGAAGGCAAAACTAGTTCGAACTGTTGCCGTAACTGCATTGGTGATTGCTGCACTGTACTTCGTGAGCGTGCGCGTTCCCGGGCCCCTGGTGGCACTTGGAAACGCCGGCAACACCAGAGGCACTCATGGAGTGGCTCGGCATGACAGGCGCAAACTTGCAGAAGGCCAGTATAAGGTTATGGCGTTGCTGTCTTCGCTGCTCACGAGCAGCGCGCCTGCCCGTAACATGATATCAAATGTACTCGAGCCAAACTCCGCGGTTGAGGTGAGCGAAGAGCAGGATCAAACACATAGCACTGAGCGAAAGGGCATACAAGTGCAAATGCACATGGGGCCCCGCGGGAGGTGTGGCCATGTGTGTTGCCGGAGGTCCAGGCGGGCGGAGCCACAGGCCACGGGGGGCACATCTCGAGATGCAAGGTGCAATCTTTGCCGTTACATACGCTGCCCTTACTTGCACGTATAGTACGTGTTCATCAGCGTAAATCGTTTTGCACAGGCCTTAAAGTGGGCTCTATTGCCAACCTTGCTGGCCACGTACTTGACCTTCTCAACCCCTGACCTGCTCTGTTGATCATGTCCGCCTGGCCACTACTCCCCGCCCGCCTCCCGCAGCTCAAGGTGCTGCTCCAGGCGCCCCAGTCCCTCACGTGGGGCTCCTCCACCACCGCCTTCGTCGTCCCCTGCCTGCAAGACGACTACCTGGGGGACACGGCGCTGTCGGGATACGGGGACCCGCAGTTGGCCCGAGGGTAAGCCGCACCTTAGGCTGAGCATGCTCGTTGGCCCTCAGCCCATACCTGCACTTACCGACTTGCATGCCCCCTTTTCTCCCCCTGCCCCTCCTTCCCTCCCCCCGCAGCAACATGCAGCTGGCGTTCCAGCAGCTGCTGTTCTACGGCGGGCACGTGGTGCTGACCGCGCCCGTGGACCCGCGGGACATGTTCCACGTGCGCAACCTGGTGTCGTACCTGACCGGCACCTCGCTGGCGTGCGCGGGCGAGGTGTTGGCGGGCCAGGAGCTGGGCGCGTCCAGCCGCACGCAGGACGCGCACGCCGCCTTCACCCGGACCAGCCTGCCCTCGGTGCGGGAGCAGGTGCTGCCGCTGAGCTGCAACTTCCCAGGGTGAGTCCGGCGCACTACGTTGCAACTGCGCTACCTTTTGAACTGCACCTTGTCCAAATCGCTGCTTACCAAGGCCAACTTGCACGATTTTATTGCTCCCTGCAGCTCGACAGTCGTGCACTACCGCACGCGCGACGGCTACCCCACTGTGGTGGAGTGGCCGCGGCCCGCCATCCCCGGCCCGCCCCAGACCCGCGGGTCGGTGTGGCTGCTGGGCTACACTTACGCCGAGGCCAACGGGGCGTGGGGGGACCTGCTCACGCAGATCATCGGCCTGGCAGGTGGGTTAACCTTAGGGACTTGTGGGCGGCAAGCACGCAGACTCCACGGTCATATGCATAAGCGCTGGGGCCGAAGGCAGCAACAACGAACAGTCGGGAGCTATCCAGGGGCAACAGCAGGATGCGTCATGGCTGAAGGCACAAACATGTGCGCCAAGTACGTGTTCATGCTGGTAGGACTACAGTCTCCGGCTGCCTTGCCTTGGCGATCGTGCCGACCGCCTGCAACTGCAGTACCGGTGCCCGCGGTGTCTATCAATAACTGTTGTACACTTGCTGGACCCGGCCGTCTGCAGGTTCCACCCTCCAGCCGGGTCTCACCTTCACCTCCAGGCTGTCCCCGCCTCCGCCCCTGCCCCTGGCCCCGCCCCGGAGCCCTCCGCCGCCCGCCGGCGATACCACGTCTCCCCCTCCCCCTCCCGCGGTGTTCCGGCCTCCCCCTCCGCCCCCGCTGGCCACCGGCCGGGCGTGCACCTCCCCGGAGCCGCTCGGCCACGGCGACTACGGCGCGCCCGTCACCTGGTACAAGAGCGCCACGCCGCTGGTGGCGTGCGGGCACCAGGTGAACGTGGTGCTGGTGGTGCCCCAGTGCGTGGACGGCACGGCGGTGTACTGGGACGCGCAGACCGGCACCACGCTGCTGCAGCAGTCCGACTACGCCGCCACCTGCGCCTCGCCCTGCCTCACCTTCCAGACGGACGTCTACTACCGCAGCGGGGAGACGGAGGTGCAGACGGTGTACGACGGCGGTGAGTCCCAAGGAGTGGTGGCACTGCTGGCACCAGTGTCCACAAGGCGATGGCTTGCGTTTTTATACTGCTAGAATGCTGCACATACTGCCAGGAAACAAGGAAGGAATGTCGCATGTTACATGGACCATGGAGGACCTCTGGCGAGAGAGGCGACGCCTGGCGTCGTGGCGTGTGCGCCCACGGTGTGCGGCACTCTCGTCCAAACCGCTGCCTCTGAGCTTGCAGACTCTGAACGGTGCATCAAAATAACATATACTTGCATACAACCATGTACAGTCATAGATGGGCTCTTGACAACCAGGATACCAGACTGAACTGACAGCAACGACCTACATCCGCGAGTTGACGTGGTCTCCGAGCGCATTCCACGATCAGTCCAGAAGAACTACTACTACAACGTAATAATCTAGGAGCGGAAGTGGCGCTCCGTGCATGCTGGGACAACTGCCGCTTCCAGCAAGTCGGGGTTACCTTACGTGGCATCCGCAACGCTAATCGAAGTCCCTGCCTCACGTGTCGTGGGGGCCGCCAGCCGCACGGCCATGTCCCCTTGCCATCTGCCTTGCCATGTCCCTTTGCCCGGTTGACACGCATTCAGCCTTACACCTCGGACCGGCCCCACCACAGGTAAACCCGGATGCCCTGCTGTCAACCGTACGCGCGTGTGTACAAACGGCGTGTTCGGGACCTGGAGCTTGACAGGCCCCAACCTTCGCACCACACCCTGCGACGACAACTGCTATGACAACACGTTTGACGCCGGCGCGGTTTTCCTCGATGGGCAGCCACAGGTGTGGTGTTCAGCAAAGATACGCAACCGCTTGACCGGGTTAATCCTGATGCGGATGCTGCTGCTTAACCCAAGCCGCTGCTGCAATACCGCACAAGGTGGTCTGGAATGGTGCGCAGATGACACGCAGTCTGCTGTCGCAAAGGCCACTGTATTGAAACTCTGCACCGTGGCATTTACGGCCTTTCCTTGCAGGGCCTGGTCTTCTTCACCCAGGAGTACGTGCCCTATGGCGCGAGCTGTGCGAACGTGTCAGTGGCACGTGTGCGCACGTGCCGGAAAGGCACTTTCGGGGACTGGACCCCCAACAGTGCAGGCACCTACTACACTCGCTGCTACGTGCAGTGCCCTCCCCCCATGGGCCGCGAGGTGGTGGCCAGCTACTCCCCCGGCGGCAGCACGCTGGGCCTGGGTGCGGTCATGAACCGCACCATGTTCGCCAGCAGCGTGGAGGGGCCAGACGGCACGTGCGCGGCAAGGGTGCTGCAGCGCACATGCGGAGTGGTGAGAAGGAAGCGCGCCTGCTTCATTGCACTGCTGGTTGCCATTGCGCTAAATGGAATGCTTGGTACCCCTCTCAGCTGTCCTCGTCCAACCTCGCCTAACGCAGCCTACTGTCCCTTTGATGCCCCTCCCCTTTCCCGCAGCCCACTCCCAGCCGCATCAAGCACGAGACCCCCATGCAGACCCTGGCGGCTCTGTACGGCGAGACGCGGCTGTCGTGGCTCCCCTCCGCCCCCTGGCACGTGCTGGACCCCGAGTACCCCCACCCCGTGTGCTACAAGTCCTGCACGGCGCCCGACGGCCGCTTCGTGCCCCACGGCAGCGCCTACACCTTCCTCATGTACTCGCGCACGGGAACCATCAACACGCTGCCAAGCACCACTGCGGCGCCACCACCAGCTCCGCCACCGCCGAGGCCAAAGAAAATGCGCCCGCCGCCACCGTCGGAGAGTCCGGCAACGCCGCCAGCGTCCCCGTCAGAACAGGCGCTTGCTGCCCCACTCTCGCCCCCGGGCGCACCGCCGCCGCCGCCGGATGCTGTTCGACGGCTGCGCCGGCAGCTGCAGGCGGCTCGTGACTTCCGCCAGCGTGCAGCGCGCAACGCGGGGGGCTCAGGCTCCCTTGCGCGCGGCGACAGCTGGGGCGTACGGCAGTCAGACCACCATGCGGTGTCCGACCTGTACGCCCTGGCGCTGGCCAACAGGACAGCTGCCGAGGGCGAAGCGGCGGAAACGGCAGTGAAGGACCCGCGGCAGTCGCACTCCGGGGGCAAGGATACCTGGAGTGGCAAGCGGGAGGCCCGCTTGAAACGTATGCTGAAGCGGGCCATTCAGCAGAAAGAGGCGGCGGCCGAGGGCGGCTCAGCGTCACCCACCCTGGCACCCCGCCAGGCTGCAGACCGTGCCGAGAAGGGGGATGCTCGATGGATGGACTACGTGTTTGGCTTTCAGTTCGGCGATTACTTTTGGGACTATGGCGGCGACGACACCGGGGAGGATGCTGAGGGTGAGTGCACGTTGCAAAGGCTCTTTCGCCATCGCTGCGCCTTTGGTGCGGTAGTTATTTACTGAAGCGCTGGGTTACCTGCCATGTGAAGTCCAGGCAGGATTTGCTCTAGGTAGAATGTAACTGAGTCAAGACGGCTGTATACTCTCAACCCACCGGGTGCTGCCCTTGCTTCAATATAAAAATCTAACAAGCCCTGAACTTGTTGCTGCTGCTCCTTGTGCTACGCAGGTGGCACATGGGGAGGTGAGCCAGCCGCTGCATTGGCGCTATGGCGGTTACTGTTAGGAATATGCCACAGGGTTGCCGTGTGTTTGACTGCAATGTCGCATGAGCATCTGCGCAATAGCAAGCGTAGGATGGTGTCTGCCTCGCGCGTGGCTCTGCATTCGTGCAGGCTTGCCTTGCAACTGGGCAGCGGTAATGTGCTTGCGTGACTACACGCATTACACGTCCTCTTTCTCACCACTCTACCGCCGTTCCCGACTGTAGATTACTCTACTGACTACTTTGGCTTTGAAGGGTAAGTCTGCGCTTACATCTCAGCGGCACTACGGTAGTTTACACAGCTTGCATCAGGGGGTGATGACTTTTGTGATGCCGGCGTGTTGTCGTACAGTGTTTCAGCCCACATGTTGCAATGCGTGAACCTGGGGACGATAAGACCACCGGTACCCTGATCCCGTGCGTGTCCCTGCCATAGGGGTGGTGGCGACTACGAGAGCTTCTTCGACAGCTTCTTTGGCGGCTTCTTTGGGGACTACGAGGACGGGTCTGGCGGGGGCGGCTCGGGCGGCTCGCTGTGGGACTGGATAAGCTACTTCTTTCCAGACGGCAACATCCCCCCCAACTTTGGCTCCACCGCCAACTACTACAACACCTCCTGCTACGCCAAGTCCATCAACGTGTATGGCACGTGCACCAACGGCACCATGTCGTACAACTGGCTCGACCTGGGCGGCGGCCTGCAGACCACCATCGACCTGCTGCAGCCGGACTGCACACAGGACTGCCGCCCCAACAGTGGGCAGGACGTGTGGTACCGCTACAGCTACGCCTCACGGCAGAGGGACAGCCGCAACGGCACGCGAGACCAGTGCGCCGTGAGTGCCACTGGACAGGTCACTTCACCTCAACCAAGTTCACACGCCGGCCCGTACATGTTATTAGCTTTCCATGTGGTGTGTGCCGGCAGGTAGTCACACTGTAGCGGACGGTGCAAGCCGGCACGAGAGCGGCTGTGTACGCTCCACCGCTCCATCAATCCGTTTCAGAATACCCATGCCTACCTACAGTACTTGCTCCCCACCGTGTCCCTTGCAGTACGTGCAAGACTTCTTCCGCTGCCAGGTGGACACGGTGGAAGCCCCTCCGCCCCTGGAGGAGGACTCCCCGCCTCCGTCACGGCCGCCACCCCAGCCCAGCCCGCCCTCAAGCCCGCCGCTGTCCGGCCCCTTGCCGCCACCACCCCCTGACGTGCCGCCTCCGCCGTCCTCCCCGCCCCCAACGGCTCCCACCACTCGCCACCGCCGGCTTGCTCAGTCGGGTTCCCCCGCCGAGTTCCTCGGCTTTGACAGCATGCGGGTGGGTATGTGATACGGAGGCGTCGCGATGTGCCCGTGCCTGTGGCAGTCGGGAATTTTTGCCTTGTCACCTGCAACATCCTTGCTACGGTCCACCCTACACCCTCCAGGATGAGCGCTCTGTCGGCAAGGTGCAGTACGCCGTGTGCGGCAAGACCTGCGCCCCAGACTGCTCCCAGGCCATGGTGGGAGATGGCCGCCCCGACCCAGCCTGCAACTACGCGGCATGCTGCTACGACGGAGCCGACTACGAGGGTGAGCGTCTGGGCAGATGGGACGTATCTCCTTCTGCGGTAGCTTGCAAGACCGTGCTTTTGCATGCATATTGTACCCCAGATCACGCGCATGAGCTTACCTGCTCCTCTGGCCCTGCTTGACCCACACTGTGCTTGGCTATGCTCCCTGCTCCCTGGCCTGCTCGGGATTAACTACCTGCCTGCTCCTCCCGTCGCAGTGTGGGTCATGTCCAAGATCCTGCTGGCCCAGCGCCTGGCGCTGATCAACACGGACGACTCGCTGCAGGAGTCTGCCCGCCTGCTGGGCGAGGTGTGCAACCTGCAGAAGACCTACGACGTGGACAGATGGTTTGGCGACGAGCTGCAGCGGCTGGTGGTGGTGGGCGCGTGCAGGCTGCAGCTGAGCGTGCTCAGCGGCTCCGACATCACGGGCGTCAACGTGCCCAACGTGCTCATGCAGTCAAGGTGGGGCGTCCGCATGCGAAAATGTACACGCGTAATCTGCCCACTGTCATCGTGTAGTCGTTTGTGGATCCGTGTGCGGCGACAGCTGTTGGGGATAGCGTAACTCTTTTGTACTACCGTAGTAGTACCGTATCTGCAGCCCTGGTAGCCGGTCGCGTACACTTGTGCAGCTACAGAGGGGTTGCCCGTCATGGTATCACGCCCAATGGCCTTTCATGGCACAGCTACCGGTACCATTCTGTGAGTGGGCATTTCATGTACCGTGCCCGACAATTTCATCTCGCAGGAGCGATTTTAAGGCGTCTTTTGAGGGCATTCTGTCAGCCATTAAGGACCTGGAGAGGGCTATGACCGACATCAACGAAATAGGGGACAAGTACGTCCAGCTCCTGCAGCAGTATTTTTACAGGTGCGTGCCACGTAGCTGAAAGGGTTTTCAAACTGCGCGCTGCTGTGCCCTTGCGCCCAAATGAGTGTAGTCGTACATACCGGTACGGCGTACACGGGTTACAAGACTCGTAACCGCTTTGTGCGGCCTTGCACAGGCCATATGGCAAACTAGACACAAGTGCTTCAGATCGCAAGTACCGTCCCATGGACTGCAGCATACATCAGTGATGTCGGCACAGCCGACGCTTGCAGCTCGCTTACCCACTTGTACACGTTGTTCGTGCTCCCTTCCACCCTTTAGGTCCGCGGACGACCCCACCAACTGGGCGGCCCTGCAGCCCACGTACCACGGCCAGCAGCTGGAGCTGGGGGAGCGCAACCTGCAGACCGGCCTGGCGGCGGCGTACGACACCACGTACAACGTGGGTGGCGGGTTGCGCTGGGGCAGCATGCAGCCAAGCTGCACCTGTAGCCGAATGCACCTCAAGCAAGCATGCAGATCGCAGCGACTCCGTACAGCATATCCTGGGCTTTAGAATTGCTGTGTTGCTTTCCGTCCCTCGTGCAGGACCAAGGAGTTGGCCAGACGCTCGCACGCGAGACGCAAGACACGCTTGTGGCCTTGGCGGCCGCGCACGTTCAGGGAGAGCAGGTGCGGCCTGTTGTGGTTTCTCCTTCGTGCGTTCTGTGCTACCACCGACTGCAACGGTCCTTGCTGCAGCTGAGTCGTGGGTCCTATGGTGTACCCTGAAGCCAGGGCGGAGGCCGTCCCCCTTCCGCTTCCTGCACACCTGTATGCCCCTACCCCTACCCCGTGCTGCCGCGCAGGCCAAGCAGCTGTTCAACCGGCAGCTGCGCAGCAGCGCTGTCCAGGAGGCCCTGCTTGCCACGCCCACGGGGCTGCTGCTGCTGGACGAGGGCAAGACGCTCCCCACAGCCACCACCAGCAGCTCCTTCTCCATCCTGGACGAATGGACCAACAACGCGCTCGTCATGTACTGCCCTGGTTGCGGTTCCGGGGATGTCGTACGTGCGCCGGTAGGTACCATGCATGCCTGGGACACATGCCAGGCTCGCCGCAAGCTAAGCTGTGCGTGTTTAAGCCTCGCACAACTTGCTGCTTGTCTGTCTTCCTTGTTGTGCAGGGCACCAACAAGTCCGCCGCAGCTTACGTGCACATGGCAAGGGTCCGCATTGGCGTGGCCAACGACAACATGAGGTCCTCCATGTTTGAGGTCACAGGCATCCCAGGGCGACTTGACGACAAGCCCTTGGCTCGGGCCACCATGAACCGATCACAACTCGCGGTCTACTACGGAGCTTACATGGTGCACGAGGCGTCGGGTACGTTGCCTAACGAGCACTCTGCGGATGCCACGAACCTTACTGCGAATGCTACGTGTTTTAGTCAGGCCGTACCGTATGCTTGCTGTGGCGTAATGGCACCAAGTCATTCCTGCGTAGCTGCACTGCACTGCGCATCCCCACGTGCACCTCTAGCTTCATATTTTTGCCAAACTGCCATGCCCCCATCTGTCACGCCGGTTGCAGGCATGATCCTGTTGCCGTACAGGGACCGTGTCCTGATCCAGGGTATATCCCTGGAAGGCATCCTGGTCGGCAAATCGAGGCTAGGCCCAAGGTGCGGCTCACGGCTGGTGCACACCGAGTAGTACCTTGCTAAAGCAACACCAGCATAACGCAAAGCAGTATCAGGTGAAGCGACGGCAGCATGTCGTTTGTACCGGTCAATCTGAAGTAGCCGGATACCTGCCCCAAAGGCTGCTTTGAGTGCTTTGCGTGGTGATGCGGTTGTTGGGATCACCACACCCGAGAGCTAGGTAGAACGAAGCCAAGGGGTTTCCATGTACGGTAGCCGGCCTAGGGGCTGCTGGAGTGCTTCCTGTACGCTTCTGTTCTTCACCGTGCGTGCCCAGCGCCTACTGCATGCGCGCCCTGCCCATCCGCAGCAACCTGGGGCGCATGACCCAGACCTACAAGACCGTTGGCCGCAACATTGTGGGCGGCCGTGCGTGGGACGCCAACGGCGACGGCGTCATGTCGGTGGACGAGCTGTGGACCTTCATGTCCAACACCAACCAGCTCAACCCCTTGGGGCAGACAGTGTGGAACCTGTGGAACGCCCGCATCCCACAGGGTGGGTGCGACGGTGCTTCAGCAAGCCTTTCAAAGGGCACGCTACTGCAGCTGAGGCCTGAGTAGCTTTGCCGTCTGTGTCCTTTCAACTGCAGACAACCAACTCACGGAAGGCCTGCTCAGCGGCTACACCTTCCCCGACAGCGTGGCATACGAGGTCACCGAGCAGGTGGCTCAGGCGCTGCGCCTCAGCGTGGGGGCAACCGAAAGCTTAACCCACAGGTGGGTGAGCGTACTAACTGCATTCGCATGACAAGAGCCTGCAGCCCAGATGCAGGTGGCTAGGCTATGGTACCTCTGGTTTGCAGGGCCCGCCGCGCAACGTATCGCTTGTTCAGCTGCGTCGCCTCACATCCACAAAACAGTGTGTAGCTTAAACGCAACACATAGCGCACTCAAGCCACGTGGCCACACGCAAGCAGCGCTGTGCACATGACCCGTTCCGAGGTCACCCCAACGCCGGCCGTCGACAAGCCCTCGTGCGCGTACGTGTCCTGGTGGCGCTGCATGGGGCATGGGACGCCCGCAGCTTCTGGGGCTTCAGCACTTGGGACGCCGATGCCGATACCGTCATCAGCCAGGCGGATGTACTGCGCACGCTGGACTACATGAAGCTGGTTAAGGAGGACGGACACAAGCTCATCACCCAGCTGTACAGCGGGTACTTTGCAGCAGCGTGAGTAGTGCTCCGCGTGTCGCTGAAGTGGGGAGGGTACCGTAGGTTGCGATCGGGCAGTGGGCGGTGCACCACGGGGGGAACAAGATGGCAGCGCAGGAGAACCTGGGAAACTGCAAGAAACCCGTCCTTGCAAGGCCACGGCTGTGCGCAAGGCCCATCGACGCAACTTTGCTTGGGTTGCCTCATGTCCCTGCGTATTTACCTGCGTATTGCGACAACCAAAGCGTAACGTGCTGTTGACTCCACAGGAACACCACAGGAAGCGCAAACACAACTCGCCGTCACCTGTTGGCGTTCAAGGCTGGAAAGGATGTGCGTGCACAGTATGGGTACTGGAAGGGGAACTTCTCTCGTGCTATGGTGCACACCACCTACTGCCCCGCGAGAATCCCTGCATCCATGCTTCGCCGCCGCCGCCCGTAGCCACAGCCTTGCGCAGCTCGTAATGTCGTAGCTGCACCGGCTGCAACGTGATGCTACACTTCATCTCATCAGCTACTGGTCCAACCCTTGCTGTAACTCAACGGCATGGCGTTCCTGTCGTACAGGTCAAGTGGGACGACGCCTTTGATACCATGGGCCACGTCTTGGACTTCGCGGGCGGTGTGAACGAGTGGGCGATCCAGTCCATGACGGACCCCATGGACAAGGAGGTGGACGGCTCGCTGGCGTCCATGCTGTCGGTGGGTCACGCTGGTGTTGTCAATCGCTGCCAATATTGGCTGACGAGCCCGCGTTGGCTGGGGCGGCCAGCTCACCGGCGTACCGGCAGCGTACCGGCACCAGTGGCGGGCGGCTGGGCGCTAGGATACGTGCGTCCATGAGAGATAGAGCAAATGCGTACCGGTATTTGGCAGAAATACGTAACGCTCATTACGTAGTGGCTTGCTGCCTGCAGATAACTGGTTCGGCGATTGAAGCGGGCGGCGTCTTGTCGACCTGCGTTGGCGGCGCTATTGGAGCCATCAAGGGAGGCTGGTTCGGTGTGGCGAGTGAGTTCTGTGGCCACGGGCACCAGTGTAGGCCCTTAGTTGTGGGACCGGCAGTGCTTGACAGGTGGGAGTCTGCGCTGCCTGCTCAACTGCCTAACGTTCAATGACCATGCCAAAACAATGTCGGTGGTGCCGCAGGTGCTGGGCTCGACTGCTTGGCGGCTGTCACGGATGCCTACTTGCCTGGGCCCGTTGCTGACGGTAAGCTTGCCCCCGACACACAGCTGCCTTCGGCTAGACCATCGCTCATACCGGTATGCGGCGGTGCTACCCATGCATGCTATCTACGGGCTACCTTGCCATCAATTGCCCTTAGTAATTGTGCTGTGGGAGAACGTGAAGCCAAGTTCTTTTAGTAACGGTGCGTTCGATTGCCCTTGTGTCCCTCCAGTCGTGGGCTTCATCTCCAACACGGTCAACATCGGGGTCCAGATCATCACGGCCCCGGCCAGGGCAGTCGGCAACGTCGTATGGCAGGGCGTGTCGTCACTGGGCTCTGCTATGGGGGCGCTGTTCAGCGGAAACCCCGACGATGCCCTGGAAGGCCTCTTTGGTGGCGTTGGCAATTCGCTCAGCGGCGTTGTCGACGTGGTCTCTGGCGTCACTGACACGCTTTTCGGATGGCTGCTGGGCGACGATGACGGTGGTGGCGGCGGTGCGTCGGAAAGCTGTGGGAGGGGCGGCTGCGTACACGCGGCCACTAGAGACCTTGGCTTGCATCCTTACGCTGTTGAGGCCCTATCGTACCCTCACACACATGTTCGTGTGCATTACTGCTTGCAGGCTTCCTCGGCATCCTGTCCGGTGGCGATGACAACGGCGGTGGTGAGTACCGGGCTGCCCTCTGCTCCTGGCAATACACGCGTACGGTGCGGGGGCTAGGGGGCTGCCCGCGGGCCTTGCGTGAAACGCTTGCAGACCTCGCACGGCCGGGCACATCCCTGTCATGCGTATGCCTCCAGCCGTATGCCTCCAGCCGGTTTACAGTGCTCTAATAAGCAGCATTCCGCCCTTGGTTCCACGCATCCGCCCTTGTATCACGACTCCGTGTACCTCCTCCTTGTGGTCCACAGGTTTTAGCGGCTTTCTTTTTGGCGGCGCCGATGGTGGCGGCATTGTGGACACCGTCATTGGCGGCACCTTCGATTTCCTATTCGGGTGCGGAGCAAGTGCAACCTGGCTTACGGTATTCCCTGAGGGAAGAGTCCTGTTGCACGCCGTCACGTTTTGCAACCACAGCGTACCCTCGGGTTCAACTGTATCAGCCCATGCCGCTGCCTCAACTTGCTTGTATGCCACGCGCTTTGCTTCCAGGGATGACAATGGGAACGGTGGTATCATTTCCGGCCTACTTGGTGAGTGACGACGCACACGGCATAGGCACGTGCCCCCCTGCGTGCTGCTTACCAAGCCGTCGGCTCAGCTGTCGGCTCACTTGACTTGCTGTGTCGGCCGCGGGCACAGCACTTGACCGCGACAGCCACCTGAACCTGAGTCTCAAGCGGTTCTCTGTCGCCTTAAAGTCTTCTCCGTCACGCATTTGTGCAGATTTCATGGGCTTTGGTGACGACGGACCACTCAGTAAGTACCGTACGGCTTCCGCAGCCTGGTGTGGGGCGAAGCGGGATCATACGTTGGCCCAAGCTGGGAGCGCAGCTCTATGCAATGGCTAACAGTGCATGTGGCGTATTATAACAAAGTTAGCCCGGGAGCGTACAGTTCTTACGCCGTCGCTACCCTGTCCTGCAGGTTTTGTTGGCGACCTGGTCCACGGCGTCGCGGATGTGGTGGAAACTGTCATCACAGGCGTCATTGGTGTAATAGGCGCTGTCGTCGACGGTATCGCCAACTTCTTCACCGGAGCCGTTGAAGCAGTGGGGGACTTTTTCAGCAACATCTTCGGTCGCCGCCGCTCGCTCATTGCTGCCGCCCTGGAGACTTTTGACACCACAAACCACACCAACCCCGAGGAGATGCTGAAGCACGTGCTGCGCCAGTGCTCCATCAAGTTCCTGGAGGTCCGCGGCGCACCCGCCAAGGCCTGCCTGCGCCTCATCGCAGCCTCCTACATCCACGCTGCCGCACTCTCCGACCCTAGCGCCACCACCTCCGGACCCACTTCCACACAGTCCGCTGGACCGAGTGACGTCTCTGCCCCCGCGAGGATGGCCAGGGCTATAGAGGATGACGATGCGGCATCGGCTGCGGTGGACCCAGCGACCATGGCCGCTGCGGGAGCCACGGGCAGCAGCAGTAGCACGGACACCGCGGACGGTGCCTCCAAGCCCAAGGAGATGCTGCTGACACGTGCGGACGGCACGACCGTGGCCGTTACCATGGAGCATGCGCGCCGCGGTCTGCAGCGCCTTGTCGTGTACATGGCCTACACCTGCTCGCAGCGGGACGCACAGAAGGTGCAGGAGCAGGCGCAGCGCCGAAGGCTGCTTATGGAGCGCCGCCGCTCGGGGGTCGGGGCGGAGGTGGACCTGTAGAGCGCAGCGCCACGGTCCTCATTGGGGACGGCTCTGCGGCGGCGGCTGCCACCGAGGCCCAGGCCGAGGCTGACCTGTGCAGCATGCTGCGGGCGGACCTGCGGCGCGTGCTGGAGGTGGACACGTCGGGGGTGGCGGAGGGCGAGGAGGTGGAGGGCAACGCGGGCGTGGGACGCTTCGGACACAGCAGGCGCGCAGCCACCCTGTTCAAGGCCGTGCAGCAGCTGCACCTGAACCGGGAGAAGGCGCGGCGGATGGCACAGGAGAAGGTGCAGCAGAAGGCACAAGAGCAGCAGCAGCAAGAGGGAGAGCAGCCGCAAGAGCAGCATGCAGAGCAGCGCCCCGGAGCAGGACAGTTGGCAGATGAGATCCATGACACTGCTGATGCGGGCAAACCAGGGCTGGCCCCCGCACCGGCCGAGAGCAAGGCCATGGGGGAAGCAGGTGGTGCTGGCAGCCACCGGCAGCTTCACTCGGTGGACTTCGGTGACGCTGCTGCCGCGGCGGCCGCCGTGGCCTCCATGTACCCGGGCAAGGAGCCTGTGAAGATCGCACAGCGGCCGCGGAGCCTGGACCGGGTCAATCTGGTGCAGCGCCGCCGGCTGGCCGAGGGCGGTCTGGGCCTGTCGGCGGAGGGCATGTCCAGCGCGCTTGAGGCCAAGCTGCAGCTGCTGGACGACACGCTGAACGAGTTCCACCGCGTGGCGCAGGTCGGCTTCACGCAGGTTGTGGACACGTCGCGCTCCACCTCCAGCCGCCGCACCGCCCTGCTGCGCTCCTTCCTGGCCGCCAACAACGTGCCGCGGCCGCAGGGCGTGGACGCAGCCGGCCTGCCGCTCAACGCGCTGCTGGGGCTGCAGGACGCGGTGCAGGCGGGAGGGGGCAGCGCGGGAATGGGGACGGGGGACGCAGCAGCAGCGGTGGACTTCGGAGGGAAGGGCACCAAGGCGACCAAGCAGTCCAGCGCTGTGGCCGCAGCTGGCAAGACGAGGGCGGAGGCGGAGGGTGGGGAGACGGGGACGGACAAGCCCCGGGTCGGCCAGGTTGTGCAGGGCGGCTACCAGTCGGCCATGACGGAGCGGTGGTGGGGCGACAGGGACTCCCGCACGGGGCTGCTGGGCGGCCGGCTGAGCAAGCGGCTGAGCCGGGACGGCAATGGTACAGCAACGGGCAACGGTACGGACACGGAGCAGATGGGCTACCTGTCCGACCCGTACATGACGCCGGACGTGCCCTCGCCCGCCATCTCCCTTTCGGAGATTGACAAAGAGGTGGGGTTGGCGGTGACCCAACGGCTTACGTTGGGTATCGGCAGTCCAGCAACATAAAGGAGCTCTGAGCCTTGTACCATACGTGTAGCAACAGAGCCTTACGCTGCATCGTGTGCGCCTAAAAGGGACAATGCCTGTCCTTCCCTATTTTGGGTTCAGAAGCGATGCTGCGTCCCTGCCCCACCTGCCTGGCCTCCACCCACAGGTCAACGGCAAGTTCGCTGCTGGCTGGGACACCGACGCGCTGTTCGACGTGCTGCAGCCGTTCGTGGGCCCCTCCTTCGAGGGCATGGCGCGCGGCCTGGCGGGCATGAGCCGCGAGATGTGGACGGCGCTGGACTGCGTGGGCGGCGCGCAGCAGGTGCAGAGCTGGCTGGACCTGTTCCTGGAGATACAGCAGGTCATCCAGGACGCGCCCGCCGTGTGCGTGGCCTCGGACATCGGCAGCGTGCTGTCGGACACGAGGGACAAGCCGGGTGAGCCGGCATGGAGCATTACCATAGTACCAATGGACAGGGGGCATGCATGGTTAGCCTTTGGCTTGCAGGCATCAGCTCTTGCTCTTACATGCATCATCATGTGCTGTCTATCAGGGATGTTTCGACCTACCACGACAACGCAGCAGTAGCATAGCATGTGTACCTTGCACTTCATTTTTTGAGCTTCCGCACTCCTTTTGTCTACCCTCAGGCCAGTGGGCTGCTGCCGCAACGATGCGCGGCAGGGGTGGTGTGGTGCTGCTGCAAATCTACCGCTCCCTGTTGCAGACCCACCTCATCCGCCAGTTCCGCAGGTAGGCAGTTTGCTGCTGCCTACCGGTGTGCTGGAACTCCGTTGTAGGAAGGCGCCACAGCAAGGTAGCACACTTCCGGTCAACGCAGACCCACACCGCAACCTTCCCATGTTACGTGTCCTGCAGGATGGGTCTGCAGTACGAGATGACCATGGCCCGGCCCTCCTTGGTCATGATCCACCTGGACGCGGCCATCCGGACCATCACCGCCCTGCAGCCCACAGACCCCATAGCGCCCGTGATGCAGAGGGTGAGGTTCAGAGCACCGCACTGGTGCGTCCACTGCAAGTTTGGCAGATGCTGTCACGGGAGCTCCCCGGGCTGTTGCCCGCCATGCACGGGGTAAGGGGCTGGCATCGCTAGCTGGTGCTCCCGTGCTGGTGTGGATGCCCTGGCCTTTGAGCAGCAATGGACATTCGTTTAGATGACTGTCTAAGCGCTTTGCTGTGGGGCGCCGGTGGACTGCTTGTGGCCGGCAGGTGTATGACGCCATCAAGGACAGCGAGCTAGCGGCCATTTGGGAGGTGGTCCCAACCCCAAGCCAGGCCCCATCTCCGGTTGACAACAACACACTCGGTGACGACACGGCTGGGGATCCCACGGGTGGCGACTACACGGCCTTCGGTAGTACGCCAGACACGACGGCTGACAGCGCAACGAGTGAGACGCCATCTGACAGCGCATCAAATGACACGACGGCCAACAATGCGCCAACGGACAGCCCTCCTCCCTCCCCTGCCCCCGGAGCCCCGCCCCCCGGAGCCCCAGCGCCCGGCGCCCCTCCGCCCTCCACCCCTCCGCCCGAATACACGTTGCCCACCAAGCTGCAACGGCTGAGCTTTGCGTCAAACATCCAGGTTGATCCCGACCGCAAGCGAGGAACGTTCACCTATCGCCTCACGATGCGAACCCACGCACACCTCATGCGCAATTTATCTCAGGGCCTTGCTTCTGTCGTACAGGTACGTCTGTCCGTCATGCGCCTAGGTGTATTTGTGTGGTACGGTTCTGTGACTGGTGTTTGCGCCTACCTCCGTTGGCCAACGAGAGAGGGATCCGTCGAAGGGGGTGACAGGGGTTCGTCGAGGTAAGGGTCGTGGGAGTGCCAGGGCGTTGTTCGGACGAAGGGGTGTGCGCTCGTAGCCGGAACTGTAGCAGTGGGTTAGGCGGGCCATGACAACGGGCTGGTGGCTGTAGGCTGCTTGCGCCAGATGGAGTCTTTCGAGTGCTTGTTCGCCGTATCAGGTTTGCGGTGCTGATACTTCATCTCCTTATGCGTTCGCTTCTCGACTCCTTTTGCTGTTTGGGCCACGACATGGCAACTTTGGAAGACAGCCACTTGCGGCCTACTGACGTGCACTGTTGAGCTGATCCTGCAGCGTACCCCTGCTGGCCCTGCTGCTCTGCAGATCCCCCCTCCCCGCTTCACAAACCGCTTCGACGTGCGCATGCACAGCGTAAGGATCTTCCCTGTCATGGATCTCAACGCAATGAAGTCTACGAAATTCAAGTCTGCAGAGGTGGGCAATGCGGAGGATGCCTCCCATATGTGCAATGCATAGCGCAGGAGTGCTGCTACTGCTGTTCAAGGAGCTGCTTCCAGGCATGGTCGTATGGTCTGTGGTCTTCCGTAGTCACAACCCTTGCAGCGTATGCTTCGTGGTACGGTGCGCCGCTACGAATGACCTTGGTTGCTTGCCCCTGCAACACGCTTGCACGCACCCAGGCGGCCGCCCCCAACCACTCGTTTCGCGACAAGAACGGCAAGGACATGCTCCGAGCCTGCATGGCGGACCTGGTCGCCAAGCACGGCAGCGGAGAGGGAATCATGCTGGCCATCAAGGGCCCCATGTCGTTCGTGTTCCCAGACGCCATGTCTGCGTTGTACGGCAAGCCGTTGGCCTACAACCACCCCGTGCCGGCCGCCTTCTGCAATCAACAATGCGCGCTTAACGAAGCGATGTACACCGGGCAGGAGGGTGAGCAAGCGGCTCAGATGTCTGGTGCTATACGTTCTAGCAAGGATTCTGTCCTGACACGTTTGCTAGCCTTCCTAGTAACCGCAAAGGCCACCGGTCGCCTCCTGCCCCAAGCCTGCCTCTGTTGTCATGTATGCTCTGTGCATCGTAGCACTCTACCACACGCCGCTTGCCTGACTGGCACAGCCCCGCATACTTGCACGCACGCTGACCCCTATGCTACCGCTGCCCCGCATGTTGCTCCTGACTGTTGCAACTTGGCTTTGCAGGCACGGATGCTGCCCCGGTGAGCTCGGGTGCCTACAGCCCCTACGGCACGTGGCTGCTGCACTACCGGCACAGCCCCAACGACTTTGCCACCGATCAGGCCGCCGCGCCCGATTGCGTCAATGGGGCATGCAGCTTCCCACAGGTACGTTCGCAACTGTGCCAGTGCGCCTCCACTGCCGTACGACAGGGCTTCCGCTACCCATGTCCCTGTTCCGCTCTTCATGCCTATTTATATTCGCACCTCCAACTTCCAGTTTTGGCTCCCTGACAGCTTGATCTCCATTGCCACAGCAGCCATGTCCCATGTGGCTGGACTGGAGCAAACTCCTCCTGGCCCCCCAACCCTGCTGCAGATTGTTGTCATCGGCTTCCGGTTTGACCTATCTTGGCGTGCTGCCAACGACACCACCTTCAAAGCGCAAGTAGACAACGACATGGACCTGATGTTTGGGAACCCCGCCGGGTCGGCGAAGGGGGCCCTCACGGCCGGCTTGGTGACTGAGCAAACAAAGGACATGCAGATAAATGGTACCAACAGCATCAACTACGAATTCAACAATTGCCAGACCGGCAGGAAGTTCGACAGCCTGCGAGTCATCAAGGCGCTGAACTCGTAAGTAGCTTGACTTGGGCCCAACAAGTGTGTCGGCACACCCGGCAGCTCGTGAGCGCTCCTGTAGGCAGCCAGCCAGCCAGGGAAGCTGTAGTTTGTGCATCACAGCGGGCTAACCCACCTACAATACGGGTGGTGATGGCAGACGGGAGGCGGTCCTGCTTGGAGTGTATGGCTGGCCTCACAGCCGTACATCTCTGCATCCAATGCCCACATCAGGTGCACGCAGCAATGCGCCGATGGCGACAATCTGCCTTTTCCCCAACCAACCCACATTGAGCTTCTGGTAGTCTGTGCTCATTTGTGCCATTGGTGCTCCTTGCTTGCTGCCACTCACCGTGCTCGTTCCTGCCGCCCGCCGAGTTATAAAATGGGCTGGTGGACCAGCACTGCGCATGCGCAGTCGTGACCTGA
>VFQN01002001.1_pt1 | contig 32594 bp, 26 predicted proteins | sample 3512371 | NCBI WGS metagenome assembly VFQN01 (sample SAMN10412370, study PRJNA504923) | tailings metagenome | isolation source: Replicate 2 from Balatoc abandoned mine | place: Philippines: Itogon, Benguet | collected 2017-08-28 | reverse complement strand
GATGTCGACATGATGCCCCATGCCTTCAAGCACTTTCGCCGTATCCTTCACCGCCTGCGCGACCTCCGGATCGACGGGCACGCCGAAGATCTCGGTCAGCACGACGCCGATCTTCAGGCGAGGGCTCGGCGCCTTGACGAATGACGCGTAGCTTTGCGACGGCCGCGGTATCACGAACGGGTCGCCGATTTGCGGCTTCGACACCCAGTCGAGCATCGTCGCGGAATCCCGCATAGTCTTGGCCTGGATGTGGTTTGCCGAAAAACCGAGGCCGCCCTCATCCACCACCGGCCCGATCGACACGCGACCGCGCGACGGCTTGAGACCGACGCCGCCGCACCAGCTCGCGGGAATGCGGATCGAGCCGCCGATATCGGAGCCGTGCGCGATCGGCACCATGCCGCTCGTCACCGCGGACTGCGCGCCGCCCGACGAGCCGCCCGCCGAATAGCCCTTCTTCCACGGGTTCGACGTGTTGCCGAACATCACGCTCTCGGTCGTTGCCGACATCGAGTATTCCGGCGCAGCGGAGCGGCCGAGGACGTTGACGCCCGACGCCTTGAGCTGATCGGCGAAATAGGTGCTCGTCTGCACGGTCAGGCCACGGCAGAGTCGCGACCCGAATTCGCACAGCCGCCCTGCCTCGTGGCCGAACACATCCTTCATCAGGAATGGAACGCCGCGGAACGGGCCGTTGCCAAGCGTCGACTCGTCGAGCCTGTCGATACGGTCAGCGTAGGTTTCGACGACAGCCTTCGTCTCGCCGTTGACCGCCTCGATGGCCGCCGCTGCGGTGTGCGCCAGCTCCTTCGGCGTCACCTCGCCCTTCGCGACGAGCTCTCCAAGCCCGAGACCGTCATAGGAGGCATATTCTGCGAGGTTCATCGGCGCATGCTCCGTCGGCAGGGTGGTTCCTAGAGCACTATCCAATCTCATTGGATCGCGGGGCGATCAAATGAGATTGGATGAAAGTGCTCTATGCTTATGATCCTAGAGCATCTTTATCCGACCGCTGAATAGCGAACGCGATTCCGTGCGGTCGGATGATGCTCTAGCCGACAAAGCTATGCCCGCGAGCGCGCGATGCACAAGCGAAAGGTCGCGGCGACGCGCGTCAGCAGCCAGTGTTCAGACGGCGCGGGCGCTCAGGATGATATCGGCGCCGTCCCTCAACACCTCGAGGTGCATCCGGCACTGCTGTGCCAGCCGACAGGTGAAATATGTCTGCACGGTCAGCGCATCGATCGGCGGCACGTTCTCGCCGGTCAGGAACTCGATGAGATGGGTCGGCGGCCGCGCGCCCTGCCCCCGGCAGCGCAACAGGAACGCTGGATGATCCGGGCGCTGGTCGATCGCCACCGCGATCTCGCCGCCGCGCAGCAGCGCCGTCAGCCCAAGAGAGACCATATTGAGCAGTAGCTTGACCTTGTCCTTGGCCATGTAGCCTACGGGGCCCTGCCACACGAGCGAATGCTTGCCGCCCTTCGTGACGTACTCGCGCGCAATCTCTTCGGCCATCCTGAGGTCGATCGCATCGCCGGCCGATCCCGCAGCGCCGTAGGCGAAGCGCGCGAACTTCAGCCGCACCGTCGCCTGGCTGGTGACGTTTCGGATCATGTCGAGCGCGTACTCCCGCGACTCGGCATCCTCCTCCTCGTCGAGCATCTCGAGTCCGTTGTTGATCGCCCCAACCGGATTGATGACGTCGTGGCAGACCTTGCTCGCGATCAGAGCCGCAAGCTCCATGTCACTGGGTACCGCGTTTGCGTGCTGGCTCATTGCCCCGCCTCTAGCAATCTCAAGTCTCGCAATCGACGGCGGCTCGAGGACGTGCCTACGCGAGCGCTACGGGGTGGCCGCTTGCGGTTTCGATCCTTGTTCTGATACACGCGCGTTAGATTCGCGCCAAGCTTGGAGCGTGCAGCAGGGCGCATTGAGGTGGCGGCTGATGCATTATCGCCGCAATCTGAGAGGATTCGGCGGGCCGGACGTGGTCCCGGAGGAGTGAGATGGCGACAAACGATCGCAATGGCAACTTCGAGGGGCTCGCTACGGCCCTTCTCCCGGCCGTGCTCACCGCCGGCGCCATCGAGATGCGCCACTACCGTGAGGGCTGCGCTGTCGAGACGAAGTCCGACTCGAGCCCGGTGACGATTGCCGATCGCGAGGCGGAGGCGGTTCTCGTTGCCGCGATCACTGCAGCCGCGCCGCAGATTCCCGTCGTCGCCGAGGAGGCCTGCGCCGCCGGCCGAGTTCCTTCGATCGGTTCGGAATTCTTCCTCGTCGATCCGCTGGACGGCACGCGCGAGTTCATCGAGCAGCGCGGCGAGTTCACGGTCAACATCGCACTGGTCCGCAATGGCGTTCCCGTGTTCGGGGTCGTGTACGCACCAGCGACCGAGGAGCTTTACCTGACGCTCGGACCGTCTTCGGCGGCACGCGCCCATGTCGCGCCGCGCGACGGCGCGGCGACACTCGCCGACATCGGCCTCAAGCCCATCCACACCCGCACACCCGCCCCTTCCGCCCTCGTCGCGCTCGCCAGCCGCTCGCACAGCAACGCGGAGACAGAAGCGTTCCTCGACCGATATCGAGTAGCCGAGCGCACCAATGCCGGCTCGTCGCTGAAATTCTGCGCGATCGCACGCGGCGACGCCGACATCTACCCGCGCCTCGGCCCGACCATGGAATGGGACACCGCCGCCGGTCACGCCGTCCTGCTCGCATCCGGCGGCAGCGTCACGACGCTCGACGGCCAGCCGCTTCGCTACGGCAACACGTCACGCGGTCTGCGCAATCCGCACTTCGTCGCGTGGGGCACGCCATCGCCGATACCGCCGGCGACTTAAGCGTCCCACTCGCGTTTCCAGCCGATCCAGTCGGCAATGCCGCGCCCCATGATCAGTGGCAGATCGGCCGCCGGAACCCACGTCTGGTGCTCGGTGAAGGCGGTCACGCACTCGCGCCAGGTGCACGGCATCCGTGTGATATCCGTACCCCAGAACATGCGCCTCGGCCCGAAGGCGTCGTAGATCGCCTTATAGCGCGGCGTCAGACTCTTGAACGGATAGCCGTCGGTGATGTACTGCGGCCCGCCTGTCACTTTCACCGCAACGTTCGGACGGCGCGCCAACGCGACAACCTGCGGCAGCGTCACGAACGCGGCATCGTCGAAATTCAATCGCCGGACGCCGAAATGGTCGATGATGAGCTTGAGCCCGGGATGCCGCTCCGCGATTTGGCCGACGAGCGGCAGGAAGTCACCCGCAAGCAGCGCGATCGGGATCCCTAGTCGTTCCGCTGCCGGCCACAGCCAGTCCATCGTACCGTCGTGCGGCCATGACGCCATGTGAGGCTTGAGGAACGTGTAGCGCAGCCCAACCATCCCCGGCCGATCGAGCCAGGTCTCGATCTGGCCGCGCTTGTCGGGCTCGTCGAGCGGGATGCGGCCGAGGATGGCGAAACGATCCGGGTGCGCCTCCGCCGCGGCGACCGCAAGCTCGTTGGAGGTCGGATCCCAGCTCGGCGGATGGATGATGGCGCCGGCAATTCCCGCCGCGTCCATGTCGGCGAGCGCCTCGCCAAGCGGATAGGGCGAGGTGCGATGCGGTGGCACCACGCTGCCCTGCGACCAAAGGTGGATCTGCGCGTCGATGATCTGCATGGCGGTTTCCTCGGTCGATCGTTCTGCTTGGGCGCCGCGCCGCGGTGGCGCCTCCATGTCGCGGGCGCGGAACAATCTCCGTCACTCGCCGAACTTGCCGCCGCGACCTGCACCGCCGGCAAAGCGCGCCGCGCCTGATTGCCCCTCGGCTGCAACCGCCGCGATGCCGTGCGCGAACTCGGCCTTCATCGCGTGATCGAACGGCAGATCCCACTGGCGATAGACCGACGCGCGGTCGAGGTTCATGCACATCTGCGGGAACGCCGCGATCTGCTTCGCCAGCGCTTCGGCCGCCGCACGCGCCTCGCCCTTCGCGACGATGCGGTTGGCGAGCCCCATGCGCAGCGCCTCCTCGGCTCCGACCGGACGACCGGTGAGAATCATATCCATGGCGTGGCTCTGTCCGATGAGACGCGGCAACCGTACCGTACCGCCGTCGATCAGCGGCACGCCCCAGCGCCGGCAGTAGACGCCGAAGACAGCATCCGCCTCGACCACCCGCATGTCGCACCAGATCGCGAGCTCGAGGCCACCTGCCACCGCGTGGCCCGCGACAGCCGCGATGACCGGCTTCGACAACGCCAGCCGCGACGGCCCCATCGGCCCGTCACCGTCCATCTTGTAGCGCTTGCGCCGTTCACCCGATGCGATCGCCTTCAAGTCCGCGCCGGCACAGAACGCGCCGCCCGATCCCCACAGCACCGCGACGAGCTGCTCCGGATCGGCCTCGAAAGCACGGAACGCATCGGCAAGACCGTCCGCCGTCTCGTTGTCGACGGCGTTCCTCACCTCCGGTCGGTCGATGATCACCGTCGTGACTGGACCATCCCGCTCGACGCGAACCTTCGTAGTCATGGGTCGACCTCCCGCTTTCCAGCTCCGCGCTCGTTGCATGCAGGTGTCCGCGGGGCGAGACTTTTTTTCTTATTCACCAGCGCATATAGCTTATATCGAAACCTGCTTAGCGGCGCGGGAGCACGTCACGTGCCTGAGAACGTCCGCGGTTGTGAACGCCAGCGTCGGGCGAGGGAGGGGACGAACGATGAAAAAAATTAAGAAAATCGAATACGTTCAACGCGTTGATCGAGCTGACATCGATCGCCCGAGCGGAGAATGAGCAGCCCCGTGCAGGATCGCGCAACCAGCAAGGCGTCGAAGACCGACGCAATGAACCGTAAGGCAGTGCCAGACGAGCACGGCGTCATCCTCAGTGATGCGCCAGCAGATCGCATCGAAAAGACGACCTGCTACATGTGCGCCTGCCGGTGCGGGATCAACGTCTACCTCAAGGACGACAAAGTCCGTTACATCGAGGGCAACCGCGATCACCCGGTCAACAAAGGCGTGCTGTGCGGCAAAGGCTCGGCCGGCATCATGCAGCACTACTCACCGGCGCGCCTCAAGGCGCCGATGATCCGTGTCGGCCCGCGCGGCTCCGGCGAGTTCAAGGAAATATCCTGGGAAGAGGCGCTGAAGACGGCGACCGGCTGGCTTGCGAAAGTGCGAGCCGATGATCCGCGGAAGCTTGCGTTCTTCACCGGCCGCGACCAGTCGCAGTCCCTGACCGGCTGGTGGGCGATCAAGTACGGCACGCCGAACTACGCGGCGCACGGTGGTTTCTGCTCGGTCAACATGGCGGCCGCCGGTCTCTACACAATTGGCGGCTCGTTCTGGGAGTTCGGCGAGCCCGACTGGGAGCACGCGAAATACTTCCTCCTGTTCGGCGTTGCCGAGGATCACGGCTCGAACCCGATCAAGATCGGGCTTGGCAAGCTCAAGGCACGCGGCGCCAAGATCGTTTCGATCAACCCGATCCGCACCGGCTATAATGCTATCGCCGACGAGTGGGTCGGCATCAGACCCGGCACCGACGGCGCTTTCGTCGGCGCGCTCATCCACGAGCTGCTGCGGACCCAACGCATCGACGTCGACTATCTCGTCCGCTACACTAACGCGCCGTGGCTGGTGATCGAAGCGCCCGGCGCCGCCGACCACGGCATGTTCGTGCGCGACGAGAAGGGCAACGCGCTCGCCTTCGACAAGCGGCTCGGCGCACTTGTTCCCGCCGAGGGCCCGGACGTCGTCCCGCAGCTCTCGGGCGCGGTAACGCTCCCCGACGGCCGCACCGCGATCCCCGTGTTCCAGAAGATCGCCGAGCGCTACCTATCCGAGGAGTACTCGCCGGAACGCGCCGAAGCCGAGTGCGGCGTCCCCGCCGAGACGACGCGGCGCCTTGCCGACGAGATCGCGAAGGTCGCCTTCGAGCGGACCGTCACACTCGACATTCCTTGGACCGATATCCACGGGCGCCGTCATGAGAAGATGGTCGGCCGCCCTGTCGCCATGCACGCCATGCGCGGCATCTCGGCCCACTCGAACGGCTTCCACACCTGCCGCCTCATCCACATTCTGCAGAGTCTGCTCGGCGCCATCGATTGCCCGGGCGGCTTCCGCTACAAGCCGCCGTATCCGAAGGAGATCGCGCCGCGCATCAAGCCGACCGGCAAGCCCGGCCAGGTGAATGCCAACGAGCCGCTGCCCGGCCCGCATCTCGGCTTCCCGACGACGCCCGGCGATCTGCTGATCGACCGCGACGGCACGCCGCAGCGTATCGACAAGGCCTATAGCTGGGACGCGCCACTCGCCGCCCACGGCATGATGCACATGGTCATCGCCAACGCGGCCAAAGGCGACCCGTACCCGATCGACACCCTGTTCATGTACATGGCGAACATGAGCTGGAACTCGTCGATGAACGTGCCCGAAACGTTACGTGGGCTGACCGATAAGAACCCCGACACCGGCGAGTACAAGATCCCGCGCATCATCTATTCCGATGCCTACTATTCGGAGATGGTGCCCTACGCCGACCTGATCCTGCCCGATACGACCTATCTCGAGCGGTGGGACTGCATCTCGATCCTCGATCGCCCGATCTCGGAGCCGGACGCCGCTTGCGATTCGATCCGTCATCCCGTCGTCGAGCCCGATCGCGACGTGCGCCCATTCCAATCGGTGCTGCTCGACCTGGGCGCGCGGCTCAAGCTGCCCGGCCTCGTAAAGGAGGACGACTCACCGCAGTTCCCCGGCGGCTATCCCGACTACATCGTCAATCACGAGCGCGCGCCAGGCATCGGCCCGCTCGCAGGCTGGCGCGGCAACGGCGATAGCTTCGGCAAGGGCGCACCCAACCCCGACCAGCTCAACCGCTACATCGCCAACGGCGGCTTCCACGCCCACCACCTGCCGCCAAGCCAGCGGTACTACAAGCACGCCAACAAGGAATATCTGGACTGGGCGGCCTCGGTGGGCTTCCGCGCGGCCGATGCGAGAATGACGTTCCAGCTCTACTGCGAGCCGCTGCAGGCATTCCGCCTCGCCGCACAGGGGCACGGCCCCGTGCAACCGCCCGAGAGCCATCGGCAGCGAATAGCAACTTACTTCGATCCGCTACCGTTCTGGTACCAGCCCTTCGAAGGCACGATGGTCGACACGACCGAGTTCCCGATGCACGCGATCACGCAGCGTCCCATGCACATGTACCATTCATGGGGATCGCAGAACGCGTGGCTGCGCCAGATCACCGGCCAGAACCGGCTCTATCTCAGTCGCGCCCGCGCCAAAACGCTCGGTGTCGCTGATGACGACTGGGTATGGATCAGCAGCCACATGGGCCGCGTGCGCTGCCAGGTGCGCCTGATGGACGGCGTCAACGATCTGACGGCATGGACGTGGAATGCGATCGGCAAGCGGCGCGGCGCCTGGGGCCTCTCCGAGGACGCGCCCGAAGCGACGCGCGGCTTCCTGCTCAACCACCTGATCTCGGAGCTGCTGCCCGCGAACGGCGGCTACCGCTACTCGAACTCCGATCCGATCACCGGCCAAGCCGCCTGGTACGACCTGCGCGTGAAGATCGAGAAGGCGGCGCCGGAAGCGATCGAGGAGAGCGCGCCATATTTCGAGCCGCTACCCAATAAGCTCGCACGCCCGAGCCCGACGGTGCTCAACTACGGCGCCGAATTCAAGGAGCCGGCGGAATGACCTGCCTGCCGGTTGCCACCGAGCGCAAGCTTGGCCTCGTCATCGACCTCGACACCTGCGTCGGCTGCCACGGCTGCGCGACGAGCTGCAAGGAATGGAACACCGGCGGCTACTCCGCGCCGCTGTCAGACATCGACCCCTACGGCGCCGATCCCGACGGCGCCTGGCTCAACCGCATCCATAGCTACGAGGTCGGCGACGGCGAGGACAGCCGCACCGTCCATTTCCCGCGCTCGTGCCTGCACTGCGAGACGCCGGACTGCGTCACTGTCTGTCCTACCGGCGCGTCCTTCAAGCGCGCCGAGGACGGCATCGTCCTGGTCGACGCGGACCTCTGTATCGGTTGCAAGCTGTGCTCCTGGGCGTGCCCCTACGGCGCGCGCGAGTACGACCCGAGCCACGGCGTCATGAAGAAGTGCACCCTGTGCGTCGACCGCATCTATAACGAGCAACTGGAACCCGAGGATCGCGTACCCGCGTGCGTGCGAGCCTGTCCGACCGGTGCGCGCCACTTCGGCGATCTCGGCGATCCCGAGAGCGACGTCTCCCGCCTCGTCGCCGAGCGTGGCGGTTTCGATCTGCTCGGCGCGTTCGGGTACAAGCCGGTCAACAAGTATCTGCCCCCGCGCGAGCGTCGCGACGCCCGCAAGGTGTCAGAGACGAGCCGCGCCCCGAAGGCCGCACCTCCTGCGAACGCCATCGAACACCTGTTCGCATGGGTCGACCGCGCGCTGTCGCGGTAAGGGTACTCGTCTGATGATCGAGAAATTCGCCAAGTCTCGCAGCACTGTATCGAGCGAATTTCTCGATCTGAATCACACGAGCAAGACTATGACTCTAGTGTCCCTTTTGATTTCGAAGTTCGCTCGGGACACCAGCATCGAAGCATGGCGAACTTCGAAATCGGGACACTAGATGCATCCCGCATACTCGGTCATTCTCTTCACGACAGCCTCGGGCGCCGGTTACGGGCTCCTGTTCTGGCTCGCTGTGCTCAATGCTGTCGGCGCCCTTCCGGCCGATCGCTGGTTCGGCTTCACCGGGCTCGCGCTATCGCTCGGGCTGATCACGGTGGGGCTGCTGGCCTCGACCTTCCATCTCGGCCATCCCGAGCGCGCATGGCGCGCGTTCTCGCAGTGGCGCAGCTCGTGGCTGTCACGCGAAGGCGTCGCAGCGGTCGCGACTTACGTGCCGGCTGGCCTGTTCGGCATCGGCTGGGTCTTCTTCGAGAAGACGGGCGGTGCTCTCGCCCTTATTGGCCTCGTTGCCGCGGTGCTCGCGCTCGTCACTGTCTACTGCACGGGCATGATCTACGCCTCACTCCGCACGATCCGGCAGTGGAACCAGCCGCTGGTGCCATGGGTGTACATTGCACTGGCGCTGGCGACCGGCGCGGTGCTGATGCTCGCCCTCATCCATCTTTTCGGTGTCGGGAGCCGATGGTTCCCGCTCGTCACCGTCGCGCTGCTCGGGCTCGTGTTGCTCCTCAAGCTGCGCTACTGGGCGACCATCGACGCCGAGAAGAAGACCTGGACCATCGGCGACGCCACCGGCCTCGGCAAGCACGGCCAGGTCCGCGTGCTCGACCCGCCGCATACGCAGCCGAACTTCATCATGCGCGAGATGGGTTACGAGGTCGCCCGCACGCACGCGGAAAAGCTGCGGCGGATCGCACTGATCCTCGCCTTCCTGATGCCGGGCGCGCTGTGCCTGATCACGCTCGCGCCGAGCGCAATGCTGGCGACGCCGGCCGCCATTCTCGCCGTCCTCGCTGCAGCGGCTGGCGTCACTGTGGAACGCTGGCTGTTCTTCGCCGAAGCCGAGCACGTGTCGATGCTCTATTACGGCCGATCCGTCGCGTAACGCACTGGAACTCTCGCTGCCCGATGCGTACACTCCCTCGGTGGGGCGCGATCGGCGGGAGGCGGTACGGGTATGGCGTGGCGGATCGGGGTGGATATCGGCGGCACGTTCACGGATGTCGCGATCGTCGATGACGAAAGCGGGCGAATCGGCGTTGCCAAGTCCCTGACGACACCGCGCGACCTCGCCGATGGCGTCCTCAATGCGCTCGGCTCGGCGATGCGCACCTACGGCATCGCTGCCACCGACGTCACCTTGCTCGCGCACGCGACCACCGTCGTCACCAATGCGCTGCTCGAAGACAAGGGCGCTCGCGCGGTGATGGTGACGACGCGCGGTTTCCGCGATGTCCTCGAGCTTCGGCGCTCGTCCCGTCCGGATCTCTACGATCTGTTCCAGGATGCGCCAGCGACGCTCATTCCCCGCCATCGCCGTTTCGAGATCACCGAGCGCATCGGCGCCGACGGCCAGATCGTCACGCCGCTCGCCGAGGACGAGATCGACGGCCTGATTGCGCGCATCCGTGACACGCGCCCCGAGGCGATCGCGGTGTCTCTGCTGTTCTGCTTCCTCAACGACAACCACGAGAGGCAGCTCGGCGCACGCCTGCGCGCAGCGTTCCCCGCGATACCGGTCTATCTCTCATCCGAGGTGCTGCCCGAGATTCGCGAGTTCGAGCGCGCCAGCACTACCGCCGTGTGCGCCTACGTCGGCCCGATCCTCGCGTCGTATCTCAAGCGCCTGGAGGAAGCGACCGGCGGCCTCGGCCTGCCGCGCCTCTACGTGATGGGCTCGAACGGCGGCGTATTCGAAGCGGGTGAAGGCGTCGCGATGCCGGCGATTGCGGTGGAGTCGGGACCTGCCGCCGGCGTGGTCGGCGCGGCGCTGGTCGCGCGCCAGACCGGACGCCTCGACCTGCTCTCCTTCGACATGGGTGGCACGACGGCCAAGGCGAGCCTGATCCGCGCCGGCGCATTCGAGACGACGCCGGAGTACGAGGTCGGCGGCGGCGCCAGCGCCACCCGCTTCATGAACGGCACCGGACATCCGATCCGCGTGCCCGTCATCGATCTCGCCGAGGTCTCGGCCGGCGGTGGATCAATCGCCTGGGTCGACCGCGCCGGCGCGCTGCGCGTCGGACCGAGAAGCGCCGGCGCCGAACCGGGCCCCGTCTGCTATGGCCGCGGCGGCAGCGAACCGACGGTCACCGACTGCAACTTGCTGCTCGGCTATCTCGACCGCAACTCACTGCTCGCCGGTGACATGCAGATCGACTTCGCTGCCGCCGAACGCGCCGTCGCCGAGAAGCTCGCCAAGCCGCTCGGCATCGACGTTCGAAGCGCCGCCGCTGCCGTGATCGACATCGTCAATCACGCGATGGCGGAAGCGCTGAAGATCGTCTCCGTCCAGCGCGGCCACGACCCGCGCGACTTCGCGCTCACGGCGTTCGGCGGCGCGGGGCCGATGCACGCCGCGGCACTCGCGCAGGAGCTGCAGATCGCGGAGGTCGTCTGTCCGCCAATCCCTGGTGCGTTCTCCGCGCTCGGACTCGTCGGCACCGATCTCAAGCGCGACTACGTCCGCACCTTCTACGCGACCACGGCGTCAGCCGACCCTCAGCGGCTCGAGCAGGCGTTCGCGGAGCTCGAGGACGAGGGCGCTGCCATGCTCGACCGCGCTCAGGTCGCACCTGAGCGACGCCGCTTCGTGCGCTCGGTCGATGCGCGCTACGCACGACAGTCCTATGAGTTGTCGGTGCCGGTAGCGGGTGGCACGCTCGATGCCGACGCTGTAGCAGAGATCGCCGCGACGTTCCACGATCGCCACGCACAAACCTACGGCCACGACAATCGCAGCGAGCCCGTGCAGATCGTCAACGTCCGCGTCGAGGCCATCGGCACGATCCCGCCGCTCCGCATCCGCCAGGAGACTGCCGACGCCGGCAGCAATGCACGCAAGGCGGTCCGCACCATGTGGTTCCGATCGACGGGCGCGCGCGAGGCGGCGATCTACGATCGCGCCCGCATGTCCGCGGGCTCGATAGCCGCAGGCCCCGCTGTCATCGAATCGCTCGAGTCGACCATCCTCGTCCCGCCCGACTGGCAGGCCGGGATGGACGCAGACGGCTTCGTGATCCTCACACGCACCCCACCGGGAAGGGAATGACGATGAACGACGCCTCCCCGTCCGCCGATCCGGCGGCCTTCGAAATCGTCAAGAACTCGCTGTTCAAGATTGCCGAGGAAATGCGGATCATCCTCTGCAAGACCGCCTACTCGCCGATCCTCAAGTCGGCTGGCGATTTCTCCTGCGGCGTGTTCGATGCCTCAGGCGACATGGTCGCGCAGGGGCCCGACTTGCCGATCCATCTCGGCTCGATGCCGGATGCGGTGCGCGCCGTTGTCCAGGTCTTCCGCGGCGACGTGCACGAAGGTGACGTCTTCATCCACAACGATCCCTACTTCGGCGGCAGTCATCTGCCTGACGTCAACGTCGTGCGACCGGCATTCCACGAGGGCCAATTGCTCGGCTACGCCTGCGTGCGCGCGCACTGGCCCGACGTCGGCTCGGCGACACCCGGCAGTTACGGCGCCGTGACCGAAATCTTCGGCGAAGGACTGCGCTTGCCGCCACTGCGCCTCGTCAGTCGCGGCACGCTCAATACGGAGCTTGAGAAGGTCATCTTGTGGAACGTGCGCACGCCGGACGAGCGCAAAGGCGATCTCGGCGCCCAGCTCGCGGCGACACTGCGCGCGACCGAGCGCATGAAGAGCCTCGCCACGCGCTACGGCACCGCACGCCTCATCGCCTACATGGCCGAAGTGCTGGGCTACTCGGAGCGGCTGATGCGCGCCGCACTCATGGACCTGCCCGACGGCGAGGGATACTTCGAGGATTTCTGCGACGGCGACGGCATCGCCGATGATGCCGACGGCAACGACGCGCCGTTCTGGATCCGCATGAAAGTGCGCAAGACAGGCGACCGGCTCACCGTCGACTTCGCCGGCAGCGATCCGCGCGTCCCCGGCCCCATGAATGCGGTGTACTCGGTCACCTGCTCGGGCGTGTTCTGCGGCCTCAAGATGGTCGTCGATCCGAACAGCCTCATTCCGCCGAACTCGGGCTGCTGGCGTACGATCGACGTGGTCGCGCCCAAGGGCTCGGTCGTCAACGCCGAGTTCCCGGCGCCCGTGGTCTACGCCAACCACGAGATGTCGCATCGCATCGCCGACATGGTGATGGGCGCGCTCGTCCACCTCTGGCCGAAGCAGGTGATGGCGTGCAGCCAAGGCTCGTCCGCCGTGCTGACGCTCGGCGGCATCGATCCGCGCAGCGGCAAGCGCTATGTCTCCTACGAGACGATCAAGGGCGGATTCGGCGCGCGTCCCAACAAGGACGGCATCAACGTCATCGCGAGCACCATCTCGAACACGATGAACACGCCAGTCGAAGTGCTGGAGATGGCGTTTCCGGTCCGTCTGGACCGCTACGAGATCAATCCGGACTCCGGTGGCGCCGGCCGCTATCGCGGCGGCTGCGGCGCGCGGCGCACCTGGCGTCTGCTCGGTGACGCCGATGCGATCGGAACGCTGTGCATGGAGCGGATGAAGTCACCACCGTTTGGCCTGCTCGGTGGCAAGGCGGGCGCCGCAGCCGTCGTCACGCTGACGACCCCGGACGGCAAGTCGCGCCATCTGCCTAGCAAGGGAGCGTTCGCCGCGCCGGCCGGATCGATCGTCGACATGATCACGCCGGGCTCGGGCGGCTTCGGCCCGCCGGCGGAACGCGATGCCACGATGATCGGGCAGGATCTTCTCGACGGCTACGTCACGACCGCCGCGATACGCGAGCACTATCCCGCCGTCGACCCGGACGCGCTGCTCGCGGAGGCAAAGAAAAAGGCCGGCGTCTGAGCCGGCCTCGTTCTTTCGCGTTCGTCGGTCGCTACGGTCGATCGAGTGATCGTATTGCCTGCTCCCACGCATCGATTGCAAACGGGAGATCGTACGTCGCCTCGAACAGCGTCCGCGCGCGCCGCCCCATCGCCTCGCAATGCTGAGGGTCGTTCGCCAGAGCGCGTACCGCTTGCGCCAACGCCAGACCATCTCCTTCTGGCACGACGATGCCGGTGTCGGTCTTGCGCAGAATGCGGCCGATCTCACCCTCCGGATCGCCGATGAAGATCGCGGGGCGTCCGACCGCGGCGATCCCGTAGTACTTGCTCGGCACGATCAGACCCTCGAGATCCGGGCGCAGCGAAATAAGGTGCACATCGGGTACCGACAGGCTCTCGGACAGCCGCTCGCGCGCCTGATAGGGCTGGAAGATCACATCGCGAAGCCCGCGGCCTTCGACCTCCGCTTTCAACTTGGCGAGCTGCGCGCCACCGCCGACGAACAGCCATTTAACGGCAGGCTCGCTCAACATGACCCGTCGAAGCGCACCGCCTGCCACCACTGCGACGGCGCCTCGCTGGACCTCCGTCGCGCTCATCTCGATCGCCGCGAGCACCGTAACCACATCGTGCGCACGTCCGAGGTTGCCCGAGTAGCCGACGACGAACGCGCCACCGAGCCCCCAGTCGCGCCGCAGCTTGTTGTGCTGTCGCGCGACCGGTCTCACCAATCGCCCATCCGCCCAGTTGTGAACTATGCGGATCCGATCCACGGGGACGCCGCACAGCTGGATCGCCGCAGCCATCCGCTCGCCGATCGCGATGTTCAGTGACGCCTTGCGCAAGGCGCGGTCACGCAACCGGCGCATGAGGCCGACTGCCAAACCGGGCAACCCGCCGCGCGCCATCCCGAGCGCAGTCGCGACCTCTGGAAAGACATCCTGAAGCCAATTGACGGGACGCGCGCCACGCAGTCTCGCGATCGGCGTGGCCACGACAGAGAGAAGTGGCGGGTCGGTCTTGGTGACGACGACATCGTCGCGCTGAAGGCGCCATAGCAGCACCCACGCGGCCGCGAGCATGAATGTCGCATAGTCCGCGGCGCGACCGACGAGGCCCGCTCGTCCGAAACCGGTCGTTGGAATACGCACAATCTCGACGCCGCGCACCGTCTCGCGCGCGGGCAACCGCACCGCCGGATCGTCGTAGCTGAGACGCGACGTGATCACGGTGATCCGATGCCCGCGCTCGGCGAGCGCGAACACAAGATCCGACAGCATCTGGCTGGTCGCCGAATGGTCGGGATAGAAGTAGCGATTGAGGAAATATAGGCGCATCGTGAAGGTTGGTGCGCTCAGAGATCCATCACCGGCCACGCGCGTCGGCGTGCTCGAGGAACCAGCGATAGGTCGATGCGATACCGGCATCGAGCGGGATCGATGCGCGCCATCCGAGCGACGCGAGCCGAGATACGTCGAGCAGCTTGCGCGGCGTGCCGTCCGGCTTCGACGTGTCGTGCACGAAGCGGCCTTCGAAGCCGACAACGCGCGCGCAGACGGTCGCGAGCTCGGTGATCGACACATCCTCGCCGACACCGACGTTGATGTGCTCCTCGTCGTCGTACACCTTCATGAGGTGGACCAGCGCGTCGGCGAGGTCGTCGACGTGGAGGAACTCGCGCCGCGGCTTGCCGGTGCCCCACAAGGTCACGGTTTCCGCGCGCACGGCCTTCGCCTCGTGCATCTTTCGGATCAGCGCCGGCAGCACATGGCTCGACGTCAGGTCGAAGTTGTCGTTCGGTCCGTAAAGGTTGGTCGGCATCGCGGAGATGAAACGGCGACCGTGCTGCCGGCGATAGGCCTGCGCGAGCTTGATGCCGGCGATCTTTGCGATCGCATACCACTCGTTGGTCGGCTCGAGCGGCCCGGTCAGCAGCGCCGCCTCGGCGATCGGCTGGTCCGCTAGCTTCGGGTAGATGCACGACGATCCGAGGAACAGCAGCTTGTCGACGCCGATCTCGTGTGCGGCGTGGATGATATTCGCCTCGATCATGAGGTTGTCGTAGAGGAACTCGGCTGGCCGCGTCGCGTTAGCGTGAATGCCGCCAACCGTCGCTGCGGCGACGAACACGGACTCCGGCCGCTCGCGCGCCATCCAGGCGCGGACCGCCGCCTGCTCTCTGAGATCGACCTCGCCGCGCCCGACCTCGAGAAGCGTGCAGCGCTCGGCGTGCAGCCGGCGCGTCAGCGCTGCCCCGACCATGCCGCGATGTCCCGCGACCCAAACGCGCTTGCCTGCGAGCTGGAATATGTCGCTCTCAGCCATGGATGTCCCTGCGATCCTGGTCACGGGCGATCAGCTTCAAATCCTCACGCACCATCTCCGCAACCATATCCCGGAACGGCACCGTGTGCTTCCAGCCGAGCCTTTCGCGCGCCTTGGTCGCATCGCCGAGCAACAGATCGACTTCCGTCGGCCTGAAATATTTCGGATCGATCGCGACCAGCTCGTCGCCCGTCGTCGCGTCGACACCCTTCTCGTTGACGCCCTTGCCGCGCCACTCGATGCGCCGCCCCACCATCTCGAAGGCCAGCGCGACAAATTCGCGAACCGAATGCAGCTCGCCGGTCGCGAGGACGTAGTCGCTCGGCTCGTCCTGCTGCAGGATGCGCCACATCCCCTCGACGAAATCCCGTGCGTGCCCCCAATCTCGCTTGGCGTCCAGATTGCCGAGATAGAGCTTCTTCTGCAGGCCCATCACGATGGCGGCGACCGCGCGTGTGATCTTGCGGGTGACGAACGTCTCGCCGCGGATCGGGCTCTCGTGGTTGAACAGGATGCCGTTGGAGGCGTGCATGCCGTACGCCTCGCGGTAGTTCACGGTGATCCAGTAGGCGTAGAGCTTGGCGGCGCCATACGGGCTTCTAGGATAGAATGGCGTGCTCTCATTCTGCGGCACCGCCTGCACTTTGCCGTAAAGCTCCGATGTCGATGCCTGGTAGAAGCGGACCTTCTTCGTCAGATCGAGGATACGGATCGCTTCGAGCAGACGCAGCGTGCCCATGCCATCCGCGTTGGCAGTGTACTCGGCGGTCTCGAAACTGACCTGAACGTGGCTCTGCGCAGCCAGGTTGTAGATCTCGTCGGGCTGCGTCTCCTGCACGATCCTGATGAGGTTGGTCGCATCGGTCATGTCACCGTAATGAAGATGGAATCGCGTCTCGCTCTCGTGCGGATCGACGTAGAGATGATCGATACGTTCCGTGTTGAACGAGGAGGATCGCCGCTTGATGCCGTGGACCACGTAGCCCTTGTCAAGCAGGAGCTGGCTCAGGTAGGCGCCATCCTGGCCTGTAACGCCGGTAATGAGTGCGACCTTGCGTGTCATGTACCTTCCTGTCGTTCGCGTAGGGCGCGTTCAGTGCGCCACCGGATTTCCAGCACCGAGCCCCACCTCATCAAGCTACGCGCTCTGATGCGTTCAATGAAGTGCGACTTCCTCGGCGGGTCTCAGATTCCCTGATCCGTGCGCAGTTCGATCGTGACGATGGGGCGAGCACTGGCGGGCTCTCCGGAGATGTTGGTGGCCGACGTGCCGTTGCCCAGCCAGACCTCCTTCATGCTCACCCATACGCCGCCGGAGAGGGCGGACAGGCCCAGGTCACCTGTCTGCTCACCCGATACGCCCTGCGGCGTGATGATCCGCTCGCCGGCGACCTTGAGATTGACCGAGAACGCGTTCGCATTGACCACCGTCTTGTCCGGCCGGATTGCGAAACCATGGAACTGACCTAACCGGAGCTGAAAATTCGGCGCCAGGCTCCCCGTATAGGGTTGAACGACATTGACCTTCATGTGGACGAGACGGCCGAGGACATACCCGTGCGGCACAATACCAGAAGCTGAGCCATCGTACGTTCTCCGGGTGATTATTCCGAACGGCGAGTTGGGCGGCGCGAGCGACAGCTCCTCGGCCGACGGGCAGCCAGTACAGTTGGTCACTGTCAGATTAGGCGCGTTGTGCCTCATGATGGCGCCATTCTTGACGCCGACGACAGCAGGCAGAACCTCGCCCTTGAGGTCGGTCTTTATGAGTACAGGCCCATTCACCTGACCATTCTCGGAGCGGACGCTCAACACCCTGAATACATGGTGGTCGAAGTAGGGACCCGCCGAGCGAATGATGCCGACGGCTCCCGGGACGAGCCAGTAGACCGGCCCGTGCAAGCGGAACACGCCATCGCCCACATACGTGAATTTGTCGTTCAGCGTGTTGGCTAAACTCGGAAAACCATTGATGCCGCTGGTGACGACGGCATCCCGGATGATGATCTCCTCGGAGGTTCCGTAGGCGACCGGACCGAGATGAATACTCGGACGCTCCCCGCCAGTGATGAGCATGTGGCGAGCCGTGCCGAGGACCGCTCTCGTGCCACCCTTGACGTGCATCTCATCCACCGATGAGCTTTGGATCAGGATGTTCTTGTTGGGTGGCCCGTAGTCCTCGATCAGCGCCTTCGAGGTGAGCTTGTCGACCTCGAGGTTCGTCGCCGTGTGCTGCTGCCCGATGATCTGATGGTCCTCGGATGCGCCGATAATCCATCCATTCCCGTCAGACTTCACGTCGATCAATGTCGCCTTTCGGACGAAATAGTACGTCTGGCCGGGTGAGACGGATCGCAATCCATAAATGCGATGCTCGCAATCCCACCCAGGTATGGTCCTGCAGATGGCGGCCGGCCCTATCCCCCCGAGCTCATGCGCGTGGCCCTCGAAGAAGCGCGGCCAGTCGTCCCGGTAGTCGTACCTGATCGGCTTCTCGAATGTGAGCCGCCATTCCTTGATCGACGCAATGCGATGCCACTCGTTGTAATGATTGTTCGGCGGATAGCCCCACCCGCCCTGTATGTCGAAGCCAGCCAGAAGTACCATGGAGCCCGGCGAGAAGAAGCGGATGGAAGCGCGGTCGATCAGCTCCACGGTTCTCGCCCCTGCCTTGACGGGACGGATCTTGTGTCTGAATTGTGCGCTGTTGGTCAGCGCGCCACCGTGCAGGCCGTCCATCGACGCGCCATATCCATACACGACCAGCTTCTTGATCCCGAAGAACGGCATGTTGTTCGCGCCGCCACTGTATGGGCCGGCGGTGACGTAGTGCCCGGATGACGGCGGGACGACGAGGCCTACCCATCCCTTCTGCAACATGGCCCAATCGCGAAAGCCTCTGAATGCGACGAAGTCGCTGGCGGTTCCGTTCCCGACGGCGCCGAAGTCGGTTCGGATGTTGCGCCAGGTGATCGGGCCGACGTTCAGGTCCTTGAGCTCCTTGGGCGGCTGCGACTGGGCGCGGGCCACAACCGACGGCAACAGCGCGCCCGAAGCAGTGAGCGCGACCACCGTCCGACGCGTTGGGCCTCGCCGATCGTTATTGCTCATAGGCTACCTCGAACAGGAATGACGTAACGCCTCTGCGCGCCGCAGGGACATTCAATTGCGGCGCAGGTTGCAGCACCCGTCGCAAGCCAGTCGTTCGGCCGCACCTCAGTCGTGCGCTTGCGAGGGCGAACGCCCCTTCAGTCGGCTGCGGCCCTCGATCGCCCGCGTGCCGATCATGCGGGCCGGATTGCCGGCCACGATCGCGCGCTCGGCGATGCTCTTGACGACGACTGCACGGGCGCCAACGACGGCAGCATTCGAGATCGTGACACCAGGTCCGATAAAGGCGTCTGCAGCGACCCAGGCCTCTTCCTCGATCCGGATCGGCGCTGTTACCAGCTCAAACCCTGGCGAATTGTGATCGTGAGATGCCGTGCACAAGTGTGCGCCCTGACTTACGACGGCATGTTGGCCGACTGTGATGTGGTCGACGTTGTAGAGGATGGCGCCACCGCCGATCGTTGCGCCGGAGTCGATCGACAAATTCCATGGCGCCCAGACCACGGCGCTCGGATATACGGCGACGCGACTGCCGATCCGCGCCCCGAAGACGCGCAGGATCAGTCGACGCCAGGCGTGCAACGGCGTCGGTGTCGGCCGAAACAGGATCGCCCTCGCCATCCCCCACGCGGCTCGCGCCAGCTTGTTGGCAACGGACGGCGGCGAACGCGAGACCAAGGGCGCGCGATTGCTGCGGCGTGCGGAATCGTGCGGCGCACGTTCGCCGATCGTCTCGATCGCCGGATCGGGCCGCCGCTCCGGGAGCGCACTCTGTATCACTGGATTGTCTCCGCATGTTCGACGTCGCGCGTTGCGACAACCGCGTCGTAGTAGGCGCAGAGTTTCCGCGCGCTGGCAGGCCAGGTGTAGGCACTCATCGCCAGGGCGCGCGCCTTACGGCTCATATCTTGGCATCGGTCCATGTCGCCGAGGACGGCCGCGGCGTGGTGTGCGAGATCCTCGACCAGACGTCGCTCGTCGAGAAGCAATCCCGCTCCACTGTCGACAATCTCACGCCAGATGTTGATCCTGTCGGTGATCAACACCGGGACGCCCGATTGAAGCGCTTCCGCCACAGCAATCGCGAAGTTCTCCTGCTGCGAGGGGAGGGCAAAGACGCTCGATGCCGCCAACGCGCCCCACTTCTCATCGCCCTTGAGATGGCCGAGGAAATGAACGCGACTGATAAGTCCTAGGTCTCCCGCCAACTGCTTGAGCTTGTCGACGTAGTCCGCCTTCCCGTCGCCGATCATCAAGATCGCCGCATCGGGCGCCTTCTCGCGCAAGGCCGCCATGGCCGTGATGACGGCGTCCGGACGCTTCTTCGGATGCAACCGCCCCAGGTATGCGACGAGCTTGCAGCCTTCGAGCTCCGGATGCGATGACCGGAAACGGGCAGCGAGCTCGTCGCGGGGCGTGCTCGGCGCGTCAGCTCCAAGCCCCACTACACCTGGATTCGGAACGCTTCCGATCTGTGCGATGGCGAGATCGCGCTCCTCGCCAGCCGTGAAGAGGACGCCGGCCGCGCCGCGCACGATGTGGCCGTCGATCGCGCGGAAGTAGGCGCGCTTCCTCAGCGGCTTGATGCCGAGCGAGTAGGGGTCGAGCATTCCGTGCGGCGATATCACGTACGGCTTGCGCATTCCGCGACAGATGCGGGCCACGAGCGCATTCAGAGGACTCCACATCGTGTGTAGATGGACGAGATCGGCTTCCTGCACTAGATCGCGAACCGTGCGACGCCCGGACCCGTGCAAAGCGGAGAGAGTGGATGGCACGAGGAATAGCTCGTAGCGCCCCTCGGCTGCCTCGAGCAGGCTCCGCCCGCCGTCAGACGATAGCGCCGGCGTAGAGAGGACGCGCGCGCGCCAACCGTTCGCCGCCGCCTGCTCGGCCCATCGCTCGATCGCGACGGGTGGCCCTCCGGCCGAAGCGTGCATGTAGGGCGAAACGTGGAGCACGCAACGCGCTCGCGGCCCGTGAATGCCGGCGCCGTCAGGCACGCGCCCGCTCCTTATAGATTTGCATGAGGCGAGCAGCCATGGCCGTGGAGCTGAAACGTTCTCGCGCATCCTGCTGGGCATTGAGTCCCAGTCTGCCGCGCAGCTCTGCGTCGCCCACCAGCCGCCCCAGAGACAGCTTGAACTCATCGCCGCTCGAGCAGAGGAATCCCGAGATGCCATGTTCGATCGCCTCAGGGGTTCCGTCAGTTCGCGTGGCGACAATAGGCAGGCCGACGTGCATGGCTTCGAGCAGTGCCAGAGGCAGGCCTTCGAACAATGAGGGAAGCGCGAAGATGTCGAAGCCCGCCATCCGAGTGGCGGCGTCATTGCGCCAGCCATCGACGATCAATCGACGCTTTCCGAGCCGTGCGGCGGCCTCCGCCTCAAGGCGATCGCGCAACTGCCCATCGCCGATCCAGACCATCCTGATGGCCTGATCGCCAGTCATCAGTGATTCGAGATGGTCGATGAGGGCGAGGGGATTTTTCTGCGCCTCGATGCGGCCCACAGCACCGATCACAATCTCATCGTCATCGATCCCCCACTCCCGCCTTGCCGTCTCGCGCGCGGCAAGGAGCGCCGAAGGCTTGGGCACAGGTACGCCGTTGTGAACCACAAGGACTTTCGGTCCTGTTGTTCGACCTCGAAATCGGGACGCAAGCTGCGTGCGTGAGGCTTCCGACACGGTAACAAACACCGAGCTCGGACGATGCAAAACTCGCGTCGTGACCGCGTCCCGCAGCCGACCGCCCAGTGCACCCAAAGCGTGCGCGGTATGGCCGATGTGGATGGTCGATATCCAGGGAATGCCGCTTAGCTCGGCGGCACGGACGAAATCGAGGCCATCCTCCGCGACCTGCTGATTGACGTGTACGACATCGGGTTTGAGAGCGGAGAGGGCCGCGGCCAAGCGCGCCTGCTGATCGATGTCGAGTAGCGCTCCAACATTCCGCAGCCGTCTCTCGTAGGTCGCCGTGGCCGGCAGTCGCGTTACCCGCGCGGCCGGTGCCAGCGACTCCGCGAGTTCATCCATGCGTGACGCCGACGGAATAACCGCATGTACGTCGCATCCATGCTTCGCAAGCCCCTCTGCCAGAAACCGCAGGTAGACTTCGCCACCGCCCCTCGAACCGGAGCCCGACGACATGACGGCAACCCTCATGCGGCCCGCTCTCTTGTCAGCAGGGCATCAGCCAACATCGACCAGCGCGACACACTCTGGTCGAGCGTCCAATCGTCGGCCATGGACAGCGATGCCGCTCGCAAGCGCGCTCGCAAGCGCGCATCGCCGACGATCCGCCCGAGCGCCTCTGCGAGCTGATCGGTGTCGCCCGCGCGTACGAGATATCCATTCTCATCATAACGCACGAGGTCGTGCCCGGCGCCAACGGCATCGCTGACGACGACCGGCAAGCCCGCGCCGACGGCTTCATTGACCACGACGCCCCAACCGTCATGCAGGCTCGGCAGGCAAAACACGTCCGCTGTGGCAAATATCTCGGGTATCTGATCCGGCTGGCGATGCCCCAAGAAGGCGACCCGATTTCTGAGCGCCTCGGGCAGCGCACCTTCGAGCCGTGCCCGCTCAGGGCCATCGCCCAGCAGCGTAAGGCGCGCACCTGGATACGTTGCAGCGACTTTCGAGAAAGCGCTCAACAGAACGTCACAACCCTTGCGCTCGATGAGCTGACCCGAAAACAGGATGTTGACCTCCGAGCGCGGCGTCGCCGGCCGCTGACGCGCCGCCTCCTGGTATGGCGCGAGATCGCAGAAGTAAGGAATGTTGAAGATCGGCTTGCCTGGAAACAGATCCTGATAGGCCGACACCGCCTTGGTGCCGATCGCGGCGATGGCCGTCGCGCTGGCCAGAGGCGCTTGCAGTTGCCGGCGCACGAACGACCCGAACTTGCCGCGTCGGCTGAACCCTGGCACCTCCCCCCAGAAAACCCACGGCACGCCGCGCGATGCCAGCGCTCGCATGGCGATCTGCGCGGTCGGCGCCGAATAGTCGCTGACCACAACGATATCCGCGCTCGCTTCGAGCAGCAAACTGAGTACGCGAGGATTGCAGTACGCACTCTCCCCCAGCCAGCGCATTTGCCAGCCCGGCATCACCGTCTCGTACGACGAGAGCTCCGGCCGTTCCCATTGCCTGTCGCGAGCGCCCATGGCGTAGTACAAGACCTTGATGTCCAGGCCCGGCGCTTTCGACAGTCGCGCGAAGAGCTCGCGCTGGTACGGCGAGGGTATGACCGTCAGGAACAGGAGCCGCCGCTTGCGCATGGCCATTCAGGAACGTCGCGACCGCAACCTGGGGCGCATCTGCATGCGAACGAACCACCACCGGAAAACATAGAGCGCCAGCGTGGGCAGCACCGCTGGCATGACGCCGAGGAAGCTGCGCATGCAGATGCCGGCGGCGAACAGACCTGACGCGAAAAGTATCTTGTCTAGATTGCCACGGGCCGCGGCGCCCACGCGATTCCAGCCGGCGGCGGCAGCACCGAGCGCAAGACTGGCAATGACGACCGCGAAGAGCCCGCCGGCCATCCAGAGCTCGCCGATATAGGTCGCCGCCAGCGTCAATCCCTCGGCGCCGAGCGCCTCCTCGATGCTGAGGCTGAGGCCTTCCGGCTTACCGGGCCACAAGTAGCGGGGGATCGGCCTGATTATGGCGACGAAAGGTATCTCGAAACCCAGGTAGTCGTGCAGGCTCGGAAAGGATCGGATGAGACCAGCGATGTTGAGCAGGTTCATATCGACGAAGAGCTTGTCAGTCTGCGCCACACCTGCGGACCAGTTTTGCAGACCGAACGTCCTGACCTGCGCGAGATAGTAAACGATCAGAAGCGAAACGATGCCCAAGGGCACTCCCACCGCGACGAGCGATATCACGGTCAAGTGCCGCTTCATCATCAGGTAGCTCGCACCGAACGTCACGATGTAGGTGAGGACAACGTAGCGCGTCCCGCCGGCGAGCCCGAAGAAAAACGTGAAGCCCAGCACGGAAACGACAATGAGCTTCTGCGGCCAGCTATAGCGACGGTGCTCGGCGAGGACCGCGCCGGCAAGCGGCGGCAGCAGGAAAATTAGCAAACCGAACTCGTTGAGGAGCGAACTGAGCCCTCCGATACGGCCGCGTGTCCACGACTGTGAGAATCGAGGCCACATCATCTGCTCGACGGCGGCGAAGATATCGAAATTCACGGCGAGCAGAATGTGCAGATAGCCGAGCAACGTGCACGCTACGAAAAGGACGGTCATCTGCGAGGGCGTCAGCCCGCTCGCCATGAACTGCGAGGGCGACGTCGCGTACATCCGGAACACGTGCCGCCCCAGTACTATCCCCCCGAAGGCGCAGAGCACGACGTCGATCGTGAAGCAGGCGTCGTCGAAACTCAGCCTGGTGGACAGATCCTCCTGGTCGGTCAGGAACTCCGCGAGGGTCAGTCCATAGAGCACGACGAGCATGAAGATGTCGGCGCGGAACATGTTCCGCACCCCCGCTCGCGTCTCGATGAGAAACGAGACGAGAAGAGTACAGCCCAGAACGGCGGCTGCGCTGCTCAGCGCGTCATTCGTCGACGCTGCCGCGCGCGCGGTCATCGCCGCGATCGCAAGCCCGAAGATGATGGTGATGGTCGCCTGGTTGCGCAGGGACATCTCGAATCGGGCCGTGGGCGCCCTCACTCGGCTCGTCCTGGCACTCCGGGTGGCAATCTCAACTGACAAGGCTCAACTCCGATAGCGTCGCCGCCAGCGCCGCCTGTGAGAAAGCTGCCGGAACCCTCGCCTTCGCGCTCCAACCGGCTAGACGGGCCGGCCGAGCCAACAGGTCGAGTAGAACGGCCTCGATGGCTTGCGGCGTAACCTCGTCGAGGATGAAGCCGTCGTGATCGTGCGTGACGACGCTGCCACAATTGCGGGACGTCAGCACGGGCAAGCCGTGTGCCAGCGCTTCGAGTTGCGTCAGGCCGAAACCGTCCGAAAGCGTTGGGAACACGAATAGATCGGCAGCCTCATAGTGGCGATGGACCGCGCTTCTCGGCGTCGCGCCGTGAAACAAGATCCGCGCATCGGTCCTGATGGATTCTGGGAGATCGATCTGCGGATCGCCAACTACGTCGAGCCGCAGCGGCGCCAGAGGCATTCGTTGCAGCGCGGCCAGGAGCGGGCCAATTCCCTTGCGAAAGGTTACCTGACCCAGGAAGAGCAGTCTCAACGGCCGCTCTGATGTAAAAGCATCCGGCAGCGATTCCTCGCGCCGCCGGATGGCCGCAGGCCCGTCATAGGCGAGCGGCACGACCAAAACCTTTTCCTGCGGCACGCCGGTGCGCACGAGCAGCTTCTCGGACCACGTCGAATTGGCCACGACGATATCCGACAGCGCGATTTCCTCGCGCCATCGGGACCAGTAATCCGTCGGCATTCTCTCGTAGCGATGGGCTTGGCCGGATTCGAGATAGCAAGCGCCGACAAGCTCGTCCTCCAGCGGACCAGGGTCGATCTGACCCAGCACCGTCGTCAATCCGAGGGATCGGGCCTCCCGGAAGATCGCACCCGCCGCGTAGCTGTAGGCGAATACCGTGTCGCAAGGCACGCCTGAGGTCACAAGATCATGCAGGCGGCTGGCAGCCATCTCCTCGAAGCGCACGTTGCGATTGATGATGCGGCGCCATCCGCCCTCTCCCGTCCAGCGCGCGTAGAGCTCGTTGGCAATGCCTCTGTACCCCGGCGCCTCGATACGCTTGCCCGAGAGTTGCGGATGATAGCGGTCCCTGAGGCGGTAGCTCAGCTTTGCCGGCAGGCTGCCAGGTTCGTGCCAGGCATCCGTGATGAGGGCCTCGAGGCTCTCCGACGCCGCCAGCGCGCGAGCCACCATGTAGTTCTCTCGCGCGCCGAGCTGACAGACGATCCAATGCCGCCCTGCCGGCCGATGCGAGGGTCTCGCTTGGAGGGCGTTGGCGTAGCGCGCGCTCATTCGGCGGGGCCCAATGCGCTAGCGTCGCCCCGCAAACCACGGCTTGCGAGGATGACGCTTGCTTTGACGGGCGATCTTTGGGCGCGATGTCGCCAAAGGTTTCCCGGTATGCTCGCGAGACCCCGCAGCACGCCGGCGGAGCGACCATTTCGTACCGACCAATAGACCCTTCGGCCGACCTGCAGGACGACCAGGGTCCACAACACAAGCGGATATCTCAAGTAGCCGACCAGCGCCGTATTGCTGATGTGAGCACTGGTGACCTCCGGCGTCGCCTGATGGGCGCGCGCAGTTCTGTGGCGCACGCGTAGCTCGCCCGACTTCAGAATGAGCCAGCCCTTGTCGAGAAGCTGGAGCGATACGTCGACTTCCTCGGCGCCGTACGCGAGTTCGAGAGGCAGGTATCCACTCGTCTCTAGGAACGCGTCGCGGCGAATGGCGGCGCCGCATCCGACGAACTCGGAGACCAGAACAATCGCGCGAGATACCGGCGAATCCTGCTCCCCGTCGTGGACGATCGCGCCTGCCGCGACGGCGCCGGCTTGTGGATGCGCCTCGAAGATCGCAACGACGCCTGCAAAGTAGTCGGGATCGATCGGGCTCGAGTCATCGTCAAAGCTGGCGACGTAGGGAAACCGTGCCATCGCGAGAAGGATGTTGCGCGCGCCTCCCGGACCGAGGCGCTCTCCCGCCTCGTTCCAGCGCACCTCCGGGAACCTCGGCTCGAGCGCCGCACGTGTTTCCCGATCTCCAAAATCGACCATCACGAGAATTTCGCCCGGCGCAGGCCTGCATTGACGCAACGCCGTCAGCGTCTCGGCCAGTACGTCCCGGCGCTTGAACGTCGGGATCACGACTGAGACGGGGACGGTCATCACTGGCTCGCCACTGATGCAGGCGCGATTGTCCGGATCAGACGGGCCGGAACGCCGGCGACGCGCACGCCGGCCGGGATGGATCGGCTCACGACACTCCCCGCCCCAACCACAGCGCCTTCGCCGATGGTGACGCCCTTCAGCACCACGACTCCAGCGCCCATCCACACGTTGCGCCCGATCACGACAGGCGCCTCGACGAGCGGCTGCGCGCTCACGAGCTGCCCCGGCTCGGTGCCGTGATCATGATCGGTGATGTAGCAGTACGGTCCGATCATGACATCGGCGCCGACGACGATGGACAGCGAAGCGTCGAACATCGTCCCGCGATTGACGTAGCACCCGGCGCCGATGTGAATGCGCGGCGCAGTTCCGCGCGAGCCCACGGCGAGGAGCGTCACGTCGCGGTCCAATGCCGAGCCAACCTCCAGCCGGATGTCCCATGGGTTCTTCGGCACCTCGATGCGCATCAACCGGCAGCCCGGGCCGATGGCTGCGCCCAAAGCGCGGAGCCTGGCAATGCGCAGCCGCGACGCTACGCTGGACGGCGCCCGCATCAGGAAGTTGATCATCGCGTCGATGACGCGTTCCTCGCACCGACAGTCCAAAGGGCAGCGCGCAGCATCAACAATGGACTAGCTACAAGAAATCCGGCACGCCCCGCACGGGCGTTCCAGGCGAGCGTATTGCGGTAGAGCTCCGAGGCTGCGCGAAGCTCGCTGACCTGTATGGCCTGCAGAACCGCTGGCCTGACATGGCGGGCAATCACAGTCCGCCGGGCCTCCATCCGCGCAGTGCCGCCCGGATACGCTCCCGACCGCTCCCGCTCGACAAGCCGTGCGATACCGCGAAGAGTCTTTTGGAGGTTGCCCATTTCGTTGCCCGAATGGATACGGTGGGCGATCGTTACCGGGCGCAGCGTCTGCACGAATCCCTTGGCGACACCAAGCTTCAGCGCGAGATCATGGTCCTCCGCGTTCAGGCCATCATCGAGGAAGCCTCCGACAGCTTGGAACGCGCGCCGGTCGATGGTCATCATTCCAGCCCCGGCGATGAAAGCGTGCTTCGATGCATGCAGAAAGCTTGGGAACGGCATGCCCTCGGCGGGCTCCTCGCGCGGCGGATCGATATCGCCGGAGAAATCCTCGTAACGGCCAAACAGCAGCGCGGGTCGTCCGTGTCGCTCCGCCAGCGTCGCGAACACCTCGAGCGTCCACGGAAACCACAGATCGTCGCTGTCGAGGAAGACAAGGTAGTCGCCGCTTGCCGCCGCTGCACCGCGGTTGCGCGCCGCTCCGGGACCGGCGTTCGATTGCTCGATGACGGTCAGACCCTCGAATCCGGCAAGTGCATCCAGCGTGCCGTCGGTGGAGCCGTCGTCGATGACGATGATCTCGTCTGGCCGTCGGCGTTGCGCAAACACGCTCGCCAGGCACGCCATCAAGTGATCGCGCCGATTGTACGAAGGGATGACAACGGAGAACGTGGTCATGGATGTCGAAGGTCGGTTGCGAGCATTTGCGACGAACGAGCCTCAGTCCGCAGCACTGCGTCCACCTGAACCGAACGCCTGATGGGTAGGCCGAACTGCAATCCGTTTGATCCTGGCCATATGCTCGGCCATCTCGAAGCCGAACATCCGATAGGCGAGCCGATAGAGAAAGGGCGCTGCCGAACCGTTGGGGCTGAAGGATGCGGGGTCACGGATGTCCGCGACTATCGCGCGCGCCTCGCTCCGGTCCTCGCTCCAGGCGCTCCGCGCCATCTCGAAACGGCCCTGGTTGATTGCCCACTGGCGTTGCGACGTCAGCTCGCCGATCGCCGCAAGATGGTCTTCGATGTGCTTTTCGATCTTGAGGCGTTCGCGGCGCACTAACGCTGGATCCCTTGTCGACACCGAGCCGTCCGCGAAGCGACGATAGACAGCACCGGTCGCGGGACTATATGCGAAGCGCTTGCCGGACATCAGAAGCCGCAAATAGAGCTCGTGCTCCTGGCAGCACGGTTGGCCGATAGCCCAGCCGCCGACATCCTCGATGGCTGACTTTCGCCAGAGAGGTGCCCCCGTCTGCGGGAGCCGCCACAGCGCAAGCAGATACCAGGGGTCGTGCGGCCCAGGAATCTCCTCGCGTGTGACACGCGTTTTTCCATCGTAATGCCATTCGATGATCGAAGGTCCAAACAGAACATCGACGCTGTCCCGCCTATCGAGCGTGGCGAGCTGCAGTGCAATCTTGTCCGGCTGCAGATAGTCGTCCGCATCGAGATATTGGAGCCAGTCTCCCCGAGCGAGCTCCAGCAGGCGATTGCGAGCTGCGTTGCCGCCCCGGTTCAGGCCGCGCTCGAATCGTATCCGCTCACCGAAGCTGCCGATGATGTCGGCGCTCGCGTCGGTCGAGCCGTCATCGACGACGATGACCTCCTTGTCGGGCCACGTCTGCGCCAGCGCACTCTCGATCGCCTGCTGAATCCAAAGTTCGGCATTGAAACATGGGATGAGAATTGAGACGAACGGCCTCACCGGGCTTTCGTGCGAATTCACCGGCTCGATGGTCTCCACAGCGCGTCACAGACGCTCCCAGTTGCCCGGCACCAGATCGTCGGTGATCAGCTCGGCCCGCTTGAACCACTCCTTCGGAGCAATCACCAGTTTCGCCCGATCGCCCGCCAGCCACGCAGCCCACCACGAGAAGGTGCTGTTGGCAACTATGAAGTGGGAGGCGCGAGTCATGAGCTGTAGATCCGACGCCTGGGGCCTTGCGCCAGGCGGCACCGCGTACTCCACAAACTGTACGGCTCTCCCTAGCCAACCGAAGTTCGCCCTGCACCAGGCGATATCGTCCGAGAATACGAAGAAGGTCGGCTCCTCGACGACCTCCCGCAGGCGCTCAACAGCGCGGCGATAGTAGTCGATGCCGCACGGCCCGATGAAGTGCGAATACTTGGGGTCCAGATAGTCGCCGCGGCGAACATGGACACAGACCGCGCCGGGTTGCGCGATGGCGTCCGCGTAGACCGCTGTCGCGGGCGGCAGCGGATCGCGAAATGCGAAATCCGCTCGAAGAAGATCTTCGATATCGGCGAAGTAGCGATACGACTGCCAGTATCCCGTGATGTAGACAGGCGGAGCGACACGCAGGATCTCCGGCTGATATTCGAACTTGTATTGACGCAGGATGTCCCGAGCACCCGTCGCACCACGCAATCGATGAGCGATCTTGCCCGCCAGTCCGGCGCCGTGGGAATGGTAGCGCGCCACGTCGGCACGGGTCGCGAATGTCGGACGAAGTTTGAAGATGTCCAGATCATAGCTCCGCCGCGTCTCCTGCGGCGCGTACGTCATCACACTCGTGTCCAGAAGAAGTGGAGCGCCCGTACGCCGCGCAATCGACCGCCCGAGCGCGTAGAGGAACATCTGATTGCCGAGGCCGCCCAGTATCTGGACGATCACCGGCGCCTGCGTCGCGTCGGCGGGCCGTCTTGAAAGAGATAGTGTGCTCATGCGACCCGACGAGTCGAGACCAACCGACGATAGACGGGCGCGGTGAGGGCGGCTACCGCCTCCCACGATGTCTTCTGTCGCCAATCCCTCGCCTCCGAATACTCGCACGGTACGGCGAGCGCGCGTTCGAGGGCGCCACGAAAGTCGCTGTCGAAGCTCCCGAAGCGGTGGACATGTGCGTGCGGCTCGCCGAGGTCCAGCGTCGCAGCGCTTCGGGGCAACAGCGACGGTACGCCGAAGGACCGCGCGAGCGCGCCCGCGCCGGATGTGAAGATGCTCTTGTAGTTGAAGATCGCGCAATCGACGGCGCTGAGCCACATTCGAAGCGTAGCATCATCCATCCAATCCGCCGAGACGCGCAGGTCCACCGAAGGCGCGTTTCGGGCCAGCTCGCGAAGGGATGCCGCATAGGCATCCGACAGCGCGGGCCCCACCACGACAAGCCGATGGGCAATTTTGTTCTCGACCCAGAACTGCACGACCTCGCTGCTGCCTTTGTAGGGACTGACCGTGCCGAACATGAGGCACACCTTCTCGTCCGCTGGCAATCCGAGCAACGCGCGCGCCTGCTGCCGCGGAATTGGTTCACCGAGCGTGACAGCATGGTCGCCAAACGGAATGACCTCGATGCGAGCATCGGGCACGCCGAAGGTCTCGACGAGCTTGGTCTTTGCAGCTTCCGCGTGGGCAAATATTGCAGCGGCACGGCGCATCGTGCGTTGAATGTTTTTGTGGACTCCTGCTTCCTCTCCCCGATTGTGCGGCAAGAGATTGTGCGCGGTCACAACGATCGGAAACTTGCGAGCCGTCAGCCAGAGATCCACCGGATAGCGCAGCACTCTGAGCCGATCCAACCGATCGCCGGTGTTGCGGAAGAAGGCCTCGGGCCAATGAAGATGGACGATGTCAGGCTTCAGAAGCGCGGTTCCTCGCGCAAGCGGAAGACCTCGCCGATAGCCGGCCGGATACACGATATCGATGCCATGCTCCGCCAGCGCCTGCGCCAGAAGCTGTTGGTACGGCAGACCGGCCCTGTAGTCCGGCGCAAAGAGCACCCGCAGCCGGCGTCGGGAGATGGGCGTCGCGTCATTCATAGCGTGCGCGGCGTGGACAACAGCTTGCCGCTGAGCAGGCCGCGCCCGCTCAGCTCCGCCATCCCCTCGCTGTACATGAGATGGCGTATGCCGCCCACGTAGTGCCGGAACGGGCGTCCATCGATGCCGGGATCGAGACTGAGCGTGTATTCCTGCGGAAGCAGTTCGACGCCGAAGCGCGAGCTGCAGAGCGCATAGAGCGTCTGCTCGATCCGCCAGAAATGTCCGCCTCGCATGCCGGGCAGCGCAAGAAATTCCTCGATCCATTCGGGTCGCAGCGAGTCTCGATGCACCAGACCGAACCCGCTGTTGAAACGCGGGATCAGGCCGTGACCGATCAGCGACTGCGCGACCTCGCGATCGACGGTGTAGACGTCGTTCGCGTCGCCATTGAATGTGTTGAGCGTGTAGGAGGGATCCTCCACGCGTTGCACGAAGGCCGTCGGCTCCTCGAAGAACAACAGATCGCTGTCGAATGCCGCCATGCGGTCCGACTTGAGAAAAGCGGGAAAATCGAAGACCTTCGGCGCCAGCGGATTCGTCCGCCGGAACTCGAGGCTCAGCGGAAGATCGCGCAGAGTCACTTCCGCCGCAGCGTCGGCTTCGGCCCTGCGAATGATGCGCGCGTCAGGGAAATGACGCGTGAGGTGGGCCAGGGCCACCGCATCGAGTGATCCGTCCTCGTGGATGCACAGCGCATAGCGGCGGCAACTCGCCGCGTAGAATGACTTGAGCCCCCACATCAGATTGAGCCAGTCACCCGACGATGTCAGGGCGTGGATTTCGCATCTCTTGTCCGACGTGCCCTCGACCGGCGGGGAGGCGAGGATTCGCGGCCGCACGACGTCGCGGTACCAGATCCCCTTGGCACCGTGCTTGACAGCATCGTCCACCGCGAGCTTGAGCGCGCCAGGCGTGAGCCTAACCATGGGGATCAACGCCTGCTGGAGCGACCAGTAACCGCAAGAGATGCGAGCGAGGGACGACTACGTCCATTTGGGCAACCGCTTCAGCGACCTCAGGGCGATGAGAGACGAGCGAAGCAGATCTCTGAATGAATTGGAGCCGGCGGCAAACATCATCACCCGTTTCTCAACAATGTACCACGACGCTGCCGCCGCAATAACTGATGCGACAATGCCGGCAAGACCCACGCTGGCGACCGCCCACCAGCCTTCCAGATCCCGAAAGTGTTCCGAGCTGCGGATCGCTCGAAGTATGGGGACATGCCAGAGGTAGA
>VFQN01002000.1_pt1 | contig 32597 bp, 26 predicted proteins | sample 3512371 | NCBI WGS metagenome assembly VFQN01 (sample SAMN10412370, study PRJNA504923) | tailings metagenome | isolation source: Replicate 2 from Balatoc abandoned mine | place: Philippines: Itogon, Benguet | collected 2017-08-28 | reverse complement strand
GGACTGGAGCTGGTCCATCAGCCGCCCGACCGTCTCGGCGGAATTGGGCGCATCTAACGGCTGGAGCGTCAGGCGCACATGGTCGCGCACGAATTCTATCGGTGACCGATCGATCCAGGGCACTTCCAGGCGCACGCCGCGCCAGAACTTGGAGAGCCGCCACAAGTACGGCCCGATCCAGGTGACGCCGGACTCGATCAGCACCAGCTTGAGCTTCGGGAACTTGACGAACACGCCCTCGGCGATGAACGAGCCGAGCTGCGTGTGGAAACCGAGCGACTGGGCCGCGTAATCCTCGAGGTAGTAGCTCGGCCAGCCGGAGCCGGTCGTCGCGTGGTGATAGCTCGAGCCGGCGTGGATGCCGATGGCGAGGCCGTGCTTCTCGGCGGCACGCCACACCGGCCAGAAATGGCTCTTGCCCAGCGGCTGCTCGCCGAGCGCCAGCGCCAGCACCTGCACGAAACGCTTGTCGGCGGCGCAGCGCTCGATCTCCTCGACCGCCAGCTCCGGGTTCTGAAGCGGCAGCACGATCGAGGCGCGGTAGCGCGGATCGCGATCCAGCCATTCGCTGCGGACCCAGTCGTTGACCGCGCGGCAGAAGGCGGCGGCCATGTGCTCGTCGCGGATGAGCTGGACGGCATAGAGGCAGTTGAGGATCGAATGGGCGAAGCCGTGGCGGTCCATCAGCGCGGCCGCCGCGCGGCCGGCGTCTGTGTCGGCTGGCGGCCGGCCCGCGGCCTTGTCGCCGCGCCAGTCGGGTCGCGTGGTCAGCGGTGCGTTCGGCGGGTAGGCGACACTGTCGAACGCCGTGATGCCGCGAACCTCGACGGTTTCGCGCCAATAGTCGTTCATGTGCGCCTTGAGCGCATTGATGTCGGGGACGTGCGGATGCACGTCGCAGTCAATGGCGCCCTTCCAGTCTGCGGACAAGGTGCGTTTCTCCTCCGGGACGGTCCGGGCCGCCCTCTTACTCTTCCCCACTAATATTTCACGCGTCGGTCGCCGTGGCTAGTCCGGGGGCGACCTGATTGCGCGGTCCAGCCCTGCATCATCAGGCCTCTTCGGTATCGGCCAGCCGTTCCAGCCGCCAGGTTACGGTCGTCTCTCCGGCCGTGGCGCCCCTGAGCACGATCTGCTGGCTGGGGCGGGGTCCCGAATAGTGCGCATAGTCGAAGCTCTGCTCGATCACGAGGGTCGCGCCACCCTCCGAGCTGAACCGCCAGATCTCGCCTTGGGCGGTCTCGATGAACGCCTCGCTCGCGGTGTCGCCGCGCCGGCAGGCATTATCCGGGTGCATGTGGAAGTGGATCGCGAACGGCAGGTCGCGGTCGAGCCGCAGCGTACCGGCGGGCGCTGCAAGCCGGTCCTCGCCTTCGAGCAGGCCGCCGTCGATCGTCAGTTTGAGGCGGCGCGAGTGGCGCAGGCCGTACTTCTTCACGTAGCCGTCGTGCCGGGCCTGAAGTGTGCTTCCCTCGTCGGCCTCCGAGATCGCGAAACGGACCTCGCCCTGCTGGCGGATCGGCGCCGCACCCGCCCACTTCTCGAACAGCCGCGCCCTGACCAGCCGCGACGAGGACCGATCGGCGAGGCACAGCGTGTTGTGGCTCGCGGTTGCGCGCGAAGCCGCGCGCATCGTCTCGTGCGCCTGTCCCGGCCCGCCGCAGTTGGCAAAGATCAGGCTGGTGCCGCTGCTCATCTCGAATGCGAGGCAGCCGGCGTGCGCCTGTCCAGCGAGTTCCAGCGGCGGCGGCAGGCCGACGTCCGCGATCACCACCGTGCTGGCGTGGGCAAGGCGCGCATAGCGCGACTCGGTCAGCGGCGGCAGGGTGGCGTCCGGCGCTGCATCGTAGGCGATCACGGTCGCCAGCGCGTCGGCCTCGGTGCGGCCCATGCCGTTGAAGCGCGCCAGCGTGCCGCCGCCGTGGCGCATCGCCTTGAGGAACGTGATCATGCGGCTGATGGCGCGTACGAGACCGCGCGGTGGCTGGCGTCCGCGCGCGACGTAGCATTGGCGCAGCGGCATCAGGTCGAGCAGGATCTCGACCGGCGCGCCCGGATTGCGGCTGATGTGGCCGCCGTCGCGGAGGATCTGGCGACCGAGCTCGTCGCTGAATAGGCGCTGCATCCGCCTGAGTTGCCGGTCATGACCGGCGACGCAGAGATCCGCCAGCACCAGGGCCGTCAGCGTCAGTAGCCGGTCGTATCCCGAAGGCGCGTCGTGCCATGACGTCGCGAGATGCTGGATCTGCTGGCCGAGGCTGTCGGTGATGGCCTCGTAGGCGCGCGCCGACGTGTTCTCGAGGATGAGACCGGCGTGGCTGATCCACGAAATGACGCGGCGCGCGATGACGGCGTGGTCGTCGGTGCGCGCGAAATTCGAGGCGCTGCGCGCAAGCCAGTCCGCGACGAGCTGGCGGGCCATGGCGTGGGCCGCATCGCTGTTGGCGGCGCGCAGGTCTCGCAGCCAGCCGAAGCCGTTGAGCTCGCGCGCCCAGGCGGCCGAAGGTGGCACGAGCGCGAAGGGCGAGTGACCGTTGAGATCGACGATCGCGCCACCGAGGCCGAGCTGCCCTGCCGCCAGCTCCTCGAACAGGCTCGGATCGGGTGTGCGCAGGTCGGGAGGGACGATCAGCAACTCGTCGGCGATCGCCGGGCCGGCGAGCCAGCGGAGCGCGCGCGAGCGCATTGTCCGGCTGAGCGCACGCCGATGCGTCCGCGCCACGGCGAGACGCATCAGGTACAGACGCTCGCCCGGCGTCAGCTTGCTCATCCACCTCGCCCTGGATTCCATGCCGAGCCCCCTCCTATCCGGATGCCTTATCCCCGCGGCGATGGCAAGGCAGCCGGATCGAGTGAACGTGGAGGGTTGTCGTGCAGCCGGTCGCGGCGCGCGAATAGAGGCTCGGCGTTGCGCAATGGCCGCTCGATGCGAAGTCGCGTGCGGCATCGGTCCAGGGCCGGAAAACCGTGGCTCAGTCTAACATTAGCCGAACCGAGGCGGCTGCGCGAGCCCGGCTCAGCGCTTGCCCCCGGCGGGTCCCGGAACGCGACTGGGCACGTGGATCATGTAGCCGCCCGGATGCTGGCGGCGGACGTGCCGGCGACCGCGATCGCCGGTCCAGAATCCGCCGTAGCCGCCACCGACGAACCGGCCGGCGCCGTCACCACCCTCGACCACAGGTGTCGGGTAGTTGTGGTTCACCGTGACGTTGCGATCCTCGATGGTGAGATTGAGCGGTGCGCGGCCATCGGGATTGATGATGACGTGGCGATGCGGCGGGAGCGGCCGGAAGACGCGGACGCCCTCCTCCTCCGTGACGACCGCGCCATAGAAGGGGCGCGTCTCGATCCGGGTGAGGGACGCCGCCGTCGCCGCACTGGCCGCCGGCAGCAGGAGACTGAGGCTGAGGATCGCACCGGACAGCAGTTTGGTGGTCATGACGCTACAACTCCCGCACATACGCTTCGCTGGCGTCATAGTAGCGAAGGGACGGGGTCACATCTTAAGTTTTTGGTAACGATGCTTAACAGGGCAGGGCTTCAAGAAACGCGGGCGCCCCGGGCCAGCGAAAAGCCACGCAAGGCTTCGGCGATGCCCATCGGCCGCTTGCCGGCGCGCTGGATTTCGAGGAGGCGAATGGCACCACCGGCGCACGCGATCACGCCATCGTCGGCGAGGACGGTGCCGGGCGCCGCCGAGCCTTCAGCGATGGTCGCGCGCAGCACCTTGATGCGCTCGGGTTTCCCGGCGTGCTCGACCTCGAAGAACGCGCCGGGCCACGGTGACAGGCCCCGTATCTGATTGTGCACCTCGGTGGCCGTTCGGTTCCAGTCGATGCGCGCCTCGGCCTTGTCGATCTTGGCGGCGTAGGTGACGCCCGCGTCGGATTGCGGCGTGCAGGTCAGGGTGCCTTGCTCCAGTGAAGCGAGCGCTTCTACCATCAATGCCGCTCCGCGCGTGGCCATCAGGTCGTGCAACTCGCCCGCGGTCATCTCCGGTTCGATGGTGATCGCCGCGCTCGCGCATACCGGCCCCGTGTCGAGACCTTCGTCCATGCGCATGATCATCGCCGCGGTCTCGCGGTCGCCGGCCATGATCGCGCGCTGGATCGGCGCCGCGCCCCGCCAGCGCGGCAGCGCCGAGCCGTGGAGATTGAAGCAGCCGTGGCGCGGCGCTTCGAGGACAGCGCGCGGCAGGATCAGCCCATAAGCGACGACGACAGCGCCATCCGCCTCGTGCGCGCGGAAAGCGGTTTGCGCGCCCTCGTCGCGGAGCGTGCGCGGCGTCAGCACCGGAATGCCCGCCTGTTCGGCGAACTGGTGGACGGGCGATTTCTGCGGCTGCATCCCACGTCCGGCGGGCCGTGGCGGCTGCGAATAGACGGCTGTGATCTCGTGTCCGGCGGCGGCGATCGCCGCGAGCGTCGGGACGGAGAAATCCGGCGTGCCCATGAAAACAATGCGCAGCATGATCGCTCCGTTTCCGCCGTGCGCACCGATGGACGGCTCACGCCGAGGCGTTGTCCTTCGCCATCTTGCGGAAGCGGCGCACGACCATGTCCCGCTTCAAGCGGGTCAGGAAGTCGATGATCAGCTTGCCGTCGAGGTGATCCATCTCGTGCTGAACCGCGGTCGCGAGCAGGCCCTCGGCGTTGATCTCCTGCTGCTTGCCCTCGCGATCGACGTAGCGGACGATGACGGACGCCGGGCGCTCGATCTCGATCCGCACGTCGGGGATGGAGAGGCAACCTTCCTCGTGTACGCGCATGTCGCCGCCGAGCGAGACGAGCTCGGGGTTGACCATCGCGATCGGCGACTTCTCCTCGTCCTTGTCCGAGACGTCGAGCACCAGGAGACGGCGCGGCACGCCGACCTGAACGGCTGCAAGGCCCACACCCGGCGCGTCGTACATGGTTTCCAGCATGTCGTCGATCAACCGACGCAAGTCGTCGTCGACGCGCTCGATGGGCGCCGACGGCAGGCGGAGCACGGGATCTGGCAGCAGAATGATAGGACGTTTGGCCATACAGCTCAGATAGGCAAGGTGGCGCGTGCGGTCAATCCGGATTGCATGGCATTGCGATGCATTGCGTTGCGATTCTGGCCTGACTGCGCTACCTGCTCGGCATGACGCGCACGCTCAAGGATACGCGGACGTGACGGACCCCTTTGTTCTCGGCTGGGAGGAATGGGTCGCCCTGCCCGACCTCGAATTGCCGGCGATCAAGGCGAAGGTCGACACTGGCGCCAGGACGTCGGCACTGCACGCGTTCTTCGTCGAGCCGTTCACGTCAGCCGGTCGCCGTATGGTGCGCTTCGGCGTCCATCCCATTCCCGGCCGCAACGACGTCGAGGTGCGTTGCCTTGCCGAGGTGATCGATCATCGCGAGGTGACGAGCTCCAATGGCGAGAAGGAAATGCGGTACGTGATCCGCACGACCGCCAAGCTCGGCGAGCGCCTGTGGCCTATCGAGCTCACCCTCGCCAACCGCGAGACCATGAGCTACCGGATGCTGATCGGCCGGCAGGCGATCCAGGACGACATGCTGATCGACCCGGCAACGTCGTTCCGTCAGCCACGGCTCAGCTATCGCAGCTATGGCCTGCCGTCGCGTACGGCAGAGGATCGGCGCAGCTTGCGGATCGCGCTCCTTACGCAGCGCCCCGACAACGCCACCAACCGGCGCATCCAGCGCGTCGCCGAGCGGCGCGGCCACGAGCTCGTCATCGTCGACCGCAATCGCGTGTCGCTGTTCGTCGATACCAGCGAGCCGGCGATCCTGCTCGATGGGGCTACGCTGGAGCCGTGCGACGCGCTGATCGTGCGACCGGGGCGCGGCACGCCGACCTTCTCCGCCGCCGTCGCGCGACAGTTCGAGACGCTCGGCGCCATGGCGCTCAACGGTGCCGACGCGCTGCTGCGCGCCGCCGATACGCTCGCGACGCGCCAGCTCCTCGCGCGCAACGGCATTCCCGTGCCCTCGGCGGCCGTGAGCCATGCCATGAGCGATCCTGATGCCGCGGACCGGCAGGTCATCGCCGAAGGCTTCAGTGCGCGATCGATCGGCACGCTCGTCCGCCACACCATCGTCGGGGGACGCGCCGTCGCGGCGATGTCGCGCGACGCGCACGATGACTCCGACATCGATGAAATGCCCGAATGGCGTGCCGACGATGCCGAGGCGATTGGCACAACGCGTGGCGTTGCGGAACGGTCTGCGCGCGTGCTTGGGCTAGGGCTGGCGGGGGTCGATGTCGTCGCGACGCGGCAGGGGCCGCTGGTCGTCGGCGTCACGGTTGCGCCCGCGTTGCAGATCGCCGAGCGTGTCAGCGAGGCCGCGATCTGCGAGGCGATCGTCATCTACATCGAGCAGACCGTGCGGCAGGTGGCGCGTTAGAGCAGCGGACTTTAAATTCACCTCAGCTTGCAGCTGGGAGAAGAGTGAATTTCAAGTCCAAAGCTGCTCTATAGAGTTAAGCCTCTAAAGCGTCTTTGGACCTCAAATGCGACTCTGAGATCGATCCAGGCGTGGGTCGCATTAGAGGTCCGACGCTTTAGCGCGTCGCTTTGGCCTCTTCGATCTCTTCCTTGAGCATTTCAAGCTCCAGCCACTCGCTTTCGGCGGCTTCGAGTTCGGCCTGGGCGGCCGCCATGCGTGTGGTGGCCGTATTGAAGGCGGCTGGATCGCGCGTAAAGAGATTAGCGTCGGCGAGCCGCTTGCCGAGCGCGGCAATCTCCGTCTCGAGAGCGGCCATGCGCTTGGGGAGAGTCGCGAGCGCCTGGTTCTGCGCGTAGGTGAGCTTGCGCTGGCGGGCCGTAGACGGCGCGGGCGCCGCCGTTTCGGCGACAGGCGCGGATTTCGCAGCCGCACGTGGCTTGCTGGCTTCCTCCGCCGGCGCGCGCTGGGCGAGCATGTCGGTATAGCCTCCGGCATACTCGATCCAGCGGCCGTCACCCTCCGCGACGATGACGCTGGTCGCCACGCGGTCGAGGAAGTCGCGATCGTGGCTGACGAAGAGCAGCGTGCCCGCGTAGTCGGCAAGCATCTCCTGCAGTAGGTCGAGGGTTTCGAGATCGAGATCGTTGGTCGGCTCGTCGAGGACGAGCAGGTTCGAGGGCCGCGCGAGCGCTCGCGCGAGCATGAGGCGGCCGCGCTCGCCGCCTGACAGCACGCGCAGCGGCGTGCGGGCCTGCTCGGCCGCGAACAGGAAGTCCTTCATATAGCTGACCACGTGCCGTGCGACGCCATTGACGATCACCTGGTCGCCCCGTCCGCCCGTCAGCGCTTCGCTGAGTGTCCAGTCCGGCCGTAGCGCCTCGCGCCGCTGGTCGAGTGTCACCATTTCGAGGTTGGTGCCGAGCTTTACCGATCCGGTATCCGGCGCGAGAGCGCCGGTCAGCATCGCGAGCAGGGTCGTCTTGCCGGCGCCGTTGGGACCGATCAGGCCGATGCGATCACCACGCGTGATGCGGGTCGAGAAATCGCTCACGATCGCGCGATCGGCGAACGACTTCGAAATACCCGTCGCCTCGATGACGAGCTTGCCGGACGTCCCGCCCTCGGTCGCGGTTAGTTTCACGCTGCCGACCTTGGCGATTGCGGCACGACGCTCGGCGCGCAGCGCCTGGAGATTGGCTACCCGGCGGACGTTGCGCTTGCGTCGTCCCGTTACGCCGCCATGCATCCACTCGTTCTCTCGCACGATCTTGCGATCGAGCTTGTGGCGCTCGAGTTCTTCCTGTTCCAGCACCTCGTCGCGCCACGGCTCGAACGCGGTGAAGCCCTTGTCGAGTTGGCGGGCGATCCCGCGATCGATCCATACGGTCGTCCGTGTCAGCGTCTCGAGGAAGCGGCGATCGTGGCTGATGAGGACGAAGGCGGCCTTCTGCGCGCCGAGCTCCTTCTCGAGCCATTCGATGGCCGGGAGATCGAGATGGTTGGTCGGCTCGTCGAGCAGCAGGACATCGGGGCCTGAGGCGAGCGCCCGCGCGATCGCGGCCCGGCGCGCCTCGCCACCCGACAGGCTCGCGGGATCCTCGGCGCCGGTGAGGCCGAGTGTCTGCAAGGCCGCCTCGGCGAGATAGGCGCTTTCGCCATCGGCGAGACCGGCTTCGACATAGGCGGCGACGGTGTCGAACCCGCCGAGGTCGGCTTCCTGCGGCAGGTAGACGACGCGCGCGCTCGGATGCACGAAGCGTTCGCCCTGGTCGGGCGCCACAAGACCAGCCGCGATCTTGAGCAGCGTCGACTTGCCCGAGCCGTTGCGGCCGACGAGGCCGATGCGGTCGCCCGCGCGCACGCTCAGGTCGGCGCCGGTGAGCAGCGCCGTCGAACCAAAACTCAGGTGAATACCGGAAAGCCGGACCAGCTCAATCGCCATGCCGGCAGTCTATAGCGTGGCACGGCGCGGCCGCACACCCCGCCGATGACGCATATCAGTGCGCCGCTGCAACCTGGCGGGCGCGGCGGATGTCGCCAACGGCGATCTCGGGCAGGCCGAGGCGCGCCATGAGGCTGGCCGGCGTCAGGTCGGCGCTCGCGCCGTCGAGGGCGATGACGACATCGCGGCTGGCGTCGGGATGGACGAGCACCAGCTCGTGGCGGACGCCGGAGAGGGTCGTGCGGATGCGGTGCGCGATGCCACGGTAGGCGTCGAGCGGCTCCGCGAACGACCGCCGCGTGAGATAGCCATGCTCGCTGACCCGAACCGAGCGGTCGTCGATCTCGACCTCGCCGGTGTGGATCGCGCGGGCAACGAGGCGGCGCGCAGGCACAAGCACCAGGGTCGCCAGCAGCAGCAATCCGGCAACGATCTGCAGCGTCACCATCGGATGCGCCATCGCGATGCTGACGGCTTCGGGCTCGCTCAGGGCCTGGGAAGTCGCGAGGAACATGCCGCCGAGCAGCGACAGCACCATCGACACGGCGGTGACGAGGCCGAATGTCGTCCGCCAGCCACCATCGGACGGGCCGATGCGGATCAGGCACACGTTTTCGTTCGACGCCGTCGCGGCGCTGGCATCGGCCAACATGGTGGATGTTCCCAGGATTCGTTGAATTCGAATACGTTAGCTATTTGAGCCTAACGAGGAGTTAATCATGCGCGCCGCGAACAACTACACCCGTCGCGCGACAGCAGCGATGACTTCATCTCACATTAGCGTGTGGAGCTTTCTTCAGCCTTGCGCGGAGGGGTCGCCGCCTTCGGGCCGGGCCTCATCATCGCTTGCTGCTTCGGGCAGGCGGACGACAACGGTCCGCCCCGCGAGGTCGACGTCGGGCACGAAGGCGTCGGTGAACGGGATCAGTTCCGTGCGGCGCGAGCCTGCCAGTGATATCTCGAGCAGATCTCCGGCGCCGAAATTGTGCACGCCGACGACGCGGCCGATCTCGCTACCGTCGGGTGCCTTGGCGGCGAGCCCGATCAGGTCGGCGTGGTAGAACGCGCCCTCCTCGGCGGCCGGGAGCTGGTCGCGCCCGATGTAGAGATCGGTGCCCGCGAGCGCCTCCGCGCCATTGCGGTCAGTGATGCCTGCGACGCGTGCGATGACACCTTTCGGCGTGACGCGCAGCACGCGCAGCTTGAACGTGACCTTGCCGTCGGCCGAGGCGAGGGGCCCGTAGGACCCGATCGCCTCCGGCTCGCCGGCATAGGAGTGCACGAGCACGTCGCCGCGAATGCCGTGGGCGGCGACGATGCGTCCGAGCAGGATGCGCCTGTCCTCGGCCACGTGCTCGCGCCCCTCTCCGGCCAAGTCTTACGCCGACGGCTCGGCGCTGGCGGCGGCCTCTGCCGCCTTAGCCGCCGCTTCGGCGGCCGCGGCCTCGCGCTCCAGGCGCTTCTTGCCGGGCTTCGCCTTCTCCGGATTGTTGCGCGGGGTGCGCTTCATCAGGCCGGCGGCGTCGAGGAAGCGGGCGACGCGATCGGTCGGCTGGGCGCCCACCGACAGCCAATGCTTGGCGCGGTCGAGGTCGAGCTTGACGCGGTCAGCGTGGTCCTTCGGCAGCATCGGGTTATGGGTGCCGATCTGCTCGATGTAGCGGCCATCGCGCGGCGAGGCGGCCTCGGCAACGACGATATAGTAGTACGGGCGCTTCTTGGTGCCACCGCGCGACAGGCGGATTTTCACGGACATGCTGCTTCTCCTGGTTTCGATCTGTTCGTTTGCGTGTTGATCAACGTCACTTCATTTCGTATTAGCCGGGTGCCGCCAGACGTCGGCGACGGCTCCCCGCAATTCGATCGTTCCTTCCCGCGTCGCGCCAAGTCGCTGGGCGACACGCTGCGATGGTGTGTTGGCCGGCGCGATCAGGCTAATCGCAGTCTTCCAGCCGAGCGCGCGATAGGCGTGCGTGCGGGCGCCGAGCGCGGCTTCGGTCGCATAGCCACGGCCCCGCGCCGCCGGCGCGAGACCCCACATCACCTCGGGGTCCGGCCAGCCGTAGGGGTTCCAAAGTCCGCTGTAGCCGACCCAGTTGCCGGTCGCCTTCTCTTCTACCACCCACGAGCCGTAGCCGCGCATCTGCCAATGGCCCATCTGCGTCGCCATCCGCCGCCATGTGTCCTCGGGACCGCAAGCGCCACCGATGAAGCGTGCGCTCTCCTCGTCGCCGAGAAGGGCGGCGAACGCGGCATGATCCGCCTCGCGCCATTCGCGCAGCCGTAGCCGCTCGGTTTCGAGAACTGGCGTCATTGCTATTTTTTCTTTCCGGGAAGGCCGGGCAGCGTGAAGCGCGGACCTGTGCCACCGAGGCCGGGAAGACGCGGCATCGCCGCACCGCCGAGACCCGGTAGCGATGGCACCGCAGCCTTGCCGCCAGCAGTACCGGCAGCGCCGAGCTGCTCGCGCACCTCCTTCGGCAACTGCTCCAGTGCCTTCGGATCGAGGCGGGCGAGTTCCGCCTGCATTTTCTCCAACTCGGCGCCACTCGGCATTCCGGCGCCCGGGCCAAGCCCGAAGGCACCGGCCATGCGCTGCATCATGCCCTTGTTCTTGCCCATCATCTTCATCATGTCCGCCATCTGGCGGTGCATCTTGAGGAGACGATTGATCTCGTCGGGACGCGTGCCGGAACCCGCAGCGATGCGCCGCTTGCGCTTGCCGTCGAGCACTTTCGGGTGGCGGCGCTCGAAAGGCGTCATCGACGAGATGATCGCGCCCTGGCGCTTGATCACCTTGTCGTCCATGGCGCCGGCGGGGATCTGCTGCTTCAGCTTGCTCATGCCGGGCATCATGCCCATCAGGCCGCCCATGCCGCCGAGTTTCTGCATCTGCTTCAACTGCTCGGCGAGATCCTCGAGGTCGAACTCGCCCTTGCGCATCTTCTGCGCGATCGCTTGCGCTTTCTCGGCGTCGATCGTCTGCGCCGCCTTCTCGACGAGACTGACGACGTCGCCCATGCCGAGGATGCGGCCGGCAATGCGCTGGGGATGGAAATCCTCGAGCGCGTCCCACCGCTCGCCGACGCCGATCAGCTTGATCGGCTTGCCGGTGACCGCGCGCATGGACAGCGCAGCGCCGCCACGGCCGTCGCCGTCGACGCGGGTCAGTACGATGCCGGTGATGCCGACGCGCTCGTTGAAGTTGCGCGCGAGGTTGACGGCGTCCTGGCCGGTGAGACTGTCGGCGACCAGCAGCGTCTCGTGCGGCTTCGAGATGTCGCGGATGTCGGCCGATTCCTGCATCAACTCTTCGTCGATGTGGGTGCGGCCAGCGGTGTCGAGCATCACCACGTCGTAGCCGCCGAGGCGCGCAGCTTCGAGCGCGCGCGCCGCGATCTGCTTCGGCGTCTGGCCGGGAATGATCGGCAGTGTTGCGACGCCGGTCTGCTCGCCAAGGACGCGGAGCTGCTCCTGCGCTGCCGGACGCCGCGTGTCGAGCGACGCCATCAGCACCTTCTTCCGGTCGCGATCGGTGAGGCGCTTGGAAATCTTGGCGCAAGTCGTCGTCTTGCCCGAGCCCTGCAGGCCGACCAGCATGATCGCCACCGGTGGCGTCGCCGCGAGATCGATCGGCTGCGCGTCGCTGCCGAGCGTCTCGACCAGCTCGTCGTGGACGATCTTGACGACCATCTGGCCGGGCGTCACCGACTTGACGACGTTGGCGCCGACCGCCTTCGCCTTCACGCGATCGGTGAACGAGCGCACGACGTCGAGCGCCACGTCGGCTTCGAGCAGCGCGCGGCGCACCTCGCGCATCGCCTCGTTCACGTCGGCCTCGGTCAGCGCACCGCGGCGGGTGAGCTTGTCGAGGACGCCGGACAGGCGATCGGACAGCGATTGGAACATGGGCTCTAAGCTCTCTCTGTCAGGTAACGCGCCGCGCGTCGCGCTGCCTTCAGGCTCCCGCGACCATCATCGGCTTGAAGTCCACCATCACGTGCGCCTGATAGGCGGGACGCTGGGTCAGCCGCTTGTACCACACCTCGAGATTGGCGAGCGGCGGACGCGGGATCGCCATGTTGAAGTAGCGGTACATCAGCGTGCCGGCCGCGATGTCGGCCATGGTGATCTGATCACCCAGTATAAAGTTACGGCCCGTGAGCTGGCGATTGAGGATGCCGAGCTTGTCGCCGACCCGCATCGCCGCCGCCTCGACCGCTTCGTTGTTGCGATCCGCCGCCGTGACCCGCACGAGCTGGATGAAGCACGTCGAGATGATGTCGGGATAGAGCGTCGACAGCGTCCAGTCCATCCACTGGTCGGCCTTGGCGAAGGTCTGCTCGTCGGCCGGCGAGAGGGTGCCGCGGCCGTAGCGCTGGGCGAGGTGGCGGACGATCGCGCTGCTCTCCCACAGCACGAAGCCGTTGTCGTCGATCGTCGGCACGAGGCGGTTGGGATTGAGCTGGATGTACTCGGGCGTGTCGGTCCTGCCGAACTCGCCGCCGTAGTCGAAGCGTTGGTGCGCGAGGCCGAGCTCGCCCACGGCCCACATGACCTTCTGGACATTGACGGACGTCTTGCGTCCCCAAACCTTCAGCATCGCCACCTGATCCTCGCCATTGACGCCAACGCACCCCGCTGGTCGTGTCGCAATCAGGCATCCAAACGCCAACACGCCCGTGAGCGAACCTTCGCTGACGGACGTTGACCGCGCTGCCTCCCGCTCCACCTCGATCGAGGCGTATGAGCATGTGCAACCGGTGGCTCTGGATGCCAGGGCCTATTGCGATGGGCGGGTTATCGGGCCGTCGAGGGGGGATGTCAAGCCGAGCCGCGCTTCCCCCCTCTCCCCATTGTCTTCAATGGGGAGAGGGTCGGGGTGAGGGGCGGCCGCTTGCTGAAACGTCAGCGTTTGCCGCCGCCCCTCACCCTAACCCTCTCCCCGCAAGCGCGGGGAGAGGGAATTTCCTAGCCACAACTTGCCTGATTTTGCCGTGCAGAGACCAGCCGTGGTCCGCGCTTTCCGACCCCCCTGTGGACAGGTCGAGCATAACGCCATCAATTGGTCATGGACCAGGATTGAACTTGGTTCCGACCCGCTGGCGCCCAGTTTTCGCGATCCGGTGGTGGTCCGACAACCCAGGATGTGACCATGTCGATTTTCCGCTCGATTGCCTTCGTGCTCGGCTTGGCTCTGTTTGCGAGCGTGCCCGCCGTCGCCCAGCAGAAGCTGTTCTCGCACCCGGTCGTCGCCAAGGACGCCGAGCGCTACGAGGCGTATCTCAAGAGCACGTTCAAGCCAGTGACGCCGCAGGCCGCGCGGACGCAGCGCGAGGCGGGGCTCAAAATCGTCGCCGATGGTGGCGACGCTCGCGTCGCGGCACGCCAGCTCGCGACGGCGGTGATGACGGACCCCAAGGATGTGGCCGCGTGGACCGGGCTCGCCAAAGCGCTACTTGCGATGACGCCCGACCCGGCGCGTCCGGCCGAACGCTACTCGATACCGGTCAATGCCTCGGGCGCCGCATTCCTCGCCCTTGAGCGCGCCGGCACCGACCCACAGCGCGCGGCGGCTCTCGCGGCACTCGGCGAAGCGCTGAAGGCGCGCTCGATGTGGCGCCCGGCGATCGAGGCGCTGGCGGCGAGCGTCAAGATCGTGGCGAATGACGAGACGCAGGACACGCTCGACCAGCTCCGCGCCGAGCACGGCTTCCGCGTCGTCGACTACAAGACCGAGTCGGATTCCGCCGAGCCGCGCCTGTGCATCAACTTCTCCGAGCGACTGCCGAGCGCCGTCGGCGATCTCCAGAAATTTGTCGCGCTCGATGGGCGCGAGCCGCAGAACATGACGGTCGAGAACCAGCAGCTCTGCATCGACGGTCTGGAACACGGCAAGCGCTACGAGATACAGCTCCGCGCGGGCCTGCCCTCGACGATCGGCGAGAGCCTCGCGAAGGCGTCGGAGATCGCCGTCTATGTCCGCGATCGCTCGCCGAGCGTGCGTTTCTCGGGCCGCGCCTATGTGCTGCCGAACCGCGGCCAGCAGGGCATTCCAGTCGTCTCGGTCAATGCCAGCAAGGCGACGATCGAGATCCTGCGCATCGGTGATCGCGCGCTCGCCAGTGCGACGTCGCTCGACGGCTTCCTCAAGCAGGTGCAGAGCTACGAGCTCGAGACGATCCGCGAACGCAATGGCCAGCGTATCTGGCAGGGCGAGCTGGAGCTTGCGAGCCGGTTGAATGAAGAAGTGACGACCGCGATTCCGGTCAGCGATGCGGTGCCGGATCTAAAGCCCGGCGTTTATCTCGTGATCGCGTCGGCAGCAGAGAAGAAATCGGACGACTACTCGGCGCCCGCGACGCAGTGGTTCATCGTCTCCGATCTCGGTCTCACGGCATTGGCTGGTGACGACGGGCTGCACGCGTTCGTCCGTGCGCTCGGCTCGGCCAATCCGGTCGGCGACGTCGCCGTGCGTCTCGTCGCACGCAACAACGAGGTCCTGGCGACGGGCAAAACCGATGCGCAGGGCTACGTCCGCTTCGACGCCGGCTTGATGCGCGGCACCGGCGGCCTCGCGCCCGCGATCCTGGTGGCGGAAGGCAACAAGGACTACGCGTTCCTCGATCTCGCGACGGCGGCGTTCGATCTCACGGATCGCGGCGTCAAGGGCCGCGAGCAACCTGGTCCGATCGACGGCTACGCCTACTCCGATCGCGGTGTCTATCGCCCCGGCGAGCCGGTGTACCTGACGGCGCTGCTGCGCGATCGCAATGGTGCAGCGTCGGAAGCACCCGCGACGATGATCGTATCGCGCCCAGATGGCGTCGAGTATCGCCGCATCGTTCTCAACGAGCCGCAGCTGGGCGGCCGCACCGCAACGCTGGCGCTGCCGGCGACGGCGATGACCGGCACCTGGCGCGCGCGGCTCCATACAGATGTAAAGGGCAAGTCGCTCGCGCAGGTCGCATTCCTCGTCGAGGATTTCGTGCCGGAGCGGCTGTCGCTGACGCTTGAGCCACAGGCGAAGTCGATCGCAGTCGAGGAGACGGCGTCGATTGCCGTCGTCGGCCGCTATCTCTACGGTCCGCCCGCCGCCGGCCTCGCGGTCGAGGGCGAGGTGCAAGTGCGGCAGGCGACCGGCGACCTGCCGGGTCTCGCCGGTTACCGTTTCGGTCTCGCCGACGAGCGCGTGACGGCCGTGCGCCAGCCGCTGGAGAACCTGCCAGCTACAGGCAACGATGGTCGCGCAGCCATCGGCGTGCGCCTGCCACAGATCCCGAAGACCGCGCGGCCGCTGGAAGCGGAGGTGCTGGTGCGCCTGCGCGAGCCGAGCGGGCGCACGATCGAACGCAGCGTCAAGCTGCCGGTCGACACGCGCGAAGCCCGCGTCGGCATCAAGCCGCTATTCTACGGTGGTCAGATCGGCGAGGGCGAGAGTGCCGCGTTCGAGACGCTGCTTGTCGATGCAGCGGGCACGTTGCAGCCTGCAACGTCGCTCAAGTGGGAGATCGTCCAGCTCAATCAGCGCTGGCAGTGGTACAGCCGCGACGGCCAGTGGAACTATGAGGCATTCACGACGACGAAGCGCGTCGCGGGCGGCACGACGAAAGGTGACGGCAGCACGGCCGCGCGCATCGACGCGCCGCAGCTCGACTGGGGCCGCTACCGCCTCGAAGTCTCGACAACGGGTGCCGGCGCCGTCGCGATTTCCAGCGTCGCCTTCAACGTCGGCTGGCATGCGAGCGAGAGCGCCGAGAGCCCCGAGGTGCTCGACGTTGCCCTCGACAAGGCGAGCTACAAGGCGGGCGACACCGCGCGCGTGCGCATCAACAGCCGCGTCGCCGGCAAGGTGCGCGTCGCCGTGCTGTCGAATGGACTGCTCGCGATGAAGGATGCCGAGGTTCCGGCCGGCGGTGGCGAGATCACGTTGCCCGTGGAAGCGAACTGGATGCCCGGCGCCTATGTCACCGCGACGCTCTATCGCGCGATGGACGAAGGCGCGAAGCGGATGCCCAGCCGCGCCATCGGCGTGCGCTGGCTCGGTCTCGACACGACAGGCGAAACGCTGAAGCTGACGCTCTCCGCGCCGGCCAAGATCAAGCCCGCAAGCAAGCTGACAGTGCCGGTCAAGATCGACGGCCTCAAGGCGGGCGAATCCGCGCGTATTACCGTTGCGGCGGTCGACATCGGCATCCTCAACCTCACGCGCTTCGAGGCGCCCGCGCCCGAACGTCACTTCCATGCGCAGCGCCGTCTCGGCGTCGAGATCCGCGACTTCTATGGCCGCCTCATCGACGGCATGCGGGCGACGCGCGGCACGTTGCGCTCGGGTGGTGACGGCGAGGGCATGGGTGGGCTCTCGGCCAAGGGCAGCCCGCCGGTCGAGAAGCCGCTGGCGCTGTTCTCCGGCATCGTAGAGGTCAAGCCGGATGGCACAGCGGAGACGAGCTTCGATATTCCCGACTTCAACGGCACCGTGCGGCTGATGGCGGTCGCGTGGAGCGCCGGCAAGGTCGGTTCGGCGGGTTCCGACGTCGTGGTGCGCGATGCGCTCGCGCTCACGGTGACCGCGCCGCGCTTCCTCAGCCTCGGCGATGAAGCGAATCTCGCGATCGATCTTCACAACATCGAGGCACCGGATGCGGCGTTCGCGCTATCGATCGAGCAGGAGAATCCGCAGGGGCTCGCCGTCTCGCTCGCTCAGCGCAATCCGCGCCTGGCGCCGAACCAGCGCCGCTCGGAGCGCGTCGCGATCAAGCCCGCGGGTCTCGGCCGCCACGTCTACAATGTGCGTGCTACCGGTCCCGACGGCGTCGAGGTGCGCCGCCGCGTGGCGCTGCAAGTGATGCCGCCGGCCAACGACATCCGGCGGACGACGAGTGCGCGTATTGCCGCAAAGGGCGGCCGTCTCACGCTGTCGCCCGATGTGCTTGCCGACCTGATCCCGACGAGCGCCCGCATCGCGCTAAACGTCGGCCCGTCCGCCGGCATGGACGTACCGGGCCTGCTGACGTCGCTCGACCGCTATCCGTATGGATGCGCCGAGCAGACGACGAGCCGCGCGCTGCCGCTGCTCTACGTCAACGACGTCGCGCGCCGCATCGGTATCGCCGAGGATAGCGAGATCAAGGAGCGCATCCAGAAGGCGGTCGCGCGCGTGCTGGAGATGCAGGACTCGTCTGGTGCCTTCGGCGTGTGGGGACCGGGCGAGCCCGACCTCTGGCTCACCGGCTACGTCACCGACTTCCTGACGCGGGCAAAAGAGCTCGGCCATCCGGTGCCGCAGATGCAGCTCACGCAGGCGCTCGATCGCCTCGCGAATTACGTCTCCTACGCGCAGGACTTCGAGAAGGGCGGCGAGGCACGCGCCTACGCGCTCTACGTCCTCGCCCGCAATGGCCGCGCGCCGGTCGCGGAGCTGCGCTACTACGCCGACGAACGTCTCGAGCGGTTCTCGTCTGCCTTGGCGCAGGCGCAGATCGGTGCAGCGCTGGCGATGACCGGCGACAAGCCGCGCGCCGAGCGCGTGTTCCGCGCGGCGTTGGCCAAAATCGGCGACGACGGGGCGGAGGAGAGCCGCATCGACTATGGCTCGCGCCTGCGTGACGGCGCCGCCGTGCTTACGCTTGTCTCGGAGACGCGCACGCTCACGGCTGAGACGCCGCAGCTCGCGACGGTGATCGAGAAGGCGCGCGCAAATCGCGCCTACACCTCGACGCAGGAGCAGGCGTGGATGCTGCTTGCTGCCCGCGCGTTGAGTGAATCCGCGTCGAACACGAAGCTCACGATCAACGGTGCCGCTCACAGCGGCGAGCTGACGCGTGCGCTTACTGCAGGCGATCTCGGCCAGGGCGGCTTGTCGGTCCTCAATACGGGCGACGCACCGGTCGCGGCGATCGTCTCGGTGACGGGATCGGCGCTCACCGCCGAGCCGGCGGTGTCGAAAGGGTTCACGATCTCGCGGACGTACTACACGCTGGACGGCAGTCGCCTCGATCCCGGTGACGGGCCGATGACGGTCGCCCAGAACGACCGAGTCGTCGTGGTGCTCAAGATCGAGGGCGAGAACAACGGAGGGCGCGTGCTTCTGGTCGATCGGTTGCCGGCGGGCTTCGAGATCGAGAACCCGCGTCTCGTCGAGAGCGGTGACGTGAAGAGCCTCGCGTGGCTGCAGACGGCTGGCAAGCCGAAGCACACCGAGTTCCGCGATGATCGCTTCGTCGCCGCTTTCGACTACTTCCAGGGCGAGGATGGCCGCACCGGCGTCAAGCCGGCCGCGACCGTCGCCTACATCGTCCGCGCGGTGACGCCGGGCCGCTACGTCCATCCGGCGGCCATGGTCGAGGATATGTATCGGCCGGACCTGTTCGCTCGCACGAGCGCGGGGGGGCTGGTGGTCACGGCGGCGCAGTAGAGGAACAAGAACCGCCTTCAGGCGTTAATGACGCGGAGAGTGGCAATCGGCGAGCCGCGCTTTGGGTCTTTGCCGACCCTGCGCGGACGAGGAGCAAGCCGTTGCGTTCAGTACGCATGCAGGAGGTTTCGATGTTCTTGAAACGCGTGGGCACCGGCTTGGCACTGCTTGTCGCCGGTGCATTCTACGGCGCCGGCGCGCAGGCGGCGCCTGTCGGCGGCCCCCCGAATACAAATGTTCAGATTGACCCACACGCCATGGTCGAGAAGGCGCAGGTCTTCTTCTGGCGCAATCGCCGCTACTGCTTCTATTGGGACGCGTGGAACGGTCCGGGCTGGTACTATTGCGGCTATGCGTGGCGTCGTGGCTATGGTTGGGGCGGCAGCCCTGGCTGGCATGGCTGGCGCCACCATGATCGTGGATGGCATCGCCGCAACCGCGGGTGGGATCGCGATGAACGGCGAGGCCGGATAGAGCGCCCGCGCCGCCCCTACGACCGGGGTGTCACCGGTCGCCCGTCTCGACCTGATCGCGCCGGCCCGCGCAGTGGTGGTCGTGACAGCTTCCGCGGCGGTGGTCGTAGTGATGGTGGACGCGGAATGTCCAGCGGTCGCAGCGGCGGCTCGAGCGGTGGCGCGCCCGGTGGCGGTCGCAGCGGTGACGGCGGACGCAGCCGCTAAGGTCGCCGACTGCTGACTTGAGAACGCGATCGACCGCTTGGCGTGTTGCCAGGCGGTCGATTTGTTTATTGCGTGCGGCTACTCGGCAGCGACGGCGGCGCGTGCGTTGCGTGGCGTCATGACGAGGCCCTCGTAACCATTGGCGGCGACCGCGTCGCATTCCTGCCGGTAGACGCCGACGCCGCCGATGTACGGCATGAACACCCGCGGCTTGCCGGGGATGTTGGCGCCCATATACCAGGACGCGGCTTTCACGTAGAGCGTGCGATGGCCGGCCTCGTTAACGTGCTGGCCCCAGTTGCCTTCGGCTTCGGCGGTCGGCTCGACAGTGTCGATGCCGTTCGTGCGCATGTGGGCGATGAGGTCGATCATCCAGTCGACGTGCTGCTCGATCGATACGATCATGTTGCTGAGCACAGACGGACTGCCGGGACCCGTGATCATGAACAGGTTGGGCATCCCCGCGCTCATCAGGCCGAGATAGGTCTGCGGGCCGCCCTCCCACTTGTCGACGAGCGCCAGTCCGTCGCGCCCGCGGATGTCGATCGCCGCGAGTGCGCCGGTCATAGCATCGAACCCGGTCGCGAATACGATGGCATCGAAGTCGAACGTGGCGCTCGTGGTCTTCACACCCGTCGGCGTGATCGCTTCGATGGGAGTCGCCTTGAGGTCGACGAGTTTCACGTTTGGCTGATTGTAGGTCTCGAAATAGTTGGTATCGACGCAGATCCGCTTGGTGCCGATCGGGTAGTCCGTCGGGCACAGGATTTCCGCGGTCGCCGGATCTTTCACGATCTCGCGGATCTTCGAGCGCACGAACTCGGAAGCAGTGTCGTTCGACGCCTGGTTGGTGATGAGGTCGTTGAAGGCGGCCATGAACGATGTCCCGCCCGTTGCCCACCGCTTCTCGTAGACGCGACGGCGCTCCTCCGGCGACACGTCCATCGCCGACACGTCGTTGACGCCGTAGTTAGCGTCGGTCGCATCGTAGAGGATGCCGGTGCGCATGGTGCGCGCCTTGGCCCGCCGTGCGTCGTATTGCGCCTTCCACGGTCCCTCGTAATCGGGCGTCATCGGGCGGTTGCGGGAGGGGATCGAGTAGTTCGGCGTGCGCTGAAAGACAGTCAGCTCCGCCGCCTGCGCCGCGATCACGGGGATCGCCTGGATCGCCGACGAGCCGGTACCGATCACGCCTACGCGCTTGCCCGTGAAGTCGACGCCCTCATGGGGCCAGTAGCCGGTGTGGTAGGTCGGGCCGGCGAACGTCTCGCGGCCGGGGATGTCGGGGAGCCGCGCGGTCGAGAGGCACCCGGTCGCCATCACGCAATGCTGCGCCGTGACCCGGTTGCCGCGATCGGTGGTCACGTGCCAACGCCGGGTCTTCTCGTCGAAGTGCGCCGCCGTCACGCGGGTCTCGAACTGGATGTCGCGGCGCAGATCGAATCGGTCCGCAATGTGGTTGGCGTAGGCGAGGATCTCTGGTTGGGCGGCGAAGCGCTCGCTCCAGTGCCACTCCTGCTGAAGCTCCTTCGAGAACGAATGGGAGTACTGCATGCTTTCGACGTCGCAGCGCGCGCCTGGATAGCGATTCCAGTACCAAGTGCCGCCGACTCCTGTAGCGGCTTCGAAGATACGGGCCGTGAGACCCAGCCCGCGCAACCGGTGCAGCAGGTACATTCCGGCGAAACCAGCGCCGACGATGACGACGTCGAACTCGCCTACCGCCTGCCCGCTCTGGGCAGTCGATGGTGCCCCCTCTCGCGTTGCTGTCCCCGGCACGATCCGCTTCCTCCCGTCCAGTTCCCTCGTCGCAGTCTCGTTCGTGCGCCGACCAAACGTACGCAGCCGAAGCAAGTATATCAGCTGAACGCTGGAGTCTGCCAATGTCAAGCCGCCGCCGGTGCAACGACGCCATGCCGGCATCGGGGCAGCTCGGGGCGCGACTGTGTCTGATACAGCCGGGCGCCTGCAACACGGGCTCAACCGGCTTCATCGGGCCGTGGCGCCAGTGCCGCATCGGCCGAAGATACCGTGTGTGCATGGGGCGGCGGCTCCTTGATCCGGCTGGCTCGCCGATGTTTAGATGCGGCCCGGATGCCGCCACCCGGAGGTTCACATGAAGCTCGCTGCCGCTCTCCTCGCCCTCGCGTTTACCGCTTCTTCCGCCGCTGCCCAGTCATCGTGCTCGAACATCATCGACGGCGGCGACCCGGCCAAGATCTTCAGTCTCGCGCGCGGGCATGGCTCGGCCGAGATCGGCACCGACAACCGCGGCGACCCGAAGATCGACGGCCGCATGCACGGCGTCCGCTATCAGATCTATTTCTACGGCTGCAAGAACGGCGAGCAGTGCTCGTCGGTGCAGTTCCGCGCCGGCTTCTCGCAGCCCGATGATAAGCAATCCATCCAGCGCATGAACGAGTGGAACGTCTCGAAGCGGTTCGGCAAGGCGGCGATCGACAAGGACGGCGACGCGACCATCGAGATGAACGTCAACCTGCGCGGCGGCGTGTGCAACGCGAACTTCGACGAAACGGTCGGCTGGTGGTCGACGGTGCTGCGCGAGTTCCTCCAGTGGATCAACTTCCGCACCTGAGATCAGGCGGATTGGCAGGCTGCGAGCTTCTCCGTCAGCGCCCGCTTGAGCTCCTGCTTGGCGGGCTCCGTGGCGGCGAGGATCTCGTCCATCTTTAGGAAGTCCATCGTCTCGTAGCTCGTCACCTGCGGGCGAATGAAGATGTCGGGCGCGCGGCGCGCGAGCTTCTCGCGCGTCACCGTCGTGAAGAGGGCGTGCAGCGCGCCGTTCCACAGGTCGTCCGTCGTCAACTGCTCGACGGTGGTATTGGGATCGGGTGCGCCGGTCACATCGACCGCGACGGTGACGTCCGCCTCGTCGAGCAGAATGTCAAACGGAGTGGGATTGACGAAGCCGCCATCGATGAGGATGCGGCCGCCGATCTCGACCGGACGCATGATCGATGGCAGCGACGCGCTCGCCGCGATTGCGGGAATGACGGGACCGTGGCGCAGCACGACCTGCTCGAGGCGATGGAAATCGAGGGCGATGAGGCGCAACGGGATCGCGAGGTTGGCGAAGTCGGTGCGCACCGGATCCGGCAGCAGCATGTCGAAGAGACTGACGCCGTCCACCGCGGCAGGATGGCGCGGGCTCCACAGGCTGGTGATGTGTCCAGGGAGGCGCGTCGCCAGCCGGTAGAAGACGGCGCTGCGGCTCGCCAGCAGTTCCGCGGCGTAGGCGCGGATGTTCTTCGCCGAGAGGCCGGCGGCGTAGCAGGCGCCGGCGATTGCGCCGAACGACGTCCCCGATATGACGGCCGGCTTGATACCGAGTTCGTCGAAGGCCTCGAGGACCGCGATGTGGGCGAGCCCGCGCGCGGAGCCGCCGCCGAGCGCGAGCGCGACCCGCGGTGATGGGGACTTCGGCTGCGACATCGCCGTCTCGTCGTTCATGATTTGCTCTTTCGGGGCCTCAGGGACAGAGACAGTCTGCGCGGCTTGCGGCGCGGCAGATCGGGCTCAGGTGTATCGCCGGAAGACGATTGATCCGCAATGGCCGGGACCGGGGTATCTGCGGCGATCGCAATCGTATGGCTGCGCAGCAGGCGTTCGAGCTTACGCTTGAACTGCGACTTGGAGGGCTCCGCCGCGGCTAGGATTTCCCTGAAACGGTGAAACTCGAGAACATGGAAGGCGTCGACATCGACATCGATGTAGATGTCGGGCTGGATGCGCCGCAGCTTCTCGCGCACGAGCGAGCGCTGCAGGATCTGCGAGCAGGAGACGATCGCTTCGACCGCGCCGGGTCCCATCTCCCGGGGATCGGAGCGCGGGGCGCCGGACACATCGACGGCAACCGTGATATCGCCGCGGCCGGTCATGAGGTCGAAGGGCAGCGGATCGACGAGCCCGCCATCCATGAGCGAGCGGTTATTGACGATCACAGGCTGGAAGATCACGGGAAGGGCAATGCTTGCGGCGATGGCGCGGCGCAGATCGCCTTCGCTGAAAACGATCGAGTCCTGCGCGTAGAAATCTGTGGCGACGATCGCGAGCGGTATCTTGAGGTCTTCGAAGCGGCGCGGCACGCGCGACGGCAGGATGTGCTCGAGCAGCGTTTCCGGCTTGAGCAGCGACGAGCGCAGCGAGAACATGCTGAACAGCTTCTGCACCGGGTCCGAGCGCGCCGCGATGAGATTGCGGGCAAGGTCGAGGCGCTGGCTGAGAACCTCCTCGGTGTGGGCGCGGATCAGCGCAGCCGACATGCCGGATGCGTAGGCGGCGCCGTAGAGCGCGCCGATCGAGGTGCCGGTGATGAAGGATGGGCGGATGCCGAACTCGTCGAAGACCTCGAGGATAAGAACGTGTGCGAGCCCGCGGGCGCCGCCACCGCCGAGCGCGAGCGCGATCGACGGCGTTGCCGCCGGCGTCGCGTGCGGATGAGATTTGGGCTTCGGTGTGGCGATGACGCTCTTTCTCATCGCGTTGCCCTCTTGCCTGAGCCGCTGGCACGGCTCAGCTCGCGCTCCCGCTCGACAGCAGGAACGGGACGAGATGGGAGAGCGTCGGCGCAGGCTGCTCCTCGGGCAGGAAATGGCCGGAGACGACACCGGCGGCCTGGATGTCGGTGCACCAGGCCTGCCACGATTTCAGCGGCGCGCTGATGGCACCATGGCCGCGCTCGACGCCCCAGAGCGCCAACGTCGGGCACGTGATCTTGCGCCCGGCCGTGCGGTCGGCGGCATCGAATGTGACATCGCAGGTGGCGCCCGCGCGATAGTCTTCGCAGCTCGCATGGATCACCTCGGGCTTCGCGAACGCGGCACGGTAGTGCGCGAGCGCCGCGGGATCGAACGCGCTTAGGTCGTGCGATGCGGTCCATTGGGCGAGCAGATACTCGAGGAAGTAGGTCGGATCACGGCCGATCATGGTTTCGGGGAAGGGGGCAGGCCGCGCCAGGAAGCTCCAATGGAAGCGGCCGACGAGTGTCGTCCTGGCGGTATCGGACCAGGCGTCCAGCGTCGTCACGATGTCGAGCACGGCGAGGCGTGTGACGCTGTCGGGATGGTCGAGCGCGAGACGATAGCCGACGCGCGCGCCGCGGTCGTGGCTGACGACGGCGAAGCGGTCGTGGCCAAGTACGCGCATCATCGCGACGAAGTCGGCGGCCATGGCGCGTTTGGAGTAGGCGATATGGGGGACGCCGCCCTCCCCGTTTCCTTCTGTGCCCGCGATGGGGCCGACGCTGGCGCCGTAGCCGCGCAGGTCAGGGATCACCAGGGTGAAGTGGCGCGCAAGCTCGGGCGCGATCTTGTGCCAGCACACATGGGTCTGCGGATAGCCGTGCAGCAGCAGCAGCGGTGGTCCGTTGCCGCCCGTGCGCGCGAAGATCTTGGCACCGGGCACGTCGATGAAGTGGGTCGAGAAACCCGGGTAGAGATCCGGCAGATCGGCCATGCGTTATGCCTCCTCTTCCAGCAGGAACGGCAGGGCCCGTTCGAGAAGAGCTGCCGGATTCTCCTCTGGGATGAAATGGCCGCTTTCGATCGATCCACCTTCGAGGCTGGTGCACCATGGCTCCCACACCCCGAGCGGGTCGGCGATTTCGGCGAGGAAGCCTTCGCTGCCCCACAGCACCTGGACCGGGCAGCCCAGGCGCACGCCGGCCTCGCTGTCGGCTCGCGTCAGGGCGAGGTCGATCCGTTCAGACGCGCGGTAGTCCTCGCACGTGGCATGGACGCGATCGGGCTGGCGCAGCATGTCGATATAGTCGGCCATCGCGACAGGATGGATCACGGCCGGCGATTTTGCCAGCGTGGCGCGGCGAAAGCGGCTTTCGACCCAGTCGGCGGGGTTCTGGATGATGAGCCCCTCGGGCAGCGGGGCGGGCTGCGAGAGGAACGAGATGTGTTGAATCCCGAACTTGTGGCCTTCCTCGCGCAGCCGGAAGAAGTCGCTGGTGGAGACGATGTCGAGTATCACCAGCCGCTCGACCCGTTCCGCCGCATCGAGCGCAAGCCGGAAGCCGACGTGGGCGCCCCGGTCGTGACCCATGACACGGAAGCGCTCGAAGTCGAGAGCGCTCATCAGCTCGGCAATGTCGAGGGCCATCGTCCTTTTCGAATAGGCGCGGTAGTTGCCGTCGCTCGAGGGGCAGTCGCTGCGGCCGTAGCCGCGCAAATCGGGTGTGATGACCGTGAAATGCCGCGCCAGCTCCGGCGCCACGAGATGCCACATGGCGTGCGTCTCGGGATAGCCGTGAATGAGCAGCAGCGGCGGGCCGCGGCCACCGATACGTGCAAAGAGTTCGATTCCGCGGATCGATATGAGCCGCTCGCTGAAGCCGGGGAACAGCTCGGCCAGCGCATTCATCGGTCTCTCTTCTCCGCGGACTCGCGGGCGATGGCGCGCCAGCCGATATCGCGCCGGCAGAAGCCGCCGGGCCAGTCGATCCGGTCAATTGCCGCGTAGGCGCGCGCCTGCGCCTCGGCGACCGTGCGGCCGCGCGCGGCGACGTTGAGCACCCGGCCGCCGTTGGCGAGCAGGCGGCTGCCGTCGCGGCGGGTGCCGGCGTGGAAGATCTCGATGCCGTCGCCTTGGCCGGCCGCCTCGAGGCCACGGATCTCGCTGCCCTTGGCGTAGTCGCCGGGATAGCCGTTGGCCGCCATGACGACGACGAGGGCGGGATCGTCGTGCCACCTGAGATCAAAGTTGGCGAGGACACCGTCTGCCGTTGCAAGGAGCGCCGCCAGCAGGTCGGACTTCAGGCGCATCATCAGCACCTGACATTCCGGATCGCCGAAGCGAACGTTGTACTCGATGAGCTTGGGCCCGTCGGTGGTGACCATGATGCCGAGGAACAGCACGCCCTTGAAGGGGGTCCCACGCTTGGCCATGTCGACGACCGTCGGATGGATGATCTCCTCCATGGTGCGGCGGACCATCTCGGGTGTCATGACCGGAGCCGGCGAATAGGCACCCATGCCCCCGGTGTTGGGTCCGGTGTCGCCATCGCCGACGCGCTTGTGGTCCTGCGCGGTGGCGAGCGGCAGCACCGTTTTGCCGTCACACAGCGCGAAGAAGCTCGCCTCCTCCCCCTCGAGAAATTCCTCGATGACGACAGTTGCGCCCGCGTCGCCAAAAGCGCCATCGAAGCAGGCGTCCACAGCTTGCTCCGCGACCGCCATCGTCTCGGCGATCACGACGCCCTTGCCGGCGGCAAGACCGTCGGCCTTGATCACGATCGGCAGCTTCTGCGCGGCGAGATACGCCTTCGCGCTAACGGCACTGTCGAAAATGCCGTAGGCGCCGGTCGGGATGTTGCAGTCGCGGCAAAGGTCTTTCGTGAAGCCCTTCGAGCCCTCGAGCTGGGCCGCGGCTTTGCTCGGGCCGAAATACTTGAGGCCGGCGGCGGCCAGCTCGTCACCGAGGCCGGCGACCAGCGGTGCCTCGGGGCCGACGATAACGAAATCGATCCTGTTGGCCTTGGCGTAGGCGATGATCCCCGCATGATCGTCGGGGGAAATCGCGACGCACTCGGCGATCTCGGCGATGCCGGCGTTGCCGGGCGCGCACGTGAGCCTAGTCAGCAGTGGGCTCGCCGACAGCGCCCAGGCGAGGGCGTGCTCGCGACCGCCGGATCCGATCAGCAGGACGTTCATGCTCGTGTTCCCCAATAGAGGTGCCACCGTCAGGCACCAAATCCAGCCTGTATTGCGGGGCCGAAAACCGCATTCCACCTTACCGGGATGCGGCCGGGGATAATCCTTGTGCCGCTCGCGGGGCCGTTCTTGCTGCGGCCACCTTCGTGTAGCATTGAACAGCGTTGTAACAAACGGATGCGATTCGTGGCAGATACGGTGCGCGCAGGGAAGACCAGCGCCAGCAACAACCGAGAGCTGACGGTTTCCGAGCTGTCGAACGCCATCAAGAGGTCGCTCGAGGACGGCTTCGGCTTCGTGCGTCTCCGGGGTGAGATCTCCGGTTATCGCGGCCCGCACGCGTCCGGCCACTGCTACTTCGGACTGAAGGACGACAAGTCGAAGATCGATGCCGTGATCTGGCGCGGCGTGTTCTCGAAGCTGCGCTTCAAGCCCGAGGAAGGGCTCGAGGTGATCGCGACCGGCAAGGTCACGAGCTATCCGTCCTCGTCGAAATACCAGATCGTCGTCGAGGCGCTCGAGCCGGCTGGCCTCGGCGCGCTGATGGCGCTGCTCGAGGAGCGGCGACGCAAGCTCACTGCGGAAGGCCTATTTGCGGAAGAGCGCAAGCGCTCGCTGCCGTTCCTGCCGCGCGTGGTCGGCATCGTCACCTCACCGACCGGCGCCGTGATCCGCGACATGCTCCATGGTTTCGCCGAGCGCTATCCGGTGCACGTGATCGTGTGGCCGGTGCGCGTCCAGGGTGAGACGAGCGCGAAGGAGGTCGCGGCGGCAATCCGCGGCTTCAATGCGCTGAGCCCGGGTGGTCCGGTGCCGCGTCCCGACGTGCTGATCGTCGCGCGAGGTGGCGGCAGCCTCGAGGATCTCTGGAGCTTCAACGAGGAGATCGTCGTTCGCGCCGCGGCCGAGAGCGCAATCCCACTGATATCGGCGGTCGGCCACGAGACCGATACAACACTGATCGACCACGCCGCGGATGCGCGCGCGCCGACGCCGACCAAGGCGGCGGAATGGGCGGTGCCGAAATACGGCGAGCTCGTCGAGACGGTCGCCGAGCTCGAGCTGCGTTTGCGCAAATGTGTGCGCCGGACACTTGACGCGGCACGTACCGACCTGAAGGCCGCAGCGCGGGGCCTACCCCGCCTCGAGAACCTGCTCGCCCTGCCGCGCCAGCGGTTCGATGAGGCCGAGCGCCGGTTGGCGCGGGCCTTGGCCGCCAATACGCACGCCCATGCGCGCCGTCTCGCGCGGGTCGGGCCGAGACTGCAGTTGCGGCTTGTCGCGCAGCGGATCGAGCGCGACCGCCAGCGGCTGGATAGGCTGCAACGTGGAGTGGTGACAGCGCTCGCCCGCTCGACGGCGGCGCGGCGCACGCGCTTCGAACGGCAGGCGGCGCGAGTGACCCCGCACGCGCTTGTGCTCAGGACTGCGCGCCTGCGGGAGCGTATCGACAGCGTCTCGGCGCGGCTCCGCCAAAGCCTCGCGAACCGCCTGGCCCTCGATCGGCATGCCCTGACCGGGCAGGCGCAGATGCTGGCGTCGCTCAGCTACCAGAGCGTGCTGCGGCGCGGCTTCGCACTGGTGCGCGACGAGGACGGCCGCGCGGTCCGTTCGGTCGCCGGACTCGCAGTCGGCGCCCACGTCGGCATAGAGCTTGCTGACGGGCGCGCGAACGCCGCCGTCACGGGAGTATCGCCGTCGTCCGACACGGCCGAAGGCAAGAGCCGCGAAACACGACCGGCGCCACCGCGCGCGCCGCCACGACGCGGCCCGAGCGGGCAGGGATCGCTGTTCTGACTGGTGTTATTCCGCCGCGAGCAGACTGCGCGTCTGGCCCGTGCCGGCGCCAGGACCAATCGATGCGATGCGGCCGAGCGCCTCGATGAAGAGACCCCGGCTCGCCTCGGGCAGGGCGTCGAGCAGCATGCGGTCGACCTCTGCCGCGCGCGCGCGGAAGCTCGCGAGCAGCGCCCGCCCGTCGTCCGTCAGACGCAGGACGTTCGATCGCGCGTCGTGACGCGCGCGACGCCGAGCCAGATATCCTTTCCGCATCAGGCGACGGACGAGATCGGCGGTCGTCGAACGATCGATACCCGTCGCATCGACGAGGCCAACCTGATTGGTGCCCTCGCGCTCGGACACGATGACGAGGACGGCGAGCTGTCGTGGCGTCAGACCGGTGTCGGAGAACGCGGTTGCGAACGCTTCATCTGCCGCCTGCTGGGCACGGTGAAGCATGTGCAGCACGCACGAATTCAGATCGAAGTTCCCCGTCTTGTCGTGTTCCACGCCCCTACGCCCCTCGTCCGCTAGCGTTGATGAAGTGCAGCCCATTCGCCCCCAGGCACAAAACGGGCAATGCATCGGATGCCTACGTAGCAAGTACGAAGATCATCACGGGGGTGAGTTTGACTGTTGATCAACGCACGACAACTCCCTAAAATTGTCTCATGGCTGTTAAAAAACGCACAGCATATCCGGACTGGGAAGATGTGCATTTCTTCCTAGAGTTGGCGCGTTTAGGCAGTCTCTCCGCGGCCGCGAGAGCGCTGGGGGTCACGCATGCGACTGTCGGACGCCGGATCACCACCCTCGAAAAGGTGCTCCGCGTGCAGCTTTTCGACCGGCATGGCGGGCGATTCTCGCTGACCGAGGCCGGCTCCCGTGCGGCGGCTGCGGCGGGGGCGATGGCCGATGGCGCCGCGGCAATTCGGCGGATGACGGCCGGCCCCTCCGACGAGGTTGTCGGGAAGGTGCGGGTGACGGCGACGGAGGTGATCGGCTCGTACTTCCTGATGTCGCGGATGCGCGATCTCGTGGCGAAGAACCCCGGTCTCGACATCGAGCTCGTCATCCAGAACCGAAACCTCAGTCTTGCGCGCCGCGACGTCGACCTCGCCATACGCCACGCCCGCCCCGAGGGCAGCTCCGTCATCACGCGTAAGATCGCCGAGTACTCGAACCGGTTCTACGCTGATCGCACCTATCTGGCGGCCCGCAAGGACGAGTCGCTCGACTTCATCGGCTTCACCGACGACATCATCCATCAGCCGATGGCGCTGCACACGATCCGCGCGGCGGGCAACCAGCAGCGCTACGCGCTCAAGGTGAACACGCTGTTCGCAAGGCTCGCCGCCGTGCGCGCCGGCCTCGGGATCGGCATCGTGCCGAAGTTCGTCTCCCTCCAGTATCCGGAGCTGGTCGAGGTCGACGTGGGCGTGGAGCCGCTGGTGCGGGAGCTGTGGCTGGTCGCCCATCCCGACGTCCGCGGCGTGGCGCGTTTGCGGGTAACGTTCGACTACATCGCAGAGGCGATTTCCGGGGCGCGCAGAGAGCTGATGTAGGCGCTACTGCTTGCCGGCGAATTTGTCCGTGGCGGCGATGAGGTGATCGAGAATGCCAGGCTCCGAGAGGGCGTGCCCCGCACCTTCAACGATGTGGAACTCGGCATCGGGCCATGCGCGAGCGAGATCCCAGGCGGTGCGCAGCGGGCACGGCATGTCGTAGCGGCCATGCACGATAACGCCCGGAATGCCTTTGAGCTTGTGGGCGTCGCGCAGGAGCTGGCCTTCCTGGAGCCATCCGGCGTGGGTGAAGAAGTGGTTCTCGATGCGCGCGAAGGCGAGCGCGAAATTGTCGTCGCCGTGCTGCTGGGTGAACGCGGGATCAGGCAGCAGCGTGATCGTCTCGCCTTCCCACAGGCTCCATGCCTTCGCAGCCTGGATCTGCACGGCGCGATCGGGGCTTGTCAGCCGCTTGCGGTACGCGGCCATCATGTCGCCGCGCTCGGTCTCGGGAATGGGCGCAAGGAAGCGCTCCCACTTGTCCGGGAACATCTCCGACACGCCGAACTGGTAGTACCAGTCGAGCTCGCTCTTCTGCAGCGTGTAGATGCCGCGCACGATCAGCTCGGTGACGCGCTCGGGGTGCGTCTCGGCGTAGGCAAGCGCCAGCGTCGAGCCCCACGAGCCGCCGAACACCTGCCACTTCTCGACGCCCATGAGGCCGCGGAGCCGCTCGATATCGGCGACGAGGTGCCAGGTCGTGTTGGCCTCAAGGCCGGCGTGCGGCGTCGATTTCCCGCAGCCGCGCTGGTCGAACAGCATCACGTCGTAAAGCTTCGGATCGAACACGCGGCGCTGCTTGGGCGAGATGCCGCCGCCGGGTCCGCCGTGCAGGAAGACGGCGGGCTTCGCACCACGCGTGCCGACGCGCTCCCAGTAGACGACGTGGCCGTCGCCGACGTCGAGCAAGCCCGTCTCGTAGGGCTCGATCTCGGGATACCAGGTGCGCAATTCGGGCACTCTCAAGTCTCCTCGTTTGCTGTGTTGTTGCCTGGGTCCGCGTTGCTTAGTCTATGGCATGGGTGAGCGGACAGACATGCGGGGAATGTGGCGGCAAGAGTGGCTCGGGCGCATCGCCGCGTTGGCCGATGGCGGTCGTCAACGGCAGACATGGCTCGATCCCACCAACACCAACCCCCATTGGTCATACGTCGAGCTCATGTGCGGCTACTTTGACGATACACTGCGAGGCGATACCTATGACTGGGCGCTTACAGAGGGACTTGTGACGGCTCAAGAGGTTCGAATTGTGAGCCGGCTCCATCAGCTTCTCAGATGTCACAAAGTGCCCGACGACCTCGACCACGCGCAAATTCTGGCAGACCCAGCCTGGACTGAAATTGTCGCTGAAGCGGAGAAGGTCAGGCGAGGCCTGCTTGCCTGGCTCACAGATCCCGATGAGCGAAGCGCCCTACAGGAGCATTGACCGACTGCCCGACGGATGGACCAATGAAAAAGAGCCCCGCACGTCGGCCGGGCTCTTTCACTTCCTTGCTATCGCAGCCTTACGCCGCCATGGCCTTCTTGAGGTTCTCGTCGATCTTGTCGAGGAAGCCCGTGGTCGAGAGCCACTTCTGCTGGTCGCCGACGAGCAGCGCGAGGTCCTTCGTCATATAGCCGGCCTCGACGGTGTCGATGCACACCTTCTCCAGCGTGGTCGAGAACTTGGCGAGTTCCGCGTTGTTGTCGAGCTTGGCGCGATGGGCGAGGCCGCGCGTCCAGGCGAAGATGGACGCCATCGAGTTGGTCGACGTCTCGCGGCCCTTCTGGTGCTCGCGGTAGTGGCGGGTGACGGTGCCGTGCGCGGCCTCCGCCTCGCAGGTCTTGCCATCGGGCGTCAGCAGCACCGAGGTCATGAGACCGAGCGAGCCGAAGCCCTGCGCGGCCGTATCAGACTGCACGTCGCCGTCGTAGTTCTTGCATGCCCACACGTAGCCGCCCGACCACTTGAGGCACGCCGCCACCATGTCGTCGATGAGGCGATGCTCGTAGGTGAGCTTGCGCTTGTCGAACTCGGCCTTGAACTCGCTATCGAACACCTCCTGGAAGATGTCCTTGAAGCGGCCGTCGTAGACCTTGAGGATGGTGTTCTTGG
>VFQN01001999.1_pt1 | contig 32597 bp, 44 predicted proteins | sample 3512371 | NCBI WGS metagenome assembly VFQN01 (sample SAMN10412370, study PRJNA504923) | tailings metagenome | isolation source: Replicate 2 from Balatoc abandoned mine | place: Philippines: Itogon, Benguet | collected 2017-08-28 | reverse complement strand
GGGCGGGGGGGGGGGGGGCAGCAGGGGGGGGGGGGGGGGGGCAGGGGGGGGGGGGGGGGGGGGGGAGCGGTGGGTGGCAAGGGCAAGGGCGGCAAGAGGAGGCGCTGACAGGGCGCCGGGCCTTGGCCTGGTTTGTTTGTAGTCTTGTGAGCGCTGCGTTCCGACACGATAAGTACACCAGGATGTGCGGGACGGTCGTAGCTTGTTTGCATGCTCCACTTTACGGGAGTGACATGAGCGTAATGGTACTGGTACGTGCGAGCTTGGTGACTGCTTGGTGGCAGCTGCCGCAATGTGGTACCGGCGTAAGTGAGCAGCACCTGGCAGCACCCCTTTAAAACTTTGAACTTGGGAGGCTGGTGACATGGTTTTCCTTCATGTACTTGTAGCAATGTGTACATCATGAACGCATGAGCTGCCTGGCGAGGGCAGCTGTGCACACACGAGTTGCATTTATTGCACCATTACTCCTTCATGGTGATGGGTGTACAAATTGTGTGTCATGCATTGAAGGTGTGCACTGGGTGGCAGGCCCCTCATGTTGGTTTCCGGAAGCGCCTCCGAAACCCTGCGTCAAAAGCTGACACCGTATTCGTGTTATAATCCAGGTGGTGTAGCCACACATCCTTACTTGCCAGGAAAGTCGGATGAACAGGTGCATGTGAAGGCACATGATAGGGCGGCGGCACGGTAGTGCCGCATCCATCAATACATACGACGCCACCGAATTACGGTGGCAGGAAGCGCAGTTTGGCATGTGTTACATTCCACGTGGTGTGGCCACATGATCCTTACTGGTCCCGACCACACCTAACAGGAATTACTTTCATGTAGCGTTGCGTCGCTGCTGTACAGCAAGCAGCAAGAATCGTCCAACCTCAACAGGGCAGGAAGTGTCCCACGCTCCCACCACGACTTAGAATCCTGTTCAAAGCAGAGCCCACGGCTAGACCGAAGGTTGTTGTAAGCAGCACATCCCAAGACCACATGATACTCATCCTCAGGCTTACCAGCACTGCACTTCTTACAAATACGCTCACTGCGCGCATGCAGTGTTCCGTGAACCTCCAAACGTCCAAACGCCAATTGCATACACGCAACCGCATAACAGCTTGAACCTGATTAGCGGGAAGGTACACACGCTGGTACTGACACGTGTCAAGATCCCCAGAAACGTCTTCATCACACGAAGGAGGCCCCATCCACTGCACATACCGAGACAGGGTAACACCCGTGCTTTCACAACATTCGCGCGGATCCAACTGCGATTGGTCACGTACGCTCCACTCATCAACCGGAAGACTGCGAAAAGCACGAAGTACGCTAGGGATGTCAAGGGGGCATAGGTGCCATCCACCCTGTGACACCCTGTCGGCCACTCATAAACCAGACGCCATGAAATGGCCAGAACCTTAGCAGCCCACGAAACACTGCGCTCGTCAGCGCGCACATCGACACTCTATCTGCACCCGCCCACGCGGATCTACTGTCCGCGTGGCACCAGACAACACCTTGCTTAGCCGCTCAGGGCACGTGCACAAGATGCTGAGGTCGTCTGCCTAGGGCAACAGCGGCACTGCACGCAAGCCAAACACGTGGCACCTTGTCTGCACGCATCGCGGGTCCTTCATTACCCTCCTTGGTGGCAAGATAGTCGGCAACAACTTGTATAGAAAACCCGAACAGCCCTGGGCGCATCGGACACCCCTGTTTGACCCCCAGGCTGGACCCCACCACAAGGCCAAGGCGCCCATTCACCTTCACACGCACTTGCCTACACGAATCTATCTTGCAACGCTTGGAGCATAGCACCGTGGATGCCACGCTCCTCCAGCCGCGCCCGCAGCAAAGGGCGTGTAACCTTGTCGTGAACCTTGTCGTGAACCTTGTCAAAGGCCTTCTTTAGATCAACTAAGCAGACATACAGCGGCTCCTTGCCTAGGCCCCGCTCATACTGCCCCTTCATGCAACGCAACACGTACAAATTGTGGCACGTGGACAGACCAGCTCGCGACCCTGCCTGCCACTCGCACCGCAGCCCGTTCTGCTCACCGTAACTCACCGTAACTCGCCGTTGGTCCAGAATGAATGCATAGCACTTCGCCAACGCGCCTCCAACTGCAAGGCCCCGGTGCCCCCCAGCATCAAGGGGCTCCCCTCCCCGCTTGGGGATGGGCGTAAGGGCAGACACCACAAACTGCTCCGGGACATCGTCCATCGAACGAATATACTCAAGCAGCTCGCACAGGACAGGCGTAATCATATTCATTTTCCTCTTGTCCTCCACGTCAAGAGGCGGGACTTACCGCGCATACCGGTAGCACTCGGCAGGAGCTTTCTCCAGCAGCACATTACGGAGCGCCTTTATGGCTGCAATCATCTCAGCAAGTTCAATAGGCCTGTCCAGCTCAGTTGCAAGCGCGCGTCGCTCACTGACTTTACTGTTCAGTTCCCATGCTCGGGCATTATGCTCCCCCAGCCCACAGTTGATGTACGTAAGAATGCCATGTGCCTAATGTCCAGCCGCCTCATCCCGTTCCACGCCACCAGACAGCAAGCCTGCGAAGTGCCTCCTCCACACCTCCATGTCCGTCAGGACGCACAGCGGGGGGGGCGGGGGGCCAGCGCCCCGCAGCTTCTCCCACAGCCGCCGGGGGTTAGTACGGCATGACGTCACAAATGCGTGCAACCCTAGTGCAACCCTACTGTGACGCACTGACGCGGTCCAGCAGTCCCCAAGCCACATCATTGCAACCAGCAACATCGCAACCGACTAACATGGCACCCGTTGCAACATAAGGCGTGCCAACTACCGGTATTTCACCTGCACGTGCCTATCGTCATGTCGTGAGCATCCTTTCCATACGCTGCACTTTACCAAACACTGCTGGTGGTATTTTGAATCGACTTCCTTTGCTGAAACATACAGACCGTACCTGACCAATATTCACGACGCTGCACCCTAAAGCGATACCACCCTCCATTCTCGTGCGATAATCTCTCGCGCGTGCGGTCATCTCGTGCGTGCGTGCGATCATCGTGCGTGCATGCAATCATCCCTCGTGCGATTAGTGCCCCACCGAACGTGAAGCGCACCAGCCCCGCAGCTGACTTGCTGTCCGGCCACCAGTGTACATATTACTTGCACGCATCGGCAGGGCCTGACGCCATACGACACCGCAGGGCCTGGCACCAGGGCATCGCATACGGTATCGCGCAGGCAGATACAGAAGCACACACATGCAGCACGTTCCTTCACTCCGCCGCTCCCAACGCCAACTCCTTGCACTGCTCCCTGTGCCCCTCCCGCCAGTGCGCCCGCTGGCAGTCCGCCCCACAGTACCGCACCACTCGGCACCCGCCGCACTGCTTGAACGGCAGCGCACCCTCACTCCGCTCCGCGAAGTTGCCGCACTGCGGGTTGCCGCACATGCGCAGCTGCGGCTTCGCCCCACGGGCCACCGGCGGCAGCACCAGCGGTGGTGGAAGGGAGCTTGGCAGCGTTGACGCTGTCCGGGGTGGCGGTGGGAGCCCCATGGGCGAGGATCCATCAGGCAGTAACGGCTGACTCATTGCCATGACCAGCGGGTTACCCATGCAGCCGAGCACAACGTCCGCCATCACCGCCGCGACCTGCTGGAAGCCCCCGTCCGCCTCTCCGGTAGCATCGCGGCCGCCCGGGCAGCACGGCACGCCGCGCTTGGGCCGTATCTCCCCCGACGCGATCTTCAGCAGCGCCAGGGCCTGCACAGCGCACGGCTGCCAAGCAGGCGACTCGTACGCGTCCCTGATGATTGACATGAGCGGGCCCGCCAGGCTCCCGGCAGACGGGCCAGCCTCCTCTCCCCCGCTGCTCGTGCTGCTGCTACTGGCTGTTGCCGCCGGCGCCAGCCAGCCGCGGACCCGCTCGCTGAGAGCCTTGCGCGCTGACATCGCCAGCACCATGAAGATCGCGCCTAGGCCCAGGCGCTGCCTCTCGTCCTCACCTGCAGGCAGGGCCGCCGCCAGCGCGCACACCGCCGCCAGCAGCCGCTGTGGCTGGCACGCCAGCAGCTGCGCCGAAGACAGCAGCAGCGGAGGGCGCAAGCACTTCACCAGCAGGGCCTCAGCGCTGCGCAGGACTGATCCACCCGCCATCCGCCACGCGCGCAGCCTGTGGTCAGAGCCGCCTGCGCCCGCTACAGGCCCTGAAGCCGTCACCAGCTGCCATGTCCACGATGCAGCCAGGTTGCACGCCGCCCTCACCGCCAGGGCCAGGGCCTCGTGCGCCTCGTCCACGCACGGAGCGTCTGCCTCCCACGCCGCTGTGTCGTATCCCCCGCCGCTGCCGCTGCTCGCTGGCTGTGCAGCCGCCACTCTGCGCCGCACCTCCGCCTCGACGCTCTCCACAACCGCGACCAGCTGCATCAGCAGCTCCACGGCCAACTCCATGACCTGCGTCCACTCGTGCCCTCCGCCCTGGCCCGGCGCGCTCCCGCCGGGTGCCACCGCCTCCAGCTTGCTCGTCAGCATGGCCGACCGCTTAGACAGCGTGAGCAGGAGCCCCAGCTGGTGCTGGGGCCCACCGCCGGCTGCACCGGCTGCACCTGCCATGCCTCCGCTGCTGCCGGTGCTGCGACTGCCCAGAGACTGGCCAGCAGCACAGCTGCTATCGGCGTCCCCGCTTGCTGCTGCAGGCCGCAGCATGGGTGCCAGGCCCAGCGTAATTATGTCTGAGGCCATTGGGCCGGTCGAGCAAAGGATGTCAGCGACCGTCTTAAGCGCACTGTCCTGCTGGCTGCTGTCCTGCGCGCTGTACGCCAGGCGCAGGGTGTGTTCCAGGCTGGCGGCCATGCCACAGCGGAACAGGCGGCGGCGCACGTCCGCCTGGGCGGCGTCCGAGAGGGTGGCGTAGCCTGTGGGGTGAAAGCATGAGGCAGTTGCAACATGCTCAGCGTTGCTGCAAAGAGGACGAGCTCTTTGGCTAGTACTGGCTAGAGCATGCATGTTGCGCGACAACGGAAGACATGGCAGCGCGATGCACATGTTTGCACTCTAGGAGGCGTGACAGCACCGGCAGCAGCAGGGCTACAGTAAGGACAGGTAAGGACAGGTAAGGACAGAACGACATGCAGTGCAAGAGAGCACGAGGCAGCCCATCCTTCTAGGGGCGACAAGGTCATGAGCTACTGTGTGGCCTACTGAGGACCTACCGAATGCCTTGTCGCGGGCCGCGTCCCCCATGTCCGTCAGTAGCGTGATTAGGGCGCAGGCCTCTGAGCCGGTCTGCACACAGCGTGCAGACGAAAGGCGACTCAGTCAGTAAGCGCGCGGACAGTAAGCGTCTACTGACAAGTGGAATCAGTTCAGCCAGAAGCCCGCGCGCACGAATTAGTAGCCCTAAGCCAAATAAGCTCAACACATGCGATGCTTGTCAACGAAGCAATAACGCACCCATGAGTCAGATGAGGAGATGGGGCCGGCCCTGTACTCGGTGTTAGGCAGGCGCCCCATGGCCGCTGCCGTGGCGTCCAACATGAGCGCCGCCGCCCACCCGCCCGCCTCCAGCCAGTACGGCAGGCAGGCGCGGGCCGTGGCGGCCGGGAGCGACGCAGCCGCCTTTGTCCATTTCGGCAACAGGTCTGCCAAGACCATCGCCTGCACACATACATGTTGGGAAGGGCCAAATGCGTGTAAGCGCGTCCGCGCACGCAGAACCACCCGGGCAGTACCCATAAGACAAAGCAGCTTGGTAATACCAAGCCGTCTGCGGCCTGCCGGTCCCTTGGGGCGAAGCCACGTGACCATCGCATTGGCGCACTTTGCTTGCTCGCTGTTTAGCACGGCCTCGGTCCTTGGCAGCTCACCTGCTTCATCGCGAACCTCCATCCCGGTACCAGCGCGCGCGCCCCTCCCAGCCCCTCCCGGCGGCTCAGCCGGCACAGCGCCTCCGCTGCCCGTGCCGCCAGCCGCGCCGCCAGCAACGGCGGCGGTGCCGCCGGCACGCCCGCCTCTGCCGCCAGCTTCTTGTCGACCGAGGCCCACTCAAACAGCGTCGAGTTCACAGTGATCTGGTAGTGCTCCTCCAGCCTCTCAACCGTCAGGGCTATCTGAACCATGTCATCCTGGATCAGCCCCATGATCTGCCCTCGCTCTGCCTCCTTGCATGGGAACCACCAAGCCGCGCCGCTGGCCCCCCAGCCACCCGCCTCTGCCCCCTGCTGCCTCTGTCCCATGCCCTGCACGCCCTGCCTCGCCTGTGACCCGTCCCCAAGCTCCGCCCCCATCCCCGCGTGCGCTGCCAATTGGTCCAGCATCGCCACCTGCAGCCCACGCCAGTGCCACGCACGCAACCGATATATCGCAATCCGGAACAGGACAGAATGTGGACAACGGACAGACCTTTTGCCATAAGACAATGTAGCAAAGCACCAACACATGGCGCGTCCCTCGTAACCCAGGAACCCCTTTACCTGCAGCCGCTGCACCGCCGCGCCACGCGCAGCATCCCAACCGCCAACCGCCGGCCCTCATGGCCCCCACCGGCCGCAAGCCTGCCCGGCACCTGGTTCAGGAGTGCCAGCGCCTGTGTCGTGTTGTGAGCGGCCCTCATCAGCTTCGCGTAGAAGACCTGAGACGCTAGCTCCGACGTCGACGTCCACACCGCCGACAGATGTGGGCTGTCAACGACGGCGGCTGCGGCAGCAGCGAGCAGCTGGGATTCCACCAGCGCCTCGACCAGCTGCAATACCCCTGCCGGAACGGTCGACGCCGACGGCGGTGAGCTCCTGACCTCCCCTTGTGTGAATTTGAGCTGGACGCACAGCAGCTGCGCCATGGTCATGATGTACATGCCGATCGCCGATGCTGTGGTTGACCCCAAATTGTCGTGGTTGTACGATAGCCGATACAACGCTTGGGTGTCGGGGTCGGTGGGCCGGCGTGCAACGGCCTCGGTGCGTGCGCCATCCGCAAGAGAGGCCAGGGCGCGCGAAGTGTCCGCAACGGCCAGCATGAAGGCCCGCTGCGCCAACGCAGACATGATCTTCTGGCCGAGCTCCTTTCCTGCCGTGCTGGTCGTGGGATCTGTTGTGGCGCAGGCCGTGGTGCAGGTGTGGCACATCAGCATGAAAGCGGCCTGGCCGGCGCAGCGGGCGACGTAGGATGCCTGGTGCCTGGGTGGGCGGGCGAGCAGGCGGGCGGGCGGGTGAGGTTTCACTGTCGTAAGTAGCCCATGAGGCGCCCTGCCCTGAGCTGCGGGGCCAGCTTGCTGCTGTTACTCTATCATCAATGCTCATTTAGCCGTTGGCAGCGCTCCTGTGCCAGGTAGCCTGGCACGACGGTTACGTGCTGTAGGACCGCCGAGATGCAGCCCCTTTGCTTCCGGCATGCGGTCGCAGGCCGTGTGCCTCACAAGGTGTATGACTTGGGTGCGCGCCCAACGCACCTCGTCTTGGGCGAGCTGGATGCTGACAGAGCGACGGCAGCCTGCTCCCGCGCAACTTGCATCATGTGCTCTATTTGCGGCAACAACCTCCTCTCGATCGCAGCGTTGAGCCATGCGCAGACGCAAGCCGCCATTTCTGCCTGGCCTGGCCTGGCCTGGCCTGGCCTGGCCATTTCTGCCTGGCCTGGTACCGTTCAACCGGATCTGAACGTGCTGAAAGATCGTAAGGCATCCTTTTAGGCCCTCGTCGTAAGCGCTGGCAGCCTTTTCCTGCCTTGCGGCTGCGCCAGGGTCATCCTGCCCGGAGTGGGTTTCAATGACATCGCGAGTGCAGCGGAGGCAGCGCTCAATGGCTTTGCCAAAGTCGACGTCTGTCATTGTTGCATGCAGCGTATCACATTAGCAAGCAGTCTGCAGGTAAGTGGCTGTAGCTGAAGACGCAAGAGGCACGCAAAGAAACGCAGTGAACTTCCTGCCATGGCAGCCGGGCAGGGGAGTTCCCCTGCTACGGCACCCATGCACGGCGGACGCGCTTTACTATGCACCACGATGATACCGCCCCATGTGCTAACTATCTGTTCCTGGCACTCATCCATATGCATTATCTGAGGCTGTGACAGGAGCGTGGGTGCCCGGTTGCTGTAGATCGTGCTCGGTCGGGGGCAAACACAATTGACTGTGCAACCCAGGGGAGGAGATTTGGCTGCTGGGTATAGGGCCCTGTATGTTCTGTTCTCAGCTGCCGATTGTGGGGTCTGGTCCCACAGCTGGCTGCCGGAGGCTGCCAGGTGTTGCTGTAGCCTAGGATGTACCTCTCCTCAACCCCCTTTCCCCCACTGTATGCAGCAGCCACTACCGCCGATAGCCAGCACTTCCCCCCCCACAACAAACATGCACGACTGGAGGGGCCTTGGTGCAGCGGCGCATGGGGGGTAACCGCAGAGGGGGAGGCTGAGCATATGGAAGAGGCCATACAGCTTAGACGTGTTCCCAGGGTCGGTCGGCCAGCCGCGCAGGCAGGCACGAGCGGCCCCAGTGGTTCAGGCCCCCACCGCAGCCCCGTGCCGCTGACGGCTCGTCGGCACCCGCCACGCGCCAATGCCAACAGCTGGTTCCCCGAGTCATGTGCCGTCCCGTTGAGGCCGGGGTACCCTCTGGCTGTGGCTGTCGCCACACACGGCTGGGCTGCAGGAGGTCACGTTGGCGACAGGTCTCGTGCAGGATCAGAGCGGGTACACGACAAATGCGGTGGAGGCAGGGATGATTGCGATGCGGGTGCAGCGGATGCAGGTGCTGGTGACCTGCTGCGGGTGCTGCAGCTGCTCGCGGAAGCAGGGTGCCGATTGGAGGGGCTGAGTACCAGTGCGCTGCAGCAGGTGGTGAGGCACGGGGACGTGGAGCTGGCGCAGTGGGTGGTGCAGCAGGCGGGGGGCGGCCGCTGGCCCCAGAACGCCATGCGGTGCATCCTGGAGGACTGGCCGGAGGGCGGGGCGCCGGGCTCGCGGCTGTGCGACGCCGTGCGCATGGTGCTGGAGGCCGGGGGCTCCCCTGGCAGCTGCAGGGAGGTGCAGCAGGCGGCCAGGCGGGGGGATCTGGAGGCACTGCGGCTGCTGCATGGGCAGGGGCGGCTGCGGCTGGGGCGCGAGGTGTGGGCGGCGGCGGCGGAGAGCGGCTGCGAGGCAGTGCTGGAGTGGCTGGCGGCTGAGGGCTGCCTGCGCATCGGTACGGATGTTGGCCAGGACCCGTACCTTGCTGCGGGGCTGCGAGAGGATCGGGGTACACTGTGCGCTCTGCGGCGCCTGGGCGTGCCGTGGGCCCACCGTGGGGTGCTGCGGGCGGCGGTGAACAGGGTGGTAGCGCCATTGGTGGTGCGATGGATGGTGGAGGAGGGGGCGCCATGGGATGGGGCGGCGGTGGCGGAGGCGGCGGAGGAGGCGCGGAGGCTAGGGCACGAGGCGACGGCGGCGTGGCTGGAGCAGCAGATGGCGGCAAGGGGCGGCAGGGGGGCGGGCGGGGAGGGAGCGGTGGGTGGCAAGGGCAGGGGCGGCAAGAGGAGGCGCTGACGAAGGGCCGGGCCTTGGCTTAGTCACTGTGCAGTGTTGCGACGGCTGCGCTCCGTCGTTGTACTTATAGCAGGACATGCAAGACGGTTAAAGCTGATATGCCTGTTCCAGTTGATAGGGTGGCATGCGCGTAGTGCAGTATCGGTACATACAGGCAGCTTGGTGACTGCTTGCCAACTTAGCGGTGCTTTACCGGCATGAATGAGTCACGGCATCCCCTGAAGTCACAACCTGTACTTAAGAAGGCTGGCAACATGGTTAGCCTTGTAGTTGTAGGGATCTGCACTTTGAAAAGGCATAAGCTGCATGCCTGGTGAGGACGGCTGTGCAACCACGGATTGCATGTTGTGCACCTGCAACAGGCAATTGATGGCTCCTGGCGGCCTGGGCATCAGGACGTTACTGGCATACATCTCCTCGCTATTGGGACACTGAAACCATGCAAGGGATTCCCCATTCACGCAATTGAGTTACTGACGCCAGGGCGGCAGGACCTGGACAGCTGACCTGGAGAAGAATGTTGAAAGCAGCTATGGTGCGGCAGGTGTGCGTTATGACTAGGGGTCACACCTTTCACGGCAATGCACCCATTCACTAGATGGGACTGGAAACCATGCTGTGAAAGGTTATCAGTGGGCAGGTGAGGCAGTTGGCAGGACAGTGTCTAGCGGACCACCGACTGCCAGGGCCGTGGCCTGGCCGTGGCATGCAGCCAGCACGTGCGTCAGTAGGTGCCGTGCACATGGGACTGTGACTGGCCCTACCGGGCAACAGAACCGATAACTATTCCTGATTACCGGTACCTGCTTAGGAACCCTGCAAGCACTCTTGTTGTATACCCGGGACTATCGCATTTCCCACATTTGCCCGAAACTTCGACTCCCAGCACTTGGATCTTGTGAACCCGAGTACGTGTGACTGTGAATACTGCTGGTACATAGATAATGGATACGCTTGAAGCACTGCTCCAACGAGGGCAGCAGGCCCAAGAAGGCGGGGTTTCACAGGTGACCTACCGGCTCAAGGGCATCGCTGTAATTAGCAGTTGGCAGTTCCTCAAACATGAAAAACGGACGACTATTACAGGCCTTGCTGAGTGCGGCGGAGGCGGAGCGCATTATTGACCAGCTCGCTCCGCTGACCATCGAAGAGGTGCGGGCTTTGGACATACTGGAGGGAGCAGATCCATGTCACCTGACTTGACTACTCCTGCTGTGTGCACAGCAGCAGGCATTGGGGCGGCCCCATCCTAGGGTAATCCACAGTTCCCCCACCTGGTCTTGTGGTGCTCGGCCCGGACCTAGGCCCCCTGCCAACACTGCCTTCACACATACCTCCATCGGGGCCCCCATATCAGGTTGGCAGCCAGAAGTGGCACACACAGCATGAGTGGATCGAGCGGCTAAACATCCAGGCAAGCGGGGTCTGCCGTGGGAAGCTGTGCCGTGCTGGTAGCAGGGCCCATGTCTTTAGGGACGAGGCGGGGCACATGGTGAAGAGAACGCAAGAGCAGTACGAGAGGAATGACATCGTGGGCAGCACCCGTGGGCGTCTGCGCTTTCCCTCTCCCAGCATCCTTACGCCCCTGCCTAACTCCACGCGTGCAACGTGATGCGCCCCCGTTCGCAGGCCCACTACAACGCCCAGACACACAGCGATGAGTTTGTGGTGGAGCTGCTGGTGTCGCTGGACAAGATACACGTGAGCACAGGGTCAGATCGAAGCCACACGCTTCTGGGATTGGGGGATGGGTTTGGGGGCTGGGAACGGGGGCTGGGGCTGGTTGCACGCCGAATGGTGTTGAGCATCTTGGCTCGTTGGGTCGTTGGGCTGCAAGCCTGACACTTAGCACGAGGGGAGTAACCGCAGAGTGGCAAAGGATCGGAACAGGGGACGGCCGGAGTAAAATGTACTAAGACGCGAAGTGCCGTCGGTATTGGTGTTGGTGGTATTGGTGGTGTTGGTGTTGGTGTTGGTGACCGCTTGAGGCTTTACAGGCCCGCCAGCTTGCGGTCAATGCGGCCCATTCGCTTGAACAAACGAAGACCACCACAGCTCCCGCGACCGTGGTGCCCATCATCCAGCCAGACATGAGCTTCCCAAGGCGCTCACTGCGCCCCTCAACGCGCTCCAGATCGGCCTGCGTGACACCTGGTGCCCTGCAAGGGCACAACAGAGTCGACACAGGCATGGACCCAAGCCGGTCAAGGTGTCGGATGAAGCGAATCCATACCCTGACATCGCCGCCGGACCGCTGCCTGGCGGGTCGGGTGACTCCTGGGAGTTGGAGATGGCGGCTGGACTGACGGGCGGGTTGAACCCTGTCCGGCACCCATCCGTTATACGCACACCTTGCACACCCCTGCCTTCCCTCCTTGCCACACCACACACCACCCAGATGCTGGTGCACGACCTGCTGCTGATCGAGGCGTGGAAGGCGCACGTGTACCCCCTGCTGGCCAAGCACCTGGCGGAGCGGGTGGACAGCGTCACCGCCTACCTGCTGCTGTACCACGAGGTCACCGTCGCCAACCTGCTGCAGGTGGGGGCGGGCGGGCGGGAAGCAGCAGGGCTGGAAGCGCACGGGGCAACAGGGCAACGACGTGCCCCTGAGCGCGTGGCCGGCCAGCGGGCGGGACGGTGGTCGGGACGGTGCGGCGGGCGCAGCGCCTTATTGCCGCTGCACCAGGAGAGCGAGCAGCGCGCAAGCGGCTTGGATTGCGTCACGCACAGGCACTCGCCCAGCACCGCCCCTGCCTTCCTCTCCCTCTGTCTTTTGCTCCATGCTCGCCCGAGTTCCAGTTCACCGCCTCCGGTACCCTCCGCCTCATGGCCGCCACCTCCACCGTCGCTACCGGTCGCAGAGGGAGCTCCACCAGCCTGAACCTGTGTACGCGTCTGCCTTCTTACCGCCTGTAAACCCCTCCCCTTCCCCTTCCCCCTCCCCCAAAGGTGGCGTTGTACCACTCCCATGCCGCTTCACCGGCGTCCATTCGCTGCACGGGGCGCCCAACCATCCTATCCTCGCTGCCCAACCGTCCTCCGCTTACCCTGTCCTTGCGATGCATCACTCCTCGCCCCCGCTCCCCCCAAAGGTGGCGCTGTACCACTCCCATGCCGCCGAGTCCTTATCGGAGGACTACGCCCTTGAGCTGGCCGACTGGTGCTACAGGTGTGTGATTGGGCCACATCATGCAGCGGACTCGCGGATTCATGCGTTCACAGTGGCTGAAACGTGCGGTCGTGAACAAGCGCTCTGCTGTCTGTCTTGCCCACTTGCGGATCCTTTCCCTTCCTCCCCTCCCCGGATCAGGAAGCTGACGCAGCTCAACGTGGAGGGGGCGGCGCTGGCAGAGCACAAAGGTGGGCTGCTACCCTCCGGGCCATGCTGGAGAGTGCTCGCTGCACATCAACATACGCATGGCATCCGAGCACAAGCACCGGGCATTAGCTACTTTCTGCACGACATCCCTCCCAGGCCCTAGCCCTAGAGCGCGCCACCGTCAGCCCCATGGGCAGGGCCCTGTGCTGCACCTGACACCATTCCTACACAGTGCCGTACGCACCATCGGGCTACTGAGGGCAATGCGAGCCCTGAGCATACTCACGCCCTGCCCACCCGGCCACTAATCTCCGCCCGGGCCCTGTCCCTTCGTCGGCCCCCAGCCGCAGACCACACATGCAATGCATGGTTTCGTCCATACCCTAACCCAGCACGGTTGCTACGGCTTTGGCCGGCAAACCCACTCCCTGTGCCCGCACGCCCTTCCGCCCCTCTGCCCCTTGAGCACCTCCGTCCCACCCTTTGTCCGTCCCTCACCTCCCTTGTTCCTCAAAGCACATTGCCGCTGAGCTGACATGCACTGTCCCACACCCTGTCCCTGCCCGCACCCCCCAGAGCGCACTGCCGCCGAGCTGATGGCCCTGAGCCGGCTGGACGAGCAGGAGGAGAAGCGGCGGGAGGTGGCCTTCAGCGTGCTCATGTGCAGCCTGGCCATACTGAGGTGGGGAGCATGGAGGGAGGGGACGAGCATGCCCACGCACCTTCGAGCCACGCGCAGCAGCCCCCGAGGGGCTGCCTACGTGTACCACAACGTCTTCCCCCACCTACGTTTCTACCGTACCCCACTCCTGAGAAAAGGGTGAAGCTACGCGCATTCCGTTTCGTACTTTTCCATGCACCAATGTGACCATGCACAGCCCCCGCTCTGCCCTTTCTTGCCCCATGCACCCCGCAGGTACCTGACCGACGTGCTGCCCATGGGCGCCCTGTCCCGCATGGCCTCCGCCAACGACACCATCATGGGGCTGCTGCCCCCTACCCCTTGCCCCCTAAGCCACGCTCCCACCTGCCCACAACCCACCCTGACCTGCACCGGATGCCCTACGTCTGTCTACCTGCCTGCGCCCCGTCTCTGTCCGCATCTGGGCTTCCATGCACCACTGGACACCCCCCCTCCCTGCCCCATGCACCCCGCAGGTACCTCACCGACGTGCTGCCGCGGCTGCCCATGGGCGCCCTGTCGCGCATGGTGTCCTCCAACGACACCATCATGGGGCTGCTGCCGCTGCTGGAGCGGCCGCCATGGGTGCGCACACGCATGCCCCCGCCGGGCAGCGGCGGGCGGCCAGTGCTGGAGAAGTGGCAGGGCAACAGGTGCGTAGAGGTCGCAAGGTTAGAGACGTCATTAGGTGGGATAGCTCCTTAACTAACATCAAATAATGGGCGTGGAAAAACCGCCCTTTTGGTTTGATGCAGGGTGCATCGTGTTGAGGGCATTCAATTTTAGGTGCTCAACCAAATACATTTTAATGCAACTCAGTTATTGATGGCCGTGCTAACCGTACAGGTGGGCGCCGGTGGCGCCGGCTGACAGGTTCAAGATCACGCAGACGGACGGGCAGGTGCGTGTGGGTGTGGAGTGGGATGGCTGGTGCAGGGCGGGTGGAAGAGATGGGTGAGCGGAGAGGGCCGGGGCAGGAGGTGGGGGTCACGTGCTGGCACGTGCTGGCAAGCTCCTTGGGTGACGCTGGAGCTCAGTCCTGCACTGCCCAGGCTTGCTCAACATATCTGCGTTTGTAATTGCATTTTACCTGATGTCTGTGGCGCGACTAGGTGTGGCTGGCGCTGACCAACCTGCTGGTGGAGCCACGCTGCCGAGCCAAGTACGGCATGGACGAGTTCCGGAGGGAGCGGCTGCTGGGGCTCAAGAGGCACCTTAACGAGCTGCTGTTCGACCAGGTGAGTTATGTGTGTATTAGGTGTGTAGTAGCTCGGGTATGTATTTTTGCGCGCGGAGCTCAGCGTACTAGTGTAGTACCGGCAACCGTTGGCCTTCATGCGCATCCACACGATACTTGCCGGCCCATCACGTGCAACACTGTCTTCAACCTTGTGCTGCAGCTGCCGGTGCTTAAGGACCTGCGTTGGCCTGCGCTGTCTGAGCATACCTCCCCTCTCTGAAAGGACCTGGTCTATGCTTCCACCCTTGCCCGCGATTTCGCAATCACTTTCCTTCCCCTCCTGCGCTGCACCTGCCCGTATCAAACGGCCTGCGCTGTGCGTCTACCACCCGTACACCCGCAACCCTGGTACATATCCTGACCTGTTTATTCTATCTGTGCCGATTGCTTTGTTGCAGCTGCCTGTGCTCAAGGACCTGCAGCGCGTGCTGGACGAGATGGCGCTGGGGGTGGCGCCAGACGTGAGTACAGGGGGGTTGGGTGGGATGGGGGGTTGATTTGTTACGGGCGGGCGCCTGGTTAACCACAGAGCGGCAGAGAGCGGGGGTGGCGCCGGACGTGAGTAACGGGGCGTTGGGGTGGGATGGGGGTGGTAGGCTGTAGGGAGGCAAACGCAGTCTACAAGGCAGTGGTTCCAGGACGAATCAGCATCGTTGAGGGTGGCAGTACGCTTGCGCCACCGCTTCTTATTGCAGGCCTCTGCCTCCAAGCCCGCCGCGCTCATCCTGAAGGCTGTGCCGGTGGTGCGCGAAGCCATGTAGACAACGGTGTTTATAACGTGCATGCACATCCCATTCTCCTTCCCGCCCAGGCCTCTGCCGCCAAGGCCGGCGCCCTGATTCTGGAGGCTGTCCCGGTGGTGCGTGAGGCCATGCTGCGGGGCAGGAGCTGGCCGGCGGTGGCGCAGCGGGCGGCCAAGGAGCACTTCGGGGACGCGGCGGCACGGATGGCGCGGGAGCGGATAGAGGCCATGGTCAAGGTGGGGTTGGGGGCGTCGGGGAGTTTACTGGAGGTGTTGGGATGCGATGGCCGTCTGGTGGTGTTTGGGGGACGCGGCGGCGGGGCGGCGCGGGAGCGGATAAAAAGCCATGGCCAAAGTGACTTGTCGCAGCACCTGGGGTTGGGCTGGGTTGAAGGCCGCTTTCCCCGAAGACTTGTTATGCCAGCTATCCTTGCTAACGACCGATGTGCACAACGGGAGGTTCCCCCGCCTCCTTGCGACCTTATCACAGCATGTGCCGGCTGGGTTGGAAGCCGCTGTCTGCATGGAGCTGGACCGCCAACCATCTTTGCTTACGAACCTTCGCGCAACGCAAATGTCCCTTCCTCCCACCCTTCCATCGCCTCCGCAGCACCTGGATTTCCTTACGCAGCTGGAGCCGGAGCCGCCGGCGGGGCCCGGAGGGGCGGGAGCGGATGGGGCGGCCGCAGCCGACGCGCCGCCGCCGCCCGTCAAAGTGGGCACGTGGCGGAAGGTGGGTTTGTGTATCGGTGCCACCGCGGCAGCCACGTCACCAGCACCTCTTACTCAGTGCCCCAGGCAATCCTAGAACCTGTGGCGAGAGCTGCTTGGCTGTGTTGCTGTGAGACATGCAATTTACATGGTGTGGCGCCGCCTCTTGCCGTACAGGTGCACGACAGCGGAGTGTACGAGCCGTGGTACGATTTCGTCATGGAGGTGGACGACTCGCGCCCGCCGGAGCACGTGGAGGTGGCCGCGGCCAACGCCGGAGCGGCCAGCAGCAGCAGCAAGGCGGGATCAGGGTCAGGGGGATCAGGGTCGGCGCAGGCTGCTGCGGTGGTGCACGGCCTGCGCTACCGGCTAAAGGCGCTGGACTTCGACTCCACGCGGCCGCTGCCCGCCAACGGAAAGGTGTGCATTGGTGCAGGATTAGAGAGCATGATCGTGCCAATGGACAGGTGTGTTCAGCTGTTTGATGGGCGGGTGGGTGGGCGGGCAGGTGCGGGGGCGTCCCTCCCACTACCAAGCCTTACAACTCTACCGTTAGCACTTGGTGCGACCTGTGCTGCTTCGTGACCGGTTGTCCGTTTTGACACATGGCGGCCTTGTCGTACAGGGGTTCGGTGCTTAGCCTTTAGCCTTTTTGAGGTTGTAGTCCTGCCTTTGGAGACTGCTTTCCGTACAGCGCACCACGCCTCAGTGCCCAGGTCCAAGGTCCGCATAATCACCGTCCGCAAAGCGCCATGCCCGGACCTGGTTCCCTACTTCCTTTCGCCTCTAACCGTTACCGCAGGTCTAACCGCAGCCGCACCAACGGCGGCTTTCCCTCGCACGCCAGGGCGATTCTGACTGATACCCCCATGCACCTGTGTGCAGGCTGTGGTGCGGTGGGGCGAGCGCGTTGCCGAGGCGCTGATCCAGCTGCCGGAGCTACCTCTGCGGGACAGCGCCGAGGGGGCGCCCGTGCTGTGGGTCACCGTGGGGCTGCTGGCGGTGGATGGGGTGGTGCTGCAGGTGGGTGTGGGTTAACGTTGTGTGTGCAAGGGGATCCGGGTGCTGTGGGTCACCGTGGGGCTGGCGGCGGTGGACGGGGTGGTGCTGCAGGTGGGTGGAGGTCGGCGTTGGAGCTGTGGGTGTGAGGGGACTGTAACGTCGCATGCAGCTGCACCCATGTGTCTCATTGTTGTTGGTCAATCCCTGTCCCAGCCCGCCACAGTCAGTGTTATACGTGAATTCCTGCATCGCCCACGGCACCAACCAATTACCTGTCGGCCCTGGGCTCTGCTGCCTTGCTAATGCAGGTCAAGCTCAAGAAGGCACCCAAGGTGGGCAGGACGCGGGACTCTGCCTCCAGGGGGAACGCACGTGATTGCTCCAATCGGTTTTTTATTGATTGCGTCCCTCAACGGACTGGGATGCTTCTGCATTTTTGAAGGCGATGCCCTCCTTCCCCAATCATCCCTGGCGCATTTTTGGGACAGCCCATGCGCACACCGGCCCATGGCACATCGGCTTGTCGGCGGTCCTCCGTCCACTCTTACTGCATGCTGCAGCACTGTAAGGCTGAGTCTTTTGCATTACGAGTGAAGGTATGGCTGCTTACTTGCCTCCCTTTCCCTCGTGGTCCTGCAGCCCAAGGAGCGCGACCGCATCGCGGGTGTGTGGTACGCCTACCACCCCGTGGCAGGCGCCCTCACCGTGCTGAAGGAGGAGGAGGGCCAGCAGCAGCAGCAGGGGGCCAAGCAGGGCGGCAAGGCAGCGGCGCCGAAGCAGCAGCAGCAGCAGGCGGTCAGCAAGGAAGGGAAGGGCATGATCAAGGAAGTCGTGAAGGAGGTGAGCAAGCCGGCGAGCAAGGAGGTTGGGGGGCAGCAGAACGGGACGGGATCTGCAGTGGGGAGTGCGGAAGCGGCGGTGGCGACGGTGGCGGCAAGCCAGAGTGGGTCGAGCGGTGCAAGCGGGAGTGGGAATGGGAGAGGGGGGAGTGCGAGTGGAGAGGCGGGGCTGGGTTCAGCGCAGCGGGAGGCTTCTGGTTCCGGGACTAAGGCAGCGGCGGCGGCCGAGCGGCAGACCGTGGCGGCGGCAACGGCGGCGTCACACCCGCCAGCTGCGGTGGAGACGGGGGTGGAGGCGGTGGCGACGCTCGCTCACAGCGGGGACTGCGGCAGGGAGACAGCGGAGACGGGCAGGGCGGTGGAGGCGGGAGTGGAGGCGGCATCGACAAGGGGGAGTCAGCAGTCGGTGGCGGAAAAGCCAAGGGGGACAGGCGGGGCGGCGCCGGCTGGTGCGGGTGTGGGCGTGGTGCAGGCTGGGGAGGAGGCCGTGGCGAAGGGGCAACCGGCAGTGGTGGTGGCGGCGCCTGCAGCAGCGGCGGCGGCGGCGGCGACGGTCATAGATGAGTACGAGGGGCCTGGGCTAGAGGACCCCGAGTGACGTGTACCGTCCTGAACGCTTTAGGGTCGGGTGGGCCGGTGCGGTACGGCTTGTGGCGAGCATGCCTGTGGGCTCGCGGCGGCGAGTCGCGGGCTGCGGCGAGTACGGATGTTGCCCTGGTGTTACCTACCGGCTAATAGCTGGCAAACCGACCTAAGCGCGCGGCCAGTTGGTGTCTGGTGGCGTTCGGCACCAGCATTGTGCGGTGCTTTATGTGCTGACGGTGCGGACTGGCATTACCCCTTGGGTGGTGCAGGACAGGGCTCGGCCCTTGTGCCTATCGAGCGTATGGGAAACGCAGGGGTTGCCATACGGTTGAACTGCTGCTGTGTGCACCTAACTGCACCTACCGGACGGCAAATGTAAGTGATGCGACTGCCTGCCGGTACCGGCCCATGCAGGCCCAACACCGCACCCAGGGTGTATCACCGCGTACTGGTTCCAAAATTCCAGACAACGGCCGTAACGGCGGTGAGCAGCAGAGGCCTGCACTGCCGTTGCTGAAGGCCTGTGGCCAGCCTGGGCCGGCTGCTCAAGTGGATACACGCAAAGTGCTCCGACGTGCCAGCTGGTACACAGGTCGGCTGAGCGCTGATGCATTGTGCAACCTGTAGATTTGTGAGACCAAGACGGCTACTCCTGTCCAAGCAGGTCTGAGTCGGCTGCCTACCAATGGGGTGTGTCGTGCTCTCCAACTAGCTGCTGCGTTGCTGTCAGCCCGCTGCATGCCGACATGCGGCGCCGGAGCCAACCCCAATGCCGATGTATGACACGTGCAAATCCCCTCATCCAGTTGCACAGGACAACAGGTTGCAACTCAGCGATAGCCAGTCTGCGTTACAGGCTAAGCGACAAATGCCACGTGTCTGCACAAACAGGGGGCTGGTAGCAACCCATCCCAGATCGTTCGCCCTGCCTTTCGACAACCCAATGTACTCATGGGCACGTCGGCCTGCTGCCGTACCAGTACAACACTCTAACCATAATGCAACTGGTTGGCCAACGCTCCCCACAGGCCCCCAGACCTCCAGCCTCACCAGGCCCCACGCCGGTACTCGGTGGGCTGCCCCGATGGCCCCATACTCGGGGGCTGCCCCCCTGGCCCCACCTCCACGCGCCTTGCCATCAACACTCGCATCCTCCTACATATCCTACAGATTGGTGGTGTTGATAAACACCAGTACGCACTACAAGGAAAGGGCTCCATGGCGCTGCTTAGCCCGAGGTGAACTTGGTGACGGCCTTGGTGCCCTCCGACACGGCGTGCTTGGCCAGCTCGCCGGGCAGCACCAGGCGCACGGCGGTCTGGATCTCGCGGCTGGTCACGGTGGGCTTCTTGTTGTAGCGGCTGAGCTTGGAGGCCTCGGTGGCCACCTTCTCGAAGATGTCGTTGATGAAGCTGTTCATGATGGACATGGCCTTGGAGCTGATGCCCGTGTCGGGGTGCACCTGCTTCAGCACCTTGTAGATGTAGAGCTTGTAGGTCTCAGCCTTGCTGGCCTTGGCCTTCTTCTTCTTCTTGTCAGCGCCCTCGGCACCCTCAGCGGCAGCCTCCTTCTTGGCCTTCTTCTCCTTGGCGGGGGCCTTCTTGGCAGGCGCCTTCTTGGCGGGGGCCTTCTTCTCGGCCTTCACCTCGGGCGCGGCATCGCCGGCCTCGGGCTGGGTAGCGGGCTTCTCGTCCTTCTTGGGGGCCATTGTTGTGGAGTTTGTAGATTGGCAAGAGTCAGATTGCAAGAGTCTCGGATGTGGTCTGGGTGCAGAGCTGGCGCTTATGTTTCCCGCTCGCGGGGTGCAGGCTCAGCGGGGCGTGCTCGTCCACCGCCGTAGTCAACGCCCCGCAACCGCCGGCTCACCGGGCCACGCTTGCGCGCGGGAGGACTGCCATAGATAGGACGCTTAGTTGCCTGATTAGCGTAATACAAGCACTCAATATAACTACTCAACCTCTGCTATACCCCCTACCCAAAAACAAACACCATGGCTGGTCGCGGCAAGGGCAAGTCGTCGGGCAAGAAGGCTGTGAGCCGCAGCGCCAAGGCCGGCCTGCAGTTCCCCGTGGGCCGCATTGCCCGCTACCTGAAGAAGGGCAAGTACGCGGAGCGCATCGGTGCCGGTGCCCCCGTGTACCTGGCTGCCGTGCTGGAGTACCTGACCGCTGAGGTGCTGGAGCTGGCCGGCAACGCTGCTCGTGACAACAAGAAGAACCGCATCGTGCCCCGTCACATCCAGCTGGCCATCCGCAACGACGAGGAGCTGGGCAAGCTGCTGGGCGAGGTGACCATCGCCTCCGGCGGTGTGCTGCCCAACATCCACGCCGTGCTGCTGCCCAAGAAGAGCAAGGGCGGCAAGGCTGAGGACGGCTCTGCTCCCGTGTAAACGTGAGGACGGACTTTTGCAGCCAGGACTACCTCTGACAATATGACTCGGTGTTTCTCAACACCACCCATCCTAAGTACGTATCAAGGACCTCAGCGGTGCAGGGTGGACTGATGTTCCAGAAACAAGTTGGCTGCGTTCCGGTCACTTGCCTGTGACTTAGTATTCGACGTGGCCTAGGGGGTAGCGCATAGACAGAGAGTAGGCAAACACAGCAAGTAGTGCTCACCTGGTTGTGCTGTTGGACTGCTGAGCATGTTGCAAGGCCGTTGACGGTGCAGGCCAATGGACGAGCTGTAGTGCGTTAGCTTAAAGCATGCCTACATCTTCTGTTGGCAGTTGCCTGTTCACCAGGTGTGGGTCTTAGGGGCTTGTGTTGGCGCCCTGGCACGGATGGGAGACGGTGGGTGGCTTTGTGTGTGGTGGTCGGAGCAACAGCGCCAGTGCGGTCAACGTGCAGGCCCCGCTGTGAAGCCTTTATGTGATGCATGTTGTTGCACGGTGTCTCAGACTGAGTGACAATGGGAAAACCTGTGCTGATGTCCCATACGGGCCAAAACATCAGAAGGGATTCAATTGCTATGCTCAGCGTGTGCCATGGCGGCAAGCAAGGGGGCAGCGCAGGGCGCCAAGGGCTTAGCAAGGCTCCTTGCCTTCCACACCACCCCTGATCAAAGGGACGTACATGGATCTATCAGCTATGGAGCGTGGTTTTGGAAGGCTGGTGCATACCGGCAGGTTGGAAGGGGTTGGCAGGCAAGGCGCAAGGGTACGGCGCGGACTCCAGGAAACGCTCTTGCCTGAGGGTCCCTCTGCCTGGGTCAAGCAGAGTTAAGCGCCCGCATGGAAGCTTACCTAAGGCCAACAGCATGTAGTACAACCCAGATCCGAAGCAGATCCATTCCAACACGCAACAGCATTCGAAGTTTGGAGCATGGAGCCAGGCTGAGCCACGTGCTCACGTGGACGTGCATAGGCAGCACATACTCCTGGAAAACAAATACTCCACCCCTGGTTCACTCCTTGCGCGATCCTGACCACAACTCCATGCAAAGTATGCAAACCCCTCTTTCCATCCGCGGCATGCTCGAATCAAACACAAGTCACGCGCAGTGACCGCATTCGGGTGGCCGCTACTGAAGCAACCTGCGGGCGGGGGCCTGGGGGTGAGCCCCCGTGCACCCTCACCCATTGCGCCACTGGCACGGCTGACCCAGGTGACCTGTAGCAGTCTCCAGATGTACCAGCTCCAACCCAAATCGTTTTACTGTGTTAGACAGTAGGTGGGCACGGAGATGCACCACTGCATGGAACCGGACCTCGCCTCTGACCCCGGACCAGCTGCCCTGCCTTACCCAAGATGGGCTACACCTCAGCTGTGCACGCACGTCTTGAAGGGAGTAAGCATCCAGGTTGGATCAGCGTGAAAGCACAGTGTGCTTGTATTGTACGTTCACGTGCGGAGCCTTGCCAAACCAGAACGCAAGCGAGGCAAGGGGGGCGTCCCTTGGGTCGTCCTGGGCACTCCTGCCCAAAGTAGGTACGTATTTTGGCCGGGAGGTCCCTTGGATGGGTGCATCAACCTTTTGCACGTTGCTGGGGGGGGGGATGCATGTTTGGCGTGCTACGCTTGCGGTCAGCCAGGTATGCAGGATGTCGCAGGGAGCCGGTACGCATGTCGCCCAAGCAACACTTACGCATAAGCAGAGCATGCGTTCAGAATCACAGCCCTTATTGTGTATCTGTGCACTGGCACGTAAACCGGGGAATCTGTACTGTACTTATCCGTTGGAGCACCACCTGCTGCCGGGGCAACAGCTCACCACCTGCTGCCCTACCTCACACCTCGCGGTATAACTTCTGCTGCCGGCAAAGCGTGCGCTTGCGTAAACTGAAGCGATGGTAACTTGCTTTGTATATAAAATTACTGCTTCTTGGTAACACGAAAGCAACGCGGCAACGGCGAGTTAGAAAGGTAGCTTCCACCCGCCTTACCAGCCGCTGCAGTACAGTGTCGTGCGGTTCCATGGACGGGCGCAGCCATCTCATATATATTATGCTTACAATACTTACACTCATGACTCCCTACTCGATTGACATTCAAGCAAACCCCAAGCAGAGCTCTGACCGATCGGAGTCAAAGCGGAGTCCCTCTCCTCTGCCGAAGCAGCTACTGTCCACACAAACATAGCAAACACTTTCCGTATTAAGATAAGATCTCAACGAGCTGTCATTGGAATTGTGAAACCGCGCCGCACTTCCACACAAGTTCACTCCACCCGACAGGCACAGGTGCCAGTACAGAAGCGAAGTGCTCTTGCGACACGTTGGTATTCCTTGTAAAACAGGTCATATATGCCTCCTCATCGCGTCTAACCCGCTTGGTACTGGGTGCGTCGGTTGCGCAGGCGGGCTCAGGCGGCATGGCTACCTCACTCTACCGCAACCTGCGGGCCTTCGCCCCGGCGTTCGTGGCGCTCATAATCCTTCTGGGAGCGCTGCATCAGGCCTCAGCGGCTCGCCCTGGTAGGCCCTGTAGCCGTCGCGCAAGTACTAGCGGCCTTCAGCCCATGTTCGCTACCGCTCACACCTACACCGACTACACTGCTCGCATGGTTCCTGTACGCTGTAGATCGTAGAGCTTCTTGCTGGCGCATTCCACGACAGTTGCTGTTCCTGTCCCCAGCTTGCATTCCTATCGTAACTGCAGCTTGTCACGAGAGCGCTCAGGCATCGGGCCCTTGGCCACACCTCTGCTGGCTTCTGACCTGCGCTTGCCCGCTTCATGACTTCTGCATGCAGTCGGCAAGTGTAGGGGCAACCCATGCGGCAATGGCAGCTGTAAGGAGGACAAGAGCACCCTGGGCTACACCTGCAAGTGCAAAGACGACACCACCTTTGTCAACGGCACCTGCGTCGCCAAGGCCGGTGGGTCACGTTCGGGGTAGCTCCCCTAGCCACGCACCATGCGTGCCATATTGGCATCCAGCGTAGCTCGCCCCGGCTCCTCCTGGCTTCTCCAGGCCTCCCCGTGCTTCCGTGGCATTGTGTGTATGGGCCAGTCGAAACGGATGCCGTTGTTGGGCGGAACTCGGCCTTGTGTGTAGTACCTCTGACACCGCGGCTGCCCCATGTCTGGCACGTATCTGTGGTCCAACATACTGGGTACAGTACGCGTTGCTAGCGCATGGCCGATCTCCACCCCTGTCCTCACCTTTTCGCTTGCTTTTGGTGCGCACAGGCACCCCCTGCGCCGCCGCTCCCTGCGGCCCCAACGGCTCCTGCGAGGCCAAGAAGGACGGCCGGTACCAATGCAAGGTGGGAGCCTCACTGCCTCTAAGCACAGTGCTTCTTTTACAAGCAGTGCGTAACAGGCTAGTCCAGACGTACACGGACTCTTCACCTATTGCGATTTTACCTTCAGCTCATGCTCACCCTTGCCCCTTCCCACCAGCTTTATGGTTACGGCATTCACCCAACACTGGTCCGCCCTCCACCCTCTTCCTTGACACACAGTGCAACAAGAACTTCCTGCCCGTCAACGGCACGTGTGTCCAAGACAAGTGCAAGGCCAAGCCGTGCGGCAGGGGCAGCTGCAAGGCCGCCAACAGCGAGCTCGGCTACACCTGCAAGTGCACGGATGAGACCACCTTCCTGAACGGCACCTGCGTCGCCAAGGCCGGTGGGTGCTGCGGTGTCATCCCTCCACCTTACCTTTACTGTACGAAGTTCCAACACAACCAAAAGCTGTGCGGACTAAGCGGTTTATTCACGGCGATGCGCCTATGGCATTGGTAGCAGTGGCGGGAGTCCACATCTACCACGCCTCCTCACAATCCTGCCACGTGTCGCCGCGTGCCATCTGCAGGTGACGGCTGCGCCGGCGCCCCCTGCGGCGCCAACGGCGAGTGCAAGGCCAGGAGCAATGGCAACTACAGCTGCGAGTGCGACAGGGGCTTTGAGTTCCGCAACGCTACCTGCCTGGTCAAGGCCAGCAACGGCACCGCCTCCCCCTGCGCCGGCAACCCCTGCGGCCCCAACGGCGAGTGCAAGGTGGAGGATGGCACCTTCGAGTGCAAGGTGAGCTAGGCCTATCACAAGTGCAAGTGCGCTTGAAAGACCGGCAGCACATGTGCTTTCTTAGGTTACCTCGGACCCTGCTTCCTACGGCAACCAGCTGTTCAATAGCAAAGCCCAAGGAAGGGCTCTGGGGCCGGTCTTCTGGAAGGGTGTACAGGCACGGCAGTCTACGCTCGCCCCTGACTGCATCAAAGCACACACACTAGCATTACCGTCCGTGCACGCTGCCACTTACTTGGCCCGCCCTACTGTTTCCCTGCTGCCCCGCCCGCAGTGCAACCGGGGCTTTGAGTTCCGCAACGCCACCTGTCTGACCAAGCCCACCAGCAACACCACCTCCCCCTGCGCCGGCAACCCCTGCGGCCCCAACGGCCAGTGCAAGGTGGAGGACGACGACGAGTTTGAGTGCGAGGTAGGAGGGCGTACGGTGCATGTGCCTTGAGGCTTCTATGTTGACACGGTCTGGCGGTGGGGCGAATCTGGGCTGCAGGGGCCGGGGCACGCGCCCTGCTGGTGTACGCCATACTGCCATGGCCCAAATTCCGGCCCATAGATGTATGTGAAGATGTACTACGAGATGTACTACGCAATCTGACAAACGACATATACGTTCCGTTGCCCCACCTGCAGTGCAACCGGGGCTTTGAGTTCCGCAACGGCACCTGTCTGACCAAGCCCGCCAGCAACACCACCTCCCCCTGCGCCGGCAACCCCTGCGGCCCCAACGGGGAGTGCAAGGTGGAGGACGACGACGACGAGGGCACCTTCGAGTGCAAGGTGGGTGTCGCTGTGTTGCGCATGTAGCATGACCCCTACCTTGCACAGGCCACGTCACAACGCTATAACTCTCCCGTGCATTGGCAAGACTTATGGGGAGCTACATGGGTCTGCCAACCACCAACCACACCGTCACATAGTTGACCGAAGGGAGCGAGCGGGCGCCAACCCCATGCCATGTTCGGCCGGGGCCTCACGTCCCCGCCAGCCACAATACGCTGCAATAGTTGAACTAGAATGACGCTGACCCCTTATGCACTTCTTGAGTGCGGAAATCCCTTGCACTCCACTTTAGCTTCGGTGCGACCCCAACGCCTTAAGCCCATGAAGTCCAATCCCCAGCCCCAACACCTATGCTGACGAGCAACTTGCCGTGCTGTTGCATGATCCTCCCGCCGCTCCCCCGCAGTGCAACAAGGGCTTCCAGTTCCGCAACGGTACCTGCTCCCCCAAGGGCGCCGCCGTTGACCCCTGCGCCGCCAACCCCTGTGGCGCCAACGGAGAGTGCAAGGCTGAGGATGACGGTACCTTCGAGTGCAAGGTGGGTGCTTCACCACAGGCGCTCCTGGTCCTTGCAAGCCCCTGTAGCGTACCGTGTTAAAAGCCGTGGTGTACCGGCGCGTCAGCCTTGTGACGTGGCGGTGAGGTGGTGTACCGGCGCGTCAGCCTTGTGACGTGGCGGTGAGGCCTGGGGCTGCTTGCTTGGTGCCTTACTGCAAACAAACCTTCTGGGCATCGTGGTCGACTTACCCTACCCACCCATTGAATTGTGCGTAGTGCAAGAAGGGCCTCAAGTTCCGCAACGGCACCTGCCAGTAGTCAGTGGACAGGCCGGCACGCGCGTGGTGGCAATGCAGCGGCAGCCTGCATGCCTTACATAGTAATGCAGTGAGAGACTGCGAAGACAGGAACGCATGGACACAATTACGCTTTACAGCACATAAATTGGTGACAATGCAAGGGAGAAGGTCTACCCCCCTTCGCTCAGCAACACAGCAGAGCGGTTACCTGCGTGCGGTGTGGTGTACTACGGTAGTATCGTCCAGATGGAGCTGGCCCTGGGAACTGCTCCGCGAATAAAGGGGCCCTGCAGGGCGCTACAGCCCTTGCATTATTACATATGCGCTTGGACCCAGGCGGCCATTTATCCGCCTTGGCTGCTTGCGATACCGCACAGCGCGTCCTCTTGGGTCGAGCTATTTTGTAGCTGGGTTGGAGTAGTGGGCCCGCCCGAGTGCTCAGTGTGTGCGTGGTGTGGTTGTGCAACTGCTTGCCTCCTAACACACGTCGTCACATAGCGCCAGGTGGCATTAGCATGTGGCAGAGCGTTTTCCAGAGCGGCCCTCTCTCCGCTGACTTGTTGGAAGGCATGCGGGGTTTGGAAGGCTGACTTGTTGGAAGGCATGCGACCAGCGTGGGATGCCCTACGGTGTGTTGACTCCTAAGTGATGGGTGCACGGCTGCACGCGCTGAAATATGGTGTGTGCGAACAGCCCGAGCTGGTGTAGCCGCTTTGTAGCCCTATGGGCCATGCAGAGGTGATGAACACACATGTAAGCAAGGTGACCGAGATGGTTATTACACCTCTGTACATCGCTTGCCTCGGGAGGTGTGTCCGTACCTACCCCTGGCCTACCTCCATACCCTTTGGCTCTCAAACTCGATACCCTTGCGAAACACTGCTGCACTATTGCCGTTACACAATTCAGCACAATTCGAGCACATCACAATATGGCATGTGCGATGTAACCAGGATCCATGTCAGTTGCATGGCACATGCCAACTGACGCCCCGCCCCTTTCCGAAGGGGCATCAGGTCAGGAGGCTGGTCCCTAACAACAAGTAGGCTCCGGCACTGTCGTGCACTGCCGGTGCAGGCTTCGTGCACCATCCCACACCATCCGTCACCAACCGGGGTGTATCGTACGTGCCTAGCGGTGCTGTGACACACGGCCCTACGTCCTCCTAGAACCTGGTTGCGATATGCAGTCGTCACCCCGCAACTGCAGCGCTACACAGCAGCGCTACACAGCCCCCCGCTCCGCACTCCTTGTCCATTCCGCGTTTTTCTTGACCATCCAGGCCTCTTAGGCCTCTACCCACAGCACCTCACGCCTGCCGCTTCAGTCACGGCAGCCCCAAGCCTGCCACAGGTTTGCGCCACGTCAGCAGTGTCAACGACATCCATGGTTACCATGGGACATGCCTTCGCGTGCCCGTCACTCACTCATCACGTTGTTGCAGTCTATCCTCTGCCTCCCATTCTCGCCCTCGCGACGTATAGTTGCCGCCAGGTCCCAACGTTGCGCGCCAACCGTTCCCCATTAAAACAAGTCCAAGTCACCCGCCCCCGCCCGGCCCGCTGCCTCCGCCTTTCCCCTTCCCCTCCGCCTCCCCACCATCGCTCCTGCCCCCACTGCTGCCCTCCCTACCCTCCACACCCCCGCCCTCCCCATCAACCCCATCACTCCCCGCTGTCACTGTCATCATCATCGTCACTGTCTTCCCCGAGGTCGCCAAGCATCGCGTCAAGCATCTTAGACTTCACGTTCCGCCTTGCCGCCGCCGCCGCCTGTGCCCCCACCCCCGCCTTCCCCGCCCCCTTGCCCCCCCCCGCCGCCTCCTCCTTGCCCGTGCCCCTGTCCCCGCCCTCGCCGTCCTCCTCGCCGCTATCGCTCCCTTCGCTATCCTCCGCCGGCACGTCGGCTCGGCGCTTCCGGCGTTTGAGGCCCTCTTGCAGCGCCTCCCTGCGACATGAAGGAAGCAGGTGCCAATGCAGTAAGTTACTTGATGCTCTTGGTCCATGCTTGTACACACAAAAGCGACAAGTGGCTTACAGCGACAGTTGCGACTGCATGAGACATGCAGAGACTTGTGGCACCTGGACCTTGCACACCCCGGGCTAACCCACATAAAAGACTCCAATAGTCCTCCACAGATGTCTCCACACGAACCCACATGAGACACGATAGGCCCCCTCCCACACACGCTCTTTTCTGCTTCTCATTCCTCATGACAAACACCCGCCCCTCCGCCTCACTGCACTTGGAGCCACCCCCACTGACGCGACCGGACCCGCCCCAATGCGCCCCGTGCTGCTTCTTAAGCCACACGACGGCATTACGGACTCCCGCGCCTCCGCCCCGTTGCACCGGTACCTAAAGGCCCCAACCCACACGAGACACGACCGCATTCCACCCCGCCCTCGGTGCTGCTTCTTAACCCACATGACGGACTCGCGTGCCTCCGCTGATGCCTCCTGCAGCCGCGTGGCCATGTCCTTGGGGGGCCCCGCGGGGCCCTCGGCCAGCTCCTCGTGCGTGCCCGAGTGGTTGGTGGGGCCTGGGGGGGCCAGGGCAGGGCAGGGGTGCTTTAGGGTGTGCGGTTGCGTGTGGTGTTGGAATGTATGTACCATATGCTCCTAGCGATATCGCACGACCCGGTTTGCGTTGTCGGTGGGGCGTGGGTGGGCAGGGCATGGCAAGGCCGCGGGCGAGGGGGAAGCTGGGTAACCGCTTGCAAGACAGCCCAGGCAAAAAAGGGTCGCTGATGCGCGTCTGTGAAGTGCTCTGCCCTGCCTTGATGACCGCTTGCATGCCACACACCCGTATCCAGGATCCTCGCACACAAACGCGCGGCGTAATGGCACAGCTGGTAATGAGCCGCACTCGCAGTCCTACCTGCTCGGGTGACGGTGACTCGCTGGAAGGGCGTGTCGTCGGGGTTTGTCCGCAGGTCCCCCAGCACCTCCAGGTGCTCCGAGCCCTGGTGCACGCGACCAACCACCTGCACGTCGTGGCGGACGTCACCGGGGGCAGTTTTCTAGGTTTGGAAAGACGCGGGCGCAGGAGCAGGGCGGGGGTATGTACCCCAGTCCAGGTCCCAGGTGTGCGCATGGGCCCAATCGTCGTCCTTGGCTTCTTACTCTTCGGCGCCGGCCCCTAGCTGGCGCATGTGGCCCGAACTTCAGGCATCCTGGGGACGGTGCACTAGCCCCCGACCACACGGCTCGATTCACGATTTACCCTGGATGCCTCCCAACGAGCACAGCTTCCCCACCTTGGAACACTCCCACAAAGGAGCCTTTCCTGGGCCCCAGTTGCGCCAAGAAGTAACCCCACTCACTGCACCTCAACACTGCTGTACAACTCTGCTGTCCTCCGCCTCCCGAGCCGTGCCCCCACCTGGTGCATTCGGTCCAGGTCCAGGGCCTGGGCCAAGATAAGCACGCCCTACGCACTCGCAAACATCGTGCTCGCACCCTTGCCCTTTGCGACCCTGGTCCTCAGCTGTCACACGCGCCTCAGGTTCTGGATGCGAGGCATGCGCCTCAGCCGGACGTGTCGTTTCCTCCTGCACCAGCGGCCACCTTCCCCAACACACGCGCCGAGACACTGTACGGTCCTGCCCTGGACGGCCCCAACGCTTCGCCCCTGCCCCCACCTGGTGCGTCCGGTCCATGTCCAGGGCGCGGGCCATGATGATCACGAAGTCTTCCCCCGTGTGGGATATGGCCACCAGGCCGCCCTGCACTGCGCGCAGGGAGCTGTTGGGCGCCATGCGGACACCCTCAGCGGCACGGGCGCTGCAAAGGAGGGGCGGAGTTGGGAGCAAAGCAAAGTAAGCTTAACCGGCGACTAACAATCTGCACAGAGTCGCGGGGGCTTAAGGGTCGACACAGCGTTGCACGCTGGCAAGCGACACGTAAAACAGATGCGCGAACAAATGCCAGCAGGTGCGATTGCTGCCATGTGTTGAGGTATACCGTATGCGCCCCGCGCCCACCTGAGTCCACCGTACAGCGCGTAGCGCGGTAGGAGCTTGTGGAAGGTGCTGCCCGCCAGGCCGGCGGCGGAGCCGGGCATGCACCTGGCGGCACGTGGCAGACGGCACGCGTGTTGATGGGGCACTCTGACACGTGGCACGTCACACGTGGTGGGCATGTGCGGCGTGAGCATGAGGGCAGCGGGGCCAGGGCGGGGCCCTGCTGGCGGGGCCTGCAGCGGCTAGCAGCGCGGTGCGGGCTAGCAATGTCGTCCATGCTGCAGCAAGTCGTTGCCGCAACAGCAGCGGGGGCAGACGCGAATGCTTGCGAAGGCACACCGAAAGGGAGCTTTGCGGCTCACCGGTTGCGGAAGTGGCTGGCGGCCACAGGTACGATGTCCTCGTACAGCTCGATGACTAAGCGGCCTGCATCACGTAAGGGAGGTGTACGGACACAGCGGGATGTGGTTAGCTGCGCGTGGCGGACGCGGCAAGATGCTTGCCACCTGTAGATAGGAAGGAACACAGGGGACACGTGCCAATTTCAGCCCCATCGTCAAGGACAGGGGCAGCCCGCAGGGCGTGCACACGCTCAGCCCAGGCTGCCACACCACTGCTTTTGCCCCCCGCTGCCCACGCCGTTCCTCGGCCTGTCTGCACCGCTCTCAACGCCCAGACACAAATGCAATGTAAACCGGTGATTGACTTCTGCATAGACACACCTGATAAGGTAGCCTCCTAAAGCTCGGACAAGGCTATCAGCCCTGATACCTGGGACAGCACTCGCCCGCGCCGTCTGGTACCGTTACCCCACTCCCCACGACCCTTTGCCCCCAACCCCAGGACCCACCAAGCGGTTTATTCCCAATCGAAATGTCCAGAAACACGAAGGGGCGGTTGATGTCGAGGTCCGGAAGGGCGGGGATTGCATTGTTGCGCTCCTGGCGCAGTCGCTCTATCTCGGGGTGCACGCCCGTCTCTGCGAACTTCTCAAGGTTCTTCTTCAGCTGTTTCACGGTGTCATTCGGCTTAGCCTTCCGCCTGACGCTGACCTGCACATCGCAGATATGGCATAGCGTGTGCAGGATGAGGATTGCAGGCTGGCTCGTGTCAATGGCCATGGAGCATGACCCGCCGGGTCTCCTGCTGGCGTTGCCGCGAGATGGCTTACCGCGTCTCCCACAAAGCGAGTCATCTTGGTACGTGACGGGTATAAAGGTATGCGCAACACTTAGCTAACGGAAAGGTTTGCGCGCATGGAACCAAGGAGAAAGCCTGTAGAATCAGCGTACATCGTTAACATCGGTTTCCGTATACAGCTGGAAATCCTCAGAATTGTGAAACGGCGACTTTGGGGGCTCCCCAGAACCCGGTAGTCCTGCAGGACAGCCAGGGGACGCCGCTGTCATCATGGGGCGTGCGTAAGCAGCACATCCCTCTTGACCTAGCCACCCGTAGAGATTCAGCACCTCTCACTGTTGAGGGTCCTCAATGTGGGGAACCTGGTAACGCCATACGGACCAGGACGCAGGAGGTACTACAGAGACCAGCAGAGACAGACTGCTGGCGTGGACTGTTGGCGTAGACTGGTGTTTTTTTTTTCTTCGTGGTGGTTGGCCTGCCGCCCACCCTGGCCCACCAGCTACCCTGCAAATAACCGCACTGGGGACTCCCTGGCGTCGCCATGTGCCCCTGAGGCCCTGAGGGGCTCACAGCAATGGCGGCCTCCGCCGATGCCCCAGAGCCCCATGCAGGCGTGAAGGAACCTTGAGACGCTGGTGTGGGGGCCCCTGATGGGGGCCAGGACGGGGACACAAGCAGAAGCCGACCAGACTGTTGGGGAAGCATGCTTAAGAACCGCGCTAGGAGCAGATGTCAGTTGCGGCGGGGCAGTCACTGGAGAGTGGTGACGGATCAGGGCCCGGACCCATGGGGAAGGCGTGTCGGTGGTAGGTGCCTGCCAGTGGATGATGAA
>VFQN01001998.1_pt1 | contig 32605 bp, 31 predicted proteins | sample 3512371 | NCBI WGS metagenome assembly VFQN01 (sample SAMN10412370, study PRJNA504923) | tailings metagenome | isolation source: Replicate 2 from Balatoc abandoned mine | place: Philippines: Itogon, Benguet | collected 2017-08-28 | reverse complement strand
CCGTCCGGGCCGAGGTGTGGCCGCAGTGGGGGTTCAACTGCCTCCGCTGGCAGGTGCGGCAGGCGGACGGGTCGTGGGCCGGGATCTTTTACACGATGCCGGACTGGGAAGCGAACCCGGTGCCGACGCGCAGCGGGCACCCGGTCCTGTTCCCGTTCCCCGGCCGCCTCCGCGACGGGAGGCTGCCCGGCTCCGCGGTGCAACTCCCGCTCAATGACTCGACGAAGCAGCACGCCATCCACGGCTTTACCCCGCGGGTGCCCTGGCGCGTCGTCGGCACGAGTCTTAATACCGATTTCGCTGGGGTAACGGGTCAGTTCCGCCTCGCGGACGGCCTCCCGGTTGCGGTCGGACAGTGGCCCAGCGACTTCGTCCTGACGTTGAGTTACTACTTGCATCGGGACTGCTTGCGGGTCAGCGCGACGGTCGAGAATCAGGGAGCCGAAGCGCTGCCGTTCGGCCTGGGCTACCACCCGTACTTCCGTCTCCCCGGTGTGACGGACGCGGACGTGGGCGGCCACGTCCTGACGGCGCACGTCGCGCAGGTGTGGGAGGTGGACGCGGCCAACCTGCCGACCGGTATTCGCAAACCGGTGCCTCCGGAACTCGACTTCCAGGCCCCGAAGCCGGTCGAAACGGTCGCACTCGATCACGTCTTCACCGGTCTCACCACGACCGCCGGCCCGGACGGGCTGGTCGAGGTGGCCACGCTATCGCACCCGGCGGCGCCGGGCCGGCTGCGCGTGCTGGCCGACCCGGCGTTCCGCGACCTGGTCCTGTTCACCCCGGCGCACCGGCAGGCAGTGGCCATCGAGCCGTACAGTTGCTCCGCTGACGCCTCGAACCTTCAGGCCCGCGGGATCGACTCCGGCTGGCGCACGATTCCGCCCGGCGCAAAGTGGCAAGCCGCGGTCGAATACCGTTGGATTGTTGCTTAACACAGCCGTCCCGGCCGGTTGCATCCGCGGGAAAAAAAGCTACGGTTGCTCAGCATTTGGGCACCCGGGTGCGACGCGGGCGACACCGGACGGGGGACGGGGATGGTCGGGCGCACGGCACTCGGAAAGTACACGCTCGTCCGGCCGCTCGGGGCCGGCAGCAACGCCGAGGTGTTCCTGGCCCAGCACGCCCGCGGCGGCCCGCCCGTCGTCGTCAAGCGGATCCACCACCACGTCACCCAGCACCCGAAGTTCCGCTCGCTCTTCGACGGCGAAGTCCGGTCGATGGCGAACTTCACGCACCCCTACGCGGTCCGGTTCATCGAGGCGTCCTACGACGACCCGCTCGGCCCGTGCCTGGTGATGGAGTACGTGCCGGGCCTGACGCTCGAGGCGCTCATGCGCCGCGAGCGGGTACTGGAGCCGGAGCGGGCCGGGCGGTTGCTCGGCTACCTCGCCCACGCCCTCCAGGCGGCCCACGCCGCCGGCGTCATTCACCGCGACCTGAAGCCGGCGAACCTGATGGTGATGAACCCCGGCGCCGGGGGCGAGTCGGTGAAGGTGATGGACTTCGGGTTCGCCGGGTTCGCCACCAAGCCGTACATCCAACTCGCCGAGCTCACGGGGCACGGCCCGGTCCACGCCATCGGCACCCCGGCCTACGTCAGCCCGGAGATGATCCGCGGCGACCCGGTGGACACGCGCAGCGACCTGTACTCGGTCGGCTGCATCCTCTACGAGCTCCTCACCGGCCGGCTCCCGTTCACGCACGCCAACCAGGAGAAGCTCCTGGCGGCGCACGTGAAGGACGCGCCGCCGAAGTTCAACAAGGTCGGCTGCGGGCACGTCCCGCCGGCGACCGAGGGGGCCGTCCAGCTCGCGCTGTCGAAGTACCCGAACGAGCGGCAGCAGACCGCCAAGGAGCTGGCCCACGACTTCGGCCGCGGGCTCGGGCTCGACCTGTGGGCGATGACCGCCCCGGTCGGGTGGGAGCCGCCGGCGGCGCCGACGCCCCTGCCCCCGTCGCCGTCCGCCGAGCGCCGCCGGGTGGTCGCCGAGGCCGACCCGTTCCGCGTCGCCACCGCTTTCGAGGTCGCGCTGCCGGAGCGGATGGCGGCGGCGAAGATCCGCGGGTTCGTCGAGGACTACCGCGGGCAGGTGCTCAGCAGCGAGCCGGGCGTGATCCTCCTACAACTCGGCGTCCCGGACGGGTACAAGCCGCCGGCCGAGACGGGGAGTTCCATCCTCCGTTGGATCGGGACGGCGCGGCGCCCGACGGTGGCGAAGGGGCACGAGCCGATTGAGGTCCAACTCCAGATGGACAAGCCGGACCCGAACCTCACCCGCCTCCGCGTCGAGGTCGATTGCCGCCCGGTGGCCGGCTACCCGCCGGGCAACCTCGCCGGCTGGCGCGACCGGTGCGACAAGGTCCACACGCTCCTCCGCCAGTACCTCGGCGCCTGACCGCGCGTATCATTTGGGAATGGACGCCGCCACACTCCCCGTCGTGACGCTCAAGATCGAGCGCCGGTCCCAGCACCCGTGGGTGTTTCAGAAGATGGTCGAGCGCCCGGCGGCGCGCGTGCCGCCGGGGTCGGTGGTCGAGGTACGCGACCGCGCCGGCCAGTGGGTCGGCCGGGCGTTCTACAACGGCCACTCGCGCATCGCCCTGCGGATGCTCACGGCGAATCCGGACGAGCCGGTGGACGCGGCGTTCTGCGCCCGCAAGCTCGCCGCCGCCATCACCTTCCGCCGCGATGTGCTGAAGCTCGACGAGGTGAGCAACGCCTACCGCCTCGTCCACTCCGAGGCCGACGGACTGAGCGGCCTGGTCGTGGACCGGTTCGCCGACACGGTCGTGATCGAGTTCTTCTCGGCGGGCATGTTCAAGCAGCGAGACGTGATCCGCGAAGTGCTGGAGACCCACTTCCCCGGGGCGCGGTTCTACTGGTTCGCCGAGGAGCACGTCGGTAAACAGGAGTCGTTCGACTGCCGCCCGCCCGAGCCGCCGCCGCCGGGGGTCATCACCGAGCACGGGCTGAAGTTCCGCGTGGCGCCGGGGAGCAAGCACAAGACCGGGTTCTTCGTGGACCAGCGCGACAACCGCAAGCTGCTCGCGTCGTTCTGCGGCGGCAAGCGGGTGCTCGACCTGTGTTGCAACTCGGGCGGGTTCTCGGTGTACGCCAAGGCGCTCGGTGGCGCCGCGGACGTGACCGGCGTGGACCTGGACGAGACGGCGATCGACCTGGCGAAGCAGAACGCGAAGTTGAACAACGCGCAGGTGCGGTTCGTGCAGGCCGACCTGTTCTCGTGGCTCCGCGACGTGCTGCCGAACGGCGAGCGGTTCGACGTGGTGGTGCTCGACCCGGCGAAGCTGACGCGCGACCGCGAGACGGTCGATCTGGCGCTGAAGAAGTACTGCGACATGAACCGCCTCGCCCTGCACGTGGTCGCGCCGGGCGGCGTGTTCCTGACGTGCTCGTGTACCGGCCTCGTGAGCGAGGCGGACTTCCTGGAGTCGGTCCGCCGCGCGGCGTGGCAGGCGGGGCGGCAGTTGCAGGTGTTCAAGGTGGCGGGCGCCGGTCCGGACCACCCGTTTCTGATGAGCGTCCCCGAGGGACGCTACCTGAAGGCCGTGTTCGCGCGCGTGGAATGAGCGAACCTCCCGCGCCCGCCCGTGTCCCTCCTCCGACGACCGCGGCCCGACCGACGGGGCCTACAAACAACTCTCTTGCAAAGAGGGTCCGACTCCAAATCGGAACCAGTTACCGCGCCCCTTCAACTCGCCGCGTTCGTCACTCTTCGCCCGGTTTGCGCCGGGCGTTTTTCGTGGAGACATCCGATACCCGGTGCCGTGATGGAAAAGCCGATCCCGCATCCCGCGCTGCTGAACACCTGGAAACACCACGCCGGCTGGCTGCGCTGGCGCGTGGGCCGGGCGGCGAGTGGCGGTGAGGCGGCGGTGGCGGAACTCGCACGCGAGTTGGTCGTAATCGGCAATCGTCTGATGGACCTGTACACCGGCCCGCTCACGCCCGCCGACGTCGGCCGCGAGGCACTGGCCCGGCTCGAAGCAACCGGTCTGCAAGCCTACGAGCCGCTGTCGGCTTCGCTGGCGACGCAGAACGGCTACACGCTTCTCACGCTCTCCGACGGGTCCGCCTGGACGATTCGCCTCGGCCCGGCGGACGGGCGGTTCGTCCACCTGCACCCGGGCCGGTGGACGACGAACACCATGCGCGTGCAGGCGAACACGTTGAAGTCCGCGATCATGGCCCACGCCTTCGCGCAACTGACGGGTCGAGAGCCGACCGACCAGGACGTGCTCAACGCCGCTCGCATGGCGTACCTGAACCTACTTCCCGTCCGGCGGCTCGACGCCGACGGCGGGCTCGGGGCGGTCGTGGCCGCGCTGCGGTGACGCGCCGGGTCAGGGTGTGACCCAGGCGCTGCGGAACTTCCGCTTCGTCGCCGGGGCGTCCTTGCACGCGACGCCGTCCACCATCCGGCCGCCGTCGTCGCTGAGGATCAGCAATTCCTTGCGGGGCGCGGCGGGCGCGACGACCGCCTCCGGGTTTAACCCGGCGAAATTGACGCCTGTTACCGGAACGGCGTCGTCCCCGGCTCCGCCGGTCCAGCGGTAGAGTGCGAACGCTCCACCGCCCGCCGCCGCCCCGGCGACGATGAAGTAGGCGTCGTGGGCCGGGGCGTAGTCGATGCTGCGCACGCCCATGCCGCCGAGGTGGAGGAACACCGGCTTGCCGAACCGCGGCGCCTCGGCCCCGGCGAGTACCGGATCGGGATTCAGGAACGGCACCAGCAGCGCTTCGCCGTCCGGGACCGGGTTGCGGAAGCCGATCAACAGACGACCGCCGCGGGTGACGGTCAGCCCCTCGATGTTCAGCCCGCCAACGCTCTCCGGCGCGTGCCCCGCGCGTGCGATCAGGTCGAACTTCTTCAGCCCCGGCGATTCCGCCATCTGCTCGATGAGGTGCCGGCACGGCGTGCCCACCGCCGTCAGTGCGAGTTTGCCGTCCGCCCAACGAAGGTCGGTGGCGAAGAACCGGCGCCGGTTGGGCCGTGCCTCGCCCTCCCGGTTCGCACCGTGCGACGTGATCCAGTACACCCGGTCCCCGACGCGCGTCGCGGCCTCGATGTCGGCCTCGGAGTGTTTCTTCGACGGGTCGATGCCCAGCGCGGCGTTCCAGTCGAACTCCGTGACGGGGTCGCCGCCGGCGTCGAGTCGGTAGAGGCGGAGGATGTTGTCCTCGTCGCTGGCGGCGAGCATGTGGTCGGCGTCGGCGAGCACCGACGCCGAGGCGTCGCACATGCCGGCGTGCTCGCGGACCTGCAAGGGCGGTGGCATACGGCCGCTCCGGGAATCTCGCGGGTTATTGGCCGGCAACTCTACCGGTGTAAACGGAACCGGCCGTGCGAACCGGGCACGGAATCCGCGGCAGGTGACCCGCCAGCGGGCTGTCCGGAACCTTCCAACCGTGGCCCGTACTGGCAGTAACGGCACCGGCTGCCACTGCAGTAGCCGCGGCGTGGCAGGAGGTCGTGAACACCCAACGGCCGTTCTCGCCGTCGTGGTGTCTGGCGATCAGCATCGGGCGTTCTTGCACTCCGAACCTTGACTGGTGAACATCCGCAGACTTACTCGGGGGGAGGTGTCGAGTGTAGCCCAACAACTCCGTCCGCAGACCAGACCGCGACGCGCCGGCAGCACTACCGACCGACCACGACATTTCCCCGGGACCAAGGTATAACACGGTGAGATTTTCCTGGCCAACAGGGGGCGGCCGTGAAGCACTTCCTTGTCTATCACAGTGTTGAAAAGATGGGGTACTCCTTCCGCGACGAGGAAGGTCAGGGCTCAGATACCTGCAGCATCGTCACCGGTAAGAAAGCAGACAAATTGAAGAAAAATGTGATTTGGGTGATCTCCGGCGAGGGGAAGCCGATGTGTTATCGCCTGGAATATTGGTTCATCGTGAAGGACTACAAGGAGATCACCGACCCCGAGTTCAGATCTGAGGTCTACGGCACCGTGGGGCACACCTTCAGTGGAGGCATCCCGATCGGATCGCTGCCGTGGTTCAGACCACTCCGAGAGCGTATGGCCAACTTCAGCTTGGGCCTGTCCTCACTGACCGACAGCGAGGTCAACAACTTCAGAGATGTCGCCACAGCGGCCGGCTTCACCACCCTCCCGCCCACAGATGCGTGAGGTTTTCCGCGCCGAATCTTGATCGGTGAACATCCGTCACCCTAGAATGCGGTGAGGTGTCGGGTGTGGCCCCACCGACTCTGCCCGCGGCCCGGACCGCGGCAGCGATCTTCGGACTCGGCGCATCACACCCGGCCGTGATTTCCTCAGTCCGTCAGCCGCGCGGTCCGTCACTGTCATGGTGCGTCCGCGGGGGCGGTCGTCCGGGCGACCGAGCAGGGGCAACCCTGCAACCCCCACGGCACGAGCGGCCTGACTGGGGCACTACGTCGGAACCCGACTCCTCAACCACCGGCGGTCGCCGGTCCGCGCAGCGATGCGCGGCCGACGGCCGCCGCGTGGGCGTTTCGGACGCACGATTGAACTGACCCCGTCGTCCACGACATGATGATAATGTCACGTATCAGACGCGTGGTTGCGGTGCGTTATCAATGCAAGATCAAGGTGTGTATGGTGTTGAGATAATTGTCGCCCATCGCGCCGTGCGCGAGCCCGGTCACAAAACGTCGAATTTATAACGATCACAAGATATATTGCTCAATAATATGTCGATCCAGTGCGGCATCACGGATGCTGAAGAGGTGTCGGGCGCACCCGCACCCACGTGTCGGGCCTCGCAATAACCTCGACCCGACCGGCTGCATGGGCGAACAGCCCCCGGGGTGATACTCCGTACCTAACGGTCAGCCGGCACGACGCGGGCCGACTACCCTGCCCGGAACCGCGTTCGATGTCCCACCCCGAACTCTCCCGGTCGTCCGGCGTTCTACTGCACCCGACCAGCCTCCCCGGCCCGTTCGGCATCGGCGACCTCGGCCCGGCCGCGTACCGCTGGGTCGAGACGCTCGCCGCCATGAAGCAGACGTGGTGGCAGATCCTTCCGCTCGGCCCGACCGGCGCCGGCGACTCGCCGTACCAGTCGTACTCGGCGTTCGCCGGGAGCATCAACCTCCTTTCGCCCGAGTTGCTGGAGCAGGACGGGCTCGTCTCGCCGTCGCTGTGGACCGGCAAGCAATTCCCGGACACGCACGTCGATTACGGCCTGGTGACGCCGTTCAAGAAGGCGCTCTTGCGGGCGGCGTGGGACGGGTTCCGCGGGGGAAAGGGCGGTACGCTGCGCGGCGAGTTCGAGGCGTACTGCGAGCGGGAAGCGGCATGGCTCGACGGATACGCGGTGTTCATGACGATCCGTGAGGCACTCGGCGGGGCGAGCCTGCCGGACTGGCCCGACGACCTGCTGCGGCGCGTGCCGTCCGCGGTAGCAGCGGTCGAGGAGAAGCAGGCCCGCGAGGTGCAGATGCACCGCTTCGGGCAGTTCGTCTTCGACCGCCAGTGGACTGCCCTCCGTAAGTACGCCGCCGAGCGTGGCATCAAGGTCATCGGCGACGCGCCGATCTTCGTGGCCCTCGACTCGGCCGACGTGTGGTGCAACCCGGACCAGTTCCTCCTCGACCCGGACCGTCGGCCGACGGTCGTCGCCGGGGTTCCGCCCGACTACTTCGCCGCCGACGGCCAGCACTGGGGGAACCCGCTCTACGACTGGAAGCGGATGGCCGAGACGGGCTACAAGTGGTGGGCCGACCGCGTCCGCCGCGACCTCACCCGGGTCGATCTCATCCGCCTCGACCACTTCCGCGGCTTCCGGCAGGCGTGGCACATCCCCGCGAGTGAGAAGACCGCCATCAAGGGGAAGTGGGTGGACGGGCCGGGCGATCAGCTCTTCGATCGACTCCGCACCGACCTCGGCGTGCTGCCGTTCATCGCCGAAGACCTCGGCGTCATCACGCCGGACGTGGACGCGCTGCGCGAGCAGTTCGGCCTGCCGGGGATGAAGGTGATCCAGTTCGCCCTCGACACGACCAAGAACCCGTACTGGCCGCACAACTTCACCGACCGCCGCTGCGTGTGCTACACCGGCACGCACGACAACGACACCGCCGCCGGCTGGTGGCACCACCTCGACGAGCGCACCCGCGGGTTCCTCGTGACCTACGTGGGCCACCCGGTCACCGACCCGGCGTGGGAATTGATCCGCCTCGCGTGGGGGTCGATCGCCGAGATCGCCGTCGCGCCGTTGCAGGACGTGCTCGGCCTCGGCGGCATCACGCGAATGAACCGACCCGGCGTCGGCGCCGGGAACTGGGTGTGGCGTGTGCAGCCGGGCGACTTCGGGCCGACGGTGGTCGACCGGATGCGCGGCGTGACACAACTCTACAACCGCCTCCCGCCCGAGCCGAAGGCGGCCGGGAAGGAATAATCCGCCTGCTGTGGTATCGTGACGGGTGATCCTTTCTGCTTCCGTCGAGGCGTCGCCATGTCCCGCCGCGCCTGGTTGTGTGTCGCCGTGTCGTTCAGCACGGTCGCCTCCCTCGGCCCCGGTTGCGCGGAGTCGAAGCGTGCCACTGCCCCCGGGACGGTCGGGGATGTCAGCTACGGCGCCACGGCTGGGCTCGCGGAAGTCGGCGGCGTGGACGACGCCGGCGCGGCCGCGCCGGCTGTCAAACAGGCGGGCGGGAACGCTCAACCGGCCGGCGATCTCGGGGCGAAGACGGCTCCCGCTGATCGGAAGATCATCTACTCGGCCAAGCTCGACCTGATCGTCAAGGATCTCGACGCCTCAACCAAGTCGGTGGAGGCGAAGCTCGCGCAGCACGCCGGCCGGCTGGTGCGGTCCGAGGTGCGCAGCGACACCGGCGCGCGGCGGACTGCCACGTTCACGCTCGAAGTGCCGGTGGACAAGTTCCGTGGCCTCGTCGCGTCCCTCAAGGAGCTTGGCATACCCGAGCGCGACGGCGTCGACTCGCAGGACGTGACCGAGGAGTACGTGGACGTCCAGGCGCGGCTGAAGAACCTGCGCCAGCAGGAGGACAAACTGAACGAACTGCTCAAGGAGCGGCGGAAGGAAGAGAAGCTGGAAGACGTGATCCGCGTCGGCGATCGGATCGGCGAAGTCCGCCAGCAGATCGAGCGCGTCGAGGGGCGGATGAAGTACCTGGAAACCCGCGCCGCGTTCTCGACGGTGACCCTCACGCTGCGCGAGATCAAGGACTACCAGCCGCCGACCGCCCCGACGTTCGGCGACCGCGTGGCCCGCACGTTCGGTGGGTCGTGGGACGCGCTGGTGACATTCGGCGAGGGTGTGGCGCTCTTTGTGGTGGCAATCAGCGTCTGGCTGCCGCTCATCATCCCGCTCGGGATTGCCACCGTCTGGGTGCTGCGGCGGTTGGTACAGGCGGTGAACACGACCACTGTCCCGGTCGTCCGGCTGCGTCGCCCCGAGTCTGGGCCGGCGGTCGAGGTGATCGACCCGAACCGCACGACGCCGATGGAGTGACCGTCACCCGCCGTACTCGTCCTTCCACTCCTCGTACCACGCCATCTGGATGGCTTCGAGGAGCTTCTCGTTCGACGCCTCCGGCTTCCCCTCGAACCCGTCGAGGGCGAGGACGTGCTTGTGCAGGTCCGTGAACCGCACGGTGAGCGGGTCGAGGTTGCCGAACTTCTCAAAGAGGAGTTCGCCGACCTCTCGGGAGTCGTGCCACGTCATCGGTCGTCCTCCGGGTCAGACGGCGCCGGCGTCCAGGTCGGCCTCGGTCTTCCCGCCGACCGCCTTGCGCAGCACCTCGTTCATCACGATCTGCGCGAGCGGGTTCGTCGCCGCGGCGAAGCGGTCGATCGCGCGCTGGAGCGCCGGCAGGTCTGCGCCGGGCATCGCCGCCCGCAGGTCTGCGCCTGCGGCGTCGATCGCGGCGCGCTGATCGGGCGTGAGCCGGTCGCCGGATTGGGCGAGGGCCTTGTCGGTGTGGCGTAGGTCGCCCTCGGCCTTCCGCCGCAGTTCGATCAGCCGGCGGTTGGTGAAGTCCTCGCGGGCGTGCTCGATGCTCTCGGCGACGAGCTGCTCGACCTCGGCCTCGGTCAGCCCGTGCGCGGGCTGGACCGTCACCTGCGCCGCCGCGCCGCTGCGGATCTCTTTCGCCGACACGGTGAGGAGGCCGTTCTGGTCCACGAGGAACGTCACGTCCACCTGCGCGAACTGAGCCGGCATCGGCGGGATGCCGGCGAGCTTGAACATGCCGAGGAAGCGGCAGTCACGAGTCAGCTCGCGCTCGCCCTGGTAGATGTTCAGCAGGATCGCCGTCTGCCCGTCGGCGGCAGTAGTGTACCGTGTCGTCGCGCGGCAGGGCACCGTCGTGTTGCGGTGGATGACCTTGTCCACGACGCCGCCGAGCGTCTCGATGCCGAGCGACAGCGGCGCCACGTCGAGGAGGAGCACGTCGCGCCGGCCGCCGGCGAGGATGTCCGCCTGTACCGCGGCACCGAGGGCGACGACCTCGTCCGGGTTCAGTTCGGTGTGCGGCGTACGGCCGAAGAACTCGCCGACCCGCCGGCGCACGTACGGGATGCGCGTCGAGCCGCCGACCATCACGACTTCCTGAATCCGGTCCGCGGTCAGGCCGGCGTCCTTGAGAGCGGACTTGCAGCGTGCCAGGCTGCGGTCGATGAACGGCGTGATGAGCGCCTCGAATTCGGCTCGCGTCACGGTGCGGCGGAACGGAGCAAGCGGCGCGGGGCGAGGGGCGCGCGAAGCCGACAGGTCAACATTCAGCTCCGCCGTCTCGCTCGTACTTAGCGCGATCTTACAACGTTCGGCGGCGTCGCGGAGGTGCTGCAACAGTTCCGGGTCTTTCCCCGCCCCGCCGGTTCCTTCTAGTTCGACGCCCATCCCGCGGGCCGCGAGTTCCATCAGTGCGCGGTCGAAGTCGTCGCCGCCGAGGTACGTGTCGCCGTTCGTGGCGAGTACCTTGAACACGCCGTCGGCGAGGGTGAGGACCGAGCAGTCGAACGTGCCGCCGCCGAGGTCGTACACGGCGACGGTGCCGGCCCCCTTGCGGTCGAGGCCGTAGGCGAGGGCCGCGGCAGTCGGCTCATTGACGATCCGCAACACGTCGAGCCCGGCGATGCGGCCGGCGTCGCGCGTGGCCTGCCGCTGGGCGTCGTCGAAGTACGCCGGTACCGTGATGACCGCCTTCGTCGGGTTGCCGGCCCGCTTGCGGACATCCTTCAGAATCATCGCCGAGAGTTCTTCGGGCGTGTGCTCGTGCCCGGCGACATCGACGCGCAGCACCTTCCGTCCGCCTTCCATCTCGCGCTCGACGATCTGGTGCGGGATGAGTTTCAACTCGCGTTCGAGGTCGGCGAGCGTGCGGCCCATGAGCCGCTTGACGCTGAAGATGGTGTGCTCCGGGTCCGACAGCGCCCGCTCCCGCGCGGCCGTGCCGACGAACACGGTGCCATCCGGGTGAAAGCTGATGGCGCTGGGGATGAGCGTGTTCCCGCCCGCTTCGCGCAGGACTGTGGGTTTTCCGTCCACGACTGTGGCGGCAAGGCTGAACGTAGTCCCGAGGTCGATGCCGACGACGGCCGGTGTGGTCATGTGCGATTCCTGATTCCCGCCAGCACTTCCTCGATCGTCGCCCAACCCGGCTTTTCCCCCACCGTCAGCCGCGGTAGCGAGCGCGGTCGGTCTGTTCCCGCAACTCCTCGTGAATCTTAAACAGGATGATCGCCTCCTCACAAACCAGCCGTAGGAACAGCGGGCCGAACACCAGCGTCGCCAGCCCGCCGAAAAACTGGAAGGCGTTGAACGTCGTCCGGGTCTCCGCCGCCTTCGCCTTGGGGTTCGACGGGCGGGCCGGTGTCTCGTCGTCGTCCGCGGTGAGCGCCGGGCGGCTACTGGTGCTCCCGACCATTTGATACAGCCCCATGCCGACGCACCCGGCCGTACCGATCCAGAAGAACAGTTGGATCAGCAGCGGTGTCAGCATCAGCCGGAAGGTCAGGAAATCGACTACCGGGTTGCTGCCCACCCGGTGCGGACGCCTAACCAGCGGCGGGTCGTCTTCGCCCACCTCGTACGCCGGCGGCGGGGGCGGCATTGGGGGCGGCGGCTGATAGGTGTAGACCGCCGCCGTCGCCGGGTATGTTGGCGGCGGCGGCGCAAGCGATTCTACCTGCAACCCGGCCGGAGTGACCAGGAGGCGGTTCCCGCACTGTTTGCACCCGATCTTCCGCCCGACTTGATCGGGGCGAACGGCGTACAGCTTCCCGCACACCGGGCAGGAGTAGTTCATGGAGGTCCGTGGGCGAGGCGAGTGGGCGCTACAGGGATCGAACCTGTGACCACTCCCGTGTAAGGGGAGTGCTCTACCGCTGAGCTAAGCGCCCGGTGGATCAGCTGATGGTGTGAGTGGCGTGGGTGACGGCCCCGCCGGCGCGGAGGGCGGCGGCCACGAGCCCCGCCTCGGCGAGTTCGGCGTCGGTGCAGCCGGCCGCCTTAGCCTTCTTGGCGTGGATGTCGATGCAGTACGGGCACTGGGTGGTCAGCGCCACGGCGACCGCGATCAGTTCCTTCACCTTGAGGGACAGCGCCCCGTCCTTGAACACGGCCGTGTTCAGCGCGTCGAACGCCGCCATCCCGTCCGGGGCCAACTCCCGGAGCGCCTTCATTTTCTTCAGTTGTGCGGGGTCGTACATCGCGTTCCCTTGTTCGGTCAGTCCTCAGCGAGCGTGCGTAGGAGGCTGCGGGTGGTCTTCCACGCGTTCAGCCCGCGGCGGATCGTGTGGAGCAGTCGCGGGCGTTCCGGATCGTTGTCGGGTAGGGTGCCATAGACATCGAACCCCGCAGCAACGCTGCCTTCCAACCCCCGTGCTCGCTCCTGCAATTCGGTGCGGACGGCCTCGCGCTCAGCAGCGTCGCCCTCCTCGGCTCGCTCGCGGAACTCCATCATCTCGGCGAGCAGCGCCGGCGGTACTGCCTTCTCCTCGCTCGCGCTCGGGCCGCCGTGCAGAGCTAGGAGGTACTCGGCGCGGGTGAACGGCTCCTTCAGCGTGTTGTACGCCTCGTTCACCGCGGCTGAAAGCTCCGTGCTCGCCGCCGGGTCGCCGCCCGACCCGGCAGCGTGGAAGTCCGGGTGAACCGCCCGCGACTGCGCGAGGTACGCCCGCTCCAGCGCCGCCGCGTCAATAACAAACCGCCTCGGCAGGCCGAGGCGGACGTAATGGTCGTCCATTGTGTTTGGTGTTTCGTGTTTTGGTGTTTCGTGTTTACCGGCCCTCGCCTCGGAGCGGGTAGGCCGGGCGAAACACCAAACACGAAATACTACATGGAGTACGAGCTGCCGCACCCGCAGGTGGACTTGGCGGCCGGGTTGTTCACGCTGAACCCGCGCTTGTTCAGGTCCTCGTGGAAGTCCACGACGGCTCCTTCCAGGTACAGCATCGACCGCTTGTCCACCACGACTTCGATGCCGTGGAACTCGAACTTGTGGTCGGTCTTCTCGTCGAACTTCTGGTCGAGGTCGAGCTTGTTCTGAAACCCGCTGCACCCGGCGCCCTGGACGCGGACGCGGAGGTAGTACTTGGCGTCGGGCTCGGTGCCCTCGGCGGTCACGCTGGCGATGTGCCGCTTGACCTCGTCGGCCGCCTTCTTGGTCACGGTGATCGGGGCCGCCTTCGGGGCGTCGGTCCGGCCGAGCTCGAGCGTTTCGGTCGCAGTCGCCATGTGGGTATCCCGTTCGGGGTTGGGGTCGGAAGGTTAGAGGGCGATACCGCCGCCGGCGGTTCGCCTTTCGGAACGGTCAGCCGACGGCGGCGGGCTCGCGGGCCTCGACCGCCTCCTGCTTCTCCTGGTAGTTCTTGATCGCCGCCTTGATCGCGTCCTCGGCCAGGACCGAGCAGTGGACCTTCACCGGCGGCAGCGCCAGCTCCTCGACGATCTGGGTGTTCTTGATGTCGAGCGCCTCGTCCACCGTCTTCCCCTTGAGCCACTCGGTGGCGAGGGAGCTGGACGCGATCGCCGACCCGCACCCGAACGTCTTGAACCGGGCGTCCTCGATCACCCCGGTGGCCGGGTTGACCTTGATCTGCAGCTTCATCACGTCGCCGCACTCGGGGGCGCCGACGAGGCCGGTGCCGACGCTGGCGTCCTTCACGTCGAGGCTGCCGACGTTGCGCGGGTTGTTGTAGTGTTCGAGCACCTTATCGCTGTAGGGCATGGCTGCCTCCGTGTTGATGCAAGGGTCGTGGGTGACGTCTTAGTGCGCCGCCCACTCGATCGTCTTCAGGTCCACGCCCTGCTGCACGAGCTCGAACAGCGGGGACATCTCGCGGAGCCGGCTCACCTCGCGGGTGACGAGGTCGACCACCGCGTCCACCTCGGCCTCGGTGTTGAACCGGCCGATCCCGAAGCGGATGCTGCTGTGCGCCAGCTCGTCGCCGACGCCGAGCGCCCGCAGCACGTAGCTCGGCTCGAGGCTCGCGCTCGTGCAGGCCGACCCGCTCGACACGGCCACATCCTTAATACCCATCATCAGCCCCTCGCCTTCCACGTAGGCGAAGCTGATGTTGGCGTTCCCCGGCAGCCGCTCGGTCGGGTGGCCGTTCAGGTACGACTCGGGGAGCTTGCCCATGATCCCGGTGCGGAGCTTTTCCCGCAAGCGGAAGGTGCGGGCGCTCTCCTCGGGCATCTCGCGGCGGGCGAGGTCGCAGGCGGTGCCGAGGCCGACGATCATGGGCACCGGCAGTGTGCCCGACCGCATCCCGCGCTCGTGCCCGCCGCCGTCGATCTGCGGCTCCAGCCGGACGCGCGGGTCCTTCTTGCGGACGTACAACGCGCCGATGCCCTTCGGCCCGTAGATCTTGTGCGCCGTCAGGCTGAGCAGGTCGATCCCCATTGCCTCCACGTCGAGCGGGACCTTACCGACCGCCTGCACCGCGTCGGTGTGGAAGAGGACGCCCTTCTCCTTGCAGAGCTTGCCGATCGCCTGGATCGGCATGACCGTGCCGATCTCGTTGTTCGCGGCCATGACCGAGACGAGGATCGTCTTGTCGGTGATCGCCTCCCGGACCTGCTCGGCGTGGACCTGGCCGTACTTGTCCACCGGCAGGTACGTCACCTGGAACCCGTCGCGCTCGAGGCGCTTGCAGGTGTCGAGCACGGCCTTGTGTTCGGTCGCCTGCGTGACGATGTGGTTCCCCTTCTTCTTGTACATCGCGGCGACGCCCTTGATCGCCAGGTTGTTGCTCTCCGTAGCGCCGCTCGTGAAGATGACCTCCTTCGGGCCGGCGTTGAGGACGGCGGCGATTTGCTCGCGCGCCTCCTCGACGGCCGCCTCCGCCTCCCACCCGTAGGCGTGGCTCCGGCTGGCGGCATTCCCGAACTTCTCGGTGAAGTACGGCAGCATCGCCTCGACCACCCGCGGGTCGCACCGCGTGGTCGAGTTGTTGTCCATGTAGATCGGGTGCTTCGACATCGTGGTCATCCTGGGGGCGGCTTCAGGCCGGTGTGGCGGCGACGGTGCGGGCGCCGCCGCAGCACCCGCCGGCGGCGAGCATCGGCAGGGCGGACGGCTTCGGCGTGGCCGGGTCGAATAGCTCGGCGAGCGTGACCCCGCGGAGAACGCCGACGAGCCGGCGGTGGACCTCGGCCATCGGGCCGTGGATCGTACACACATCAGTCAGCGAACAGGTATCGCTGTCGGCGTGGGACGGGTTGCAGGCGGTCAGCCGGAACCCGTCCTCCACGGTTTCGAGTAGCTCGGCCAGGCTGATCGAGTTCGCGGGGCGGGCCAGCGAGTAACCGCCCTTCACACCGCGATGGCTCGTCACAAACCCTTTCTGGCACAGCTCTTTAAGAATGTTTGCCACGAACGGGCGACTCAGCCCAAACTGTTCGGCGATCGACCGGGCGTTGCCGCCGACCGGCTTGCCGTACAAGTACGAGAGAATCAGGAGGGCGTAGTCCGCTTTGCGGCTCAGGAGCGTCACGGCTCGCCCTCGGGGTGATTGGGTTGGGGAATCAGCATCCCTACGCTCCTATTTGTAGACACGAGATCGCAGCAGACAAGTGCGATTTCGGACGGAGCCTCCCTCGAAGCGGGGCATCGACGTCGGAGTTCCACAACTCGTTACCCCCATGTCTGAGTGGTACGACGGGCCGCCCGGTGCGTCGGCGTGGCGGCCTGGACCCCAGAATTATAACTCCGTCGGGTTACAGCCAGACGACCATCGATACCCCGAAATGGCGGCAGCCCCAGCGGCGGGGAGGGTGTCCCTTCCCCGTGCGGCGTTGCACCGGCGCGGTCTCTTGGGTACAGTCCGCCCGCCCCACCACGCACCCTGGGCGAGCATGGACGCAACTCTTCGCATCAGCCTCGTGCTCCCGGCGTTCAACGAAACTTCGGTCATCGCCCGGGCCGTCGCCGAGGCGGAAGCCGCGCTCGTCGGCCGGTTCGCCGCCTTCGAGGTCATCGTGGTGGACGACGGCAGCACCGACGGCACCGCGGACGAGGTGCAGAGCCAACTCCCGCTCGCCCCGCACACGCGCTTATTGCGGCACGGCACGAACCGCGGCTACGGCGCCGCGCTGCGGACCGGCTTTGAAGCCGCCCGCTACCCGCTCGTCGCCTTCACCGACGCCGATTGTCAGTTCGACCTCGCCGACCTCGCCGACCTCGCGCCGCTGGCGGACGAGTACGACATCGTCGCCGGTTACCGGGCGGACCGCAAAGACCCGTGGCGGCGCTGCTTCCTGTCGCGCGGGTACAACCTCCTCGCCCGCACGCTGCTCGGCACCCGCATCCGCGACGTGGACTGCGCGCTGAAGGTGTTCCGCCGCGACGCGCTGGCTGCCTTGCTGCCGGAGAGCCGGGGCTTCTTCGTGAACACGGAAATGCTCACGCGCGCCCGCCTGCTCGGGCTCACGGTCGTCGAGCGGCCGGTGTCGCACCGCCCGCGGCTCGGCGGCGACAGTAAGGTGTCGCTGTGGGAGGTGCCGCGGACGTTCCGCACGCTGGTCGGCTTCTGGTGGCGCGAGGTGGTGTGGGCGACGCCGGCCCCGGCCGTCATCCAGACGCGGGTGACAGTGAGCGAACCAACGCCACTGCCTCGTCGCGCGAGCGAACCGCTCCGTCCAGCTGCGCCTCGCGGACGGCGTCGAGAAGCCGCTTGAACTCCGGTCCCGGCCGCATCCCGAGCGCCTTCAGGTCGTTCCCCGTGAGGAGCGGCGGCGGGTCGAGCTCCTCGCGCGGTGTCTCGCGCAGCAACCGCACACAGAACTCATAGTGGTCGGTTCCCCGATCACTGGCTACGGCGATGGCACGATGGAGCCAGAGTAAATCGTCGATGCCCGGGTGGACCAGTAGCGGTTTGAGCCGGCTCGGCCGCATCGTAGGGGCGTCGAGGAGAGATGTGTGCTGTTCCACGAGCCACACTAACCGAGACTTCTCGGCGTTGGACAGTCGCAGCCGGTCTGCGATCTCCTCCGCCGCCATCCTTGTGAGGCGATGGAGTAAGACGGCGAACGCTAGTGGGAACGACGCTCCCGGTGTCAGCGACTCGGCCACGCGGACTAGATACCCCCAATCCTCATCGAACGTCGGCACGAGTTCCGGCAGAATTGGCTTGACCAGCCCAATCTCATGGAGCAAGCGGACGACGCGGCCGTGGTTCGGGTTAGTCAGGAGCTTCCGCAACTCGTCGGCAATGCGCTCCGCGGACACCACCGTGATCTGCGGCGCCATCTGTCGCGCCGCATCGAACGTGGCGGGTTCAACCGACAGGTTGAACCGCGTGGCGATTCGCGCCGCACGTAGCACACGCAACTTGTCTTCGGCGAAGCGGGCGCACGGGTCGCCGATGGCGCGGAGCACCTTCGCGTCGAGGTCGGCGCGGCCGCCGACGTAGTCGTGCAGTTCGCCCGCGATCGGGTCGAAGAACATGCCGTTGATCGTGAAGTCGCGCCGCGCCGCATCCTCCTCCGGCGACGAGAACGTGACCGCGTCCGGCCGCCGGCCGTCGGAGTAGGTGCCGTCGGAGCGGAACGTCGCCACCTCGACCGTCAGGTGCTCGCCGCCGCGGCTGGCGTCGCGCGGGCCGACCACCTCGATGACCCCGAACGCCGCCCCGACTGCGATGCTGCGGCGGAACAGCTTCTGGACTTGCTCAGGCCGGGCGTCGGTGGCGATGTCATAATCGTTCGGTTCGAGGCCGAGGAGTTCGTCGCGCACGCACCCGCCGGCCCACAGCGAGCGAAACCCCGCGTTCTGGAGGGTGCGGACGCACTCAACGGCGAACTCGCGCTCGGTCATGGTGATAGTGTCGGACCCGGGCGTCGGGTTCACAAGCCCCGCTCGGCGGCGGCGAACGCGACCAGTTCGGGGTAGAAGACACGGAAGTCGGCGGCGAGTTCGGTGTCGGCGGCGAGGAGGGTCGGGAGGTGGTCTTCGAGCCGCACGGCCCGCGCCGGCATCCGCGCCGCGATGCGGGCCGACACGCGCGCTAGCGTCTCGGCGATGCCGTCCACGGTGCCGTATCGCACCAGCCGGTCGTCGGCGGCGAAGTGGTGTGCGAACCGCTGTCCTTCGTCCGGTAGCCCCGGCGCCGCCTCGTGGAACAGGGCGTAGCAACGGTCGGCGAAGGTGCGGAGCGGTTCGTCGGCGTAGTCGGCCCAGGAGCGGGCGAGGAGGTGGTCGTAGTACACGTCGATGACGATGCCGCCGAACCACCCGAGTTTGTCGGCGACGCGGCGGATGCTCCGGTGCACGACGGCGTGGCGGTCGGTGAAGGCGTCGATGCGGCGGTGGAGGCGCACGCCGTCTTGAACGTCGGCGGGGAGGGCGGCGATCTCGGGGGGCTTGAGGAGGTCGGCGAGGACGCCGCCGAGCATGGCCCCGCGCCCGGGCGCGGCGAGGTGGAGGTGCGCGAGGAAGTTCACGCGGGCATTCTACGCCGACCCGGCCAGCGACGGCTCGAAGTAGAGACTTGCACCGCCGACCGCGGTTCCGCCGCGGGTGAACCGGGCGTCGAGTTCGTTCACCAGCTTTCCCGCCTCTTTCTTCAACTCCGGTCCGTGGACCTTGATGAACGACCGGCCGCCCACTGTGGCCGCGGCGAGTACCGCCGCCCGCACGACGGGGATGCCGGCTCCGCCACCGGTGAGGATCAACTCGTTCATCCCCCGCCCGCCGAAGTCCGGCAGGAATTTCTGCACTTCGACCGCGATGTCGCGGGCAAACTGCTCCACGCACTCCCGGATCGCGTTGCCCTCCGGGCCGCTACCACCGATCAGCCCCAGCGTGCCGGACCGGATCGGTTTCATCTCCGTGTACAAGCTGACGCGGCAGCCGTCGAAGTCCTGCCACGCCTGGCCGCGCAGCCACGCAGCCTTTTCGGGTGGGATGACTGCGAACACCCGGGCGTCGAGCGCGGAGAGCCCCAGCGGGACCGACTTCTGGGCAACATCGAACACGCGGTCGAGGTCGGTCGAGAGTAGCCCGTCGGGGCGGAGGGTGAGCATCGTCAGGTCGATCGTGTAGCCACCAACATCGATTACCACCGCCCGGTACGGGCCGTACTTGGCATGGTCCTTTCCGGCCGTGATGAGCGGGCCGCGGGCGAACAACTTCCCGTAGTCGGCTTTGCCCTTCTTCGTCGCGTTCCGCCCCTCGGTCAGCACGCCGATGGCGTTCGCATACGGTTCAGTAACGACCGGGAGGGTCGGGTGAAGGCGCCACCCGGCGTTCGTCACCGCGGTAGTCAGCAGCCGGCAGCCGGGGTTCGTGGTCACGTCCGCGCCGTGGGCAAACGCCGGCACCGTGACCCGGACCGGGATGTCGGCGTAGTTCAGCCCGGCGCTCGGGAGGCGGGCGCACTCGCGCAACACCTCCTGCCGCAGCCAGTGGAAGAAGCGGTGGGCCAGTGCCGCGGCGTAGTCCTGCTTCTGTGCGGCCCGGTTCACCGGGCGGATGCCCGTGCTGGTCAGCAACTCGCGGGCGGCGGTGACCATCTGCCGGAGTTGGCCGAGCTGGGCCGGCGAAATGCCGTGCTGTCCGGCGAGACGGGTGAGGTCGTCGGATCGCAGGAAGGTTTCGAGCGGGGTCGCGGTCGGCTCGTCCGGGCCGGCGGTGGTGAACAGATCCTGTTTCCAGTTCGACTTGACCTCGATCCCGTTGGACGCCTTCCGCCCGGCCGCCTTCTTGCCGAACTCGGCCACGGGCGACGGCCCCGAGCGGTCCACGACGATCACGCTCGGGTAGCAGAAGTCGGTGTCCTCAATCCCGGTGTCGTTGACGAGTTGGCCGTCCGCGGACGGGTCGCGTCGAAGGCCGACCTTCGTGTACTCGCTCCCCAAGTCGATGCAGAACACGCGCTCGGCCATGACTCACCTCACGGTGCGACTCTCGCCTTCAAGATCACGTGCTGTCGGTCGTCGTCCTCGTCGATCAACCACCCCGGTCGCTCCACCCGGACCGCGGCGCCGGTTGAGACGCCCTCGTCGGCCTCGTGGAACTCGCCGTCGAACTTCGTCGTCTCGCCGGTCGTCCCGATCTGCCGTACGCCGCGCACGTTACCGATCCCGGCCTCCAAGAACCGGGCCGGCTCGTCGCGCCGGTCCTCGACCGCCTCGCGCCACTGCGCCGCCAGCCGGCGGATGACTTCGCGGCGGAAGCCTTTCTCCTCAAGTGTGGACGGCGTCAGGGGCGTCAGCGGCTCGACCGGTAGTTTCGGCTGAGGTGCGACACTGTCGCCTCCGCCGGTCGCCCCCGCCCACCCTTCCGCCTTCAACTCGGCGAGCAGCGCGGCGACGCGCTGCTGTTTCCGCTGCTCGCCGAGTTCCAGCCAGCGCACCATCGCTTGCTTTGCCCGCTCTTCCCGCTCGCGCCGCGCTTCGGTCTCCTTCGCCCGTGCCTCGGCCTCGACCTTCTCCGCCGTCACCGCGGCCTCATACTCCGGGAGGAGTTCCGCCGCGGCGACCGGAGTTCGACTCACGATGTCCTGTAGGAACGCCACCCGTTCGGAAGTCGGGAGCGTCCCCGCCACCGCTTTTGCAGCCGAGCCGACCCGGTCTTCCGGCAGCAGGCCAGCGATTTTGGTGAAACCGGCCGCCGTCAGCTGCACCGCCTCGTCCGCGCCTTTCCCGGTTACGGTCACGAAACTGGCGATGGCCTCGATCGGCGCCTTGTTCGCCCCGGTCTTCGATTGGAAGAGCGCAGGCGAATCCCCCTTCCCGGCAAGCCGCGGCGGGCGGTCGGCGGTGGCGACGGTCAGCAGCGCCTGGGTAATCAGCGCGTCAGTGTCAACGGCGGGCTTCTTCGCCACGTCGAAATCCTCGGTTAAAAAGACTGTAACCTGCGGCGGTCGGCGGGTGAAACGAATTTTCGCCCGAACGGGCGAGCACGGCGTTAGAGCACGCCCTTCGTGGACGGTACGCCCGCCGCCCGCGGGTCGGGCTCGACGGCGGCGCGCAGGGCGCGGGCGCACGCCTTGAAGATCGCCTCGACGATGTGGTGCGTGTTGCGGCCGTGGTGCAGGACGACGTGCAGATTCATCAGCCCGGCGCTCGACACGGCGCGCCAGAACTCCTCGGCCAGCTGCGACGAGAACGTGCCGAGGGTTTCCGTTGGCACGTCCGCGTTCCACACCAGGAACGGGCGGCCGGACAGATCGACCGCCGCCGTCACCAGCGTCTCGTCCATCGGCAGCGTGCAGTCGCCGTAGCGGCGGATGCCGGCCTTCGTACCGACCGCCTGCGCCAGCGCCTTGCCGAAACAGATGCCCACGTCCTCGACGGTGTGGTGGGCGTCGACGTGCAGGTCACCGCGACACGCCACGGACAGGTCGAACAGGCCGTGTTTGCCGAGGTGCGTCAGCATGTGATCGAAAAACCCGACCCCGGTCGAGAGCTGGGTCTTCCCGGTGCCGTCGAGGTCCAGGTCGAGTTCGATCGCCGTCTCGGCGGTCTCGCGGCGGATCGACGCGGTGCGGGGCATGGCGGACCCGTCAGAGGATGGAACGCAGTTCGGCCAGCAGCCGGTCCGTCTCGGCGTCGGTGCCGACGGTGACCCGGAGGCCGTCGTAGCCGTCGTAGTTCATGTAGCGGACCAGAATCTTGCGGCGCTTCAGCTCTTCGTACAGCGGCTTCACCGGGCGGTCGGCTCGGCGGCACCAGAGGAAGTTGGCGTGGCTCGGCGTCGCCTCGAAGCCAAGTGCCTCCAGCGCCGGCGTGAGGCGGGCGCGGGTGGCGAGAATCTTCGCCCGCACCTCCCGGAAGTAGTCCTGGTCTTCGAGCGCCGCGGTCGCGGCGGCGAGACTGAGCACGTCGCAGTTGTAGGAGTCTTTCACCTTCACCAACTCGCGGATGACTGCCGGGTCGGCGACGGCGAAGCCGAAGCGGATGCCGGCCAGCGCGTACGACTTGCTCAGGGTGCGCGTCACGATCAGGTTCGGGACGCGCGGCAGGAGCTCGAGCCCGGTGGCGTCGGCGAAGTCAACGTAGGCCTCGTCGAGCACCAGCGGCGCCGGCGAGGCCGCCGCCGCGAGGCGTTCCACATCCGCGAGCGGGACAACGGTGCCGGACGGCGAGTTCGGGTTCGGCAGGAACGTGAGGTGCGCCCCCGTCGGCCAGCGCTCGGGGAGCTGCCAGTCGGGGGCGAACGGTACCTTCTCGAAGCGGGCGCCCTGAATCTCGGCGAGCGACTTGTAAAGGATGTAGCTCGGCGTCGGCGACGCAATGAGCCCGCCTTCCGGGACGAACGCGCGCGTCAGGATGGTGAGGATGTCGTCAGAGCCGTTGCCGATCAGGATACCGTCGGGATCGACGTTCAGCACGCGGCCGGCGGCGCGGCGGAACGTGTCGCCGAGCGGCTGCGGGTACTTGCGGAGGCGGTCGCCGGTGAGCGCCGCTCGTACCGCCTCGAACACCCGCGGGCTCGGCGGGTACGGGTTCTCGTTGGTGTTGAGCTTGACGATGTCCGGGTCGTTGAGCTGCTCGCCGGGCACGTAGCCGGCCATAGCCCGGATGTTACTGCGGATCGGGAGCATTCGCACTGCGAGGGGCGGAGGACAGGGGCGAGATCAACCGGGGCCGGGATCGCTTCTCGCCCCTCGCCCCCACCTCGGATTACTTCTTCGACGCGGCCGCAGCCGCCAGCTTCTCGGGCTTCGGCTTCGGGCGGGCGGCGGGGCCGTTGTCGTGCGCCCGCTGCTCCACGCTCGCCGCGTGGCCCGTCAGCCCCTCCTTGTTCGCTAGGAAGATCACGTCGTCGGCGATCTCCTTCAGGCCGTTCCGCGTGAACCGCATGATGCTCGTGCGCTTGCGGAAGTCGTTCGACGTCAGGCCGCTGCTGAAGCGGGCGGTGCCGCCGGTCGGGAGGACGTGCGACGGGCCGGCGGCGTAGTCGCCCAGCGCCACCGGCGTGAACGGCCCCAGGAACACGGCGCCGGCGCTCTCGATCTCGTCGACGAAGGCGTCCGGGTCGCGCGTCTGGATGTGCAGGTGCTCGGGGGCGAGGGCGTTCACGCAGTCGATCGCGCCCTGCTTGTCCGGGGCGAGCACGAACGCGCCGTACCGCTCCAGGCTGTCGCGGGCCAGGTCGGCGCGGGACAGCTTGGCCAGCCGCTTTTCCAGCGCCGCCTGCACCTCGTTCAGCAGCGGCTCGTACCACGTTACCATGACCGCCACGCCCGGCGAGTGCTCGGCCTGCGCGATCAGGTCGAGGGCCACGTAGTCGGGGTGGGCCGAGTCGTCGGCCGCGACGACCACCTCGCTCGGGCCGGCGATGCAGTCGATGGCGACCTGCCCGAACACCTGCTTCTTGGCGAGGGCGACGAACTGGTTCCCCGGGCCGACGATCATGTCCACCGGCTTGAGCCCGTCCACCCCGTAGGCCATCGCCGCGATCGCCTGGGCGCCGCCGAGGCGGTACACCTCCGACACCCTCAGCTCGTGGCAGACGGCGAGCATCTCCTTGTTGAACCCGCCGGTGTCCTTCGGCGGCATGCACACGATGATGTTCTCGACGCCCGCCGCCTGTGCCGGGCAGATGGTCATCAGGAGCGTCGAGGGGTACGCCGCGGCGCCGCCTGGGCAGTACACGCCGACGCGATTCATCGGGCGGTAGCGGAGGTGGAGCTCGTGCTTGCCCGAGACGCGCATCTCGGCGTCCCGGTGCAGCAGACCCGACTGGAACTGCAGCACGTTGTACTGGATCTGGCGCACGACCTCCAGGAAGTCGGGCGAGGCCGCGGCGTGGGCGGCGGCGAGTTCGGCCGGCTTCACCCGCACCTGATCGGGCTTCAGCTTCACCTTGTCGAACTGCTCGGTGTACTGGAGCACCGCCGGGAGCCCGCGGTCGCGGACGTCGTGGCAGATGCGCTCGACCGCTCGCGCCGGGGACAGCGGCTCGCCGAACACCGCCTGTGTGAGCTTCTTGCTGGCCGGCGATACGATCTCGCCCTCGGTGCGGAACTGGTCTCGGAGTTTATTGAGCTGAGCCGCGGCATTCGGAGCAGTCAGGTCGATCCGCCGCAGCTTGAGGGTCGGCATGTGCAAAGACCTCACGGGCGCAACACCACCGGTGGGAAGGGGATACCTTCCCCGACCGGCCGTCGGGCTACCCGTCCGGGATCGTGTGGGATCGAAGGCCGCTGGGAGAGTGCGGCCGGGTCGTGTCTCAACATCCGTTATAGAGACCCTGCGGGCCTGGAGCAAGGAACTGCCGGTCCGGTCAGCCGGGCACGAGGCGCAACCGATGACAGTTGTATGGGTTGTGCCATGTGCCCGGATGATGAGAGATGAAGCGCAGAATCCGGGCAGTACGAGCGAATGTGACCTAAGTGACTGATGACGTTCTAAGCTCCGCTCGGAGGCACGGTCGTGTGGCCCGATCCCGATTCGCTCACGATCGGTCAGGTGTTGCTCGCTGGCGTCGCCCTGTTCGGCTTCGTAGGCTTCGCGGTCGCGTTCCTGCCGCCGCTCGCCTCGTTCCTCGGCCTGACGCGGGTTCGGTTTACGGCGATCGACGACCCGGCGGCGGTCGAGGACGTGTCGGGCGATGAGGAGTATCAACGGCTCCGCGCCGGACTGGCGGAGTTGGGATATCGACCTGCCGGAGTGGTGGGCGAGCGGATGTGGTTTCAGGGGTACGAGTGGTACTACTCGGCACGGGTACGGAAGTTCCGCGCCGCTGACGGGCGGACGTTTGCCGCCATCTACCGGCTGCGCGACGCCGTCGGGCCGTGGCGGCTGGCGTTCGAGACTGTGTGCGAAGGCGGCTTCTTCGTGCAGACGGCCGCGCCGGGCGTCGGCCTCCATCAGCTGAGCGGCGCGGCCCTCCGCGCCGAGGTCGGACAGCTCGACGCCGCCGCGGTCGAAACCTACCACCGGAAGGTGCTGGCGCAGGTGGCGGTGGCAGGTGGGCCGCGCCCGACGACATCGACCCTCGCCGAGCACGCGGCGGTCGGCGAGCGGGTCGATGAGGCGACCGTGCGGGCGCCCGGCAGCCTCGAACCGTTTACGCTCCCCGCACTGGTCTTCGGTATCCCCGCGGTCGTGCTCGAAGTGTTCCGGCTCGCCGCGCTCTCACTACTCGACTGGCCGGCCGCGCCGGTAGTGGTCGAGGTCGGAGTGGCGCTGGCGGGTGGGTTCGCGGCGTACCTCGCGGCGATGCGGTATCTCGTCCCGGTGGTGTTCACACAGATCGAAGACTGCGACTACGGCGAGCGGACCGAGGCGCCGCCGGCGGACCTCGAACCGTTCCTCGCCGAGCACTTCAAGCCGGTCACGGTCACGGCGCGGTAACGTCGATTACCACGAACGCGTCCACCGGTTCGACACCAGACGGTTCGCCGAGCGACACGGAGAACGGGTGCCGGCCGGGGGCGAGGGTCGGCGGCAGCGTCACGGCCCACTCCACCGTCGTCCGCCGGCCCGGCGCGACACGCACGTCGCCCGGCATGTCGGCGAACACGCCGCGTCCGCGGAGCGCCAGCGTGCCGGCGTCCTCCCGCGGGCCGATGCCGTCCACGTGCGCCGTGACGCGGGCCGTGTCGCCCGCCTTCGCGGTCAGCCGGACGGGTTCGACCGAGACGCGGTGCGGCGTCCAGTCGCGCAGGTGACTCCCGGACGGCGAAAGCGCGTCGCACGCCTTCGCGGCGGCGGCGCCCCAGCGCTCACGGCGGCGGTAGTCCTCGGCGTTGAACACGTACGGCCCGCCGTGCTCGGCCAGCACCCACTCGGGCGCCAGGTCGAGCACCTTCCGCGCGCTCGTGCCGTACACCGCGGGCGAGCTGCGGTTCAGCCCCATCCACCCGCCCGAGCCGCTGTACTGGTCCTGGTGGAAGAAGTTGTCGGCGGTGAAGAGGCTGCGTTTGCCGTCGATTGTTGCCTCGATCGCGGCGGTGAACCACGTCTGCCCCGGCAGGTGGTGGAACTTGAACTCGTAGCCGCCCCACGCCGCCGTCTCGCCGTCCTTGAGCTCCTTCGTGAACCGGATCGGCCGTTCGTCGAGGAACGGCGCCCGCCAGCGGAACGGCTCCTTGAGCGGCCCGGCGACCGTATCGAGTCCCCACACCTGCACGCGGTCGCGCCCCGCCAGGTAGTAGAGGCCGTCGAAGTGGTCGTAGTGGGCGTGGCTGAACGCCACCACCTCGACCGGGCCGAGCTTCTCCGCATCCCGGAGCTTTTCGATTTGAGCGGCGATGCGCTCGGCCCACGGGTCGAGCACGAAGCAGCCGGCGCCGTCGCGCGCCTTCAGCATGTAGGTGTTGCCGGTGATCCAGAGGTGGTCGGACACCTTCGACCACGGCTTGTCGCCGCCGCTGCCCACTTGCTCCTTCGGGACGAGGAACGGGTATTGCGGCAGGTTCCCCTCGCGCTTCGAGAACCGCTCGAAGCTCTTGAGGAACGCCGCCTCCTCGACTGCCGCCGCAGTGTCGGTGAGCGCCTTCGCGCAGTCCTTCGCCAGCACCGGGCCGTGCGCCGGGAGCAGGTGCGTGGGGTTGAGCTTCGCCAGCGCTCGCAGCGACGCGGCGGCGGGTGTGAGGCCGGCGTCGGTCCAGTGGTCCCAGTCGGTCGTGTACGGCGTCCACAGCTTGCCGGGCGCGTAGAACGCATCCCCGCAGCAGACGACGTTCGTGCCGTCGGCCTTCGTGAGCCGGTACGCGAGGTGGTCGCGGCTGTGCCCGGGCGTGGCGGCCGGCGTGATCGTCCACGGGCCGAGCGCGATGCCCTTGCCGGGCTCCAGTGTGCAATCGACGTCGGGCACGCCTTCGGGCAGGAGGAAGTAGCCGGTGCGCGAGTTCCGCAGCGGCACCGCGTCCTTCCACGCCTTCACCACCCCCTCGGGCGTGAGCCATTCGGCCGCCTCCTTCGACGCGCGGACTGGCACACCGGCTTTACGGTAAGCAGCGGCGAGGGCGGCGGTGTCGCGGTGGTGGTGCGTCAGCAGAACGGTTTCGATTGATTCGACGCGCAGTGCCTTGATCGCGTCCGGCGGCGCTGTCGCGTCGATGAGAACGGCGCGCCGGCCGTACACGACCGCATAGCCGTGCGGCGCCGCCGTCGTGCAGAAGACGCCGGGAACAATCTCCTCCCAGCCGCCCGCGGTGGTTTGCTGGCGGGCGTGGGTGAGCCACGCGAGCGCGGTGACGACAGCGAGGCAGGCGGTCGAGAGGACGAGGCGCATGGCGGAACCCCGGAGGCGACCGCCATCGTGGCCGAGTTGTAAGAGCGGGTCAAGACAGGGGGTCGCGTGCGGCTTCGCGCGCCGCGGCGCGCGAAGCCGCACGCGATCGCACTACTTCACCTCGATCGTCGGGTCCGACACCACCGCGTCGATCGGGGCGCCATTGAGCCCGCGGAGGAACATCACCAGGTCAGTCTTCTCGGCGGCCGACAGGTTCAGCTTCAGCGGGATGATCGGCTTGCGCGACGGGCCGAACGTCTTCACGTTCGGGTCCACAGGTTGACCCGCCGCCCGCGCCCGCAGGTACGCCGCCTCGGCCGTCGTGTCGCGGAGCTTGTCGCTCAGGTACGGGTTCACGTTCCCGCCGCGGTCGTACAGGTCCACCACGGCTTCGAGCGTCTTCTCGTCGCCGCTGTGCATGTACGGGGCGGTGTTCACCAGCCCGCGCAGGCCGGGCGTCTTGTTCGCGCCGACCAGGTTCACGTCCTTGTGCCCGGTGCGGAGGATCGAGAACCGGCCGAACTCGTCGTAGGGGATGTCGCCGTTCTGGTCGGCGCCGATACCGAGGTTGTGGAACAGGCCGTCCGAGAACGTGTCGCCGGTGTGGCAGAGCGAGCACTTCGCCTTGCCGAAGAACAGCGTGCGGCCGTTCAGCAACTGCTTCGCCACGTCGCCGGCCTTGCCGGCGTCGGCGTTCGGGTCGAGCTTGAGCGCCGTCAGCGCCGCCGCGTCCTTCGCCCCGAACGCCGCCTTCAACACGTCGGCGTAGTCCTCCGCCTTGTGCTCGAACTTGCCGCTCTCCTCCTCGGTCACCCGCTTCTTCATCGCCGCGTCGGCGCGGTCCTGCACCGAATCGCCGGACAGGACCGTGCGCTCGTAGGTGGCAATCGCCTTCGCGGCCGAGTCGCGCGTCGGGGCGTGGCCGAAGACCTGCGCGAACGCCTTCACGTACTCCGGGTTGCCGCGCAGCCGCAGGATCGCCTCCTCCCACGGGTCGGCCTTGCCGCCGAACATCTCCTTGCTGTTCCCGACCGGCCCCTGCGACTGGTCCTCGAGCGTGTCGGCCCGGCCGTTCCAGAACTGGAACTTGGCGTAGGCGGCGTTGATGACCGTCGGCGAGTTGATCGGCCCGACCGCCCCGCCGATGCCGGTGGACGTGCGCTTCTGGTCGGTGAACCCCTTCTGCGGGTGGTGGCACGTCGAGCACGACACCTGTCCGCTCGTCGAGAGGATCGGGTCGTAGTACAGCTTCCGCCCGAGCACCCACTTGGCGAGTGTCATCGGGTTCTCGGCCGGCACCGGCGGCGCCTGGTTGAGCCCGAGTGGCACCTTCACCTTCACGACGCGCCGCGTCACCTTCTCGCCCGTCGCCGGGTCCACGGCGTCTTCCTTGGCGTCGGTGAAGAAGGTCTTCAGCGCCGCCCACTCCGGTTGGTTCCGGGTGACGAACTCCATCGGCACCTGGTCCTTGAACGGGATCTTGAGCGACTCGTTCGGGAGCAGGTAGTCGGCCGGCTCGGTGAGGCCGGCAAGGCTCGGCTTGGTCGGCGGGTTGGCCGGGGCCGGCGAGTGGAACACGGCCGCGGCCGCGGCGACGGCCGCCGCGGCGAGTGCGGACCGGGAGAGGCGCCAGATGACGGGCATGGGTGCGTCCTTTCGACGAGTCGGGTGACGGGTGCCTCGGCGGGGCTGTCACCCATTCGTTAGGCGGCGCGGCGCGCGGAGTCAACTTGGCGGGGCATCGGCCGCGGCTTACCCGCCCATCGGCGGCGGCGATGGCAGCGCGGCGAGAAGGGTCGTCAGGGAAGGGCGGTCGGTCGGCTCGGCGGAGCGGTAGGAGAACACGATCTCGCCGCGAGAGGTCAGGATGAAGTCGCCGCCGAGCTGCCGCACGTCCTCGTCGCGGTACGGCACCTTGAGCGCGTAGCCGCGGAGCATCCCGCGCAGGTAGCCGAGCAGCACGCGCGGGCGGAAGAAGGTGCGCCAGCGCGTCCGCTCTAAGCCGAACGCTCGGTACGCGACCCGCTCCGGGTCGGACGCGACCGGCACCCCGTAGGGCCGCCGCGCCAGGTAGTGCGTGAGCGATTCCGGTTTCGCCTGGACGACGACGAGGACGGAGCATCCACGGGCCGCGAACTCGTCGCGGGCACCGTCCACCTCGCCGAGGTGGGCGTTGCACGGGATTCAGACGAGGTGCCGCAGGAAGACGACGAGCAGGAACGGCTGGTCGAGGAACGCCGCGAGCGGCACCGGCGTGCCGTCGGGGCGGAGGAGGGTGAGGTCGGTCACGGGCGGCCTCGGGGTCAGCGCGCGGCCCCGAGCCCCCGGGCGACCTCGCGCAGGAAGCCCCACGCGAACCCGAAGTGGATGCCGACGATCACCGATGGGATACGCGCCGCCACGCCGAGCGGCTTCCCACGCCCCAGAACCGCAGCGGCGCCGACCAGCACAACCGCGTACAGCGCCAGGCTCGCCCCCCACAGCCAGCCGAGGTACGGCACCACGACGCTGAGCAGCCCGCCGAGCACCACCCACGCCGCCCACGCCGGGGGGACCAGCGCCGGGAGCGTCAGCGACCGCGGCGTCTTGAGCGCCAGCCGCGCCCGGCCGCGGCCGTAGCGGCCGAGTTGGTAGAACAGCGCCCCCCAACTCGCCCGCGGGTGGTACACCACCTTCACCGCCGGCGTGAAGTAGCACGTGAGCCCGGCGGCGTCGACGCGCTGGTTGAACTCCACGTCTTCACAGGCGTCGAACGCCTCGTCGAACAGGCCGACGCGGTGGAACGCGGTGCGGCCGTACGCCACCGCCGTGTTCTGCGGCGGCACGAACTTCGGCTCGTCGGAGAAGATGTCCGAGTCCGGGTTGTGCCCGAGCCGGCTGGACCGCGCGACCGACAGCGCGACCTGGAACGGCGTCGGGTTCGGCGCGTCGAGCGGCTGCGGCCGCCCGAGGCTGTCGGCTCCGCTGGCGGCGAAGGCGTCGGCGACGTTCCGCAGGTAGTTGCGGTCCGGGACGGTGCAGTGCCCGTCCACGATCACGGCCACGTCCTTCGTGGCGTGGCGGATGGCCGTGTTCCGCGCCGCGCTGGAGAGCCGGCCGGGGTTGTAGACGAGTTTGAGGTTCGGGAACTCGCCCTGGAGCCGGCGCACGATCGGGACCGTCGCGTCCTCCGACCCGCCGTCGGCGACGATGACTTCAAAGCGGTCGCGCGGGAAGTCCTGTGTCAGTAGCGTCCGCAGCGCCGGCTCGATCGCCTTCGCCTCGTTGCGGACGGGTACGATGACGCTCACGGAGTGGGCGTCCTTCGTCCTTCGTCCTTCGTCCTTCGTTGCGCGCGCCGCGACCTGCGTGTTCATGACGGCAACCCACCCGGGCGAAACCGAATGACGAATGAGGGAGGACGACGGACGGCTACTCGTCCGTCGGGAATCGCGGCTTGCGCTGGAACAGGCGGCGGAGGCCGAGGAGCTTCAGCCCCGTCGCCAGCAGAATGAGCAGCTCCATCCGCGCCGTCCGGTGGCGGATGTAGAAGAGGTCATACGCCAGCTTGTTCTTCACGCTGCGGACGCACGTGTCCGGCGGCAGGTGGATCTGCGCGAACCCGGTGATCCCCGGCTTCACCGCGTGGCGGCGGTCGTACCCGGGCACGCTCAGGCGCAGCCGCTTCACGATCTCCGGCCGCTCCGGCCGCGGGCCGACCAGGCTCATGTCGCCCTTCAACACGTTGAACAGCTGCGGCAGTTCGTCCAGGTGGAGGCGGCGGAGGATGCGGCCGACGCGGGTGATGCGCGTGTCGCCCGGCAGGCTCCAGCGCGGGCCGGTCAGGCTCTCGCAGTCGTGGACCATGCTCCGAATCTTGTACAGCGTGAACACGCGCCCGCCCCGGCCGACGCGCGTCTGGCTGTACACCCCGGGGCCGGGTGACGTGACCCGCACCAGCATGATGCACAGCGCCATCAGCGGCAGCGCCGGGACCAGCATCGCCGCCGCCGCCGCCACGTCGAATGCCGGCTTCGCCCACCCGCCGGGGGCCGGCAGGGCGACGGCCGTCGGTCGGACTGGGGCGTGGCGGGTCGACACGGCGGGGGTTCGTACAGCGGACGGGGTGGCCGCCACGGCCAGCGGCCGGGTGGTACGGTCGGTCATCGGTGCGGTCCTTCGCGGTGATGGCCGGTGGGCAGGGCCGGTCGTCGGTCGTCCGGGCGATCGGCGGTCATCGGGCGAACGCGGCCGCGTACTGGGCGAACACGGCCGCGGCGAACGCCCGCGTGGTCGCGTCGTCCTCCGGCCGCTCGTCTGTCTCCTCGGTCGAGAGCGAGGTCACGACGTACACCTTGTACAGTACAGGAACCTTGGTGAGTTGGGTGGCGAACATCCAGCGCGGGTTGTCCGGTGCTTCCCACACGCCGGTCGTCGTCCACGCCCACCGCACCCGCACCCGGTCCTGGCGCGTCGCGGTCGTCTTCTCGAAGTCGGCGACGTAGTACGTCGCCGTCGCTCCGCCGGGCAACTCCAGCGTCTCGCGCTTCGCGCCGCGCAGGGTCTTGTACCCGCTCCCGGGGTAGCACACGTCGGGCGTGTGCGTCGAGACCGACCCGGGCACGCCGCTGATCATTGTGACTGCCCCCGACCGGCCGGTGGTCGGTGACGTGTACCGGCGCGACGTGGCGGTGCTCGCCTCGTTCGTCGGCATGTCGGTCGGGATCGGGGACGGCTGCCAGTCCTCGAAGCGGATCTCCAGGGCGTGGAGGCGCTCCGTCTGCGCCGGGTCCGGGGCGACGAACGCCCACCGCTGGGTGGCGGCACCGTTCACGACCGCCCCGGCCACCACGATCACGGCGACGACGACGAGCGCGGGTGTTTTCAGCATGGTGTCCCTTCCGTGGCCCGGGCGAGCGGCGGGCGCCCGCCCGCCG
>VFQN01001996.1_pt1 | contig 32614 bp, 39 predicted proteins | sample 3512371 | NCBI WGS metagenome assembly VFQN01 (sample SAMN10412370, study PRJNA504923) | tailings metagenome | isolation source: Replicate 2 from Balatoc abandoned mine | place: Philippines: Itogon, Benguet | collected 2017-08-28 | reverse complement strand
CTGCTGCCTACGGCGCCGGTGCGCTGGAGGGCGTGAAGGGTGCCGCCGCCGGTGGCCTGGAGGGCATCAAGGGCGTTGCCGCCGGTGGGCTGGCGGGTGCCACGGGCGCATACTCGGCTGCAGGCGACCAGGCCGCCAGCACTGCTGCTTACGGCTCCGGTGCGCTGGAGGGCGTGAAGGGCGCCACTGCTGGTGTCAGTAGCTCACTGGAGGCAGCGGTGGGCGACGGCAAGGCCACGGCTACTGGCGCCGCCGAGCAGGCTGCGAAGTCGGCTGGTGCGATGGCGCAGCAGGTGGTGGCCGCTGCGGAGCAGGCCAAGGGCTCCGCGGCTGCTGTCTTGGGCCAGGGGTCTGCTGCTTCAGCTGATGCGGCTGGTGCCGCAGCCGCCCCATCGGCCCCTGAAGCGGCAGCCGTGGCGGGTGTGCAAGATGTGGCATCGGCCCTGCAAGGAGGCAAGACCAGCGATGCTGCTGCCCTGGGGGCTGCAGCAGGAGAGGCGCAGGCCACCGGCGCTGCCCTGACCGCCGCTGCCGGCAAGGCAGCCGCGGAGGCTGCGGGCAGCGCGTCGGATGCAGCTGCAGGTGCGGGCGCCACGTTGAAGGAGGGCGCAGGTGCTTCGGCGGCCGCTGTGGATGCGGCTGCAGCTGGTGCGGCGCCGGGGGCCACGGGCGTTGTGGCGGGCGCGCAGGAGGCTGCCGCAGCCATGGGCGGCAGCGTCACGGCGGCGGCTGGAGATGCGGCGGCTGGCGCCGCTGCCGCGGTGAGCAAGGCCGCCAGCTCCCTGGCGACTGCAGCCACCGAGGCCCAGGCGGCAGCGCAGGCGGCGGGCGCCCAGGGCGTGGCCGCCTTGCAGGGCTTCGCTGGCCAGGCGCAGAAGGCGGGCACAGCCGTGCAGCAGGACGCGGCGGCTGCCGCTGCAGGGGCGCTCGGCGGCTTGACCGCCGCCACTGGGGCCATCCCCGGCGCCATCTCCGCTACGCCTTTGGAGCAGGCGAAGCTGGCGGCGGAGGGCGCGTCGGTGTCCGTTTCGCTCGCACCCGAGGCGGGTGGCCTTGCGGGTGTGGACGGCGTGGGCGCGGCTGCCAGCGGCGGCGCGGCGTTTGGACCTGCGGCTGGCGCCGCGGATGGCGCGGCCAAGGAGGGCGGCGCGGCTTCCGCCGTGCCGGCGCTCAGCGGTATCGCCGGTGCTGCTGGAGCGCTCGCGGCCGCTGCTGCTGGCCTGGCCGCGGCGGTTGGCGGCGGCTCGGGCGCGTCCGGCAACGGCAACACTGCGGCGGCGGCGTTTGGAGGCAGCGGCGCAGAGGCGGCAAAGGGCGCCGCTGACAGCGTGGCCGCTGGCGCGGCCACCGGCCAGGAGGCGCTGACCGGGGCTGCAGCGGGGGCTCAGGCTGCAGGTGCCGGCGCCCTCGCTTCCCTGCGGGAGGCCGCTGCATCTGCGAAGAACGCCTTGGGCGGCGCGGCGGAGGCGGTCGGAGCAGTGGGCGCGGCGGCGCGCGGGCTGGTGCCCACGGGCGCTGACGCCGCCTCAGGCGCTGGCGCTGGTGCTGGTGCTGGCGGGGCCGCTGCTGCTGCTTTCCCCGGTACGGGTGCGGCACAAGGCGGCGTCACGGCCGAGGGGGCTCTCCAGGCAGTGAAGGCAGCCGCCGGTTCGGCTCTGGCTGCTGCCGGGGCGGCGCTGGGCGTTGGTGCAGCGGTGCCGACGGCGGGTGAGGCGGCGGCGGCGGCCGCGCCCTCCGCTGCAGCGGCGCAGAGCGGCACGGTTGGCACTACGGCCGCGGGCGCCGGCGCGGGCGCCGCTGAGACCGCCGCTGGTGGCGTGGCAGCCTTGGTTGGTGCCGCCGACGCCGCTGCCAGCGGCTCTGCTGGCGGAGCTTCGCCGCCGGGCCTGGACGCGTCTGACCGGCTGAGGTCCCACCGCGTGCCGGCTATCGAGCTGTCCGATGAGGACGAGCTGGAGAGCCTCGCGTCGCCTTCGGCGGCCGCGGCGGCGGCCGCGGCTGGCAGCCGGAAGTCCTCCATGCAGCGCGATACCCAGGGCGCCGCCGCCGTCGGCGCCGTCACCGGCAGCAACGCCCTGCAGGCTCAGCCCAGCGGCAACCCGCCGCTGCCTGGCTCGGCCGCAACCGCGGCGCCTGCCGACGCACTGGCGGCAGCTACGGCGGCGGCAGCTGCCACACCGGCGGCCCTGACAACTGCGGCGGCAGGGGCCCCGGCAACGGCGGCAGGCACGGCCCCAGCAGCTGCCACGGCGGCGGCTACAGCGCCGGCAACGGCAGGGGCCACTGCGCCGGCAGCAGGCACGGCGGCGGCAGCGGGCACAACAGCGGCGGCTACGGCGCCGGCAGCAGCGGGGGGCGTCAGCGGTGTCGCGTACGCGAAGCTGGCAGGAAACGGTGCGGCGGCGGCGCCGTCGGGCACGGCCGGGGAGCAGCAGGGTGCGGGAAGCAGGAGCATTGATGCGGCGGCGCCTTCGGCTGCAGCGGAGAAGGGTTCAGCCGCACCTGCGGCGGCGGCGGCGGCGGGCGGTGCCGCCGTGGCGGTGACGGCGGAGGGCACGGCGGCGAGCAGCTCGAAGGCGGGTGGCGAGACGAAGGACGGGGGTGTGGCGGCGGCTGTGGAGACTGCCGGCAGCGGGGTGAACAAGGCGGTGGGTGTGGTGGCGGGCGGGGTGGCGGCGGCGGGCAAGGAGGCTGTCGCGGTGGGCAAGGATGTGGCGGCAGCGGGCAAGGGGGCGATGGCTGGTGCGCAGAAGTCGGCGACCGACGCTGCGGCTGCGGCCAAGAAGAAGTCAAAGGGCCTGTTGTGCTGCTTCTCCTGCTGCGTCGCCCCGGGACCTGACGCTGCGAAGTGAGGGAGCGGGGTTTCAGGAGAACTGGATGCCATGATGGTGGCTGGGTGATGGCGAGGTGGGGTTAAGCGGGACGCGCGGGAAGACGTGAGCTGCGGATGAGCTGGGGATGTGGGGAACGGCGTTGGGGTGATCTGGGTTGAAGCGTGAGGAAACGGTGATCTGGGGACGACCTGGGGATATAGGTAAGGGGTCATCGTAGCGTGCGTGCGGTTTGCTTGTTGGCATGCGGGCGGATACATGTACGTTACCTGTTCCGAGGGTGCAATAAATTGGGGCGGGAGCAGCGCGGGCGCGCCAATGCCGGCTGCGCAGCGGGCTGTGCTGTGATCTGGTGTTGCGCAACACGATGGCGTGACGTGTTGGTATATGACGGATTGGGAGGTGCAGCATATGCTGCTTCTGCGGGGCATGCGTGGGCTAGGGGCGCGAGTACGACTCTAGCCTCAGCGGCAAAGTATTTGAGGTTTTGCGTTGTACGGCCTGGGCTGTACGGCCACTGGAGGGACGACCCATCGAAGTGGCATCTGGCATGTGCTTATGCCGAGGATGGAACAGCTTTTTCGAGGGGCGGTCCACATGCAACGGGGTGGACAACGCACGCATGGGGAGAAGAGACAGGGCGAGACGAGGTGTACCAGTTTGGGGTACGGATTGCGCATGACAGGGAAACCTTTTGCGGCGTGCGGCCGTGACCTTTTATCAGGTCAGCCGTGTATGGAGCCGTGTGTTAGCACAATATGCGACCGCCATTGCAGGAGAGAACGTTTACAACAGCAAGCGCTCATCGTGAGAATCTGCATCGTACCAATACACAATCGATCATACACGTGTGTGCTTTACGCGCGGGTTGGCTGTACATTGTGCGTGACGTGCCGTTGAGTGGCATGTGCAAAGGTCGCTGTAGGCTTGCGTTCCCTGACTGATGCAGGTGCGCTCACTTCCGTGGTCGAGCGAGTATTGTTGTGTGTATCCTTGATATGATGTACGACGTGATTTGATACATGCACGCGAGCACGGCTGGTGATGCCGGAGAACAGGTTCCCCTGCTCGTGTGGCCAGAAGAATGATTTTATTCGGGTTTCCGTGCGTGAGCCACCACGTTTTCCTGGCGTGTCTGCTTAGAGATGACACGTGGTTTCATGCTGTGCTGTATTGTACAATAAGCGTGTGCTCCATTTTGCTGATCCCTGCCATACGTGAGTGTAAGATCAAGGGGGATGCGTCGGCACGGATCCAAAGCCTTCCTTGTCTTCGGTAGCTCCCAGTGGCAGCAGGCACGCAACGCCACGGTCCAAGCCTCATGCACGTGCTCCCCACACAGGTCCTAGCCATGCCACGCGCAGCTCTACGAGAAGTCAACCCAATTCGTCCAACCTCGTTCAACACTGTCGCTGTCCCCTGTCAGCCGGTCAGGATTATGGCTTGCCGTTCAGGCTTCAGCCGAATGGTTTCTGCCCCGTCCCAAGTACATTCGGCGTGCTCGGGGGCCGTCATGGCTTACATGCTGGATAATACCAGCCCATGCACAGCATGACAGCAATAATCAGATTCATACCAAGAGTAAGCTGATCAGCACAGCGGCGAAGCGCGCCAGCCAGGTGTCATGCAGGGCTGGGCGTGCCTGGGGACACAAGCGCACAGCAGCCTTCTAGCAAGAGACAGCTCGTTCGGGCCGCATTGCACCAATGCCGTACCAGACGAGGTAGCGCCAATGCCGTACTAGACAATTTAAACATTTTGTGCTTGGCCCCCTGATAAGCCAGTACCCGCCTACGAGCCAGCACCCGCAGGCGTTGCCTCATGTATAGCCCTTGGGTTACCGGGGCGCGCTGAGCCATCTCGCAACAACAACAAGCCAACAACACAACATACTCGCCCTTTGCTGCCATGCAATCTTTGACAGACTGAACTTTGTTTCAATCCGTCCAACCATCAACCGTACAACTGCCGCGCGCACTGACGCACACCTGGCAAATCTGTGTCCGCCCAGCCTCCACAAGTCCCGCACCCATTCTGTCGTTTCCTTCACACGGCCACGGCTCGACCTGCTTCCTCCACACCCCACACTCAACGCCCCCCGAGCCACCAGCAAGCAGCTCCCGAACGTCAGCTTGCCGTCCTTGCTACGATACTACGTACCTTCACAGAACGCTTAGCCCCACCTGCACGCTTCCCGTCCCCGTCTTACCCCACCTCCCCAGCCACCAGCCCCTGACCTCGGCCTCTCACGGTCATTACTGCCGTACCGCACCGCACCGTACCACACCATACCGTACCGTAGCCTCACTCCACGTCCCCCGCCACCAGGTCCAGCCCCAGCACCCCCGCCAAATTGCCCGCCGGCCCCGCGGCCGCCCCCTGCGCCGTGTAGCTCCGCAACAGGTTCCGCACCAGGTTCATGTCCAGATCCACAGGCTGCAGCCCACCCGCCCCCGCGCCAGCAGCCCCGGCTGCTCCCGCGGGCCGCCCCTCGCCACCGCCGCCTCCGGCACCAGGTGCAGGCGCATGTGTATTAGGGTGTGTATTAGCGTGCGGCGGGCCCACACGGTCGAAGCTGGCCGCCAGGGTGGTGTCCAGCAGCTCCGCCGCCATCGCGCTGTCGTACATCTGCATGAAGGGGTCAGCCGCCTGTCCCCCGGCACCCCCGCCGCCGCCCGTGGCCCCCCGCCGCCTGCGAGCGCCACCCCGGTCCACCGCCGCCGCAGCCCTTGTCGCAGCCCTTGCCGCCTCCTTCCCTTTTTCCCAGGCCCCCCGGCCACCATTTGCCTCGTCCTCTAGACCCAGCGCGGCCAGGAGGGCCTCTGTGGGGTCCCCGGATCCCCCCTCCCGGCCCTCCTCCCGCTCATCGCCGCTGCCGCTGGCCCCGCTGCTGCGCTCATCATCATCACCACCACCGTCCCTGCCCTCGTCATCGCTGTCGGTGGCGGTGTGGGCCTCCCATCGTTCCTGCTGCTGCCACGACGCGCCCCGCCCCGGGCCGCTGCGGTCCTGCCCCGCACCGGCACCCAGCCGTCCCAGTGCCGGCCCGCCCCGCCCGCCTGCCTTGGGCTCTGCAGCAGCGCCCGGTGTCCCGGCCTTGCCACTGGTGCCAGCAGGAGCTGGCATGGCAGCAGCGGCGGCTTGGGAGGCAGCAGGTGAAGCAGAGGCGGTTGCGCCAGGGGACGCACGGTTTGTGATAGTTGGGACAGTCGCGGTGGGACGCCTGGGAGCCAGGAAGCCCCGCCTGAGCGCGAGCGCTGGCGGCTGCTTGGCGTCCGCGGCTCTGGGTGCTGCTGGTGCGGCGGCGGCGGCGGCGGCTGCAGCCGTCGCTGCCGGGCGCTGCGCTGGCGACGGCGCCCCCAGGGGCCTTGCCGCCATACCGTCGGGGGCAGCAGCGGAAGCACCGGCGGTCACGGCTGCACCAGCACCACCGCCGCCAGCCCGCTGTCCCGCCCCCAGCTCCTCCCCGTCGCTTCCCTCTCCCTCCTCTCCCTCCTCTCCCTCCTCTTCCTCCTCCTCATCCGAGAAAAACGAGGAGCCCTCGTCCCCAGAGCTGCTTTCCCCCTCCTCATCGTCCTCCGCCGGGTCCCAGCCCGCGCCAGGGCCCACACCCGTCGCCCCTGCCGGCGCCCTCCACTCCGTCCCTCCCCTGCCGCCCTCCCCCGCCGCCTTCTCTGCCAGCCCTAGAACCTTCTCCAGCTCTTTCAGGAACCCAGCGGCGTCGAAATCCACGCCCAGACCACCACCACCACCGCCACCAGCCTCGCCCCTGCCACCTTGCCCTGTCCTCCCGCCCTTGCCCCGGTGCGGCTGCTTGCCCCCACTTGTCGTTGCAGCAGCTGCTGCTGCAGGTCCTTCCCCGGCTGCCGATGCACCGTCATCACCACCTTCCGGCAGCTCCGCGCCCTCCAGGCCGCTGAGGTGCTCCATGAAGGTCCTCATTTTGGCGGCGATGGCGTCGGGGTCCACCTCCATGGCCTCGGGGGGCTCTGCAGCCTGCGTAGGCAACGGGCCGCACGCAATTAGCTATGGTCACAGCATGCAGCGAAGAGGTGATGGCGTTCAGGTCAAGGGCCTCGGGGGCCTCTCCGGCCTGCATGGACATACCGAAGAGCTGTGAGTGGCGCGAGTTTCGCACATGGTGTTTGAGTGGTGCGAGGCGTGCACCTGTGCTAAGATACATGTACTATGTTCGTTGACATCCACTCTCCGCCTTGCGTCTAGAAGTGCAGACAGCAGGCCCTACGCGGCCGCATGCCATGCACAACACCACGCCGCCGTCGGCCCTTCCCAACCGTGCTTACCTCCTTCCGCCCATCGGCTGACGCCTCTGCTGCCGCTCCTCCCTCCGCCTGCTCTCCTGCCGCTGCCGTTCCTTCCACTGCCGGTGCCCCTCCTGCCCCTGCCGCCCCCCTCCGCGCCCCGTGCTGCTCCACCTCCGCCTGGCGCCGGTCCAGCTCGCGCTGCAGCTTCTCGTGCATCTGGTCCAGCCAGCTGTCGTCGTCCTCCGCAACATCAGTACCCGAGCCGAGGCCACCACCACCTACGGTGCAGGGAAGTACTGCGCAGCGGTGAGGCTAAGGACGGCTGTGCGCGCAATGGGTGGACGGAACGAGCAGGGATGGATGCGGCGTGAGCAGCACCGGTACACTCAACACCCACATGAAGGGCGTTATGCATGGCAGACAAGGGGCAAGGTTAATCAGTACGGGTAAGGGGCACGGGGCTTGGAAAAATGGGGGAGGGGGGGCGGGACGAGGCTGGCCATGTGAAGGCCATGTATGGGGCACGAGAAGTTGCATCTGCATGTGGGCTGCGCAGAGGCCTTTTGCTGTGCCCTGTCCAGCGGAGCACTGCAACATGCTTGCGTCAAGGTTATGCGCAAGGTGGTGCGTGCACAGGTGAGGACGTGCCCTGACTGCGGCAAGGGCGCACAGGGAAGGCCGTGCTGCGCACGACGTGGCATGAAACCGTACAGAAGTGGCGGGAAGGAACGCAGCACGCGATCGCGCGCCCTAGGAAAGGAACTGTTGATTTCTTTTGTTGTCTTCCTAAACAATATTATATTTGCAATAGTGTCGCGGCTTAAGAATGGGAATTAAGGGCCTCAACCAGTTGCTGAGCGACCACGCGCCGGGATGCATGAAAGAGCAAAAGTTCGAAAATTTCTTCGGTCGTAAAATTGTAGTAGATGCTAGCATGCACATCTACCAGTACATGGCGGTGGTCGGGCGCATTGGCGACCAGCTGCTCACCGACGAGGCCGGGCAAGTGACTAGTCATCTACAGGGCATGTTCAACCGAACAGCAAAGATGCTCGAGCACGGCATAAAGCCGGCCTACGTCTTTGACGGAAAGCCACCCCAGCTCAAATTGGACCAGCTGGAGCAGCGCAAGGAGCGCAGGTACTGACGGAAGCTCGGCAAGTTGAATACAGCAATTACTCTATCATAATCGCTGAAAGCAGCTTGCATCGCGCGGCAGGGCGGACGCCACCGCGGAGCTGGAGAAGGCCAAGGAGGCTGGTGACGCTGAGGCTGTGGAGAAATACGCCAAGCGCACCATCAGGGCCACCAAGGTCCGGGGGACCATGTTTCCTGCATGCACGCTAGACTCAGGAGCTGAAAAGCGGGTGGCGAGTACGCTTTTGGGGGGGCATGGTGTGGTGTAGCGGGGTGGCAGTCCAAGGGCCGTGTGGGGAGCTCTCGGGTCCCCTAGTAGGCAACAGGTGGACCCCGGCACGGTCCGGGGCTCGGGCAGGTCATGGCAGGCCGCATACGAAAGAGCAAGGCCTGCATCACGTGTGCACGTTCCTTGGCTGTTGTTATCGTGCGGTAACCGTGCAAACGATGCAAGGTGGTGCTGTTGCGTGCGGTCTGCAGGAGCAAAACGAGGACTGCAAGCGGCTGCTGCGGCTTATGGGGGTGCCCGTCATCGAGGCGCCCAGCGAGGCGGAGGCGCAGGTGCGGGGTGTGTTGGGGTTGGGGGGGAGGCGGCAACAGTGGATTACAAATACCCCGTTCCAAGGTGGCGACTCAACGCCATGCTTGTGGGGCAGAGCGGGAGGCGCCAAGCAAGGCGGAGACGCAGGTGAAGGGCATTTGGGTAGGGGCAGCCGAGGACAGTATGCTGTAAACACCACCGTTGAAGTAGCAACTCATTTGGCGTAGGAAGGGAGCGAGTGCGCATACATGGGATGCGCGTGTGCGTCCTGGAGTGGATGGGGCCACCCCGCCCTGCCCCACACGACCCGGCAACGGTATGCCAATACCATATCAACCCCAGAGCGCCGATAGCCCCACAATGCTTGTAGGGCGGGCTGTGCCTTGTCAGCCTCCTACTTCTATGATAGATAAACCAGCCCCATGTGGCCCTTCGTGAGTATCCTTCAACACCACTCCGGCCCCAGGGCGCCGAGATGGTCAAGGGCGGGCTGTGCTACGCGCTGGCGTCCGACGACTGGGACGCGCTGACGTTCGGGGCGCCCAAGGTGGTGCGGCACCTCATGTCCTCCACGGACAAGAACAAGGTACTGTGGTGTGCATGATGTGTATTAAGTGGGGTGCTGGGGTGCAGGGCGCAAGCATCAGGGTGGCCAGTGCACTGACGGCCATCCCTGGCAGACGCAGTGCAGCGCACCGTGTCGTGCGCCAGCGGTTGCTGAGTGCCATGTTTCCTCGGTGACTTACAGCGCCGGACGGACGAAGCTCAGAGCGTTTCTGTTGTGTTCACCTCGTTCACTTTGCAGAACCCCATCATGGAGATCGACCAGCCCGCCGCGCTGTCGGAGCTGGGCCTCAGCCACGAGCAGTTCATCGACCTGTGCATCCTGTGCGGCTGCGACTACTGCGGCCGCATCCCGGGCATAGGGCCAGTGCGCGCGCTGGAGAAGATCAAGGTGGGGGTAACCGCAGAGCGGCAAAACAACTGAACCGGAAACGGTCAGCCTGGGGTGGGGTGGGGTGTGTGTGGATGGTGCTGCACGGTGTGCGCGTGCTGGAGAAGATTATGGTGCGGGTGGGGTGCGCTGTTGCCAAGGGCACGTGCACGTGTATCTCTTCACAGCAGCTGCGTGTTCCACACCCCACAGAAGCTGGGCAACATCGAGGGGCTGGTTGAGGAGCTGGAGGGCGGCAAGGTGCAGCTGCCGGAGCCCTACCCCTTCAAGGAGAGCAGGGAGTTCTTCAAAAACCCAGAGGTGGGCGAGGGCAAAAGCAGGGCTTCCAACGTAGTAGACAGGGAGGGATGCGGGGACTTCCTGTCGCATACGCAGCCCCTACCGCCTCGCCCCGGCTTGGTTGTTGCCCCTATTGACTTCAGCTGGCACGACGGTTGTGCACTTGCTGTGTGATGCAGGTGATCAAGGCGTCTGAGCTGCCCCCTCTCAAGTGGGGCACACCCGACGAGGAGGGCCTCGTGCAGGTGGGGCATAACGCATCGGCACCCGTTTCTTTAATGGATGCACATACCGTATTTGGGCATTTTCTTCAATACGTCTTTGGGCCAGGGCAGGGGCGTACCATGTGTGCCGATGGTGGCCTCGTGCAGGTGGAGCCGGGGCTGCATACACCATGCACTGTACTGAGGGTTCCTTATCTTTTGGTGGTCTTTTTAAGGGGCAGCGCAGGGGCATACCGCCGTGTGCTGGGGAGGGCCTCGTGCGCGGCACCAGCTGCTTGCAGCAAACCCGGCGATCCCTTTCCTCTCTTCCTGCGGTCACAGAAGCAAGCGCAGCAGCGCGCCGCCTGTGCAGTGTGTGCAGCTTGCCGCTCTCCATCACTCAAACACGCCATCATGTAACGTTGTGCACCGGCCAGTCTGGACAACATCATGGTGTAAACACTCTTATGTCCTATTGTTCCTTATCCGCGCAGTACCTGGTGCACGAGAAGAACTTCAGCGAGGACCGCGTGCGCAAGACCATTGCGCGCATCGTGGCCAACAAGGGCAAGGCCAACCAGGGCCGCCTAGAGTCCTTCTTCAGCGTGGTGCCAAAGGCGGCGCCGGCGGCGGGGGCGGCAAAGGACGCAAAAGGTGCGTGCGTGCATGGGTTGCATATTTACTCTTTTATTGTATATTTTATTCTACTTATTAATGCCCCATGTGCGTGCAGTAACGCCAAGGACGCCAAGGGTGCGTTGTGCGTGTTGAGGGGGTGCATGCTGGTGGTTAACGACCTCTAATGGTGGGATTACAATGGCTGCGATGACATAGGAGGGGTGTGCGCTTGGCCCTGTCGTCATTAGAACGCTGGTTCATAGATTGCAGGCGCTCGCTGTGTGTAGCAGGGTGCCAGTCGTCTCGGCTCAACGACTGACGCTGTAACCTGTGCTGCTGTGCCCCTTGGCTGGTGGCATGTGCGTGCAGGCGGCAAGGGCGGAAAGGAGGACGCCAAGCGGAAAGGCGGGCCGGCGGCAGCAGCGGGCGGGGCGGCCAAGAAGGGCAAGTTCGGCGTGGGCGGGGGGAAGAAGTAGAGTGTGGGCAGGGGGCGGGGCAGGGGCAGAGAAAGGGGACTCGGGGTTGTGAGTGCGGCGGAAGCGTGTCGTGTTTGGAGGTAAAGTTGGGGTTGCCTGGTCCGAGGAGCTATTTTGGATGGCTGAGGTTTGTCAGGGACCTGTAGCGTATTGGCTGATGGGTGTTTGTCATGAGCGTTGGCCACGCTTCGCGGTGGATGACGCAATTTAGCTGCCAGGCTGCAGCGGTGTTGGTGGCTTCCACTGCAGCCGCTTTGTCGTGCTTGTGGTGTTCTTGTTGTGAACGTTGTGGGGTGCAGCGTTGTGCTTTGCGGCGGGCATAACAGGACGCACCCGTCCTGATGACGATGGGATGCATGTGACTACGCATCAGGGGAGCCCCTGCTACGCATTGACCCGTAGAAGTTGAGACGAGAGAGGTGACCGTCTTGCTCGTGCAAGCGCGACCAAAGTAGAATTGTGCTGTGGCATGCGAGGGCGAGGGCTGCCAGGCCAGCCCGCGTCTCAGTTTCACATAACGTGTGCAGACTGACTGGTATGTACACGCGTAAACAGTCAAGACCGCAAGCAAGAGTGTCCCGGGGGCATCGCCACCCTGCCTTTCGTGCACAGGCCTCGCTAGCTTGCAGTTCGCACATGCACCACCTGGACACGGAGCACCAACCAATGACCCACCTTGCGTTCCGGCCTCTGAGCCTCCGTCGCCCTCGCCGTCAGCCCCCGCCGCCGACGCCGCCGCCACCTCAGCCATCACACGTTCAGCAAAGCGCCGCCGGGGGTCACGGCGGGCCAGCGCCGCCGCCAAGCCTCCTCCCTCGCCGCCGCCGCTGCCGCCGCCGCCGCTAGTTGCACCGCCTGAAGCTGCTGCTGCCGCCTGTTGCTGCAGGCCGCCGGCGAAGGCAGCCACAGCAGCTGCCATCAGTTCCTTGTACCTGTGCAGGAGAAACGGAAGAAATCGGCCGATATACTGTATGGTATCTGTATGACGATCGTGTGCTACCTTCAACGACCTAAGCCGCTCGTTTCCCATTGCACGTTACCGGTACCGTGCATGCCGCGTTCATGTCGGCGCACACCCCCAAGCCTCCCCGTACCGTGCGACCGCCACGCACGACGATGCAACACAAACCGCGCCGCTCCCAGTCTGCCTTACCTGCCCCCACACCTCTGCACCTACATCACCCCACCGCCATTTCTCCCCTGTGCCCCATCACCCCGTTCCCGATCAAGTCCCACACCTCCTGCCCTGGCACACAGCGCCTGGAGCCCTTCCCCTTCCCCTGCGCCACCACACCTCAATCCCATCCCTGCTGTCCCTCCTACCTCTTGCTGCCCGGTATGTTGCCGCCAAAGTACTCGCTGTCGGTGCACACCCCCAAAACCTATTCTCCCTTCTCTCGCCTTACCTCTTGCTGCCCGGTATGTTGCCGCCAAAGTAGCCACTGCCCTGCAGCGACCGCTTGAAGCGCCCCCACGCGGGGTCGGTCGCCACGTCAGCCTCACGCAGGCCCCCATCAGCCGCCACCGCTCCCTCGTCCGCTACCGCCGCCCTCGCCGCCGGCCCTGCACCGCCTCCCTGCTGCTCCTCCTGCTGCTCCCCCTGCTGCTCCTCCTGCGGCTGTTGCTGCTGGCCCTGTGGCTTAGCTCCGGCCCTGCCCCCGAACCGTGCGCACAGGATCTCCGCCCCCGCCGTGAGTTTGAGGCCCAGGTCTGCGGCCTTGGCCAGGGCGCTGCCGGGAGGGGGCGAGGGGGCGCCGCGGGGCGGCGCAAAGCGCTGTGAGCACAGCTGTTGGAAGGGGCGGGGGGAGGGAGGAGGCAAAAAGGGTGAGGCGGGAAGAGGATAGGGCTACAGTGGGAGCAGTAGATGCTGGTGGTGCGGCGCGGAAGGGAGGAGGCTTGAAGAGCTGGACGCCACGCCGCGGAGCGGGTGCGTGGGAGGCGAGGTAGCGCGACATGCGTTGTGCCACCGCTGCGACGTCCTCTCTTGCGCTCGACGGTGTCACTGGTCGTTAACCCACTCCCAAGCACCTGCCCGTGGTGGCACCTTGCGCAACAGTTTACCAATACCACACATTTTGACATGTTAAGATATTTTCCCGCACCCAGGCAGTCAACGCTCCTCACCTGCGCGTAGTGGCACCTGGTCATGCGCACCAGAGCCGTCACGCGGGGCAGGGCGGGCGGCAGGTGGCGCATGCGGGAGGCAGCCCGCATGTCCTCTGCATCCCTGTGTCGGGATGATAACAAAGGGTAGTGGGAGGTTGGAATTTAAAGGGAAAGGGCTCCGTCCGCCGGCATAGTATGCCACACATGCTACAACCCGAAAGTTACACTAAGTGCTTTACATCTGCCGTTCCACCGACCCTCTACCGACCGGAGCATTCAAAGGTCCGCCGCCCCAATAGCTGTATAGCCGCATGTAGCAGCTGCAATACTCCGTATGTGTACACATGCATGCACACGCTCAACCACCCTCCCTTCCCGTCCTCACGTGCTCACAAGCGCCTCCGCCAGCTCCTCACGCCTTTCAAACCACCTCCCCATCACACCGCCTGCTAACCCACCTGCCCACGAACGCCTCCACCAGCTACGCCATGGCTTTAGGCCACCAGCCCAATGACCCACGCCACCCGCTAACCCACGCCACCTGCTAACCCACCTGCCACGAACGCCTCCACCAGCTCCGCCACGCCCCCAAGCCACCACCACACTTAACCCACACCACTCTGCTAACCCACACCGCCTGCTAGCCCACCTGCCCACGAACGCCTCCACCAGCTCCGCCACGCCCTGCGGCTCCCTCCGCAGCGCGCCCGCCAGCGCCGCCGGCAGCAGCACACGTGCCACGTGCTGCTGCTCCCGACGCGCGCGGGCGGGGTAGCCCGCCAGCCGCTCCTCGATGGGGCGCTGCAGCCGCGGGGAGGCGGTGGAGTACCTGGGGCCAGGGTAGGAGAAGGATGGCACGGGTGGCACGTGTGCTCGACAGCATGTTGGCGATCCCATAACGTGCTGCAGGTAGTGTAGGTAAAGTGCATGGTGCCGAAAGGGGCGGCCGACCCCCCGTGGGCCCCCTGCCAATCCATCTTGTCCGACTATGGCCAGCGCCTGTCCGAACAGACAGGCGGGCCTAACCTCAACAGCCCTATTGCTGGCGCTCTGCTGACTTCGCTACACGCCGAGTTACTTATTAGTAACTAAATACCGCTTTCCATCTTGATTTCCGCTCACTTCCCTCCTTCCCGTAACACCGCTAGCGCCTGTCCAACAGTAGGGCTGGCGGACAGGTCCGGCGCCGCGGCAATGGACAATGGTATCCTCCGTATGTGCTACCCACCCACGGCCCTGCCCCACCTTCCTTCCCGCAGCACTGCCAGCGCCTGTCCAACAGTGGGGCTGGCGGGCAGGTCGGGCGCCGCGGCGCTGGGCAGCGGCAGCAGGTGCAGCTGCCCCCTCCTAAGCCACAGCCGGTTGGCGGCCGTCTCCGGCTTGAGCCAGCGCGGCAGCGCGTAGGCCGCCTCGATCAGCAGGAACTCGCCGTCGTTGTCCCACACCTGCACCCATCAATCACACGAAGCAGCTTGAAGGAAACCGTGCTGCAATTTTGCAGGGCCTGCCCGTATGGTCCCCTGACAGGCCTCAAGCTCTCCTATTAGAGCAAATTTCCATTCCCCGCTCCAGGTTCCACGGCTCCACCCACCTTGGCTGTGAGGTCCTGTAGCTCCCTCGTCATTCGCAGCACCAGCCACACCGCCCACCACTCGTCATCCACAGCATCGCCAAACCGCATGGCGCACCACACGCACCCCTCGCCCTCCTCCTCCTCCCTGCCCCCTGCAAACCCCGCCCCTGCTCCACCCTGCTGCTGCTGCCCCCTGCGCCGATGGCCTTCTCCTCCTCCGCCGCCGCCGCCGCCTCCGCCGCCGCGCGCCCCCCGGCGCTCCCACGGCGGCGCCTCGCGGCCCGAGCTGCGCAGCACCAGCGGATCGCGTTGCCACACGTAGTCGTGGATGTACGGCAGCAGCCATGCCGTACAGCGGGCCCGCAGCGCGTCGAGGGGGTCTGCAACAGCACAAATGCCGTGGGCAGGGGGACTTCAGGACTAAATTCTTCGCATGATAGAAGGTGCCGGTCCGCGGCCATGCTAGCAACACAACGCAGACGGTGTGTGCGTGTGCGTGTGCGTGCCTGCGCCCGTGTCCCATGTTGCTGGTTGGGCCATGCACGGACCTCAGCAGCCCAAGGGGCCGCCGGGCGGCTCTGGGGCCTGCAACCCGCTTGAACCAACATGGAACAAAGATACGCGTACGCCATGCTGCATGATGCACATGGTGTTAGGCAAAGCGCCGAGTGGCACGCTTTCCGGCACACGGCCGTGGCAATGGCGTGACCTTACACGCGCCTCCGCAACCCGATTGCCTCGTGTAGGGGCAATGGCGCTGGCAGGTCGAAGCTGCTGCACCCTACAGCATCCCCACCACCGGCGATTTAAACACACCCACCTACTGAAGAAGGTGAGGCCTCCCCATTCGAATCATCCCCCGAGCCGTCGTGCCCCCCATCACTGCCGCCGCCAGGCCCTCGCTGCTGGCCCGTGGTCCCCTGATCCGCCGTGCAGCCGCTTATCCCTTCCTGCTGCTGCTGTTCCTGCTGCTGCTTCCACTTTTTCTGCTGCTCCTTGAGGCTGTCCGAGTAGATGGCAATGTAGAGCTCGTTCTCCTCAGGCTGCCTGGCCCCCAGGCCCAGGGTCTCAAACAGGTCCATGGTGCACTGGGTTTGCCGCTATCTCCCACTGCTGCTGGGGCGCTTGCAGCAGCTGCTGCTCTTCGGACTGCGACTGCGTGACCCAAGCACTGCTGGCAGTGCTGCTTGTCCAACAGCGTGAGGGCCAAGGGCTGTTGGCACCTAAGGGACGCGCGGCAGGCACCTCCCAGCTTGCCCACGGCGGCAACGGTTGACCGCCGCCAGCAAAGCAGCTTTCTGGGTCACAGTATGTAAGTGTTATCACAAAAACAAGGTAAGACTCCCCGCAAAAGGGTACTAGCTACTGCTCAACGTGGCGTGGCCCTTCGTAAGGGGAGCCGAGCTGCCTTTCAGTCTCAGTGCACTAAATGTTGCACTTGTATGTTAATCATGTTTTTGGTAGACAGTGCAGACGCTTAGATGCATTGCAACATGCCGATCTGGCGCGATGGTGTTGCACTTCATTCGTTGAGCGCTTGGCCAAGGCTCTGCAGTCGTTTGCGTATCCCACAGTACAAAGACTTTTCCTACAGTGCACCAGTGTGCTTATCCAGCAGCTTTCGGCTGGCCCAATTCGCACAGGGTCTGCGGTGACTGATCAGACGGACCCTTACTGAACTTGTTTAAGATAAACACAATAAAGCTTTCGCGGGCTTTGTGGGGGCTTGCGCGTCCTTTCGTGTACCAGGCGGCGCATCCGACAGCTCCGTGCGGAGCTTTCTTTGGGTCGATCACCTCCATTGCACAGCAGTTTCACAGCAGTACATTCTCGCAGCTAGCAGCAGGAATGTCGGACGCGGCATCATCGGCCGCGCCTGCGGAGGACCTCCAGGCTAAGCTGCAAGTCAGCGATGGCCCTGCAGCTGCCGCACCAGCTGCTCCTGCTGAGGAGCAGCCGCACCCGTCGGGCCTGACCCTGGAGGAGCGCTACCAGCTCGCGCGCAGCGTCGGCGAGGAGTGCATCAACGAGGATGAGCTGCGCAACCTGCTCGCGAAGAAGCCCGTGGTTGTGGCCTACGACGGCTTCGAGCCGTCCGGCCGCATGCACATCGCGCAGGGCGTGATGAAGGCGATCAACGTCAACAAGCTGACGAAGTCGGGCTGCGTGTTCAAGTTCTGGGTCGCCGACTGGTTTGCGCAGCTGAACAACAAGATGGGCGGCGACTTGAAGAAGATCCAGACGGTCGGCAAGTACATGGTGGAGGTGTGGAAGGCAGTGGGCATGGACCTGTCCAAGGTGGGCTAATACACACCACGGGAAATGGGTCAGGGGTGGCGGGAGGGGGGGGGGGTGCAACGGGTAGGGGGGGCGGAGGGGCCGGTCAGGGGTGAGGGCCCGGAGTCCCACACAATGAGCCCTGCATGGCGTGTGCTGAATACACGGTTATGCCGGTCATCATGCTCGCCGGTGTGTTGGCTACTAGGTCGGGGACACGCAGGGCCGCTGGGTGCAGGGGCGGGGGCCTGATGCTTCCCGGTACGGCAGTAGCAGTTGGCTGTAGCCGGGTCCGTTGGACCAAGTCACTCGCAGTGCCGCCGTGAACCCATCTCCGCACCTCAATGCATACCGCATTTTAGCCCTTTTCTCCTCATGGACGATTGTCTCACCGCTGCAACGGCGTCGCGGCGTCCCTTGTCCCCCTCCCCTGTCACCCGCCACCCTCGGCACCCCTCCCTGTGACCCACCCTCCTTCCCATCCCATCATACACCCGCCCCATGCCCACTGTGCTACCCCGTATCCCTCTCTACCCATTCCCCCCACACGTGCCGCGCCCACAGGTGGAGTTCCTGTCGTCCTCCGAGGAGATCAACAAGCGGCCCGACGAGTACTGGACGCTGGTGATGGACATTGCGCGGAAGAACAACCTCAAGCGCATCGTCAGGTGGGGCGTGAGGCTGGGTAGTGCGAAGGGTGTTATCAAAAGTTGTGTGGTCATGAGGCCAGTGCTGAGCAAAGTACCACCTGAAGCGCATCGTCAGGTGGGGCATGTGCTGTGCAAGCAGTAGGGGTAGTGGTAGAGGGTTGGTAGGCGGGGCTGAGGGAAGAGGCCAGTGCCAAGCGGAAGCACAACCTCAAGCGCATCGCCAGGTGGGGCGTGAGGCCCTGGGCTGGAGCCTGGAGCGGGGCTTGGGGAGGAGCCGACCGGCGCGGCCATGTAACTGGAAGCAAGGCCTATCCAGCCTGGGGCGGTTAGGATAGGGTAGGAGATCACCCAACCTACGTCTTAACCACATGTGGCGGTTGCGGGTGCGGGGCCGGACTGGGGCGTGGCAGGGCGGGGACCGAGCGTGGCAGGGGTTGCCAAGGTGCCATCGGTACACGCCCGTATGCCCTTGGGGAATCCTGACGAGGCGCATGGACCAAGGGTGCGGTGCCGTACGGCGCGGGGCTGTGATTACTGCACGAATGCCGGCTGCCAGGCAATGAGGGCGTTGACGGTGCGAGAGTCAGGCACAGGCAGCCAGGCACAGGGCAGTGCTGGACCCCGGGTCAGCCCGTATGCGCTGGTGCAGTGGCAGCAGCTGCTCTGGGGGTGCGGAGCGGAGGGCGCCAGGGAAGGGGAGGCACGAGGACCAGAACGCTGCAGCGGCAGCGGCGATATCCGCAGCAGCAGCAGCAGCAGCAGGAGGAAGAATAAGGTGGCGCGCCGGGGGTTGAGGGATGTGTCAGGGTGGAGGGTGCGCTGGAGGGCTGTCTCGGTACAAGCCTATCGTGGCACCCGACAGCGAGTTACGGTCGCAACTGGAATTCGTCTGCCGGTTGGATGCCTGTGTGGTTTTGGCCTGCTGCAACGGGTGGCAGTCACCCTATCAGGCTCGAGGGGCATGGGTTGGGGCTTAGGTGGAGGAGGCCTGGACGGAGGCTGCGGAAGCACCAGGGCAGCTGCCGCACCATGGCAGCTGCCGTGCCTGCTGCCTCGCACTGTGGTGCAGTGGACCCATGGGCGGTTCTCCAGCCCTGCGGGTCCGTGCGGCGCGGGAGCTTTGGCATGTAGGGTGGGGGAGTGGGGGTGGGGTGACGGGTCGTCGAAGGGGTGCGGAAAGGGCGTGTCATGGCGTAAGGAGAGGGGCTGTTGTGAGCAGGGGCGTGCTCCCGCTACCTCTCGCCCCACAAGGTACTGTAGGACAGATGAGCGAGAAGTCCTTTCCCACCTGGCCTTTCCCTGTCCCCGAACCCCGGATTGCCCGCAGGTGCTCCCAGATCATGGGCGGACCCTCTGCCCCGCAAAAGTACTGCTGCATCACCACTCGGCGTCCCCCATCCTTCCCCTCCCTTCTGTGCAGGTGCTCCCAGATCATGGGCCGCAACGAGTCCGACGACCTGTCCGCGGCGCAGATCTTCTACCCCTGCATGCAGTGCGCAGACATCTTCTTCCTCAAGGCGGACATCTGCCAGCTGGGCATGGACCAGCGAAAGGTGGGGGCGGGTTGTGGGTGCATGTGTTAACGTCGCCGTAGGGCCGTGTCAGCTGGGCATCGACCAGCGCCTGGTGATCGGTGCATGAGTCTTAGCCTGGTAGCAACGACCGTCCCCCGTGCTAGCCGGGCATGGACCAGCGCAAGGTGGGTTTCAACCTATTAGATCTGGGGGGCGAAAGCAAACCTCGTGGCGACCGGGACCGTTACTGTACTTAAACTCCTGCGGCGCAGTGCCAGCTGGACGTGGGCTTGTTGAACGTGGGGCCGTGCTGTGGGTGCATGGGACTGCACCTGGTAGCAGCACCCTTGCCGTGTGTAGCGTATGCGGTGCGGGATGTATGCATAATGAGCCTGAGATCGGTATAGGCAAGCGAGATGAGGAAACAGCACCCTTGGCATGTGTGTACGGCAGCACCTGGGCACGGGCCACCACACGCTAGTGGGGCGACACAGGCTCGTCTAACGCAGCTGTCTCGTGTGCGGGACTGTGCCGTACAAGGACGGGGTATGCGTGTCTCGCTTGAGCGGCGCGAGGCTCCAGCTGGGCCGCGGCGGGGCGAGCTAGTGCGTTGCAGTGATCATCCACCCAGCAGCACCATGATGAACATGATGGATTGATGGTGTGTCCACCGTCCATTCCAGGTCAACATGCTGGCGCGCGAGTACTGCGATGACATCAAGCGGAAGCTCAAACCCGTCATCCTGTCGCACAGGTGGGGAGCGACGATATATTATGTATGAGCAGCACATTAGTGTACACTAGTCATCCTTTCGCACACGTGGGGTGGGGCCGGGAGTAACCGTAGAGCGGCTATGCAAGGTGACGTTAACCCACAGAGGTGCAGGGGCCCCGGACTAGATGTGGGTTGCTGGAGTTGAAAGGTACGCTCAGCTCAAGCCCGTCACCCTAACCCACAAGGGACGGGAGGGGGGGCAGGGGGAGGGTAGCAGAGGGGTTCTGAGCTGGGAAATGGACGGGCATCGGTCGTGTCTACATGAGGCCATCTACCAGCCAGACTTGAGTGTAGGAACCAGTCACCGAGGGGTTACGGAGCGCCAAGGGGTGCGCAAGGCGTGGTTTGGGCGCGCACGCCTTGCCCACTGTCACGTTGCACGCTACCCTTACAACCCTGACGCCGCACACGGTTCCTCGCGTTTTACGCGTACCCTTACAACCCTGCGCTATCGCCTACCTGCTCCCCTGCCAGGATGATGCCGGGCCTGCTGGAGGGGCAGGAGAAGATGAGCAAGTCCGACCCCAACAGCGCCATTTTCATGGAGGACTCGGAGGCGGACGTGAGTGCAGGGCAAAGGGTGGGGCGGTGGGGGAGGAGCAGTCGCAGAGTGGCAAAATGGCAGGAGCAGAAAGTAGTGTTGCGTGCGGAGCGGCGGGATTCGATACCAAGGGTCCAGTTGGGCATGGACTCAGGGCGCCATCGTTATGGAGTATTCGGAGGTGACATAAGCGGAGGGCGCGGGGGTGCGCATGAGGCGCGAGGGGTTGCTGAGAGGGGAGTGCATGACCATTGGGCCCAGTGTTCAAATTGGAGGTAAGGACGGTGTCGGGTTTTGGGCCTGCGGTGCAGTCAAGGTGCGGGGCGAGTCAAGGTCGTGAAAGACGTAGGGGGCTATCCCTAGACCCTGTTCCTTTGGGGAGCATGGTGATGTGACCGGACTACAGCACTTGCAGAAATGCCAACGCTCAATACTGGAGGGCCCCAAGGGGAAGCCTTGCCAGAAGGCTGCTGTTGTTTGGGCAGGGGCTACAGGCTGCTCCTTACGCTTTCGCACCCAACCGGACCACTTTCCCCACCCTAACGCGCCCCACCCATCCCCGGCCCCGCCCCTTCCCGGGCCCCAGGCGAACACCAAGATCAAAAAGGCCTACTGCCCGCCCCACCACTCGTCGCGCCGCCCTCACCCGCTCCAACCTTCCCCAACCCATCCCCCGTGCCTGCACCCCCTACAGGTCAACACCAAGATCAAGAAGGCCTACTGCCCGCCCAAGGTGGTGGCGGGCAACCCCTGCATCGAGTACGTGCGCTACATCGTGATGCCCTGGTTCGGGCACTTCCAGGTGGGTGCGCTGCGGCGAATGGTGGTACTTTTAAATAGGATCTTCACCAACAGCACGTTCACCTGGCCGCCTAGGCCAGCTCCTAGTAGCGACTTGGGCGGTATGTCTTTCCTTTTTCAAATGCCAGGCCTTTCGGTACATGCGTAGAGCACAGGAGATGAGCTGGGTGCATATGCGTTGGTAACAGGCTCCGGTATGACGAAGGGCCTGGCGTGGGCAGCTTTAGGCAAATGCTAAGAGCTTCATCCTGAAACGCACTGTCCCGCAACTAGGTGAACCGGCCTGAGACCCACGGCGGCGACAAGCGCTACACGGAGGTGGAGGAGCTGGTGGCCGACTACGAGTCGGGGGCGCTGCACCCCGGGGACCTCAAGGTGGTGTGTGTGTGGGTTAAGGCAAGCGTGGATGTGGGTTAGCACTGTTATATCGTGGGAGGCTGGTGTTGAGGGACTGGTGGTCGGCTACGAGGCGGGCCCGCCGGGGGCCTCAAGGAGGGGGCGTTGGAATGAGGTAACGGAGTGGCGTGTTGGTTTAGTGCCCGCGTGGTTAGAGGAGCGGTTCCCGGCTCTGGAGGTAGGAGATGCAGGCACTTAGCCCCACGTACTCTCTATTCCTTTTGACCACCCAGCTCTTGCTGTTTGGCCCACACGAAGCTTGCTCACCGTCTATGGGTGTCGAGCACCCCACAGCACCCCACACGACACAGCACCCCAGCGCACCTCACACGGCACACCCCACACGCCCACAGCACCCCACACGACACAGCACCACGGCGCCCTTGACCCTGCGGTCCCCCTGCCCACTGTGCACCCTCTCCATCTCCCTTTGCCCCCAGGCCGGCCTATCCAAGGCGCTGAACCAGATCCTGCAGCCGGTGCGCGACCACTTTGAGAACAACGCCGAGGCCAAGGAGCTGCTCAAGAAGGTGCGGTCCTACAAGGTGACCAAGTAGATAAGCATCAGATGAGTCTGGCGGGTCCGGCGGACAGGGGAGGAGGATGAATTCGGTCCTACAAGATGACCAAGTAATGCGGCGGGTCAGGACGGACAGGGCTGCTAGGGGAAGGGGAAAATTCGGTGCTACAGGGTGACCAGGTTTGTTGGCGGGTAGGGTCGAGAGGGCTGCTGAGGGAGGAAGGTCATGTGGAAGGTCATGTCGTACAATTTACCGTAAACCAACTGTAGGTGGAATAGTGTACAGGCCGGGGGGCAGGCGAAAGGAAACCACCCGCCCGGCGCGTGTAGCGGAGGGCCTTGCTGGCACGAGGCTGCTGTAGGAAAGATGCTTTGCACGATGTGGTGACGGCATACAAGGCACGTGCAGGAAGGGGTGGCCTAGGCAGGTTGGGGACGAGGATGGCGAAGTCCGCAAGGTGCCGGATGGCCGGACTGTCCGTCTCGTAGAGGTCGAGGCTGTGGGGCTCGTGGGGCCTCGTTTGGCAGGAACCACGCAGGGGGGAACAGAGTGGGGGAGACAGGCGGCAGGTGGTGTTGCTTGAGGAGTGGGGTGGCCACCGAGTAAGCAAGGACAGGCTCTTGTCTTGATCGAATTGAAGGGACAGGAGGCAGGCCAGCCAATACAGGGTGCGGCGTGTCTAGGCGCAGGGTTGGAGGCCCGCGCTCGTGTTGAACAGCTGATTGGGCATTGCCAAGAAGGCGGGGATAAGGGCTGGCGTGCTGGGGCGTGCTGGTGGCGGTGTGCCGAAGGGGACAGGGGAGCCCCGTGGTACGCTCAGGTACGCTGCATGCGTGGCGATGTAACAAGGCAGACACACGCCGGCGACGGACTTGTGCTGATATCAGTGAATCAGTGTTCAGATACCCAGTAGTGCATCAGTCCCACACATTGGCTCCGTGTCCAGCCTCCCTGTGTCCTGTGCCTGCTTTCCTTTTTCTAGGCTTCCCTTGTCCCTTTGTCTCTTCCCTTTCTCCTGTTCTGTGGTGTTTGGTTTCAGGTCATCTTCGTCCCTATGTGTGCCCTTTGCGGCTGGGGTTCACTGGGTTTGGGTTTTTTGGTGGTGCGGTGCTTGCCTGTGCTGGTTGGGCTTTGGACTCCCGCTGGCCTGTCCTTCCCGTCTCCTTGAACGTCAAGGGGGGGAGGCCTGTAAACCTTTCCTGGCTGGTGGGCTAGCGGGCAGGGGTGTTGCCCGTCCACCCGCGGCGTTTACCTGACTGGTTTGACGGGACAGATAGCAGGCGGCGTCACGCGACAGGGCAATGGCTGTGGCAAATGACAGCGTCGGTTGGTGGGCTTTGGCGTTTGGGGAGGGAGGGCCCCAAACACCCCGTAACTGGGTGGGGCTGGTGGGTGGATGCAAGATTGACACACCGTGTGTCAGGGAGTCCGAAGCTGGAGCGCGGGGGCGGCCTCTGTTGGCAATTTGTAAAGCGACTCCCCTCCCAGATTGCTTGCTGACTCAATTCCTGGAGGCCCACGGCTGGTTTGGGCTCGCGGTACACTGACGGATGGAGCTCCTCTGCCGAAGGTGATTCATGCCATTCCCTCGCAGGCATTGCAAGACCCATGTATATCGCCACGTGCAATCATGCCACTATGTGCCAAGGTAAACGGTAGACCACCGTGGTAGACCACATTAGGAGTCAGCTCAGATGTCCGGAAGCACTGCTCGCTCCGGGCGAGGGCGCCAGGCCAGGCCCAATAGTCTGCTGGTCTTAGCTAGGGGCATCTTGCAGCAAGCTGCTAAAGGAGACGAGTTGACGGTCAGCGCGTCGGAACTCGCTACTGCAGCACGAGCTGCTCATGAGCTTGCAAACAAACTGGCGGCTCAGTCATATGTGACACCCGAGGAGCTACGCTTGCTCTGGACGCAGCCGGGCTACGATACTGCTGCATTTCTCGCCCTTCTTTCTCTGACGTTGCGCCGTTCAACCGCCTTTCCGTCTGGCGATGGCGCCAATTCCGCGTACGCAAACATACGAGGGGACATGTTCAGGCAGTTCAGCGCATTCCAAAGCAACGACAGCTTGTCGGCGGGCCTGTCCAAGGAGGTACTCGGCCCAGCGCTCCTGAGGACAGACGTACTGCAGTGCCAGTCCAGGCTGCTGGCGGAGGCAGCAGAGCAGCTGCAGCCTGCAGCAGCCGCACTGCTGTCCGCGCAGTCGTACGACGCTGAGGATGCTTCCGCAAATGCGCATCCGCTGCCAAAGGGAGGAGCGCAAAGCAGAGGCCAGCATGCGGGGCCGAGCAGCCAAGGGCACCGCCAGCCCAGGCGGCGTTCCCTGGTCTACTTGCTGGCCGAGACCGTGTACGTGATCAGTACACTGGGCCTCGGCTTGCTCGACGGTCCGAGCCCGGGCCTCAAGCCCACGACCGATGGCAACAGCAGCAGCAGCTCCCGCCAATCCGGAAACCCCATGCGGCACGCTCGCGCCCACGTGCACTCCTCTTGGGTGCTGGAGCACTGGGCGCGCGTGCTGCTCCTGGGCACCGCACCGGCCCTGGCTGGCGGGAACAACAACAACAGCGAGCAGCAGTCCGAGGCGCAGGCCCTGCAGATGGAGTACCTGACCTGGCTTTGCACCTTCTACAACAGCTACAGGGGCTTTGACTGGTCCGACTTCCTGCGCCGCCCCTGCGGCTGCGCCCTGGCCGCCACCCACATGGCCCACCTGTGCGCCGCCTTGGACGGGGGCCACGCGTTCGGCCTGCCGCGGCCGGCCGTGCTCGTCCTGCCGACCTGCTCGCCTGGCGCAAGGGATTACCTGTGGCGTGTGGACCCGGCGGCTGCAGCTAGCGACGCGGTGGAAGCAGCACAGGGCCGCCTGGTTGGCCTGCGAACAGCCCTGTGCACCCTGCGGGCCTGGGTCATGCTGCTGGGGGAGGACGTGCAGCAGGCGCACAGCAGTGGGGCTGGGGCAGCAGGGCCCGGGGCTGGGGCTGGGGCTGGAGCAGCAGGGGCTAAGGCAGCACGGGCAGGGACAGGGGGAGCAGGGGCAGGGGCGGAGCGGTCCGCTGGGCCTGCTGGCCTGGATGCAGACGCAGGGCAGAGCGGAAGCGGGAGCAGCGAGGGCAGCGGGGATGCTTCCGCCTCGCAGGAACCTGGCCCATCGTGCGGGGTAGGGACGGCTGGAACGGCGGCGGCGGGCATGCGCTTCCTGCCGCCGCTGAGCCGTTCCGCAACCTTCGCCCTGTGCCTGCGCCTGGCCAAGGGGTTGCTGGCCCGGTGGGGAAGGGAGGTGCCATACGGCAAGCTGGCTGGGCCAGGCGGCGCTACGCCGCTGCTACCCAAGGTGGCCGGCTCCACGGTGCTGTACCACGCCTTGGAGTGTGCCCGGCTGGCGCTGCTGCCGGACATACGGGGCCGGGAGCGGGTGCCCAGGCGCAAGCGTGCGCAGCTGCGGGAGTGGTGGGAGACGTACGTGGCGGCGGCGCAGCACCCGGAGGCCCTGCTGGTGGCAATGTCAGTGAGCCTGGACTACCCGGACTGGGCAAAGAAGCAAACGGGTGGGTTGACACGTGGGAGGGGCTGGATTACTCGAACTGGACAGATGCTCGGGGAGGTACGCGGCACTCCTGCCTGGTGTGGTGGTTGTGCTCCTGTGGTCCGAGTAGGAGAGGGGGCGTGTCACTTGCGGTGCGGAGTGTGGGGGCTTCCAGCACCGCTTTGTTAGGCTCGGCCTGCAGTCAACTCGTGCTCGTCGCTTTACAGGTATAGGTGCTGCGGCGATCTCCCATCTCACACGTTACTGCACGGGCTTAGGAACCCTGAGTATTACAGGTTATCCTCAAATGGGACATGGGGGTTCGCACACTGTTGCACGCTGGCAATCACGACGCGTGCCCCCCACCAACAGGCGTACCTGCCCAGCTCTCCGCCGACACCGCCGCGGCACTGGACGCGGGCCTGCTGCCGTGCATGACCCGGCAGGTGACCCGCATGGGGGCGGACAGGAACTTTGGCGGTGCCGCGTGGTGCCCGCCGGACTGGTTCCCAGGAGCAGACAGCTGTTTGACCCAGCTGGTCATGTACGGCCCGCTGGGGCAGGTGGGCGAGCTGCTCTCAGCCCTAGCCCGGCGGCTGCGTCTGGCGTTGGGGGAACTGCAGGCTGTGGTGGCGGGGCGCCGCCGCGGCGGGAAGAGCAACGGATGCATAGCGGAGTTAGCCCACACGGCCCAGCAGTGCACTTCAGGTGTCGTGCACAACCTGTGCGTCGGCGCAGAGCACGTGCTGCAGGCCTGCAGCAATCCGGGCGGGGAGGACGCGGGACGGGTGGCTACGGTGGCTGAGCGGCTGTCTGTGGTGGCGGCTGAGCTGCTGCCGGTGTTGTCGCACGGTGTGCGGGTGTGCACGGAGGTGGCGGGGAGGCGGTACGGGAGGGCACGGGGCGGTGAGCACCGGGAGGAGGTCTGGGGCGGGGACGGGGATGAGGACGGCAGTGTGGCAGCGGCGTTGCGCGTCGTGTACGACTGCGGCCCGGAGTGTGCATGGAGCACCCTGGATATGGCGCTGATGCTGCTCGCAAAGCATTGCGAGCTAGGCGAGCGTGACACGCCGTGGCGGCAGCTGCTGCTGCGGGAGGTGCGGCTGATGGAGCTGCTGGGGGCGTGCGTGGAGGTCCACGCGCAGGGGGAGGGCTCTGCAGACGCGCAAGGCAGCAGCGGGTCGGGGCGGCAGTGGTGGGACCGCTTCAAGGACGGTCTGGCCCGCGCGCTGCCGCTGGCTGCCGCTGCCTTCCCGGCGGAGTTCCGCGCGGCGGTGGGCGGGGCAGGGGCAGATGCAGCGGCTGCGGTTGCTGCCGGTCCTAGCAGCAGCGCAGGAACCGGGGGTGGCAACGCCCCCTGCATCTCCCTGCCCGACATGCGTGCGGCGCTGCAAGAGGTGCCCCCGGACCTGTGGCCCATCGAACCGCTGCGCGTGGTGACCCGGACGCTGGAAGGCGAGGAGCTCGAGGGCAAGCATGTGTCGGACCTGTCGTGGATGTATTGCCTGAGCGGGCGGGGTAGCCAGAGCACCGTGGAGGCAACGGCATGGCTGCTGAGCGCGATGCTGCCGCCGTCGGAGGCCCGCAACGCCGTGGTTGCCGCCGTTGCCGCAGAGGCGGCAGCAGCAGCAGCAACAGCAGGTGGCCCGGCTTCAGGGCAATGACCCATGGGTCGCAGCGCGGGGCTTGTGCGGGATGTGGGGGCCACGGGGCTACCGCCATCGCCGCAGAGGCCACAGCAGTAGCAGCAGAAGCAGCTTGTGCCCCGGCTTCAGGGTGATGACCCATGGGTCGCAGCGCGGCGCGTGTGCAGGACGTCTTGGCCACGTGGCTGCCGCAGCAGCTGCGGGTGCTGCAGGGGCTACTGCTTCAGCTGCAAGCGGAAAGCGGAGAGGAATGTCCTCAAGTCGCCTTTCTGGTCAGCGGGTTTGCTGAATGTGTGGGTTACATCGCTGAAGGTTTGCCTTGGTGGTGGGGGTGCTAGGAACAGATGCTTAGGGCACACAGCGTCCCCTCAGGCGCATGTGTATGCATTCTGTGTGGCACTGTGAAGATGACTGGCCGCCTTGGCAGGGCGGTATGAGCCGTGCAGCTGTCAATCATGTGTTTGTCGTCATGATGGGTGGAGGGTTACGAACCTTGCAACGCCCCAACGGCTGGCAGGGGTATGTTGCGGTTGTGCTGTGGTGCATACTGGCAGGACCAAGCCACATCACGGTACTGGTTGTGTCGTTGTGATGTGTGGTAAGGTGTCAGCTGCATGATGATTACCGGTATCCGGTACGATTACCATTGTGGGCCCGCTATACATGCAGCTGCGTCGAATATGTGTTCGGGCTGCATAGGGCAAGTGAACGGTACTAGGATTTGTAGGGTAAGTGAACGGTACTAGGCGTCGATGTTGGTTGTGCAGACTGTGAACGGGGGCAATGCAGCTTATCCTGCCACAATCCCCCAGGATGTACGAGCACCGTAGTGGTAGCGGTTGGCCAGCCGACCCAATCGGGAAGCCGTGACGTTGTGGCGCAGGTCTCGATGACGAGTACCTATGAGCCCTGCGCAGGAGGACTTGTTGGCAGCAGTATAAGGATGTTGCCTTACGCTTAATTGTCGTGGCGCACGTGCGCAATCTGGGGTCTCGGTGAGGGACATCCGTTGGCATGCAACCGACCAACCGTGCTACTGCGGCCTCTGGTCAGGGCGCCAGGAGATGGGTTCAGATGTGTTCTTGCTTGCCCCCTGCTCAGACTCAAACTTTCGGGTGGGTCCCGGTAGTCACCGCAGTGCTGGGGTAGTACAGCACGTGTGGAGGGCTCAAGGTTTCGGGTGTGTAATTGCAGGGGTCTTGCGGCCGTCCTTCTGTGGTCCGGTGCAGTAGTACGGTGATCCCATTCGCCTGGCACGGCGCCTATGATACAGTCATACCTGCTGCACAGTTTAATCCTGAAAGCACTGACTGGCCAAACAAAACGAGTCTCTTTCAAAATGTGAATATGGCATCAAGGCATGCTTCCTCACGCGCTTCGCGTACGTCCCAAGCTTCGTCAGACATGTCGCGCTTACAGTGCATAGCTAGTAGAGTACAGCAGCAAGCGCTATCTGGGGAAGACAGGGAGTTGACCTCAGCGCAATTGACTGCTGTGGAGCGGATCTTCAGGGGGTTGGCAAACGTCGGCCCCGAGTCGTCACCGCCAGTTCCGAAATGCATATTGTGGAGTCAAGCACCCCAGGATGTCGCGGCTTACCTGGCACTCTTCTCATCGGCTCTGCACCGGTCGAGCCCGTTTGGATGGGGAATGGGGATCGACCCCAAGTCCGCCTATGCAAACATCCGCAAATGCCTTTGCAAGCAGCTTCACATGATACAAGATGAAGCATATGGATGGCGTTGTGAGCGCCTGGGCGCGGCGCTGCTGAGGACGGACACGCTCCAGTGCTACTCCCGGCTGTTGGCAGCAGCATCAGAACAGCTGCAGCCAGCAGCATCCGCCCTGTTCTCAAAGCAGCCGGATTCGCACGCTCAGGCGCTGTCGCCGGACTCCCGTCCGTTGACGGCTGCAGCGGAGCACCATGGAGGCGGGCTGGGAGGGGAACGCCCCGGGCCGAAGGAGCTGCTGCGCGAGCCAAACCGCCAACAGCCCAATGTGCAGCAGCTGGGAAGCCTTCTGTTTGAGCTTGTACACATCCTCGAATTCCTCTGCACGCCGCGTTTCAGCACCCCCGGCGCGGACCCGGCCAGCGCCGCCACAACCGCCGCAGCTGCCGGCAGCAGCAGTGGCAATGCAGACCAGCCCTGCCCTCCCAACAGCCACGTGGTGCCGCCATTGCGCACCCAGGTGCAGTCCTCCTGGGTGCTGGAGCACTGTGCGCGTGTGCTGCTGCTGGCCACAGCACCGGCCCTAGCTAATAACCACAACCGCGAGCAGCAGGCCGATGTGCAAGCTGTGCAGTCCCTCGTGCTCAAAAGGCTTTGCCGCCTGCACAACAGCATGCAGCTGCAATGGTCCGACTTCCTGCGCCGCCCCTGCGGCTGCACCCTGGCCGCCACCCACATGGCCCACCTGTGCGCAGCCCTGGACGGGGCCCACGCGTTCGGCCTGCCGCGGCCGGCAGCGTTCGTGCTGCAGCCACTTGACGGGCAGGATGCTGCTGCCTTTGTCATGGGCGCCAACGATGACGCCGTCAACTGCGATGCTGGCATGTACGACCGCGAGCGCCTGGTCAACCTGCTCCCTGTACTGCACACCCTGCGGGCCTGGACCACGCTGCTGGGTGAGGCGCTGCAGGAGGCCTCAGGCAGCGTGGCGGCGGCGGAGCAGCAAGAGGAGGAGGGGCCCCCAAGCGGTTGCACAGAGACGGGGTGGCCGGCGGGGGACACGACCCACATCGGTGGTGCAGCGGTGGAGCAACTGGCGGCGGAGCCGCAGCTCGGAACCGGGCACGGCCGAGTGGAGGTGGGTGGCAGCGCACCGGGCGCACCAGGCTGTGAGGGGCTCAGCGAGGGCCCCGGAGCGGACGGCGGGGAGGCTGCAGGGCAACCAGGCCCAAGCGGTATTGGCGGAAAGGCGGCGGCTGGGATGGAGGCAGCTGAGGAGGATCCGGGCGCAGAGCAGCTCGCAGGGGTAGGACAGCTCAGCAGCCTCCCACCGTTCAACCGCGCAGCCACGTTCACCGTGTGCCTGCGCCTAGCCAGGATAGTGCTGGCTCGCTGGGACGCCGGCTGCAACCGTACCTCGGGCGCCGCCACCGCCGATCCGCTTTTGCCCAAGGTGGGCGGCTGTGTGGCCCTACAATACGCCCTGGCGTGCGCCCGGCTGGTGCTGCTGCCGGACGTGTGGGGCCGGGAGCGGGTGCCCAGGCGCACGCGGGCGCCGCTGCGGGCGTGGTGGGAGGCGTACGTGGCGGCGGCACAGCACCCCGAGGCGCTGCTGGTGGCGGTGCCCGAACGCCTGGACTACTCGGACTGGAAAAGAGGGCACACGGGTGGGTCGAATTGGGGGATGGGATGGACTGCATGCTGCCGTGTGAGACGGTGCAGTTGCGGGGACACAGTAAGGCAGGTACTAGCAAAGGGTGAAGCAGTGGCTAAATGAGACATTATGGCAGGCTGCGGATGTGAGCTGTTGATGCACTGAGAGGACTTAACTGAAGCAGAATATAACTAGATGTGTTGGCTGGCCGTGCGCTCCCGTGTGTGCTGTCGGGTTGGCCTAGGCATATTTGCGTTTATAACACTCCCGGTGATTCCTATCCTTGCGGTATGCTGTGCAACCGGCGTCGCTCTGCGATGCTTCCCCAGGTTTCCATTACCGGCCCTCCGCCGACGCCTCCGCGGCTCTGGCTGCGGGCCTGCTGCCGTGCATGACTCAGCAGGTGACGCGCATGGGGGCGGGCAGGGACCGTGGCGGCGCCTTGTGGTGCCCCCCAAACAACTTCCCGGGCGCTAATTACTGCTTGGCGGAGGTGGCCTTGTTCGGTCCGCTGGGGCAGGTGGGAGAGCTGCTGTCAGCCCTAGGCCGGCGGCTGCGTCTGGCGGTGGGGGAGCTACAGCTGGCGGCGGCGGGGCGCCGTGGCAGCGGCAGGAGCGTGGCGGTTCTGGGGGGCGCGGTGCATGAAGCTCTCCGGATTATATCATATCTTTTTCATATCCTGTTGGGGGCAGGTATACGCCGCCTGGCGTCTGCGTGCGGCACGGACACTGACTGCGAGGCGGCGGCGGCGGGGTTTGCGGAGCGCCTGGGAACGCGGCTATCGGTGGTGGCGGCTGAGCTGCTGCCTGCGGTCTCGCACGCGGTGCAGGGTTGTGCGGAGCTGATGGGGAGCCTGGCGGCGGTACGGCACGAGGGGCGGAGGGACGGAGGTGGTGATCCGGATCAAGGTGCCAGCCTCCCACAGGTGGTGCGCAGAGTCACACGCACATGCTACGGGCCCGCTGCTACTGCCCTCGTGTATGCGGTTGTGCTGCTGGTGAAGCTTGTGCTGCTGGCGAAGCAGGGCGACGAGCGTGCTGCAGTGCAGCCGTCAGGCGGCGGGGCCGATGGCGGCTGCGGCGGGGGCGGGGGCACCGGCGGGGGCGACGCGCCGTGGCGGCAGCTGCTGCTGCGGGACATGCAGCTGATGGAGCTGCTGGGGGCGTGCGTGGAGCTGTACTGTCAGGCGGAGGCGGAGGCGGGCGCGCAAGGCGTTAGCCTGGGGGACAAGGCCGCCCTCGCTACATTACGCGACAGCCTGGTCCGCGCGCTGCCGCCGGCTGCCGCTGCTTTTCCGGGGGAGTTCCGTGCGGCGGTTAGCGGGGTGAGTGCAGGTGCAGCGGCTGCGGCTGCGGCGGTGGGGGCAGGGGCGCAGGCCGGTGGCACCCGAGAGGCCGGTGGGGACGGCAGCGGTGCTGGGAGCCGCGACGCCCCGCCCTGCATCTCCCTCCCGCACGTGCGGGAGCTGCTCTTGGGGGCGGCGGAGGACGAAGAGGGTGGGTCGTGGGCGCTGGGTGTTGTGGATGACCTGTTGGGCGGCTGGGAGCCGACGATTGAGAACGTGGAGGAGCTGGTGTGCGCAGCTTGGCAGGAGTTATGGGAGGAGCCTGAGCACACGTGGCGCGTGTTTGATGTGATGCTGACGCCAGGGGAGGCGC
>VFQN01001995.1_pt1 | contig 32617 bp, 30 predicted proteins | sample 3512371 | NCBI WGS metagenome assembly VFQN01 (sample SAMN10412370, study PRJNA504923) | tailings metagenome | isolation source: Replicate 2 from Balatoc abandoned mine | place: Philippines: Itogon, Benguet | collected 2017-08-28 | reverse complement strand
AGCGGCCGCGTCCGGTCGGGTCAAGGACGGCCGGGAGAAATGCGCAGGCAGGCTGGCGGAACCGGCCGTGCCGTCCGGCGCGGTCGGGACTACGGCCCCTGATGTGGAGTCCATTCCGAGCGGCGCAATTCGTACCAGACTTCACCCTGGTCGGAGCCCGGGATTGAGACGGAAAAGTCGGGGAAGTCCGTGCGGACGTGCGCCATGCCGATCTTCTCCATCACGCGGCGCGAGCCATGGTTTACGGCCATGGTGCAAGCGGTGATCCTGTCATACCGCGCGTAGCCGAAGCCCCATTCGACGAGCGCCCGAGCTCCTTCCGATGCCAGTCCCTGGCCCCAATCCTCCCGACGCAGGCGATAACCCAGCTCGGCCAGCGTCTCCGTCTCCGGAAACAGGCAGAACCACCCGATGAACGCATTGGTAGTCGTTCGCCGCGCTGTCCAAACATAGGGCTCGGCTCCTCTCGGCATCAGGAACGTCACGTCCTTCGGATCTGTATTCTCGTGGTCGACGGCACCGCCATTGAGGAACCTCATCACCTCCGGATCGCGTTCGAGAGCGATGAAGTCGGCGCGGTCCTCGGGGCGGCAAGCACGCAGGGTGAGAGTCGTCGTCTGCAACACGGTCATGACAGAGGTCCGAAGCGTGGTCCGTTCCGAGTGTCCATTTCCAGGCGACTCGGGCGAGGAACGATAAGACAAGCTTGTCGCCGCCCCGTCCAACGGGTTCAATGCCTTCGGGGAGAAACGCGCACGCATGCTGGTCGAACCGGCTGTCCTGGCCCTGTCGCTGGCCTATCTGGGGCTGCTGTTCGCCGTGGCCTTTTTCGGCGACCGGTATGCGCGCGACTGGTCGCGCAATTCCGTGGCGCCGGTGGTCTATGGCCTGTCGCTGGCCATCTACTGCACCTCCTGGACCTTCTACGGCGCGGTCGGCCGGGCGGCGACGTCGGGCATCGACTTCATCCTGATCTATACGGGCCCGGTTCTGGTCGTGACCCTGGGCTATCCGATGCTCGCCAAGATGGTGCGGGTGGCCAAGCAGCACAACGTCACTTCGATCGCCGACTTCCTGGCCTCGCGCTACGGCAAGAGCCGCGCCGTCGGCGTCACCGCCACACTCTTCGCCACGGTGGGCGTGCTGCCCTACATTGCGCTGCAGCTGCAGGCGGTGTCCTCGTCGTTCCGCACCATCGCGGCGCCCCTGCCGTGGAGCGGCGGCGCGCCCGGCGTGGTGCATGCCGACACATCCCTGATCGTGGCGGCGCTGATGGCGCTGTTCACCATCCTGTTCGGGGTGCGCAACGTGCAGGCCTCCGAGCAGCATCGCGGCATGATGCTGGCCATCGCCTTCGAATCGGTGGTGAAGCTGCTCGCGCTGCTGGCGGTCGGGCCCTTCGTCGTCTGGTTCCTGTTCGACGGGCCGGCCGACATGGTCGGCCGCCTCGCCGAGGTTCCGGCCGTGGCCGAACGGCTGACGCGCGAGGCTTCGCCGCTCACCTGGGTGGTGATGTCGCTGCTCTCGGGGATGGCCTTCCTCTGCCTGCCGCGCCAGTTTCACGTCGCCGTCGTCGAGCACGACCATCCCGCGAGCCTCAGGACGGCGCGCTGGCTGTTTCCCGCCTATCTCGTCCTGATCAACCTCTTCGTCATCCCGATCGCGGCGGCGGGCCTGCTGCTGCTCGGCCCGAGCGTCAGCCCCGACCTCTACGTGCTGCAGCTGCCGCTGGTCGGCGACGAAAGTTGGCTGTCGGCCTTCGTCTTCATCGGCGGGCTCTCCGCCGCGACCTCGATGGTGATCGTGGCCTGCATGGCGCTGTCGGGCATGATCGGCAACGAACTGCTGATGCCGTACCTGCTGCGCCGGCAGGCCGGCGTCGTGCGCGACATGGGTCCGCTGGTGCTGCTGGTGCGCCGCGCCGCCGTCGTGCTGATCCTGATGGCGGGCTACGCTTACGAGCGAATCATCTCGGGTTACCTGCCGCTCGCCTCGATCGGGCTCATCTCCTTCTGTGCCGTCGCCAATTTCGCGCCCGGCCTCGTGCTCGGCCTCTACTGGCAGCGCGCCCACCGGTTCGGCGTGGTGGCGGGGCTGGTCGGCGGCTTCGTCGTGTGGCTCTACGCGCTTCTGCTGCCGACCCTGCGCCAGGGGTTGGGCGCGAATGAATCGCCGGCAGCCCCGTTCATGCCGCGGCTGCCGGAGTCCCTGGCCACGCTCGATCCGGTGCTGCAGGGCTTCCTGGCCTGCCTCGCCGTCAACACGGCGCTTCTGGTCGGGGTCTCGCTGCTGGTGCGGCCGGTGGGCCGCGACCGCGAGCAGGCGGATGCCTTCGTGCTGGGGGCCGAGCCGGCGCCGCCGTCGCGGCGGACGCCGGCCGACGCCGCCCGCATCGAGGAGCTGCGGCAGCTGCTGGCGCGCTTCGTCGGCGTCGAACGAGCGGCCCGCGTGCTCTCGGGCGAACTGTCGATGGAGACGGCACTCGCGCGGACCGAACGCATGCTGTCGGGCACTCTGGGCGCCGCCTCGGCGCGCGTGATCGTGGCCGCGTCGGTCCGGCGCGGCCGGCTGCTGACGCGCAGCGCGCGCGCCATCATCGACGAGGCCTCGGAGGCGATCCGCTACAACTACGAGATCCTGCGCAACACGCTCGACCATGTCGGCATGGGGATCGCCGCGTTCGATCGCGAGGGACGCCTGGAGATCTTCAATGACCGCTTCGCCGCGCTGCTGGCGCTGGACGACGATGCCGTGGCGGTCGGCGCCACGCCGCGCGAGTTCGGCGCCACGCCCGACGTCGTCGATCTGCTGCGCCGGCCCGAGTCGCCGCAGACGCACGAGATCGCCACGCGCGACGGCCGCGTGATCGAATTGCGCCTCGATCCTCTGCCCGAGGACGGGTTCGTCGCCACCTGCAACGACGTGACGGCCCGCGTACGCATCGCCGAGGCGTTGCGCGACAGCGACGGTCAGCTGCGCCGCGCCGCCGAAACGCTGGAGCAGCGGGTGGCCGAGCGCACGGCCGAGCTGGAGGCGAGCCGCGCCGAGGCCGAGGCGGCCAATCTCGGCAAGACGCGTTTCATCGCGGCGGCGAGCCACGACCTGCTGCAGCCGCTGCACGCCGCGCGCCTGTTCACGGCGGCGATGATCGACCGCGATCCGCGCAACGATCTCGGCGGCAAGATCGATGCCAGCCTGGGTGCCGTCGAATCGCTGCTCGATGCGCTGCTCGACATCTCCAAGCTCGATGCCGGCGCCTTCAAGCCCGAGAAGCGGCCGTTCGCGCTGCAGCCGCTGTTCGAGTCGCTGGGCACCGCCTTCGCGCCGACGGCTGCCCGAAACGGCGTCGAGCTGGCGATCGCGCCGACCTCCGCCTTCGTCGACACCGATCCGGCCTTCCTGCGCCGCATCCTGCAGAACCTTCTCTCGAATGCACTGCGCTATGGCCGCAGCGAGGGACGGCCCGCGAGGGTGCTCTTGGGCTGCCGCCGCGCGGGCGACGCCTTGCGCATCGAGGTGAGGGACAACGGGCCGGGCATCGCGGCCGACAAGCAGGCGGTGATCTTCGACGAGTTCGTGCGATTGCAGCCCGAGGACGAAGGACCGCGCGAGGAGCGGGGGCTGGGCCTCGGCCTTGCCATCGTCGAGCGCATTGCGCGCATGCTCGACCTGCCGGTCGCCCTGTCCTCGGCGCCGGGCCGCGGCTCGACCTTCTCCGTCACCGTACCGAGGGTGGCTGCAGTGGAGATCGTGCCCAGTGCCGCGCCGGCGCCGCAGCCGATGCCGTCGATCGAAGCCGAGAGTTTCGTCCTCTGCCTCGATAACGAGGCGCGGGTGCGCGAGGCGATGGCGGCGCTGCTGGGCGGCTGGGGCTGCAGGGTCGAGACGGCGGCCACCGAGGCCGAGGCGCTGGCAGCGGTGGCGCGGGTCGGCCGCCTGCCCGACCTGGTGCTGGCCGACCTGCATCTCGACGAGGGCGCCGACGGGCTCGCGGCGGTGGTGGCCCTGCGCCAGGCCTGGGGCCACACCGTACCGGCCGCCCTCGTGACCGCCGATCGCGATCCGACCTTGCGCCTGCGGGCGCGGGCGCGGCAGATCGAGCTGCTGCACAAGCCGGTGAAGCCGGCGTCCCTGCGGGCCCTGCTGAGATTGCGCAGCGCCGCGGTGGGGCGTCTTACTGCCTGATCGTGTCCGTCGGCATCGCGAGCCCGCGAGCCTCGATGACGGCCTGGGTTCGCGAGCGAACGCCCAGCTTGCGCAGGATCACCGTCACGTGCGCTTTCACGGTGGCTTCGCCGACCCCGAGCTTGTGGGCGATCTGCTTGTTCTGGTCGCCCTGTACCATCAGCGCCAGTACGCGCCACTGCTGCGGCGTGAGCTGCGCGGCGCGCTGGGCGAAGCTGTCGCCGGCCACGGCATCCGGCGGCGCGAAGATCTCGCCGTCGAGCACGGCGCGCACGATGCCCGCGATCTCGTCGAGCGAGGCCGACTTGTCGATATAGGCCGAGGCACCGAACTCGTAGGCACGCTGCACGACGCCGGCTTCGCGCGCCGCCGAGACGATGATGATCGGCACGGTCGGGTGCTCGGCCCGCAGCCGGGCGAGCCCGGTCAGCCCGTCCATGCCCGGCATGTCGAGGTCGAGCAGCACGGCGTCGGTGTCGGGCTGCCGGTCGAGCGCCGCCTGCGCCTGGGCCAGCGTGCCCGCCATGCTGAACTGTGCGCCGGCGAACGTCTGGCCGAGCGCCGACGCCAGCGCGTCGCGGACCATCGGATGGTCGTCGGCTACCAGGAAGCGTTCGCTGTCGGCCATGGCGGCAGGGTGGCCATTGTCATCGCCAGTATCAAGCCGGTTGTTCGGGCCGGCGGTTGCTCAAGGTTCGTTGCACGAAGTCGGAGATCGTGGTGACTGTCTGGAGCGCCCTGGCCAGCCGATCCGCGCCGCGCCGGCCCAGGCGGCGGAGCTCGACGTGGTTCGATGGGAGCCGCCCGGCGGCAATGTCGGCGATCTGCTGGTCGAGGATCGCCTCGACGAGGACGGCCCGAGCGGCGGCCAGCTCGCCCGCCATGTCGGCCGCCACCCCGGCCTTTGCCGCGGCGCCGGCGAGCCGTGCATCGGTGCCGGGCGCGGCGATCCTCCAGGCGAGCGCGGCAACGCGGGCGCCGGCGACCAGCGGAAACAGCCCGTGACGCTTGAGGTCGATGCGCCCGTTTTCGGTGCGCAATCGATTGAACCAGCCGAAGGCACCGCTGCCGTCGCCGCCAGCCTCGGCGAGCAGGCGGAGGAACAGCGGCGAGCCGGACGCCGCGATCATCGCGTGTCGACGCAGCTCGGCAGCGAGGCGCCGTTCACCCGCGACCGGAACGAAGTCGTAGAAGATGTCGACGTTGAGAAGCGCACCGGGCTGTGGCTTGTCGACCCAGTGCTCGACCCTTGCTCGCCAGATGGAGGGCGTGCCACGAAAGGCCACGTTTCGCGCCATCACGCCTCCGGCACAGAGTGGTATGCCAGCCGTCGCGAGCATCTCATTGAGCCGGTCGGCGAACGTCCCGAACCACGGATCGTGCTCGTCTCCCTCGTGGATCAACGCATTGTCCTGGTCGGCCGCGAGCAGGGATTCGCCTCGGCCCGCCGAGCCCAGCACCAGCAGGCACCAGGGCGCGGGCGTCGGTGCAGGCATGCTGGCGGCCGCGAGGGCTGCGGCGCGGGCCGTTAGATCGCACACGATGCCGGAAACAGCAGCCGAGACCTGCACGGCCGGTACCTCCTCGGCACGCAGGTCGGCGGCAAGGGACGACAGCTTCCCGTGCGCCTCGCGTAGCGCGACCGCTTCGCTCGCCTGCTCGATCTCGTCGCCGAGGGTAAGAGCGAGCGTCGCGCGCTGCTTGAGCAGCGCTCCGGCTGTGAGCATCCCCACGGCGCGACCGTCGTCGTCGACCACCGCCAGATGCCGCACGCCGTGGCGTGACATCCGGCCAATCGCCCGGTAGGCCAGTGCGCCCGAGCCGACCGTGTGGACGGGGCTGCTCATGACTTCGCCGACCTGCCGAGAAAGCCGTGCCGGATCCGTCGCGACGATGCGCAGGATGTCACGTTCGGTCAGGATTCCGCTGGGGCGGCCCTGCTGGTCGACGGCGACGACGGAGCTGATCCCCCGCGCGCTCATGAGGCGCGCTACGTCGGCAACGGTCGCCTCCGGCAAGGCCGAGACCAGGGGCGCCGACATGAGCTCGGCCACGCGGTGGCGATAGGGAAAGCTGTCGATTCTGCGCAGCGAGTCGGTGCGCATGGCTTCAGGCAAGCGGCCCGCGCTGCAGGCCCACCGCACCGCCCAGCGTGGCATGCTGCTGGCTGCGCAGCCGGTGGGCGATCGCGACGAAGAGATCGGCCGCCATCAGGGCGTCGCCGGCGGCCGTGTGCCGTTCGCCGCGCGGCCTTGCCCCGAGGCGCGCCAACAGATCGACGAGATCCAGACGATCGACCGGTAGCCCCAGTCCGGCTGCCATTGCGGCGGTATCGAGGCTTGCCGGCTCCTGCCACGGCTGGCCGATCCGGCGCGCTTCTGCCGCGAGAATCGCGAGATCGAAACCGATGTGGTGGCCGACGACGACGCGACCGGCCAGCGCCGCCGTCAACTCTTCCCAGACATCCGCAATGGACGGCGCGCCGGCCACACGCCGGGCGTCGATCCCGTGAATGGCCGTCGCGCCGGCAGGGATGGGAACGAGCGGGTCGACGAGGAGGTCGAGTTTCGGATGCGGTTCGACGTCGAGGCCGGTTGCTATGTTGATGACGGCGAAGGACACGATGCGGGCCGACCTGATCTCCAGTCCGGTGGTTTCGCTGTCGATGGCGACCATCTCGAGTGACTCGAGAGGCGTATGGCGCGGCGTTCGCGGCCGCTGGCGCCTGCGTCGGCTGGCGAGGAAGCGATCGAAGATTTCCGCGATGATCATGCTGCGGGGCCGAGCGCCTTCCGCAACGCATCGGCGTCGAGGCGGCGAGGCAGGCGATCGTTGAACGAGATCAGGCCGAACGTCACGGCCGCGGCCAGCACCTGGCGCTCTTCTTCGGCGTTCTTCGACCGGGCCGGCACGAATTCGTGGATCAGCACCCCCGTCCTGTGTCCCATGGCCTTGAGGTCGGGCCGATGGTCGGAGGAGACACCGGCAAACCGGCTGAGCAGGGCCGCATGGCGATCGCTCCAGCCGTCGGGTCGATGGACCGGCGCCGGATACTCGCCCAGCGCGTCGGCGTAGATCCGGACCAGCGCCGGATCGAGGTCGGGGCCGCCGTCGAGAAAGGACCGCACGACGAACGTCATGTCGGCGGCGATCGCGGCGAAGGCTTCCCAGCGGCAGACGGCGAAGGCGTCGTTGAAGGCGGGATCGCCGAAGGCCGACTGGCCGAACCAGGCGAGCGTGTTGCGCGAGAATTCGTAGGTCGACCGCTGCGCGACGTAGGACGCCTCGCCGCTGACGAAGCGCGTGAGCTGCGCGCGTGAGCGGATGCGCGTCGGAAAAAGATAGCTCTTGAGCCCTGCCAGCATCTGCGTCTCGTCGGCCGCGCGGCCTGTGAATGGATATTCGACTAAGGTAGGGGGTCTCCCCGCACTGACAGTGAATCACGATTGATGTACATTCACGCAGTCTGAGTAAACGACAAGCAAGAAACAAGGCGCCCGAACGACCGGGCGATGGGGAGTAAGCGTACAGTCGGGGAAAACCCCAACTCATCGCAACGGTGATGGTTCAGCGGCGCCTCCAACGTGTCCTTGGAGGAACGAGCGCATGGCGGAAAGCAGACTGACGGCCTCGCAGCAGGCCGCATACTGGGAAAAAACCAAGCGGCTGATGCTGGTCATCCTCGCCGTATGGTTCTTCTTCAGCTTCGTGATCCACTTCTGGGCGCCACAGCTCAACCAGATCCGGATCATCGGATTTCCGCTGGGCTACTACATGGCGGCCCAGGGCTCGCTGATCGCCTTCGTCCTGATGTGCGTCTGGAACGCCAAGGCGCAGGACCGGATCGATCACGAATTCGGCGTCCAGGACGAGTGACGGGGGAACGACCATGGCAGCCATCCAAGGCGGGTTTCTCGCCAATCTCGGGCGCATCTACGCCCTCTACACCGGCACCTTCATCGGGTTCACGCTCTTCATCGGCCTCCTCGAACTCATGGGCGTGCCGAACCGGATCCTCGGCTATCTCTTTATCTTCCTTACGCTCGGCGTCTACGCGCTGATCGGCTGGCTGGCGAGGACCGCCGAGGTCAGCGAATACTACGTCGCCGGCCGTTCCGTTCCCGCCTTCTACAACGGCATGGCCACCGGCGCGGACTGGATGAGCGCCGCCTCGTTCATCGGCATGGCGGGTTCTCTCTACTTCGGCGGCTATAGCGGCCTCGCCTTCGTCCTGGGCTGGACGGGCGGCTACGTGCTGGTCTCGATCCTGATGGCGCCCTACCTGCGCAAATTCGGGCAGTTCACCGTGCCGGACTTCTTCGGCGTCCGCTACGGCGGCAACACCGCGCGCGCCCTTGCGGTCGTGGTGCTGATCGCCGCGTCCTTCACCTATGTCGTGGCGCAGATCGCCGGCGTCGGTATCATCACCGCGCGCTTCCTCGGTATCCCGTTCCAGGTCGCCTGCTTCGTCGGCCTCCTCGGCATCCTGCTCTGCTCGATGCTGGGCGGCATGAAGGCGGTGACATGGACGCAGGTGGCCCAGTACATCATCCTGATCATCGCCTACATGATCCCGGTCGTCGTGCTGTCGGCCAAGATCACGGGCGTTCCGATCCCGCAGTTCATGTACGGCCAGGCACTCGAGAAGATCGAGGCTCTCGAAAAGACGCTCGGCGTCACGCAGCCCTATACGGCGGCGTTTGTCGACGCCAAGGGCGCCTACAGTCCGACGGCGATGTGGAACTTCTTCGCGCTGATCCTCTGCCTGATGGTCGGCACGGCGTCGCTGCCGCACGTCCTGATGCGCTACTTCACCACGCCGTCGGTCAAACAGGCGCGCGATTCGGTGGCGTGGTCGCTGTTCTTCATCTTCCTGCTCTACTTCACGGCGCCGGCCTACGCGGCCTTCGCGAAGCTGGAAGTCTATCAGAACGTGATCGGCCAGCCGATCGCCAGTCTGCCGGCCTGGGTTACCTCGTGGGGCAGCATCGGCCTGGCCGGTGCCTGCGACGCGGCCAATGCGGTAGATACCTTCGCGCTCTGCAAAGGCGTGACCGGCAATGGCGACGGCATCCTCCAGCTCTCGGAGTTCCGACTGCATACCGACGCCGTCGTGCTGGCGACGCCGGAAATCGCCGGCTTGCCCTACGTTATCTCCGGGCTGGTCGCGGCCGGCGGCCTTGCCGCCGCGCTCTCGACCGCGGACGGCCTGCTGCTCGCGATCGCCAACGCGCTCAGCCACGACATCTACTACAAGATGATCGACCCCAACGCCGACACCAAGCGTCGCCTGATCATCAGCCGAGTGCTCCTCGCGGTGGTGGCGGTGGTCGCGGCCTACGTGGCCGGGACGTTCGGTGCGAACATCCTGTTCCTCGTGTCGTGGGCCTTCTCTATGGCGGCCGCCGGCTTGTTCGCTGGCCTGGTGCTCGGCATCTGGTGGAAGCGCGCCGGCAACGCGGCTGGCGTGTGGGGCGTCATCGGGGGCTTCGGCGTCTGCATGTTCTTCCTGATCGCCACCGAATTCTACGGGCCTTGGGTCAAGGAGAGCATGAGCTGGCTGGGCGACGTCAATATCGTGAAAGTCCGCGGCCGAGACGTTGCCTATATCTGGGGCATCAACAACATCTCGGTCGGCATCTTCGGCATCCCGGCGGCATTCATTTCGATGCTGATCGCGGGACTGGTTGCAAAGCCGGCCTCACCCGAGATGCAGGACTTCATAGACTCGATCCGCATCCCCGCGGGTTCGGTGCGCAACGCCGAAGCGGCCCATTGACGGCCGCCGCGATCCAATGAGAGTGAGGGCGGGGCGCAAGCCTCGCCCTTTCCATTGGGACCATGAACCAACCCGATTTCTTCTGGGGCTATCTGCCCTTCTGGATCGTGAACTACGGGCTCTCGCTCGTGGCCTGGGCCTGCATCGGGCGCTGGATGCTCGCGTTCTTCGTGCCGGCCCTGCAGCCGCAGAACTACATCTGGCGATCCTTCGTCTGGCTCACCGACTGGGCGATCGTCGCAGTCGGATTCGTCACGCCGGCCTCGCTGGGGCAACGCTGGCTGCCCCTCATCACCGCGTTCTGGCTGTTCTGGGTGCGCACCGGCTTCTATTTTGCCATGGCGTCCGCCGGCCTCACGCCGCGCCTTGCGGGCGGAGGCTGAGATGCTGCGCCACCAGGTCTTCGCCCTCGTTCTCGGCCTTGCCGTTTTCAACGGCATCCTCTCCCCGTTCGTCTACCTGATCGCGGCCTACAGCATCGTCTGGGCGCCGCCCTGGCTGCCGAACGATCCCAGCATCACGTTCTACTTCTCGAGCCTGATCGTGGCGACGACGACGCTTCTCTTGTCGGGCGTGCCGGCCGCCCTGATCGAGCGTGCGATTCCCGCCTCGCGCGAGGCGCCCGGCCCGAACTGGGTGTGGGCGCTGGTCGCACTCGTGCTCTGCTTTCCCGCTCTGGTCCGTGTCTTGCTCATGTCAGGTGCGGTGCAATAGGCTGGTCACAGAGGGCCCGCATGGACAGGATCGAGTATCTCGCGGATGTCATCGTGCGTCGCGGCTGCGGCTTCGCGCTGCTGGCGATCTGCATGGTCATGCTCGGCCTGTCCTACGACCTGCTGCTCTGCCTGAAGTCCGGAGCAGTCCTCCAGGCGCTGCACGGATCTGTCCTCGGCCTGTTCGCCTACAACGCGCCGAGGTGGAATCACAAATCGACCGAGCTCTGGGTGCTCCTGAACAAGGGAGCCGATCTTCCGCCGAACTATCCGCCCGAGCAGCTTCTCGAGGTGCTTCGCAAGACCTACCTCCGCTACGCGGAGATGGCCGGCGTCGTCACGCTGGCGCTTTGCATCGGTGCTGCCATCGTCTGGGCCGTCCGCGGCTGAAGCCGCACACCCTCTGACATTTCGCAGGGGCCGTTCGACCTTCGTCGTACAGGACCTTGGTCGAATTGCCGGTGCACCGCAGCACGCACTACACGCGACTCTAAGCAATCGAACTCAACGCGATTGTCATAAGGGAGAAAACGCACATGGCTGTAGCAGGCACAGCAGACGACCATTCGCGTCCGATGACGCGAGAGGAGAGGAAGGTCATCATCGCCTCCTCGGTCGGCACCGTCTTCGAATGGTATGATTTCTATCTCGCGGGTTCGCTGGCGGCGAACATCGCCGCGAACTTCTTCACCGGCGTCAATCCGACGGCCGCCTTCATCTTCACCCTGCTGGGCTTCGCGGCGGGCTTCGCGGTCCGTCCGTTCGGGGCGCTGTTCTTCGGCAGCTTGGGCGACCTGATCGGCCGCAAGTACACGTTCCTCGTCACGATGACCCTGATGGGCATCGCGACCTTCGTGGTCGGCCTGCTGCCCGGTTACGCCTCGATCGGCATCGCGGCGCCGATCCTGTTCATCGCCTGCCGGTTGCTGCAGGGCCTCGCGCTGGGTGGCGAATACGGCGGTGCGGCGACCTATGTCGCCGAGCACGCGCCGCAGGGTCGCCGCGGCTTCTACACGTCGTGGATCCAGACCACCGCCACCGTCGGCCTGTTCCTCTCGCTGCTGGTCATCCTGGCGCTGCGCCTGTCGCTGACGCCGGAGCAGTTCGCGGCCTGGGGCTGGCGCGTGCCCTTCCTGGTCTCGATCCTGCTGCTGGCGGTATCGATCTGGATCCGCCTGCAACTCCAGGAGTCGCCGGCGTTCCAGCGCATGAAGGCCGAAGGCAAAGGCTCCAAGACCCCGCTGCGCGAGGCGTTCGGCGTCTGGAAGAACGCCAGGATCGCGCTCATCGCCCTGTTCGGCGGCACCGCCGGCCAGGCGGCGGTCTGGTACACGGGCCAGTTCTACGCCCTGTTCTTCCTCACGCAGACGCTGAAGCTCGACGGCACGACCTCGAACATCGTGATCGCGGTGGCGCTGGCCATCGGCACGCCGTTCTTCATCTTCTTCGGCTGGCTGTCCGACAAGATCGGCCGCAAGCCGATCATCCTGGCGGGCTGCGCGCTGGCCATGGTGACCTACTTCCCGCTGTTCCACGCGCTCACCAACGCGGTGAACCCGGCGCTCAACGCCGCGATCGAGAAGTCGCCGGTCACCGTGATCGCCGATCCGAACGAGTGCTCGTTCCAGTTCAATCCGACCGGCACCGCCTCGTTCACCAGCTCGTGCGACATCGCCAAGTCGTTCCTCGCGCGCAATGCGGTGAGCTACTCGAACCAGGCCGCCCCGGCCGGCACGCCGGCCCAGATCAAGATCGGCGACAAGGTCATCACCTCCTTCGACAAGGCGAAGGCGGGGGCCGAGGGCGCGGCCAAGGAGCGGGCGTTCAACACCGAGGCGACCGCGGCCATCCGCGCCGCCGGCTATCCGGCCGCGGCCGACAAGACCCAGGTCAACATGACCATGGTCATCGTCATCCTGACGATCCTCGTCATCTACGTGACGATGGTCTACGGCCCGATCGCGGCCATGCTGGTCGAGCTCTTCCCGACCCGCATCCGCTACTCCGGCATGTCGCTGCCGTACCATATCGGCAACGGCTGGTTCGGGGGCTTCCTGCCGCCGACCGCCTTCGCCATCGTGGCGGCGACCGGTAACATCTACTCGGGCCTCTGGTACCCGATCGTGGTGGCGGGCATGACCCTGGTGGTCGGCCTGCTGTTCATGCCGGAGACCAAGGACCGCAACATCTACGCCGACGACTGACGCGCCGTCTGCGACAAAAAGGAGCCGGCGGCCCGCAAGAGCCGCCGGTTTCTTTTTTGATGTTGGGCCCGGCTCCGGTACAAATCGCGCCATGAAGCTCGAAGCCATTGCCATCGGTAAGAACCCGCCCGACGACCTGAACGCCATCATCGAAGTGCCGATCGGCGGCGAGCCGATCAAGTACGAGATGGACAAGGAAGCCGGCACCCTCGTGGTCGACCGCTTCCTCTACACGCCCATGCGCTACCCCGGGAATTACGGGTTCGTGCCGCACACCCTGTCGGACGACGGCGACCCGATCGACGTGCTGGTGGCCAACACCCGTCCGATCATCGCCGGCGCCGTGATCAACGTGCGCCCGATCGGCGTGCTGCGCATGGAGGACGATGGCGGCGGCGACGAGAAGATCATCGCCGTGCCGTCGCCCAAGCTGACGCAGCGCTATGTCCACGTGAAAAACTACACCGACCTGCCTGAAATCACGCGCCACCAGATCGAGCACTTCTTCATCCACTACAAGGATCTCGAGCCCGGCAAGTGGGTGAAGCTGCTCGGCTGGGGCGACGTGGACGAGGCCAAGCAGCTCATCACGGAAGCGATCGAGCGGGCCAAGAAAAAGCGCTGAACGGCCTGGCCCGCAGCCCGTTTCGCCAGCTGCGGGACGGGCGGTGGGATCGGTGCGACTTGCCGGCGATGCGGGCATCGTTTTCCTTTTGAGCTTTGGGCCGGCGTCCTTCAGAATTGTGCACGACGCGGCACGATCGCCGCGGCAGGGCGCGTTGCGGGGGGTGCGCTTGGGGAATCGTGGCTGGTCGGCGACACTCGTTGCCGGTTTGTCGCTGGCGTTCGCATGGCCGGCGGGGGCACAATCCTGGAACATGTACGGGAACGGCGGGTCGTTCTTCGTGCCGATCACCTTCGAACCCTATCCCGCCGGCGGGCCGGAGCAGGCGATGGTCAAGTTGACCCTCAATGGCGGCGGGACCAACAAGTTCATCCTCGATACCGGTTCGCTCGGCCTCGTGGCGACCAGCGAATTCTACACTCCCGGTCCAACGGACATGCTGCTGGCGCCCCATGCGGGCATCACCTACACGACCAGCGGCAACAGCCCATTGGGTTCGCTCTACCTCACGAACGTGGAAATCCGCGGCCAGGGCCACCAGTCGGTGACAGCCCGCGTGCCGATCCTGGCCTCGACGACCGGCTACTTTCACCAGCTCGGTGTCGGCTTCGACCGGCCGGGTATCCAGATCGGACCGAGCCTGGACGCGCTCAATACGCCAGCCAACAATTTCTGGAACATGAACCCGCTTCTGTCGCTGGTGAGCGGTCCCGGCGTGAGCACCATGCAGCCGGGCTACATGATCAATATGACGGGTCCCAATCCCGGCATTACGCTGGGCCTCACCAGCCAGAACACCAGTGGCTTTGCCTTGCAGCAGCTGGCAACCGGCGGCTCGCAGTCCTGGTACAGCATCGGCGGGATACAACACCCGGTGCAATGGACCTCTCAGAACGGTTCGGTCGTCGTCACGACCGGCGGCACCACCTACAATCTTGGCTCCATGAGCCAGCTGCCCGACAGTGGCATCTCCTACATGATCGTCACGGCGCCCGGCGGCGGCAGAGTGCCCGTCGGAACGAGCCATTGCAGCGATAACCCGGGGAACCAAACCAACTGCCTGCCGGCCGGCTCGAAGGTGCAGGTCTTCCTGCCTGGGCAGACTCAGCCAGCCTACAGTTTCGTGTCGATCGCCGAAGGGAACAACCCTCAGCCGAGCGTCGAGCCCTTCGGTGTGCAGGTCACGGAAGGGAGCCCGGGCTTCACCAATCTGGGGCGCACTTACTTCGAGAACCTCAACTACCTTTATGATCCGGTGAATGGCTTCGTCGGCTACCAGGCTTCCGGCGCTCCCGGCACGAACGGATTCATCATCCCGATGCTTGCGCTGCAGGGCACGCTGAACCTGTCGGACCAGTTCTGGACGGATTTCCCGACGTTCCTGATGAGCAATCTCACGGTGCAGCAGAACGGCTCCGGTATGCTCGAGGGGCCCATCACGGGTCCGGGCGGCCTGATCCTCGAGAGCGGCAATCTCACCCTGGGAGGTGCCGCGAACCATGCCGGCGGCACGACGGTGAACGGCGGGCTTCTCACCATCAGCCGGAGAGGGTCGATCACGGGCGATGTGACCGTCAACAAGGGCGGCCTCATCAACAATGGCACGATCGAAGGGGCGGGGCTGCTCACGGTCAATGCCGGCGGCAGCTTCGTGAACAACGGCACCGTCGGCGGCAGCCTGCTGACGATCAACGCCGGGGGCAGCCTCGTGAACAACGGCACGATCGACACGCTGCCGCTCCAGTGGCAGCTGAATCTGGGGAGTCTGACCAACAACGGCACGTTCAACGGCAACCTGATCAATGCCGGCGCGGCGGGCAACGCAGGCACGCTGGCGGGACCGGTGATCAACACCACCTCCGGCATGTTCACGAACACCGGCACGATCACCGGCGGCGTGGCCAACATGGGCCTGTTCACCAACAACGGGACCGTTACCAGCGGCCTCACCAACATGGGTCGCCTGTCGGGCGCCGGTACGATCGGCGCCGATCTGATCAACGCGGGTCTGCTGGCGCCCGGCAATTCGATCGGGACGATGACGGTCGCCGGCAACTACAGCCAGACCGGTGGCACCTACCAGGCCGAGGTCAATGCGTCCGGCCAGAGCGACCGGCTGAACGTCGCCGGCACGGCCACGATCGGGCCGGGCAGCACCGTGTCGGTCGCGCCGGAGCGCGGCATCTATGCGGCGCGCACGAAGTATACGCTGCTCAATGCGGCCGGGGGCGTCAGCGGCGCCTATGCTTCGGTATCCAGTCTCCTGCCCTTTCTGCAGCCCAGCCTCAGCTACGACGCGAACAACGTCTATCTGACCTTGCAGATCGGCGGCTTCGCGCGTGGTGCCCTGACGCCGAACCAGGCGGCTGTGGGCGCGGTGCTCGATGCCACGGCGCCCGCTGCGACGGGCGACTACGCCACCGTCGTCGGCGCGCTTGCGTCGCTCTCGTCGCAGCAGGGCCAAGCGGCGATGAACTCGATCAGCGGCCAGAACTATTCCGGGTTCTCCAGTTCGATGGTGCAGGGCACCCAGCTTTTCCTGAGCAACTTCGCGGGCCAGGCGGGCGGAGGCGGCAGCCTGGGCGGCTCGACCCGTGTGGCGCTGGCGGAAGCGTGTGACACCGCCTGCGATACGCCTGCATCGGCGCTATGGGGCGCGTGGGGCGGCGCGCTGGGCGGCCTGGGCACGATCAGCAATGGGGGCAGCAACAGCGGTGCGCTCACCTACAACGTGAGCGGCTTCGCGGGCGGCCTCGATCGGCTCGTGGCGCCGGGCCTGCGCATCGGCGCCACGGTGGGCTATCAGAACGGCAACCAGTGGGTCGGCGGCTTCAGCGGCAGCGGCAACTCGAACACGTTCCAGGCCGGCCTCTACGCCAACTACAGCGACGGCCCGCTCTATGCCGATGCAGTCGCGGGCTATGCCTACTCGGCCAACCAGATGTGGCGCAGCATCGCGATCCCCGGTCTCGCGCCGCGCACCGCCTACGGCCTCACCGGCGCCAACCAGGTCTTTGGGCAGATCGAGACGGGCTACCGTTTCGAACTCGGCGGGCTCGCCGAGGCCTTCGTGATGCCGTTCGTGCGGCTGCAGGCCTATACCGGCACCCAGAATGCCTTCACCGAGACGGGGGCGGGGTCGCTCAACCTGTCGGTGGCGCAGCAGACGACGAATTCGCTGCGCACGGTGCTGGGCGCGCAACTCGGCGGCTCGATGGACCTGGGCTGGCGCGATCGCCTCGCGATGAGGGTGCGGCTGGGCTGGAGCCATGAATATGCCGATACGGCTCGGCCGGTGACGGCCTCGTTCGCCGGAGCGCCGGTCGCGCCCTTCACGACCTACGGTGTGGCGCCGCAGCGCGATGGTGTCGTGCTGGGCCTGGCCGCGACGACCGCCGTCGCCGAGAGGATGAACGTCTACGCCCGCTACGAGGGCGAGGTCTCCGGGCAGGACAACGCCCATGCCTTCTCTGTCGGCGTTCGCATGACCTGGTAGGGGCCGCCAGCCCTTGCCGTCCGCCGTCCTTTTCCTATATCCACCGCCGGAAAATCCACCGCGAGGAAACCAAGCGCAATGAACGGCGACGGATCGGCAGCCGAGGGCGGCCCGGAAAAGCACCAGTTCCAGGCCGAGGTGGCCGAGCTTCTCAACCTGATGATCCATTCGGTCTATTCCGAGACCGACGTCTTCCTGCGCGAGCTGGTGTCGAACGCCTCGGACGCCTGCGACAAGGTCCGCTACGAGGCCATCGCCCGGCCGGAGCTGCTGGCCGGCGACGAGCGCCTGGCCATCCGCATCAAGCCCGATGCCGCCGCCAAGACCCTGACCATCGCCGACAACGGCATCGGCATGGACCGGCAGGAATTGATCGATAATCTCGGCACCCTGGCGCGCTCCGGCACCAAGGCCTTCCTCAAGGGGCTCAAGGACGCCAAGGACGGGCTGGGCCTGATCGGCCAGTTCGGCGTCGGCTTCTATGCCGCCTTCATGGTCGCCGACCGCATCGAGGTGACCAGCCGCCGCGCCGGTTCGGCGGAAGCCTGGACCTGGACCTCGGCGAGCGGCGCCGGCTTCGAGGTGGCGCCCGCCACGCCGGAGCAGGCGGCGCGGGTGTTGCGCGGCACGGAGATCGTGTTGCATCTCAAGGAGGACTCGGCCCGCTATCTCCAGGCCTACGAGCTGGAGCGCATCGTGCGGACCTATTCCGACCACGTGCTGTTCCCGATCGAGCTGATCGACGACAAGGGCGAGGCCCGGCAGATCAATGCCGCGAGCGCGCTGTGGCAGCGCCCGAAATCGGAAGTGAAGCCGGAGGACTACACGCAGGCCTATCGTTCGCTGGCGATGGCCTTCGACGAGCCGGCGCTGACCCTGCACTACAAGGTCGAGGGACGGCAGTCCTATGCGGTGCTGCTGTTCGTACCCAGCACGCCGCCGTTCGACCTCACCGATCCGGCGCGCAAGGGGCGGGTGAAGCTCTACGTCCGCCGGGTCTACATCACCGACGATGCCGAGCTGCTGCCGGCGTACCTGCGCTTCGTGCGCGGGGTGGTCGACAGCGAGGACCTGCCGCTCAACCTGTCGCGCGAGATGCTGCAGAACAATCCGCAGGTCCGCCAGATTCGCTCCGGTCTGGTCGGCCGCGTCCTGTCGGAACTGGAAAGCACGGCGACAAAGGATGCCGACGCGTTCGGCAAGATCTGGGAAACGTTCGGCCCGATCCTCAAGGAAGGCCTCTACGAGGACCATGAGCGGCGGGCCCAGCTCCTGGGTCTCGCGCGCTTCGCCTCGACCGCGGGCGACACGCCGCGCTCGATCAAGGACTACGTGGCCGACCTCAAGCCGAACCAGACCGAGATCTACTATCTCGTGGGCGACAGCCTCGACCGATTGAAATCCAATCCCAAGCTCGAGGCGGCGAAGGCCCGCGGCGTCGAGGTGCTCCTGCTGACCGATCCGGTCGACGCCTTCTGGACGACGCTGCCGCAGGAATTCGAGGGCAAGCCGCTGAAGTCGCTGAGCCAGGGCGAGGTCGATTTCGGCCTGATCCCGCTCGCCGACGAGGAGAAGGCCAAGGACGCCGGCGCCGAGACCGTCGAGGACGATGCCGCCGTGCTGGGGGCCGCGAAACAGGCGCTTGGGGACAAGGTGGCGGACGTGAAGGCCTCGACACGCCTGACCGACAGCGCCTCCTGCCTGGTGGCGAGCGCGCAGGGGCGGGATCGGGAGCTGGAGCGGCTCCTCGAACGCCAGAACCGCGGCAGCGGCGCCAAGCCCATCCTCGAGCTCAACATGAAGCACGCGATGGTCCGGGCGCTGGCCGCGGCGAAGAAGGAAGACCGCGCGCAGGACGTCGACGACCTCGCGAACCTGCTGCTCGACGAGGCCTGCATCCTCGACGGCGAGATCCCGTCCGATCCGGCCGCCTTCGCGCGGCGCCTCAATGGCTATGTGGTGCGGGCGCTGGGCGTCACTGCATCGACCTGAGCGCCGTCGTCATGTCCCGCTCATCGTCAGCCTGGGAAGGAACGTGACGATCCCGGGAAAGAGGGTGAACAGTCCCACGCAGGCGAAGTCCATGAGCACGAATGGCCAGACGTTGCGGAAGATCGCCTGCAGCGGGATGTCGGGCCGCACGCCGCTCACGACATAGCAGTTGAGGCCGACCGGCGGCGTCAGCAGGCCGACCTCTACCATCTTCACGACGATGATGCCGAACCAGATCGGATCGAAGTCGAGCTTCATCATCACGGGGAAGATGACCGGCAGGGTGAGAAGCAGCATCCCGATACCGTCCATGAACATGCCCAGCACCGTGTAGAGCACGATCACGAACAGCAGGACGAGGTAGGGCGACACGCCGATGGCGACGATCCAGTCGGAGAAGCTGCTGGAGACGCCCGCGAAGGCCAGGAAGCGCACGAAGATCAGCACGCCCCAGATGATCGAGAAGATCATCACGGTGAGCTTCACCGTGTCGAGCAGCGAGTCGAGGAGGCCGCGCCCGGTCAGCGAGCGCTTGAGCAGGGCCATGACGAAGACGATGAAGGCGCCCAGCGCGCCCACCTCGGTGGGCGTCGCCCAGCCCGTGTACATGCCGCCGATGACCGCACCGATCACGAACACGATGGGCAGCGCGTCCGGCAGCGTGACGAACCGTTCGCGCCACGGGATGCCGCGCACCGACTGGCCAAGCGCCGGATTGAGCTTGAACCGGACGACGATGATCGAGGCATACAGGACGGCGGAAATGACGCCGGGAATGAAGCCGGCCAGAAGCAGGCCGCCGATCGAGGTCTCGGTGATGATGCCGTAGACGACCATGATCGCCGAGGGCGGGATCAGGGACGCGAGCGTGCCGCCGGCGGCCACGACGGCGGCGGCGATGCCCGGTTGGTACTTGTAGCGAAGCAACTCGGGGATCGAGATGCGCGCGAAGACGGCGGCGGTCGCCGTGCTGGCGCCGGAGACGGCGGCGAAGCCCGCCGCGGCGAAGATCGTCGCGACCGCCAGGCCGCCCGGCATCCATCCCAGCCAGGCGCGTGCGCACCGGTAGGCGCCCTGCACGATCCCGGCATGATGGGCGAGGTGGCCGATCAGGATGAAGAGCGGCAGGACCGACAGCGCGTAATTCGTGGTGTCGGAGTAGGGGATGTGGCCGGCGATGCCGACGGCCTTGTCGAAGCCGCGCAGCGCCCACAGTCCGAAGAAGCCGACCAGGCCGGCGGCCACGAAGATGCGGATGCCGGCCACGATCATGACGGTGAGGGCGATCATGCCGATGATGCCGATCGTGATGGGCTCCATCAGGCGTCCTCGGGCAGATGCGATGCGACGGGTACGGCGATCGGTTCGGCCAGCGGATCGGCGACCAGCCGCACATAGGCCCAGATTTCGAGCGCGATCCGGAGCGCGAGGATGCTGAAGCCGATGACGGGAACCAGCTTCGAGGGCCAGGTCGGCCATTGCGTGTTGATCGTCGAATCGCCGATGTAGTAGGCGTTCTCGAAGAAGTGCAGGACACCCGGCAACAGCAGGACGATCAGGGCGAACGCGGCAATCGAGGCCATCAGCTCGGCGATCCACTTGCGGCGGCCCGTGAAGTGGCCGACCAGGATGTCGACCCTGATGTGGCCGGCCTTCCGATAGCAGAAGGAGATGGTGAGCAGGGTGTAGGTCGCCATGGTCTGCTCGATGAGATCGAGCTGGCCATAGAGCGGCGCGTTAAACGCCTTGCGCATGACCATTTCGGCGACGCCGATCCACATCACGCCGAAAATCACGACGCCGCCGATCACGGCCGTCGCGAACTCGACGACCTGCAGGGCGCGATCAAGACGGTCCAACAGGGCACCGCCCATCGCCTGGCCGGAAGAAGCCATTGCGGCCACGTGGGGTGCGCTCAGCTCTTCTTGAGCTTGGCCTTGGCCTTCTGCGCTTCGTTCAGGATGAGATCGAGCAGCTCCTGCGCGGGGACGCCCTTGGCGGCGTTTTCCGTGACCCACGCCTTCCAGACCGGCGCGGCGCCGACCTCCTGGAAGATCTTGAGTTCCTCCGGCGAATAGACGATCGCCTTGAGGCCCTTCTTCTCCCAGTCGGCCAGGTTCTTCTTGTCGGTCTCGCTATGCGCCTTGATCAGCGCCTGGTAGGCGAGAGGCTTGGCCTTTTCGAACAGCTCCTTGTATTGCGGCGGCAGCTTGCCGAAGGCATCGAGGGCGACGATCGTCGGGCAGTTGTTCGCGCCGGGCGACAAGTTCGTCGTGTACCACTTCGCGATCTCGGGGATCTTGTACGACGCGAAGGCGTAGGTGTAGGGGAACGCCGCGGCGCGGAAGACGCCACGCTCCATCGACGTGTAGACTTCCGGCGCCGGCACCGAGGTCGGGACGGCGCCGAGATTCTTCATGGCCGCGCCGGTGCCACCCAGCGCGCGCACGCGCATTCCCTTGAAGTCCGACATCTTGGTCGGTGCGTCGCCGGTCCCCATGAACTCCGACTGTGGCTGCAGCACCGACATCAGCACCATGGCGTTCCAGCGCTTGAACTCGTTCACGATGTAGGGGTTCTTGTAGAAGACATCGTGCACCATCGCATGGACCTCCGGGTCGGCCAGCGGCAGGCCGGGCAGGTCGAGTGCATTGATGCCGGGATGCTTGCCCGGATGGTAGCCGGTGCAGATCTGCGCCATCTCGAAGGCGCCCAGCTTGATGTTGTCGAGGTTGTCCGAGGCCTTCGACAGCGAATCGCCGTAGTGGATCTTGATGGTGAACTTGCCGTCGGTTTCCTTGCTGACATAGTTCGCAAGGGTCTCGATACCGGCGGTGAAAGCCCGCGGCGGTCCCCACACGGAGAGGTTCCACGAAACCTTGGGACCGTCCACGGCAAGTGCCGAGGTTGCACTGAGGCCGAGGATTACGCCAGCAACGCCGATACGGATCGACAGTACGCCCATCTTTGTCCTCCCTGTACTTGCTTGTGTATTGATTGGCGCCAGCATGGGCCTCGTTCAAATTCATGTCCACGGAGAATTTGCCGATGGATCGCGGACGCAGGCCTGCTGCTCGCGAGCCGGCATAAGACTTTTCGTTCCGGCGTGCAGTGGATTGGCGCGGATTGCCCTTGTCGGTGGAAGCGTCGTGCCCGAAGGCTTCGTCACGGGCGACGAGACTCATGCAACGAGGAAACATCATGTCCATGAACGGAATCATCCGGCGCCGCACTCTTCTGGGCGCGGCCGTCGCAACATTGGCGGCACCGGCCATCGGTCGCGCCCAGGCCTGGCCGAACAAGCCGGTGCGCGTGGTCAATGCATACAGCGCCGGTGGAACGGCCGATGTCGTCTGCCGCATCTACTGCCAGGCGCTGGGCGAGAAACTCGGCCAGAGCTTCACCGTCGACAACAAGCCGGGCGCGGCGGGCACCATCGCCGCCCAGATCGTGGCGCGCGCGCCCAACGATGGCTACACGATCCTCTACGATGCCACGGCGCAGTCGGTGAACCCGTCGTTGTTCGCGGGCAAGCTCTCCTATGACACCCAGCGCGATCTGCTGCCGATCGCCCAGACGATGCAGACGCCGGTGACGCTGATGCGCAACGCCCAGTTCACGGCGAAGACGGTGCCCGAGCTGATCGCGCTCGCCAAGAGCAAGCCGGGTGCGCTCGACTGCGCCTCGACCGGCGTCGGCACGGTGCAGCACGTCTCGCTCGAACTCCTGAACCAGAAGGCGGGCATCAAGATCAACCACGTGCCCTACAAGGAGATGGGCTCGGTCCGGAACGATCTGTTCGCCGGACGCATCCCGCTGCTGTTCAGCAACGTTCCCGGCACTGTGGCGCTGCGGTCCTCGAAGGACGTGAGTTGCATGGCCCACACAGGTCCCAGGCCGGTCGAGGTGCTGCCGGGCGTCCCGGCCATTTCGGAGGTCATTCCGGGCTTCGAGACATGGGAGTGGAACGGCCTGTTCGCACCGGCCGGCACCGATCCCGCGCTCGTCACGCGTCTCAACGCCGAGGTCAACGCCGTCATGAAGATGGAGGCCGTCGCCAGGCGGCTTGCCGAGCTGGGCGCGCTCACGCAGGCCAATACGGTTGCGGAGTTCACGGCGTTCCGCGAGAAGCAGATCGCCTTCTTCGCCGAGATGGTGAAGAGCGCCAACATACGAATTGAATAGGTGTGCCATGGCCGAAGACGATCCGCTGCTGGGACACGGTCGCCAGATCATCGTTCGAGAGGACTGGCTCGGGCTGACCGAGGAGGAGATCCTCGAGCCTGGCCTGCCGATCGTCGATCCCCATCATCATCTCTGGGAACGCGACGGCGGGCAGTCCTATCTTCTGCCGCAGCTCCTGGCCGATACGTCGAGCGGCCACGACGTGCGCGCGACCGTCTTCGTGCAGTGCGGGGAGATGTACCGCGCCTCGGGGCCGGACGACGAACGGTCGCTGGGCGAGACCGAGTTCGTGACCGGTATCGCGGCGATGAGCGCGAGCGGCCGCCACGGGCCGACGCGCGCCTGCGCCGGCATCATCGGCATGGTCGATCTGACGCTAGGCGGCCGGGTCGAACCTTTGCTCGAACTGCATCGCGCGGCCGCGGGTGGCCGCTTCTGCGGCATCCGCAACCGCACCGCCTGGCATCCGTCGCCCGACGTCACGACCAACCTGGTGATGAAGCCGCCGGGGCCGCTGGAACATCCGTCGTTCGCCGAGGGCGCGCGGCGGCTGGCGAAGCAGGGACTGCCGCTCGACGTCTGGGCCTATCACACGCAGCTCGCGCATGTGCTCGCTCTGGCGAAGGCCGTGCCGGAGCTGACGGTCGTCGTCGACCATGTCGGGGGCCCGCTCGGCATCGGTCCGTTCCGCGGCCGGCAGGCCGAGGTCTATCCCGATTGGAAGCAGCGCATGATGGAGCTGGCGGCGCTGCCCAACGTGCGGGTCAAGCTGGGCGGGCTCACCATGTTCGTGAACGGCTTCGACTTCCACAGGAAGCCGAGGCCGCCGGGGTCGGCGGAGCTCGCGAAGACCTGGGCGCCCTATATCGAGCCCTGCATCGAGGCGTTCGGCGTCGACCGCTGCATGTTCGAGAGCAACTTCCCGGTCGACAAGGGCCAGTCCAGCTACCCGGTCCTGTGGAACGCCTTCAAGCGCCTGACGGCAAAGGCCAGCGCTGACGAGAAGGCCGCGCTCTACAGCGGCACGGCAATGCGCTCCTACGGCCTCGACCGCCTGCCGGCGGCGCTGGCGATCGACCTGCGAGCGCGGTGACAGGAGGGCATGAGATCTCCTGCGGGAGCCAAACGCCTCAGCCTGTCGATCGAGGCGGGGACGCGCGTCTCGGCGCTTTACCGGAAAGCGCCTGATGCCCTGGTGCTGCTCGTCCTTGCGCACGGCGCAGGGGCGGGCATGTCCCATCCGTTCATGACCTCCGTCGCCGACCTGCTGGCCGAAAGAGGGGTAAGCACCCTCAGGTTCCAGTTCCCCTATATGGAGGCGGGTTCGAAGCGGCCCGATCGTCCCGCAACGGCACACGCGACGATCCGGGCGGCCGTCGCGAAGGCCGCGAAGCTGGCGCCGGCCGTCCCGCTGTTCGCGGGAGGCAAATCGTTCGGCGGTCGCATGACGTCGCAGGCCCAGGCCCTGGACCCTCTTCCGGGCGTCAGGGGCCTGGTGTTCCTGGGGTTTCCGCTGCACCCGGCCGGGAAGCCTTTGGTGGCGCGGGCGGCGCACCTGACCGACATCGACATTCCCCAGCTGTTCATCCAGGGCACGCGCGATGCGCTCGCAGAGCCCGCGCTGCTGCGAAAGGTCGTGAAGCGCCTGGGTGCGCGGGCGACCCTCCGACCGGTGGCCCAGGCGGATCATTCCTTCGCCGTGCTGGTCCGGTCGGGCCGAACCAGTCAGGACGTTCTCGCGGAGATTGCCGACGTCTCGGCCGCCTGGATGCGGGCAACGGACTCGGGCGTGGCGTGACCCGGCGCCTCACACCACCTTCGGAGTCACCTTCACGACCTTGAACGGCCGCTGCACGCCGTCATGTTCGGTGACGGAGACGTATTCGCCCGCCACAAACCTGTGGGTGTCGAAGCGGAAGATCGGCTCGTCGTCGTCGTCTCCCGGCTGATAGGAAAAGGCCCACTTGCCGTCGCGACGGTGGATCAGATGACCGGTCTCGTCGTCGGCGCCTTCCCAGAAGCGGCGCACGGTACAGGCGGCCTTGTGCTTGGCCCACCCCTCGGACTGCAGGTGACCCTGCGCGTCGAGCGGCGCGACGAACTCGTAGCCATGATTCGAACTGCCGTTGGGAAACTCCGGCGTCCGGGCCAGTTCGAGGATGATCTTCTTGAGCGGCATGAGTTCTCCTTGGGCGATGGCTCACTATGCCCGCCAGAATTCAACGGCCCATGATCCAGATCAATCCGGGCTAATTGCCTTCGGCGGCCTTGCGCTCGGCCTCGTCGAAGCTGGTCTTGATCATGAACCAGCAGAACAGGACGCCGAACAGCGAGAGTCCGAGCCCGAAGGCGAGGATGCCGGCGTCCTTCGCGGCGCCCGCCATGAACAGCCCGACCAGGCCCATCAGGACGGCCATGGTTCCCATGATCCAGTAGGACATCATTTGCTCCTTGTGTCGTCGTCATCGAACAGAATGCGGCCGGCGGCGCCGTCGGGATCGTCGTACTGCCCGTTGCGCAGGGCCCAGAGGAAGGCCGCGAGTGCCATCAGACCGAGTATGAGGGCGGCCGGTACCAGGATGAGCAGACTGTCCATCAGGGCCTCCGGCCTTTGGCTCCGCCGCCGCCGAGGCGCAGGGCGTTGCCGATCACCAGCAGGGACGAGGAGGACATGGCCACTGCCGCGATCAGCGGTGTCACGCTGCCCAGGATCGCCAGCGGCACGGCGCTGAGATTGTAGAACAGCGCCAGCGCCAGGTTCTGGCGGACCAGCCGGTCGGCGCGGCGCGCCACATCGAGGATCTCGGCGACGGGCGCGAGCGCGTCGCCCTGGAAGACGGCGTCGGCGGCGGATTGGGTTGCCTCCGCGGCCGTGGTCGGCGACAGCGAGGCATGGGCCGCCGCGAGCGCCGGCGCGTCGTTCAACCCGTCGCCCACCATCAGGACGCGCTTTCCCCGGGCGGCGAGTTCGGCGAGGCGCTGCGCCTTTTCCGCCGGCGTGACGCCGGAGCGCCATTCGGCGATGCCGGCGGCGGCGGCCGCCTCGGCGACCGCGGCCTGCCGGTCGCCGGACAGGAGCTCGACGGCAAGACCGCTGCGGCGCAGGGCGGCCACGGTCGCGGCGGCGTCCGGCCGCAGCCGGTCGGCGAAGGCAAATCGCACGGGGGGGCAATCAGGCCGTGCGAGCCAGAGTTCGGACCTCCCGTCGTCCGCTGCATCCGCGACGCCGCAGAAGGACGCCGAGCCGAGCCGCACGCCGTCGCTCTCCAAGCCTGCGCCCGAATGTTCGACGACACGCGCGGCCGGAATCGCTTCTGGAATTGACCGCACGAGGGCGCGGGCCAGCGGGTGCCGCGAGTTGAGCGCGAGCGACGCGGCAAGCTGCCGGGCCTCGGGATCGTCCGGTGCCGCCACGAGTTCGGGACGGCCGAGGGTGAGCGTGCCGGTCTTGTCGAAGACCACGTGATCGACCTGTGCCAGGCGCTCCAGCGCGGTCGGCGAGAGGAGCAGCATGCCCGACCGCAGCAGCCGCGTGCTGGCCACGACCTGGACGACGGGCACCGCCAGCGCCAGCGCACAGGGACAGGTGATGATCAGCACGGCGGTGGAGATCAGCAGCGCCCTGTCCCAGGCGAGGCCGCCCAGCAGGGTCCAGCCCAGGAAGGTCAACAGGGCCGTCATGTGCACGACGGGCGCGTAGGCGCGCGCGACCCGGTCGGCGAGCGCCACGAAGCGCGACCGCCCGCGCTCCGCTGCCTCGACCAGGCGCACGATCTCCGAGAGCAGCGTGTTGTCGCCGGCCGCCGTCACCTTGACGCGCAGCGCCGCGCCGAGATTGATCGTGCCGGCGAAGGCCTTCACGCCCGGCGACGCCGGCTGCGGCAGGCTTTCCCCGGTGACCAGCGAGGTGTCCAGGGTCGAGACGCCCTCGGTTACGATGCCGTCAGCGCCCAGCCGCTCGCCGGCGGCAACGAGCAGCACGTCGCCGGGCACGAGACTGTCGACGCGGCGCGACATGGTATTGCCCTCGGCACCGACCACCGTGGCGTTGCGGCTGGACAGCGCCAGCAGCGCATGCACGGCCTGCCGGGCGCGGCCGCGCGCGCGGCGGTCGAGATAGCGCCCGATCAGCAGGAAGAACAGCAGGGTGATGGCCGAATCGAAATAGGCGTGTTGTTCACCGGCCCAGGCCTCGTGCAGGCTGACGAGGCAGGCGAGTGTGACGCCGATCGAGATCGGCACGTCCATGTTGGTACGCCCGGCGCGCAGCGCGTTCAGGGCGGAACGAAAGAAGGGACGGCCGGCATAGGCGACCGCCGGCAGGGCGATGGCTGCCGACAGCCAGTGAAAAAGCGTGCGCGTGGCCTCGCCCATCGAGCCGTCATGACCCGCCCAGACAGCCACGGAAAGCAGCATCACGTTGGCTGCCGCGAAGCCTGCCACGCCCAGGGCCCGTAGCAACTCGCGGGTCTCGCGATCGTCACCGGCCGCTGCGGCGATGGTGTCGTAGGGCGCCAGCCGGAAGCCCAGGGCGGCGATCAAGCCGGCATGCCCGTTGGCGTCGTCCGTCGAGCCCTGCCACGCCAGCGACAGGCGCCGCGTCGAGAGGTGCACGCGCGCTCGCGTGACCGCGGGATTGCGCGCCAGCAGGCTCTCGATCAGCCAGACGCAGGCGGCGCAGTCGAGGCCGTCGACCAGAAGCTCCAGCGAGGCGCCCCCATGCCCGTCGGGCTTGGCATAGGGGGCGAAATCGATGTCGAGCGGTTCGGGCCGGTGGGCGCGTGTCTCTTCGAGGCGCCGGTAGAAGGCGCCGAGGCCGGCCGCGCCGATGATGGCGTGGGCGCTGGCGCAGCCCGGGCAACAGAACTGCGTGTCCGCCGCGCCCCTCAGCATCTCGCCGCAATGCGCGCAGGTTCGCGCGGCCGCGGGCGCACGTACGGAGGGCGCGTAGAGGACGGCGTCGGTCACCTGAGGAACATCCGGCGCGTCTGCGCAAAGCGCTGGCCGCCCTGTTCGACGGCGATGTCGACGTCCCAGTTGCCGCGCGCGGGCAGGGCGACGTGGCCGGCGTGGCGGCCGATGTCGACCGCGGTCATCGCAACGCCCACCACCGCACCCTTCTCGGCCGGCCGCACCAGCGCCACCGCGACCCGCGCGCCGGCGAGCGGCTGGCCGGCGCGATCGAACACGGCGACCTCGAGATCGTCGCTGCCCGGCCGCCAGGTGGGTTCGACCCGCCAGCCGAGCGCATCGCGGGCCTGCTGGGCGGCGATGACCTCGTTGAAGTGCAGGCCGCGGTCGCGCGGCTTCGGTGTGTAGAGGCCGGAAAAGGACCCGACCGCCAACCCGATCATCGTGGCGTTGACGGCGAAGACGATTGCGAACCCGGCAACGAAGAACCAGGGGATGTACCGGCTGCGAGCGATATCGGCAGTGTTCATGATCCAGTCCTCAGCGTCCCGGGCCGACGAAGACAGCGTCGTGCGAGGCACGGCCGCCGCCCGCCTCGTCGCGCACGGTGAAGGTGATGGGTTTCGCGCCCGACGGCGCGGCGGAGGCCGGCACCGTGACGAAGACCCGGAAGGTGCCGACGGTGTCGGGCTGGACGGACAGTGTTGCAGCCGCGCCGCTGCCTTCCACGTCGGCGCCGACAAAGCCCAACTGCGCCGACGGGAGGCCGTCGATGGCGAGGTGGACCTGCTGGGGCGTGCGGCGCTTGTTCAGCACCTTGACGGCATAGGAGTTGCGGATGTCGCCGTTGGACAGCCGCACGAAGTTCGGATTGCGATCGCGCTGGACCGTCAGCTCGGTATCGGCTCGCAGCGCGAAGACCGCCAGCATGATGGCGGCAACGACACTCAGCAGGCCGGCGTAGAGCAGGGTCCGCGGCCGGACGGGCCGCCACGGCACGGGCGCACTGCGGGATTCCTTCGCCTGCTGCGCGGCCAGCGTGTCCCAGCGGATCAGACCGGTCGGACGCCCGACCTTGTCCATCGTCTGCGTGCAGGCGTCGATGCACAGGCCGCAGCCGATGCACTCGATCTGCTGGCCGTCGCGGATGTCGATGCCCGTCGGGCAGACCGCGACGCAGAGATTGCAGTCGATGCAGTCGCCGCGGCCGTCCCAGCTGTCGCCGGCCTTGTGCTTGCCGCGCGGTTCGCCGCGCCACTTCTGATAGGTGACGATCAGGCTCTGCTCGTCGAGCATCGCGGCCTGAAAGCGCGGCCACGGGCACATGTAGGTGCAGACCTGCTCGCGCGCCCAGCCGGCCAGGACATAGGTCGTGGCGGTGAACAGGCCGACGAAGGCGTAGACCTCCATCGAGGCCTCGCCGCGGAAGATCTTCACCAGCGTGGTCGGGGCGTCGACATAGTAGAAGACCCAGGCGCCGCCGGTGGCGGCGGCGATGGCCAGCCACGCGGCGTGCTTCAGCGTCTTGCGGAAGGCCTTGCCCGCCGACATCGGCTGGCGGTCGAGCCGCATGCGCTCGTTGCGGTCACCCTCGATCTGCCGCTCGACCCACATGAAGAGGTCGGTCCAGACGGTCTGCGGGCAGGTGAAGCCGCACCAGACGCGGCCGAACAGGGAAGAGGCGAAGAACAGGCCGAAGGCGCCCAGGATCAGGAAGCCCGTGACGAAGTAGACTTCCTGCGGCCAGATGACGACGTCGAAGAACCAGCCGCGGCGATGGTCGAGATCGATCAGGATCGCCTGCGAGGGCGCGTTGGGTCCGCGGTCCCAGCGCAGCCAGGGCACGACATAGTAGAGGCCGAGAAGCACGACCAGCGCGGCCCACTTGATCTGCCGCCACTTCCCGGAGACCGCGCGCGGATAGACACGGGCGCGCGGGGCGTAGAGCGGCGGCGGCTCCGGCGTCGACGGCCGTGGCGCGGCCCGGTCGGCCTGGCGGGCGGGGGAAACCATCGTTCGACCCGCGCTCGCCCTAGCGGTCGCCGCCCAGCGCGTGGACGTAGACCGCCAGCATCTTCATGGTCGCCTCGTCGAGGCGGCCGCTCCACGCCGGCATGCTGCCGTTGCGCGCGTAGAAGATGGAGCGGTAGATCGCGTCGCGGCTGCCGCCGTAGAGCCAGATCCCGTCGGAGAGGTTGGGCGCGCCGAGCTCCTGGTCGCCCTTGCCGCCGGCCTTGTGGCAGGCGACGCACTGCTCCTCGTAGATCTTCGCGCCCTCGGGCGTGGCCTTCGCCTTGCCCGACAGGCTGAGCACATAGTCGGTCACGGCCGCGACCTGGGCGCCGGTCAGGAGCCCGTCTACGCCGAAGCGCGGCATCATCGACTGCCGGGACTTGTCGTCGCTGTTGCGGATCCCGTGTTCGATGGTGGCGTAGATCTGGTCGATGCTGCCGCCCCAGATCCAGTCGTCGTCCACCAGGTTGGGGAAGCCCGTGCTGCCGCCGCCGCCGGCGCCGTGGCACTGCATGCAGTTGGTCTGGAAGGCCGAACGGCCGCCCGCCATGGCGAAGTTGAAGAGCTCCGGGTCCTTGCGGATGTCGGCCAGCGACGCCGTGCGGATGCGGTCGACGAAGCTGGCGCGTTCCTTCGCCTGCGCACTGAGTTCCTGTCGCAGCTCCGCGCGGCTGGAATAGCCGAGCAGCCCGTCGGTATGGCCGGTCAGCCACGGCCAGGACGGATACAGGGCGCAGTAGACGACGGCGAAGGCGATGGTGGCGTAGAACGTATAGACCCACCAGGTCGGGAGCGGCGTGTTCAGCTCCTTGACGCCGTCCCACTCGTGGCCGGTCGTGTTCTGGCCCGACAGTGTGTCTTTCTCGATCTTGGTTGGCATGGCCAGTCCTTCAGCGGTCGTCGTCGAGGGGGATCCGGGCGTCTTTCTCGAAACGCTTCTTGTTGCGCGGCCGCAGGGCCCAGAAGACGATCAGGAGAAAGATGATGACGGCCCAGACCGTCCAGAAAGAGGCGAGGAGTTCGTGCAGACTCTCGAGGGTCATGGCGGGCTCCTCTTCATTGCTTCAGGCGGTCGGGCGGGATGTCGCCGAACTGCACCAGCGTGCCCAGCATCTGCAGGTAGGCGACGAGCGCATCCATCTCGGTGACCGTGGTCGTCTCGCCGTTGAACTTGGCGACCGGCGCGCGCGGATAGCGCTTCTGCATGGCCGTCGGATCGCGATCCGGATCGACCTGTGCCTCGAGATCGGCGCGCGCATTCGCGATCATCTCGTCGGTATAGGGCGTGCCGACATTGCGCAGCGTGCGGAGATGCTGGGCGATGTCGGAATAGTCGAGCGGGCGGCTCGCCAGGAAGGGATAGGCCGGCATCACGCTCTCGGGCACGACGCCGCGCGGCGAGACCAGATGGGCGACGTGCCAGTCGTTCGAGTAGCGGCCGCCGACGCGCGCGAGATCCGGTCCCGTGCGCTTGGAGCCCCACTGGAAGGGCTTGTCGTACATGCTCTCGGCCGCAAGGCTGTAGTGACCGTAGCGTTCGACCTCGTCCTTGAAGGGCCGGATCTGCTGGCTGTGGCAGAGGTAGCAACCCTCGCGGATGTAGATGTTGCGGCCCATCAGCTCGAGCGGCGTGTACGGGCGCATGCCGTCGATGCGCTCGATCGTGGTTTCGACGGTGAACAGCGGGATGATCTGGACCAGACCGCCGATCGATACCGTGATCAGCGTCAGGACGAGCATCAGGATGACGTTCTTCTCGATCGTCTCGTGGCGAATAAACATTGGGACGCTCCTCTTACGCCGCGAGTGCCGGTTGGGTCTGGGTGGCGAGCGTCTCCGTTTCGGTGCGGATGGTTCGCCACATGTTGTAGGCCATGATCAGGCCGCCGCTCAGGAAGCAGACGCCACCCAGCAGACGGATCAGGTAGAAGGGATGCATGGCCGCGACGGTCTCGACGAACGAGTACTGGAGGAACCCGAGTTCGTCGTAGGCGCGCCACATCAGGCCCTGCATGATGCCGCTCACCCACATCGCCGTGATGTAGAGCACGATGCCGACGGTCGCGATCCAGTAGTGCCAGCTGATCAGGCGCGTGGACCACATGGCCGGACGGTTCCACATCTTCGGAACCAGGTAGTAGAGCGTGCCGAACACGATGAAGGCCACCCAGCCAAGCGCGCCGGAATGCACATGGCCGATCGTCCAGTCGGTGTAGTGGCTGAGCGAGTTCACGGCCTTGATGGACATGACCGGCCCCTCGAAGGTCGACATTCCGTAGAAGCCGACGGCGGTCACGGAGAAGCGCAGGCCCGGGTCGGTGCGGAGCTTGTCCCACGCGCCCGACAGCGTCATCAGGCCGTTGATCATGCCGCCCCAGCTCGGCATCCAGAGCATCACCGAGAAGGTCATTCCCAGCGTCTGGGCCCAGTCCGGCAGCGACGTATAGTGCAGGTGATGCGGACCGGCCCAGATGTACAGGAACACCAGGGACCAGAAGTGGATGATCGACAGCC